>Ga0136620_10000077_pt1 | contig 36728 bp, 31 predicted proteins | sample AntDrymUQ4162106_2_FD_104806 | JGI IMG/M metagenome (GOLD analysis project Ga0136620, IMG submission 104806) | Polar desert sand microbial communities from Dry Valleys, Antarctica - metaG UQ416 (21.06) | ecosystem: Environmental > Terrestrial > Soil > Desert | place: Antarctica: Dry Valley... | reverse complement strand
GCTGACTACGATTGGTCGCGAGCGGTGGTGCCCTACGAGGAGCTGTACGACTCCGTGCTCGGAGGCCAGACCCGCGGAAAGCTTCGGATGACCAACGCCCCTCAGGCACAGACCGACCGGATCGAGGCTGCTCGTCAGGCGCTGCGTGACAATCCTGTCTGGTATCACACGATCGAGCTCGCTCCGGGGATCGTCACTCCCGGCTACATCGATCTGCGCCGCACTGCCGAGCGCCTGCTGCCCGACGACCTCAGCGGGCGCCGGGCACTCGACGTCGGCACCTTCGACGGGTTCTGGGCTTTTGAGATGGAGCGCCGCGGGGCCGAGGTAGTGGCGATCGATGTCGAGGGCGCCCCCGATGCGGAATGGTCGCCGGTCCATAGGAAGAATCTGGAGGCGCAGGCGGAGGCATTTGGGCTCAAGCTCGGGCTCGGCTTCCGCCTCGCCTCGGCGGCGCTTGATTCCGGTGTCGAGCGCGTCGTAACCAGCGTCTACGACCTCGCCGCGGACGCGATCGGCGGGGAGGTCGACTTCGCGTTCAGCGGAGCGATACTGGTTCATCTCCGCGATCCGGTTCGGGCCCTGGAGCGCATCCACGACGCGTTGTCGCCCGGAGGCGAGCTGCGCCTGATGGAGCCCTTCTCGCCCCGGCTGACGCTGCGGGCCCCGCGCCGTCCGATCGCCCACTTTGGCGCCCTCCAGTCGGGCTTTAACTGGTGGTGGCCGAATGCCGCCACCGTCAGGGCGTGGGCCCGGGTGGCGGGCTTCGAGCGCCTTGGCAGGACCGCGTTTCTGCGCCCGCCCGCGGTCAAGCAGATGCGTAACTCCTATGTCACCTTGACCTGTCGGCGCGGCGGCTGATCGACGACGTCATCGGCTTCCGGCGCCGGTGCGGCTTGGGAGCTGAGGACGCGCGCGCTCACAGACTCCCGACCACCGCCCGCACGCTCTCGATCACCCTGGCCACGACCGCGTCGCTCATCCCCGTCCATAGTGGGATACGCACAAGTCGATCGCTCAGCTCGCGCGTGTAGGCCAGGTCGCCGTGTGCTCTGCCCAGCCTCGCCCCAGTCGGCGAGCTGTGCAGCGGCACGTAGTGAAAGACGGCCAGGATCCCCCTGGCCCCCAGCTCGTCGATGAACCTGGTTCGGGTCTCGAGGTCGGGCAGAAGCAGGTAATACATGTGCCCGTTGTGGGTTCGGTCGGAGGGCACGATCGGCCTCCGGAGTCTTCCTTCGGCCTCGAGGTCCGAAAAGGCCTCGTGATATGAACGCCAGATCTCGAGCCGGCGGGCGGTGATCGCATCCGCCTGCTCGAGCTGACCCCAAAGGAAGGCGGCGCTGACCTCACCCGCCCCGAAGGACGATCCCAGGTCTACCCACGTATAGCGCTCGACCTCTCCCCGGCTGAAGCTCCGCCGGTTGGTCCCCTTGTCCCACACGATCTCCGCCCGGGCACTGAGCTCCGGCGCGTTGACCAGCAGCGCTCCGCCCTCGCCGCAGGTGACGTTCTTGGTTTCGTGGAAGCTGAGCGTGCCGAGCTGACCCATGCTGCCCAGTGGCCTCCCCTTGTAGGCGGCCAGCAACCCCTGGGCCGCATCTTCGATCACCAGCAGCTCATGGCCGGCGGCCAGCGCGAGCAGCTCGTCCATGTCGCATCCGACCCCGGCGTAGTGCACAGCGACGATCGCTCGTGTTCGAGAGGTGACGGCCTCCGCGACGCGCTCGGGGTCGATGTTCAGCGTCGCGGGCTCGATGTCGACGAACACGGGCACGGCTCCGCGGAGCGCGAACGCGGCGGCCGTCGTCACGAAGGTGAACGAGGGCATGATCACCTCGTCGCCTGGCTTCAAGTCCGCGAGCAGCCCGGAGCCCTCGAGCGCGGCGGTGCACGAGTGCGAGAGCAGAGCCTGAGTGGTCCCGGTTCGCTCGCGCAGCCATCCCTCACACCGGGCGGTGAACGATCCGCCGGAGGACAGCCACCCGTCGGCGACGGCTTGCTCGATATAGGCGGTTTCCGTACCTACCAGGTACGGGCGGTTGAACGGAATCGGGTCCAAGCTGGAGGGCGGCTTGCCCGCTGGGCGCGCCGCCCGGCGTCCTCTACTACTCGCAGTTCTTTCCGAGCTTGTCGCCCTTCCCCTTTACGACCTTGTCCTTGCCGGGCCCGCACTTGATCGTGTCCTTGCCGGGACCGCCGCTGAGCTTGTCGTTGCCGCTGCCGCCCTTGAGCACGTCGTCCCCGGCACCCCCGCTGAGCTTGTCGTTCTTGGCCCCGCCCTTGGAGAAGTCGTTGCCGTCGCCCGCGATCAGCTTGTCCCTGCCGGATCCGCCACTCAGAAGATCGACTCCCGCGCCGCTGTTGAGCTTGTCGTTGGCGTCCTCACCGAAGAGGCAATCGTCGCCGTCGAGTCCGCCGAGCTTGTCCTTGCCCGGCCCGCCCTTCAGCAGGTCTGACAGCGGCGTGCCCATGATCGTGTCGTCGGCGCCGTCGCCCTGCAGCCCGACTCCGGACACACCGCACCCCTGGCTGTAGGCGTTCGGCGGGATCGGCGTCACGGCGGCCTGGACCCCGGCTGCGAGGATCAGCGCTCCGAGCGCTGCGAGCGAAATTGCCTTGAGCTTCATCGGTATCTCCGTTCGCTAGGCGTGGTCACGGGACTTGACGAGGTGCACGGACACCGTGCCGCGGAGCCACTCCTAGGTTTACACACGCTGCCCAGCAGCGCCCTCTCCGTTGGTCGCGCTCAACGCTGATGCCAGCTGAGGCTCGCCTCGCCCGACGGCAGCAGCGCTCGTAGATCCTCGTCGCCGCGCAGGCGAAGTGATGCCGTGAACACCGCTCCAGCAGTGACCTCGATCGCTTTCAGGCTCTTCCAGCCTCCGCTGCTTGCTTGGCGCTGGACCAGCAACTGCCCGCTCTCGGGCGACCTCCCCCAGGCGCGCACGCGGCGGGTGTTTCGCCTCTCGGTTACGAATGGAAAGCGCAGCGCCTGATAGGCGGGCTTGGGCTCGACGTCGTCGAGGAACAGCCCGGTGGCGGCGGTGAACAGGGGGTTGCCGGGCTGCGCCGGGTCTCGGATCTGGTACCAGATCGCCCTCTCGACGCCCTGCTTCCAGAACAGGTAGAGCGCCTGCTCCAGCCAGCGGGCGTGGGCCTCGACCGGCACCCCGCTGGGATCGGGCGGGCTGCTGCGCCACCAGAACTCGGTCACCCACAGTGGCTTCGGCCCAGCGGGGACGACCCGGGCCGTCTTGATCGCCTTGCGCACCACCCGCTTGATCCGCCCGAGGTCAAAGGTCGAGGCATCGTCGGGGTGACGCGCGTGTTCGCGCGGCCGCCCATCGTTTATCGGGTGGTGCGCCAGGATGTCGAAGTGGGCCGGGTCCTCGCAGGCGACACCGCGCAGGCGAGTGCGGCCCTTGAGACAGAGCAGGTCGCGCCAGAAACGCACCGGACGCATCCGCCTGCCCTGAGGAGGATCACCGTAGGGCGCCGTTCCGGCCGTGAGCACCTGGTTGCCGGGCTCGGCAGCCTTTACGCCGGCGTAGAAGGCGTTCAGCATCCGGCGGTAGTGAAGTGGGCTCGCCGCGGCAGTGCCTTCCCACTGCGGGTTGAGATAGAGCGAGAGGTTGGGCTCGTTCCAGGCCTGGAAGTAGCGAACCCTCGGCAACGGCTCGCTCGGCGCAGGTGGCGGTGTCGGCCCCGGCAGAAGTCCGGGATCCGGGGCGTCCGGCTGAACCGAGAAGTTGCCGGAGTAGCGCACGGCAACCGCGTGGGCGAAGTCGCCATAGGCGCCGGGGTCGGGCCGCCAGCTTCCGGCGGGCGCGGTCTGCAGGTCCGGGCGGTCGTTTCCCTCCGCCCAGTACGGCGCGGTGGTGACGATCAAGAGGATCTCGAATCCGTTCGCGCTGGCGTCCCTGACGGCCGCGTCGACCGCGCCCCATCTGTATGCCGGGTTGGACGGATCGCGCGGGTCGGACCCTTGACCCGGCGGCTGGGGTGCCACGGCCCTCCAGGGCACCGTCAAGCCCACCGTGGTTGCGCCGACCCCGGCGGTGCGCTCCAACCACAGACGGCGGACTGGGTCGAGCGGCGATGAGTAGACGGGGTCCCGCAGTCCGATCTCCAGCGGTGGGGTTGCGCCGGCGGGCCGTGGAGCTACGAGCGAGCAGAGGAGCAGCGCCGCCGGCAGCGTCGCCAAGAGGACTGCTCTCGCGACGGATCCGCAGCCTGGCATGCGCGCATTATGCGGGTTGGCCTGTTCGGCGCTGAAGAGATCGTCGTCCACTGTCGCGCGTCTGGCGCGAAAGGCGAGAAACTGAAGGCCTTCCCGCCGCCCAGGAGGGACCTCGCTAGCGAGAAGTAGACTGCCGCCGGCATGGACGAGTTGCGCGGGTCTGCGACCGAAGCCGGACCGGACCGGTGGGCTCTGCGAAATGGCGCCCACCTGTGCACCCTTTGGGCCTTCGCAGTGGCTCGGCCCACATTCGACGTGCTCTCTCAGGGAGCCGATCTGTTCGTGACCCGCAAGGTCGACGGAGTGGTCTTCGTTCTGGCCTGCCTCGTCTTCACGTTCCTGCCGCCATTCCTCCTGCTCGGAAGCGAGGCGCTCGTCGGCCGCTCACAGTCCTCGCGGCGGGAAAGGGTGCACCTGTTCTTCGTCTCGGGCCTGCTGGCGCTGTTCGCCCTGTTTGCGCTCAAGCGCGCTTTCCCATCCGCAGGCCTGGAGCTATTCGCCGGCGCCGTCGTACTCGCGATCTTGGGCACGGCTCTCTATGCGCGCAGCGCCGCGGCTCAGAGTTTCGTCAGCGTGCTGACCCCGGCGCCACTGGTCTTCCTCGTCCTCTTTCTGTTCTTCTCCCCCTCGAAGGGCCTGATATTCCCCAACGACCTTCGTGAGAGCGCCGAAGCCAGCGGCACCAAGGCGCCGGTCGTGATGGTCGTCTTCGATGAGCTGCCGATCAGCTCGCTGATGGACCGCCGGGGAGAGATCGACGCGAGCCGCTACCCCAGCTTCGCCCGGCTGGCCGAGCACTCGACCTGGTTTCGAAACGTCGCGACGGTCGCCGACCAGACCGAGGACGCGGTCCCGGCGATCCTCTCGGGCAGCCGCACGACCGCGGACGAGATCGCGACGTTCACCGATCATCCCGACAACCTGTTCACGCTACTCGCGGCGGATCACCAGGTAACCGCCCTCGAGCACGCCACGTGGCTTTGCCCCAGCGCCATCTGCGAGCCCGAGTTCGGAGCGCCCAGACGGGCGTTCGACGTCGTCTCGGCGATGGCCTTGGTCTATGCGCACACGATCGCCCCCGCTCGCTATGAGATCAAGCTGCCCGCAGTCGGGCGGACGGCCGCAGAGGCGCTCAGCTCAGAGGATCCTCGCCACCGCGTCGACATCGACGACTCTTCGACTACCGAGCTCGCCCGCCATCCCGGCCCGCAGTTTCAGGCGTTCCTTCAGACGATCGAGGCCCAGGAATCCGGCGATGCCCCGCCTTTCTACTTCCTGCATTCCAGCCTTCCTCACATCCCCTGGAACTATCTCCCTTCGGGCAAGCTGTACACGGGACTGAAGGACGTTCCTCCGGGGCTCAGCAGCAGCCTCGCGACATGGGCTCCCGATCGCTACCTCGTCGCCCACAGCTTCCAGCGCCATCTGCTGCAGACCATGTTCGTGGACCGTCTGCTCGGCCGGCTGGTGCGTCGCCTGCGCGACCAGGGCCTTTACCGGCAGTCCACCCTGATCGTCACCGCAGACCACGGCGTTTCCTTTACGCCTGGGGGCCAGCGGCGCTCGATTGGACGCACGAACGCGGCCGATGTGGCGTTGGTTCCCTTCTTCGTCAAGCGCCCGGGCCAGGTCCAGCCCCGCGTCGTCGACACTCCGATCGAAACGATCGACGAGCTGCCGACGGTTGCGGACATGCTGGAAATCGAGCTTCCATGGGAGACGGAGGGCGCCTCGGCGTTGTCCTCCGAGTACCCCGATCGGGACGTAGTCGACATCCTGCGCCACAGGGACAGCGCCGTGGTGCCGGTCCCGTTCGACCTCATGCTGCGCCAGCGCGAGCGGACGCTGCGACGCCAGGACGAGCTCTTCGGCACCGGCACCGGGTCGGATTTCTATGGCTTCGGGCGCTTTTCGGACCTATGGGGGCGAGACGTGGCGTCACTTCCGAGCGCGCCGGCTACTGACGTCTCGGCCACGATCGAGGCGGCTGGTGACTACGCCGCCGTGGATCCCAGCTCGCCTTACACGCCGGCGCTGGTGAGCGGCGTTGTGACCGGGACGGAGGCTCCCGACGTCAGCGACCTGGCCGTTGCGATCGACGGGCGCATCGTCGCCGTCGCTCCCACCTATTCGTTCGAGGGCACCCGGTTTTCGGTGATGGTCCCCGGAGGCGCGCTGCGCTCCGGGGAGAACCTCGTCGAGCTCTACGCCGTGGAGCAGGTCGGGGGGCGTGAACGGCTCGCGCTGCTCGGGGGGACGGCGGGATAGCGGGCGCGGGCTTCTGCAGGGTCGCCAAGCGCACGGGCGGGCCCTTGACCGTGGCGCTGGTGCGCGTCCTTTCGCCGCTGTAGCCGGACGGCCTGTAAGGTCGCGCACCGATGCCGGGCGGCGAGACAGTCCTCGTAACGGGAGGTGGCGGCTTCATCGGCTCGCACCTCGTCGAGCGGCTGCTCGGCGACGGCCATCGCGTCCAGGTGCTCGACAACTTCGCCACCGGTCGGCGCGAGAACCTCGCCGGCGTGCACGGGGAGATCGAGCTGGTGGAGGGAGATCTGCAGAGCTACGAGCGCGTCCACCGGGCGGTGCGGGGCTGCGAGCTGGTCTTCCACATCGGGGCGCTGCCATCCGTTCCGCGATCGGTCCAGGACCCGCTGACGAGCACGAACGCGAACGTGATCGGCACCCTCAACGTCCTGCTCGCATCGCGCGACGAGGGAGTGCGCCGGGTCGTCTACGCGTCATCCTCGTCGGTCTACGGGGCCAACACGGAGCTTCCCAAGCGCGAGGGCCAAACGCCCCAGCCGATCGCGCCCTACGCTGTGTCCAAGCTCGCGGGCGAGGGCTACTGCCGCTCGTTCACGCCTAGAAGTGAGACGCAATCCGCGATCGCAAGTGAGCGCCGGACGGTGGAGTCCCGCCGAATGACGACCTTCGCGGTAGGGCTCAGCGACTCGGCGGGTGAGGGTTCCCCGCCCGCCTGCAGTTGGATGCGATGCCCCGTGTGCCCGCCTCGAGCGCCGGGGTGGCTTGCTCCTCGCTCACAGCGCTCGAGTTCAGCCTACAGGGAGCTTGTGAGCTGCTGCGTCACCGCGGCTAACCGCCCGCGACGCTGGCTCACCCTGGTGGTTGCGGGGCGTCCTCCCGCTGATGTAAGGTGATTTTGGCCATCGGGATGACGCACCGCCGGGGAGGGCGTAAATGAGGTACTTAGTGACCGGAGGGGCGGGATTCATCGGATCGCATCTGGTGGATGCACTTGTCGCGCGCGGCGACAGCGTCGTCATCCTGGATGATCTCAGCACCGGCCGGCTCGAGAACGTGGAACGGGCGCTGGACTCCGGTGTCGTGGAGTTTGTCGAGGGGTCGGTGATCGATGAGGATCTGGTCGGTCGCTGTCTGGCTCGGGTGGATCGCTGCTTTCACCTCGCCTCCGCGGTCGGAGTGAAGTTGATAGTCGAGAATTCGCTGGAATCGATGCTCCGCAACGTGCGCGGACTGGACGTCGTGATCGGCGCCGCCGCCCGTTGCGAAACGCGCCTGCTTTTTACCTCCACCTCGGAGATCTACGGCAAGGGCAGCGAGGAGGCTCTCGAGGAGAACGCCGACCGCCTTCTCGGGTCGCCGTGGACCCCGCGCTGGTCGTATGCGACGGCGAAGACTTTCGGCGAGACGATTGCCTGCGGCTATAACCGCGAGCGAGGCGCCGAGATGATCGTGACCCGCCTGTTCAACACCGTGGGGCCGCGCCAGACGGGCACCTACGGCATGGTGCTGCCTCGCTTCGTTCGCCAGGCTGTCGCGGGAGAGGACGTCACGGTCTACGGAGACGGAGCCCAGTCGCGTTGCTTCGCCCACGTTTTCGACTCCGTTCGGGCGCTGCTCCTGCTGATGGACACGGACCTTGCGGTCGGCAACGTCTACAACGTCGGGTCATCGACGGAGATCCCGATCGTCGAGCTGGCGCGCCGCGTCATCGAGCGAAGCAGATCCGGCTCGGAGATCCGCTTCGTTCCCTATGAGGATGCCTACGGAGACGGCTTCGAGGAGCTGGGCAGGCGCAAGCCGGACACAACGGCGGTGCGGCGGCTAAGCGGTTGGGTGCCCGAGCTCACGGTGGAGGACGCGATCGAAGACGTGATCGCGCATGAGCGCGCCCGGGTCGCCGCGTCGCGGAGGGGCCGCGACGGCGTACCACAGACCGAGGCCACGGAGGGCGCCTCTGTTGGCTGAATTGGGGCCGGTCGCCGGCTCCTTCGGCCTCGCCTTCGTCCTTGCCTACGCGGCCACACCGGTCGCGATCCGGGTGGCCAAAGCCACTGCGTTCTACGACCGCCCAGGCGGCTACAAGGAGCATCGGAAGCCGACGCCATACCTCGGCGGCGCGGCGGTCCTGGCGGGGTTCGTGCCTGCAGCGCTCATCTTCGGCGGGTCTCTGTCGGTCACCGGACCGATCATCGCTTGCGCTCTGCTGCTATTCGCCGTGGGAACGCGCGACGATCGAGTCAACCTTGCTCCTGGAACGAGACTCGTTGCCGCGGCAACCGCCGCGGCGGCGCTGTATGCAGTCGACCTCGGCTGGTCGATCCTCGGCAGCGGGGCGGCCAACCTCGCGCTCACCATCGTCTTCGTGGTCGGAGTGGTGAACGCCTACAACCTGATGGACAACCTCGATGGGGCGGCTTCGAGCGTGGGTGTCGTTTCCGCCACAGGACTCGGGGCTCTGGCTTTGATCGAAGGTGCCGACGAGCTTGCCGCGCTGGCATTTGGGCTCGCGGGCGCATATGCGGGCTTTCTTCCCCGCAACCTGAGCCGTCCCGCGCGAATATTCCTCGGCGACGGCGGCAGCATGCCGCTCGGCCTCGTGGTCGCCGCCGTCATCATGCCCATGCCCGGGTCGGCCGAAATCGGCTGGGGGATGGTCCTCGTGTCGGTGGTGCTGGTGGGGCTACCGGCGCTCGATACGTTTCTCGTCGCCGTCTCGCGGCGACGGCGCGGCGCATCCTTGTTCAGCGGGGGAACGGACCACCTTACGCACCGATTGCTGGGCAGGCTCGGGTCGGCCAGACGGGTCTGTCTCGTGCTGGCTGCGGCGCAGGCGGCCCTCGTCGGCCTGGGACTGGTTCTCTTCCAGCTCGACAGAGAGGCCGCTCTGGCCGGCGCTGGAGTGCTGATCGTCCTGGCAATCGGCGCCGTGGCGGCATTCGAGACTTCCTCGCGATCGCTGGCTCTACGGCGCGCGTCCGCGTGCGACCCGCTTTCGCGCTAGGGCTAGGTAGTCCACTCGAGAGCTGCCCCTGGGGATGTCTTCCTCGGCGTTGTGTCGGCATCGGTCGCTTCGGTGCGTATAAAAAGCATGAGATGGAAGCTGTAGCTCGCCTCCCGGCGCGGCTGGCGCGTGAATCGCGCCCGCGCATCGACCCGGCCGCAATTGCAGCCTGGTTTGTCCCGCTGTTGCTGGTCCTCTACCTCGGGCTCAACAACGGTGGCTATGACGTAATCGAGCGGAGCGAAGCGGGAATCGTTGTCTGGTGGATCGTCCTCGTGGGGGCGCTCGTGGGGGCGTTTCCGGTGGCCGGAGCGACGCGGCTCGGGTACGCGATGTTCGGGCTACTCTTCGCCTTCGCGGCCTGGACAGCGCTGTCCGTGATCTGGACGGAAAGCGCCGAACGCACCGTGACCGAACTCGGGCGGGTTGCGACGTACCTCGGGGTGTTCGCACTGGCACTGGTCGCGCAGGGCCACGGTCGCTGGCGCCATCTACTGCATGGCCTCACGGCTGGGATCTGGTGCGTGGTGGGAATCGCGGTGCTGTCGCGGCTCCAGCCCGAGTGGTTTCCCGAGCAGGTCACTGGGCAGTTTCTGCCGGGAACACAGATCGAAAGCAGGCTCGCCTACCCCCTCAACTACTCGAGTGGTCTTGCAGCCCTTGGCGCGCTCAGCCTCCCCATGATGCTTGCCGCTGCGTCTTCAGCCAAGACCCTCGTGATGCAGGCGCTCGCGGTGGCGGGAATACCGGTCGTTGTATTGGCCCTGTGGCTGACCGGGTCGAGCCTCTCGGTTCCGCTCGCAGCCCTTGGGTTGCTGGTATTCCTCGCGCTCGCCCCCGATCGTTTGCCGAAGCTGGGATCGCTGGCGCTCGGAGGCGTGGGCGCGACGGTGCTGATCGCCGCCGCCGCGCAGCGTGAGGCCCTCGAGCGTGGCCCCACGGGCTCCGCGGCCCATCAGCAGGGCGATGAGCTGATGGTCTTCCTCCTTGTCGTATGCGTGGGTGTCGGCTTGGCCCAAGCCGGGCTAGGGCTGGCGGTGCGCTACGGGAACCGCCCCCGGTGGCTGGTGCCTTCGCCCCGCACAGCCGCGATCGGCCTGGCTGTCGGCGCGGTGGCGATCCTCGTGGCGGGGGTCGCGGCCGGCGCGCCGGCCAGGCTCGGCGACGCGTGGGACGAGTTCAGGGCCGGAGATGCCGCGGATGCGAAGGAGGTGCGGGGGGCGGAGATCCTCGACGTCAGCAGCAATGGGCGCTATCAGTTCTGGGAATCCGCGGTCGACGCCAATCAGACCGAGCCGCTGCTCGGCATCGGGCCCGGCACGTTCGAGTTCTGGTGGGCGCGCGAAGGATCGCAGGCGATCTTCATCCGCGACTCCCACTCCCTGTACATGGACGCCTTCGCGGAGCTGGGCTTCGTGGGCCTGATCCTCATCGGCGCCTTTACCGTCGGGGTACTGATCATCGGTGCGGCGAGGGCGCTGCGTTCTGCGCCGGAGCTACGGCTCGGGCTTGCCGCGGCAACCGCCGCCGCCACCGTGTTCGTCGCCGGCGCCGCGGTCGACTGGATGTGGGAGCTCGGAACGCTTGCAGCCGTCTTCGTGATGCTCGCCGCGATCATGCTGGTGGCTGGAGCCCGCGAGAGCGGGTCTGGTAGCCGAGACGGCGTTTCGGCCGCTGTTCCGGACGCGGACGGTTCCCTGCGTCGTCGCCTGCCGAGGGTGGCCGCGGTCGTCGTCTCGCTCGCGGCTCTCGTGGCGATAGCGATCCCCCTGGCCACGACATCGGCGCTGACCGAAAGCCAGGACCAGGCAGGTGGCGGTGGCCTCGATGCCGCCTTGCGTGAAGCCAGGACCGCGGTGGCGCTGGAGCCGTACGCCGCTTCTCCGCGCCTCCAAGAGGCTCTGGTGCTGGAGCGGCAGGGTGATTTGCCGGCAGCCGCTCAGGCGGCCAGGGAAGCGGTCCGCAGAGAGGCGACCAACTGGCGCACCTGGCTGATTCTCTCTCGACTCGAGGCGCGGCTCGGCAACGCGCAACCGGCGCTCGATGCTTTTCGGACCGCCCGATCGCTCAATCCGAGGTCGGAGGCTCTGGCGGGATGAACGATCCCTTTGACGCCCCGAGCGAGCTCGGGCACCAACTCGATGCGGATGAGATCGACGCGATCGATCGGATCGCGGACCGCCTTAACCGAGAGCGACCACGTCCGACGGCGCACTTTCGGTCGCAGCTGCGGGCCCGCCTCACGGAACCGTCCGCATCGGCCGGAGGTTGGCGCCCCCAGCGCCTCGGGTTCACCGTCGCGGCATATCTCGCATCGGGGTTCTTACTCCTCGGCGTTGCGGCGCTTGGCCTTGCCGACGCCGGCCCACTCGCGTTCTAAGGGCGTCGTTCGCCGATCTCGTCGCCGGGCTTGGGCGGGGCGTCCATATTGGCTGGCATGGACTCGAGCGTGGCCCGCAACTTGCGCAGCGCGCGCGACAGGATCTGTTGAACGTTCGACAGGCTGAGGTCCAGCATCTCAGCGATCTCGGGGCCCCTGAGATCGGCTCCGAACCGAAGCGCCAGAACCTCGCGATCACGTTGGCTGAGCTCATCCAACGCCGAGGCGAGCTCGGGCTCGAGCCCTGCACTCAGCTCCGCGGGGCCCGGGGTCGTCGGGAGTTCGGCTTCGCTGACCTCATCGCCAGAGAGGCTTCTGCTGGGGCGCGACCGGTCGCGGCGGCGGTGATCGACCAACGCGTTGCGAGCAATCGTCAAGAGCCATCCTGCGAGCGTTCCCTTGCGCTCGTCAAAGCGCCCCCAGGCGCGCAGGGCGCGTTCGAACGTGACCTGTGTGAGGTCCTCCGCGTCGGCGCGAGAGGCGCCGCGATAGGTGAAGAACCCGTACACGTGCCACACGTGGTCCTCGTATGCCTGAAGGAAATCGTGGCCCACCGCGTCGCTGGCTCCTTGGCTGGGAAGCCGATCCTACCCCTGGCCGGCGACTATGCTTGCCGCTCTTGAGCACGCCGCCTCCACTCTGCAGGCCCATCCATTCGTTCCGCCGGCCGCTCCGCCCCCACTCTACGGCGCGGGCGGTGCTCGTCGGAGTGCTAACGGCGGCCGCTCTTGTGACGGTGGGCTGCGGAGAGAGCGACGACCAGACCGCTGATCAGCCACCCGATCAGAGCGCCGACAGCCTGCTGCCGCCGAGCGTGGTCTCCGAGGAGGCGATTGCCGAGCAGGAGGAAGGATCACCGGAGCGAGCGCTGCTGGAGTGGTGGCAAGCGTTCCAGTTCGGCGACGCCACCCAGGTAGTCGAGCTGACCGACCCCGAAGCCCTGCAGGGCTTCGGCTCCGGCAAGCTCGAGGATCTCGTGCGCGGCTTTGGCTCCCTGATCGGTGGGCTTCGAGTCGTCGACTCCCGCGTGAAGGATGAGCAGGCCAGCGTGCGCGTCGTCGTCGTCAACTATCCACAGGACGGCAAGCTCGAGGGCGCCCCGCGGACGTTCGTCCTGCGCCGTGAAGACTCCGAAGCTCCGTGGCTCGTGGACGCTGTGCCCTATTTCGAGCAGCTGCAGCGGACCTTCAACGCCCAGTAGCCCATTAACCCGTGTGAGGACCGAGTCGGCAAAGGCCACTGGTGCCGTTCGTAGGCTGAGCGGGTGGCGACCAGGTCGGCGGGCGGCTGTCGTCGCGTTGCTGCTCGCTGCCATCACCGGCGGCACGGTGGGAGCCGCCCTGAACGCGACATCGACGAGCCAGGACCAGGCGCAGGCGCTGCTCGTCATCAGCCCTTCGGGGAGCCAGGCCGAGCGCGAGGCTCGCACCAGTCTCGCGTTCGAGGCTTTCGGCTCGCCGTACATCGGGGCGGCGACGGCCGATCTCCTTGGGGCGTTCGCTTCGCCGGAGCAACTCGCTGATGACGTCAGCGTCAGCGGGAACCGTTCCTCGGGCCTCCTGGCGGTCACCGCTAGAGGGGACTCTCCGGACTTCGCCGCGAGGCTCGCGAACGCGTTCGCGAATGAGACCGCTGACTTCCTTGAAGCCACGCGTCCCGGTGCCGAGAATGCACGCGCCGTTGGAAATTTCGAGGTCGACCTCGACTGGAAGTCGGCAAGCTCCGCGTTCAGTTCCCAGGCTTCGGAACTCCAATTCGGATCCCCGGGGAAATACGGCCGCAATGCCCTCGGTGTTGTCTGCCCCCTCCTACGCCGGTGCGGGACGTGGACGAATGTTTTCCAGCAGTTCACGTCGGGTCGAAACTACGTGGCCACGGGATGGGCGCGGCTCACGCCGGGGGTATCCGAGACGGTTAACGCCGGCATGTTCATGGGCATGGGCCGCGTCGACGGCACCGTCGGCCGTACCCACACCCTGACTGAGCGATGGAAGCCCTTTCTCGTCTCCTGGAGCCCCCGGCGATCGACCAGCTCGGCGCAAATCGGCTTTCTGATCAGGCCTGACCTCGAGGCGATCGCCACCGGCGACGTCCGCTTCCAGATCGACGGGGTGGCGGTTCAAGAGGTTAATCAGGGCGGCGGTGCCCGGGGCGAACCTCTGCCGGCGGCCGTCGAGAAACGCCTCTTCGAGCGCAACCCCTCGATAGCGCGGTTCCCGGCAAGACCGATCGGCCCTGTGTCCGCGGCGTCGACCCTTCGCTGGGCGCTAGGAGGAGCCGCCATCGGGCTGTTGACCGCGCTGGCCGGCGTCGGGTTCGGACGAGCCGCCATTCGCCGCCGCGACCGCCGCGGATAGCAACACGCCCATCATCACCCAGACCGAAAGCGGGAGGCGGTCGCCTGCCAGCTGGCTTCCGAGCACAGCCGTCAGCGCGGCGCTGAAGATGGCCAGCATCCAGAAGGTCGGATCTCGAAGCAGGCGCGTCCCACCGAAGAAGAGGACGCTTCCCAGGAACACGAGCCACAGTGCGGCTCCCACGCTTCCGGCGTCTACGAGTGCCGCGGCCCACAGGCCCTGGGCCGACCCGAGTTGCCGCGGTTGCTTGGTGGGCGCGGCGCGAGCGGCCACCGTGGTTTCGCCGGCCACCCTGATGGAGGACTGCCCAGGCCCGTACCCGAGGACGGGGCGGGATGCCCATACGCGAACGGCCGACCCCCACGACTCGGCGCGGAACTCGGTCGAAAACTCGAGCGAGTCGCGTCCGGTGAGAGGCGCGACTGTCTGCGGACTCACGAGCGTGAGCGGCCCCAGGGCCAGGACCACGGCGACCCCGGTGCCGGCCAGCGCGGCCCGCGTTGGCATCCCCTTCGCCACGGAGAACAGCGCCAGCGCCGCCAGCCCCCCGAGTGCGAGTGTGCCCCACGCGGGCAGCGAGCTGGTGAGCACGAGGGCCACGGCCATCGCCGCGGCGAGCGCGAGCAGCGGGGATCTGAGCCGGCGAGCGCCGCTGCGCCCCGAGATCACCAGCAGGCCAAGAGTGATCGGGAGCACCATCGCCAGGTACGCACCGAGGAAGTGGGGCTCCGCGAACGTGCCCCGCGCGCGCTGCCAACCGAGGAAGCCCGTATCCGAGGCGTCTGGCGCACCGGCGGCGCCGATGGCGTGCGCGGCGTTGTTGACGTCGGCCAGGGGCCAGCCGTAGTGCTGGGCGAACCACTGGTAGATTGCGTAGAAGGCGGCGGGTGCCGCGCCGATCGCGAGCGCGATGAGCAACGGGAGGGGCGACCTCCGTCCAGACCACAGGCCGCAGATCAGGCCCAGGACCGCGAGCCCCAGCGCCAAATCGGAGAGGTAGACGAGCGCCCTCTCGTTCCCGCCCCGTTCCTGGGCTCGGAGTACCGCGGTTTCGCCCGCCATCGCAGCGAGTACGTAAACAGCAAACAGGGCGACCGCCAGCCAGCGCAGGGTCACCGGCAGGCGCATCCATCCACGGAACGCGAACGGGAGGCCGAAAGCGCAGGCCGCTGCGAGCAGGGCATACGAGGGGCGGATCGTGTAAATAACCTCGACGGTGGCCGCCGCCTCGAGGAAAATCAGCGCGATACCGGCGAGCACGAGCCGCCGGACCCATGTGGCAACATCCTCTTGCGACCACCGCTCCCATACTCGCCGGGAGAATCCCCAGAGGGCGCCATGTCTGGGCCGCGTGCTTAGCGTTGCGGGGCCCCCTGCGCCCCTGGTCGCGCTCATCGAGCGCACGATAGCTGCGACTAGCATCCCCCCGCGGTGACTGACCAGCCCGACGCGCGGCCCGAGCGACAGGCAGACGAGCTCACGAGCCGGGGGCTGCTTGCGCGCAACATGATGTGGAATGCCCTCGGCCTGGCGTCGCCTCTTGTTGCCGCCGTGATCGCGGTTCCGTTCCTGATCGACGCCTTCGGCAATGCCCGCTTCGGCATCATCGCGCTTGCATGGGCTCTGATCGGTGGCTTCAGCCTCTTCGACCTCGGCTTCGGCCGGGCGCTGACCCAGGAGACGGCGCTCACACTTGGACGCGGGCGGGAGAGCGACCTTCCGCCCGTGCTCTCCACGTACTTGGCGATGATGGTCGCGATCGGCTTCGCGGGCACGCTCATCCTCGCCGCCCTCGCCCATCCGCTCGCTTACGACATCCTCAATCTGTCGCCTTCGCTTCGCGGCCAGACCGAGGGCGTCTTCTACTGCCTCGCGATCGCGCTGCCGTTCGTGATCCTCACCACGGGACTTCGGGGGGTACTCGAGGCCTACCAGCGCTTCGCCGTCCTGACGGCCATCCGCGTACCCATGAACGTGTTTACCCTCGCGGCTCCCCTGGCGGTGGCCCCATTTACCCGTAATCTCTTCGTCGTCGCAGCGGCGCTCGCGCTGAGTCGAGTTGTGGCGGTGGTCGTCCACCTCGTGCTGTGCATTCGCGTAGCACCCCCGCTTCGTCGTGTCGAGCGGCCCCGCTGGGAGCTGGTTCGCCCGATCGTGCGCTCGGCCAGCTGGATGACCGTGACCACAACGGTCTCCCCGCTGATGCTCTATCCGGATCGCTTCTTCGTCGGCGCCTTGCTTTCGGCCATTGCGATCGCGTTCTACGCGACTCCTCACGAGATCGTCACGAAGTTGGCCGTCCTGCCGCTGGCGCCGATCGCCGTCCTGTTCCCGGCCTTTGCCACGACGTTCACCTCCAATCCGGCCCGGACGGGCGCACTATTTAGGGCAGCCGCCAAGTACCTGCTCCTGGCGATGCTCCCGCTCACCCTCGTTTTGGTGACGTACTCCCACGAGTTGATCGAGGCATGGCTCGGATCCGAGTTCGCGCGGCAGAGCTCACGAGTCCTGGAGTGGCTTGCGATCGGGGCCCTGATTCAGGCACCCGCACAGGTTGCCTTCGCGCTTCTTCTAGGCGTGGGGAGGGCAGATCTGGTCGCCAAGCTTCTTGTGGTCGAGCTCCCGCTCTACCTCGGCGGACTGTGGCTTGCAATTGTTCACGGGGGGCTGGAGGGAGCGGCCCTGGCCTGGCTCGTGCGGGCCGGTCTGGATGCCCTCGTCCTGTTGTTGATGGCATCGTGGTTCTTGGCGGTCCCTAGGCGCTCGCTAGCCCGCGCGGTGGCGGTCGGGGCGATTATAGTAGGGCAGTGTGTGATCCTCGCCCTGCTGCCAGCCGCGATCGTGGTGCGAAGCGTCGTTCTTGTCGTGGCGCTCGCCGGCGCGCTGGTGGTGGCGTGGAACTGGATGCTCAACTCCAGCGAGAAGCGCTGGCTGCGGCGGCCGTTCACCGCCCCGCAAGCCGCTCGCTAACGCCTATGCGGGCCGTGGGACACGGCGCGTGGTCTAGCATCACGCCGTGTGGTTCAGAGACGCCACCGCTCCTCCCCCGGAGACACCTGGGCCGGTTGGATTGGAGCAGATCGCGGATCGGCCGGCAGGCTATGCGGAGCACGTCCGGAGCGAGCCCATCGGGCTCCTCGAGCCACCGCTTGGAAGGGTGCTCGACGTCGGCTGTGGGAAGGGAATGCAGGCCTCGCTGTTGAGGCAGCGTGGTGCTACCGAGGTTGTCGGAATCGAGTTCGATCCAGCCTTCGCGGCAATCGCGCGGGGAGACTACGACGAGGTTGTTACCGGCTCGGTCGAGGAGCCGCTGCCGTGGCCTCCGGCGAGCTTCGACACGATTCTCTGTTACGACGTGCTCGAGCACCTCTATGACCCCTGGTCCGTAGCGAGCGGGCTGCGGCCGCTACTTCGAAAGGGAGGGCGTCTGCATGCATCGGTTCCGAACGTTCGACACCGCAACGTGATCCTGCCGCTGGCTTTCCGGGGAACGTTTCGCTACGAGCCCGAGGGCCTGTTGGACGTAACCCACCTGCGCTTCTTCGCGCGGGCCGACGCCATGCGGATGCTGGAGGGCTCGGGATACGAGATGCGTAGCGTGAGCTACGCGCGTCCGGCGACGGCGAAGGGCCGCTTCATCGATGCCCTCACGAGGGGCCGGCTGGCCGGGTTCAACACCACCAACTGGTATTTGCTCGCTACCCCCCGGGCGTCCAGCCCGGCGGGACCCTGACAGAGCTCGGCGCGATGGCGGCACGGGATGCGGATTCCGGCCGCCGCCGTGCCATGCGACCACAGACCGATGTCACGGTGGTGGTGGTCACGCACGACAACGAGCGCATCATCGAGCGCTGCCTGGTTGCCGTGCGCGAGGCGATTCGCCGCTACGTCTACGAAGTGATCGTGGTCGACAATGGCTCGAGCGACGCCACGGTCACGCGTGCGCGATCACAGCCGGGGGTCGAGGTCGTAGAGCTCAAACGGAACACAGGATTTGCGGCAGCGAACAACGTCGGCATCAGGCGCGCCGAGGGACGCTATGTTGCGCTCGTCAACAGCGACGCCTTTCCCCGGCCGGGCGCGATCGACCGCTTGGTGGAGCGCGCCGAGGCGGACCCTTCGATCGGGCTCGTGGGCGGCCGGTTGTGGGAGCCGTCGGGCCGTTTGCAGGCTTCCGCAGGGCGCTTTCCATCCTTGCTGGGCAATCTCTGGTTGGCGTTGTTCGCGCATCGGCTCCCGCTGCTTTCGCGGGTGGGCGTCGCGATATATACGCACCCGCGCTTCTACCGCCACCCGCGCCCCGTCGACTGGGTATCCGGGGCATTCTGTCTCGCTCGCCGCGAGGTTGGTCCTCTGCCCGAGGACGCCTTCATGTTCGGCGAGGACGTCGAGTGGGCCCACGCTGTCCGGCGGGCCGGACTCGAGGTCTGGCTCGAGCCCTCCGCCAGCGCCCTGCATCTCACCGGCGCCACGGTGGATGCAGCCCAAGCGCCAGGGTTCAGGGAGGCGAGCCGCGCCGAGTTCGAGCTTCGCTGGTTTGCAAGGCGCGGCAGCGTCTTCGTGCTCAGCGCGAGGGCGGTGCTCGGCATTCATGCGCTCGTCCGTCTTGTGCTCTATTTGGGCCTACTGCCCTTCCGCCGCGGCGCCAGCGAGCGGAAGTTGCGAGGCTTCGCAGAGCTCCTGCGCTACGCAGTCTCGGGAAGGTCCGGCTCCGGGGGATGACTCGGTGATGTGCAGTGTGGCTCGCGCCGTGCCTCTCGGCCAGGAGGGAAGCGACCTGCACGTCGGAGTCGGGGCAGCGACGCTGCGACCGGGGCGGACGGCGAGTGCCGATCTCGTCGTCCGCGGTCTGCTGCGGGAGTTTGCGCGCGGCAACGGACCGGGGCGGGTCACTGTCTTGACGACACCCGACGTCGTCAGGGCGTACCGCGATCTCGCGATGGGGCCCGTCTCGTTCCACATGGTCGGGAGACGACGTCTGGGAGGCGAGAGCATGGCCCCGGGCCTCCGGCTCGCTGCCGCACTCGCCCACTACGAGCGCGACCTTCCCAAGGATCTTGACCTAGTCCACTACCCGATCACAGTTCCCGCGCCCCGTGTCCGGCTGCCGACGGTCGTCACGCTCCATGACGTGCTCCACCACGACCGGCCCGAGGTGCTCCCTCGATCGCTCCGCTTCTATCGCCGTTTCGCGTACGACAGAGCTGCGCGGTCCGCCACGCTGGTCGCCGCGGACAGCGAGTACGGGAAGTCACGTATCGTCGAGCGGCTGGGCATCTCGCCCGAGCGGATCGAGGTCGTGCACCTGGGGGTCGACGAGGACTACCGACCCGAGGCCCGCGACGAGGACGACGGCGTGCTGCGATCGTTTGAGTTGCCCGAGCGGTTCGTGCTCTACCCGGCGACATACTGGCACCACAAGAACCACGAGAGGCTGATCGATGCGTTCGCCGCCCTGCGCGACACCGAGCTTGCTTTGGTGCTCACGGGCAACCCGTACGGACGCTTGCGGGGGTTGGTCGAGCGAGGCCGCCGGCTCGGAATCGAGCAACGTGTGATCCACCTGGGGCAGGTCGACAGGGGTGCTCTACCTGCCCTGTATCGCCGCGCCGATGCGCTGGTGTTCCCCAGTCTCTACGAGGGATTCGGTGCTCCGCCACTCGAGGCCATGGCGTCAGGGTGTCCGGTGGCTTGCTCGCCGCGCGCAGCCCTGACGGAGATTTGCGGTGACGCGGCCCTGTACTTCGAGCCAGAGGATCCGGCGGCAATCGCCGAGGCGATCGAGCGCCTGACATCGGACTCGACCCTTCGCGCCGAACTTAGAGCAGCGGGCTTTCGTCGGGCCGGTCGATTCGGATGGCCCGTCACGGCTGCGCGCTATGCGGCCGTGTACGGACGGGCAGTGGGGCTTGGAGCCGCTGACGCTCGACGATCGCTGCTCGTCTAACCTCCGCGCGGTGCGCCAGATCGTCCAGGATCTCCGTTCCGGCGCGATCGAGGTGGTCGAGCTGCCCGACCCGAGGCCTCAGGCAAACGAGGTTCTCGTGCGCAACCTGTGGTCGCTGATCTCGCCGGGGACGGAGCAGTCGGTGTCGAGCCTGGCCGGAAAGAGCCTGCTCGGCAAGGCTCGTGCGCGGCCCGACGACGCGCGAAGGGTTGTGGACAAAGCGCTCCGAGACGGCGTGGGGCCGACGCTCGCGGCGGTTCGCGCCCGGCTCGACGACGTGCTGACCCCCGGCTACTCGAGCATGGGCGTCGTGGAGGCGGTGGGAGAAGCGGTCGAGGGGATCCGGGCCGGAGAGCGGGTCGGATGCTTCGGCGCCAACGTTGCCTGCCACGCCGAGCGCGTGGTGGTCCCGGAGCCGCTGTGCCTCGTCCTGCCGCCCGAGCTCGATGACCGCTGGGGCGCGTTCGGGGCCCTGGGGGGCATCGCCGCCCACGCGCTGCGCGTAGCTCGGGTCGCCGCGGGAGAATCGGTGGCCGTGATCGGGCTCGGGCTGGTCGGACAGCTCGTCGTTCAGCTCGCCGGCGCTGCTGGCGCCCGCGCGATCGGGGTCGACGTCCGCCAGGACCGAGTCGAGAAGGCGCTTGCGCTCGGTGCGGTCGCCGGCGCGACGTTGGGATCCGACGAGGTCGAGGAGCTGGTGAGGAGCGTGACCGCCGGTCACGGGGCGGATGCGGTGATCGTCGCCGCGGCGACGAAGGACAGCTCCCCGGTCGAACTCGCTGCCACGCTCGCCAGGGACCGAGCGACCGTGACCGTGGTCGGAGACGTGGGCCTCGAGCTGCAGCGCGGCCCCTTCTTCGAGAAGGAGCTGGAGCTGAGGGTGTCGCGGTCCTACGGTCCTGGCCGCTACGACTCCGCCTACGAGAGCGAGGGGCACGACTACCCGATCGGATACGTCCGCTGGACTGAGCGCCGCCTGATCGGCTACTTCTTCGACGAGGTAGCCGCGGAGCGGGTGAGGCTTCACGAGCTCGTCACCCACGAGTTCCCGATCGAACGCGCCGAAGAGGCATACGGCGCGCTGTCCGAGGAGGGCCGGATGGCGATCCTGGTGCGCTACGACCACCCCGCTGGCGGGCCCGCCGGGCGCGCGGCCGTGGCGCTTCGCGCTGCTCCGCCCGCCCGGACGCCAGGCGGGCGCCCGCGCGTTGCGCTCATCGGGCCGGGGCAGTTCGCGCGCTCCACGCTGCTCCCGATGCTCTCGAAGCTCGAGGTCGAGCTGGTCGGCATTGTGGGACGAACCCCCGCCACCGCGCTGTCGGCGGGGCGCCGCTGGAGGGCCCAGTGCGCCCTCACCGATCCCGGGGAGCTGCTTGAAGACGAGTCCGTGGACGTCGTCGTGATCGCGACTCGCCACGACTCACATGCTGATCTCGCCATCCAGGCACTGCAGCGCGACAAGGGGGTCTTTGTCGAAAAGCCACTGGCGATCGAGGAGGACCAGCTCGACCGCGTCCGCTCACCCCTCGCCGACGGCGGGCGCCTGGTGGTGGGCTTCAACCGCAGCCGCGCGCCCGCCACCGCCGCGGTCCGGCGCCACTTTCGCGGCCGTACCGGGCCCCTGCTGTTGAACTGCAGGGTCAGCGCGGGCTATCTCGACCCCGGCCACTGGCTACACGATCCGAAGCTCGGCGGCGGGCGCCTGGTCGGTGAGGGATGCCACTTCGTGGATCTGTGCTCGGCGATCGTGGAAGAGCCGCTTCGCTCTGTCCAGGTGACCCCCCTCGGCCCCTCCACTGCGCCGGCCGGAGACAGCTTCCTGCTCGTGCTGGGCTACGAGGGGGACTCGGTCGCGAACCTGACCTACGCCTCGAGCGGAAGCGCCGGGATGGCGAAGGAGCGCATCGAGGTCATCGGCGGCGGGCGTTCCGCGGTGATCGACGACTTCCGCCGCGTCGAGCTTCGAGGCGGCGGTGGGCTGGGCCGATCGCGGTTGCGCCGCCGGCTCCCAGCACGCCGCGATAAGGGCCACGCGACGCTGCTGGGCGAGGCCATGCGCTTCTTCGCCGAGGGCGGCACGGCCCCGATCCCCTATCCCCGCCTGTTCGAGACCACGCGCGCCACCCTCGTGGCGAGGGACGCCCTCGCCCGTGGCCGCCGAGACCCGGTCGAGCTGGGGGAGTGAACGGCCGCGGCGGCAGGCTGTCGCTCTATCTCGATGCCGCGCGGGGAATGCGGGCGCGCCAGATCGCCTGGCGCGCCCGCCGGCTCGTTCCCCCCCGACTCCTCGCCGCCGGCACGGTTTCCCGGACCCCGCCCCACTGGCGACCCGACGCCGCCGGGATAGGGATCGACCGGGCTCCGCAGGGGGGCCCGGCGCCGCCGCCGGATTCGAGCGGTGAGTTCACCGCCGTCGGCGTGTCGCGTCGCTTCGGCTCGCCGGACTTCTGGACCGATCGCTCCGACGGCCAGCTGTTCCTTTTTCACCTCCACGGGTTCTCCCCCCTCGCTTCCTATGCGGCGGGACCCAGAAGCGCCGCGGGAAACCGGTTCTGGGCCCGCGTGGTGGAGGGCTGGTTGTCGCTGGAGTCCAGTCCACGGCTGCCGTCCTGGCATCCCCATCCGACCTCGATCCGGGTGATCTCGTGGGCGAGCGCGCTGTCCTCGATCCGGGAGTGGCCGGAATCGCTTCGCTCCCGCCTGTCGGCGGAGCTGTGGCGCCAGGCGCGCTATATGCGGCGGTCGATCGAGCACGACATAGGCGGCAACCACGTGGTCAAGAACGCCACCGCGCTGGTCGCGGCGGGCACGGTGTTCCAACGCTCTGGGTTGCTCGACTCCGGTCTCGGCGTGCTGCGCGGGGAGCTTTCGCAGCAGATCTTGGGCGACGGTGGCCACGAGGAGCGCAGCACGTCCTATCACCGCCAGGTCCGGCGGGACCTCGACGACGTCGCGGAGCTCGTTCGCAGGGCGCGGCACTCGGTCCCGCCGTGGCTCGACGACGCGATCACCCGGGCCGCGAGCTGGGAGGCCGAGATGACAGGACCCGATGGCGCCCTGCCGCTGCTCAACGATGCATGGGACGGCCCCGCCGACGGTACGCCGCGATCCGAGCCTGTGACCCGTCTCAGCGATAGCGGTTACGTGGTCCTTCGCGATCGAGGCGACCAGGCGATCTTCGACGTCGGCCCGATCTGCCCTCCGCATCTCCCTCCGCATGCGCACGCCGACGTCCTCTCGTTCGTCCTGTGGTGCGACGAACGCCCACTGGTGGTGGATCCCGGCAGCTACGCCTACACGGGTCAGTGGAGGGATCGCTTCAGGGGCACCGTCGCCCACAACACGGTCGAGCTCGACGGCTGCGATCAGTGCCACTTCTGGGGCGACTTTCGCGCCGCCCATCTCCCGCGCGTCCGGGCCCAGCCGCTGCGACGCCATGGGGACGTGGTCATCGCCGGTGCGAGCCACGACGGCTACCGCAGGCTGGCCGACCCGGTGACCCATGACCGGGCGCTGGTGTGGCTGCCTGGAGACGGCCTGGTGGTCATCGACCTGCTGCGCTGCCGGGAGCCCCACCGGATTCGTTCCTCGCTCCACCTCGCCCCCGGTGCGGCGCTTGACGGAGCTCATCGGGTGGGCCCGTACATGGTCAACGCGCTCGGCCTCGGTCCCGTCGTGCGCCCGCGTGACGGGCAATGCGCCCCCTATCTCGGAACCAGGGTGCGGTCCGCGGTGCTCGAGGACAGCCGGGCGGTGGGGCCCGAGACGCCGTTTGGATGGAGCCTGCTGCGCGGCGATGCCGCGGTCAGCGCGCTGGCCCGCGATCGGCTGACGATCACCCGGGGCGACGGCTCTTCCATCGACGTGCCGCTCGTGTGGAGCTGATCTCGTGCGCGTGCTCGTGTTCAGCCAGTACTTCACCCCGGAGATCGGAGCCACCCAGACCCGGGTCCACGACTTCGCCGCGACACTGGCGCGGCGGGGACACGATGTCGAGGTCATCTGTGAGCTTCCGAACCATCCCCAGGGCATCGTTCATCCCGGATATCGTGGCCGGGCTCTGATCAGGCGGCGCATGGATGGCTTCCGCGCTTCGTACGTGTGGGTCTACGCGCGCCCGCGCAAGTCCACATGGACGCGGCTCGGCTTCTACGGCTCCTACGCGCTGACGGCGTCGTTGGCGGGGAGCGTCAGCCATAGGCCGGACGTCGTCCTGGCCTCGTCGCCGCCGCTACCGGTGGCCGCCGCAGCGGCCACCGTGAGCGCTCGCCATCGGGTGCCATGGGTGATGGACGTGCGTGACCTGTGGCCGGAGGCGGCCGTAGCGATGGGGGAGCTATCAAATCCGGCTCTGCTGCGGCTGGCCGAGGTTCTCGAGCTGCGGCTGTATCGCAGCGCCAGCGCAATCACCACCGTGACAGAGCCGTTCAGGAAGGCGATCGCTAGCAAGGTCTCGGACACCGAGAAGGTGTGGGTGCTGCCGAACGGGACCACCCGCACATGGGTGGAGGGCGCCGAGCTGGAGGTCGATCGGGCGGAGCTGGGGTTGGCCGCGGAGGGCTTCCTGTGGACCTTTGCCGGAAACGTGGGGAGGGCTCAAGGGCTTGAGGCGGCGGTCGACGCGGCGACGCTGCTTGGCGACGGGTTTCAGCTGCTCGTCCTCGGCGATGGCCCGGCTCGCAGCGGGCTTGAGCAGCGCGCGCGATCGGCGCCCGCCGGAAGGGTGGAGTTCCGCGGGCAGGTACGGACGCAGGAGGCCCTCCGCTACCTGCGCGCCTCTGATGCCCTGCTCGTACCCCTTGCCGCGGATCCCGTGTTCCGATCCTTCGTGCCATCGAAGCTGTTCGACTTTTGCGCCGTTGGCCGTCCCGTGGTAGTGGCCACGGGTGGGGAGGCTCAGCGCTTGACTTCAGGGCGTGGTGCCGCGCTATCCGTACCCCCAGGCGATTCCGCCGCACTCGCGGACGCGATCCGTCAACTCGCCGCCGACTCCGAGCTTCGAGCCGGGCTGGCTCGGGAGGGACGGCGATTCGGCGCCGAGCACCTGCGCGAGCGCCAAGGCGAGCGCCTCGTTGGGGTGCTGGAGGAGGCTGTGTCGGGTGTCTCGGGTCGCCAGTAGGTGCGATCGGGCCACAGCCAGGGGTGCCTGACCCTGGCCTATCATGGCCATCTCGATGCTGCGGCTGAGGCCTTTCGGAGGATGACTCCTTCCCCGATGCGCCCTCTGTTCGGCCTGGATCAATGCCTCTGGAGCGACGCGTGAGGGTTCTCGTAGAAGACAGCTGGCAGGACGGCTTCCATGACTATTGGCGGTTTCCCACGGAATACCGCATCGCCGCGCTCGCGTGGGCGAACATAGAACGCCTCGCCGACCTGTACTTCGTGAGATCTCCCAGCGTGCGCATGGTGCTCAACTATGTCCGAGAGGTGGGCCCCGTTGACGTGCTTCGCAAAATCCGCTCTCGTCGACAAGAGCGTGCGCGCAATGAGAAGTACGTTTCGTGCGGGATTGGCATCGTGCTGGAGGGTCCGAACCGACCGGACGGCGGAATCGATCCAGGAACGCCGGTTGGCTTTGTGGCGCCCCTTCATCCCGCCTGCGCGGAACGGATTTGCCTTCCGCCAGAGCTTCTCGTCGAGCTACCGATCGGTGAACGCAAGGGAACAAGTCTTCCGAGTGGACCGAGCATCCCGACGGAGATTCATGTCCCGGCCGACGGGTTTCCGGCGGAGATCCTTTACCTCCCTTTGCCTCCGAGTCCTCTGAACGGCGTCGGCAAGCTGCGCGGCTGGAGCCCGTACTCGGGGGTATCTCTTGACGAGCCTGGTGATCGAGAAGCCGTCGAAAAGCTCCTCTCTCATGTCCTAAGGGCGGACTGGCGCCCAGCCCGCCACCTTGACGTGAGCGAGGACCTGAAGATCGAAGAACGCCACGACGCATCGGCTGAGAACTCCGACGATCGACCCAGCGCAGTTCTGTTCGGCTACGGGAATTACGCCAAGACGACGATCCTGCCGAACTTGAACAAGGAGATTCGCATTCAGCGGATCCACGAGATTGATCCGGTCCAGATTCAGAAGCACGCGCATCGGGTTAGCTGGGATACCTCCGCCTATCCGCGCTCGGATGCGCCCTTCGACGTATGCGTGGTCGCTGGATACCACTCTCTGCACGCTCCAATTGCAGTTCGGGCGCTGGATCGCGGCGCGTCGTTGATCCTCGAGAAGCCGATCGCAGTCGACCACGATCAGCTCGGTGAGCTCGTCACAGCGATGGAGCGCTCATCGGGCCAGGTCTTCGTCGCGTTTCAACGACGCTACTCGCCCTTCAATCGGGTTGCTCGGGAGGACCTTCGAGTAGAGCCACCTGACCCTATTTCCTACCACTGCATCGTGTACGAGGTTCCCCTACCCGAGCTTCACTGGTACCGCTGGCCGTCCTCTGGAAGCAGAATCATCTCCAACGGTTGTCACTGGATTGACCATTTCCTGTTTCTCAACGGATACCCCCAGGTGCGAAACCTGGATCTGTTTCGGGCAGGCAGGGGCACGCTCAACTGCGCACTAGAGTTGGAGAACCAGGCTGTGTTCTCGATGACCCTGACCGCGGAGGGGAGCGATCGCCTCGGAGTTCAGGATCACGTCCAGCTTCGCGCGAACGGTGTGACGGTGAGGATCGACAACAACAGCCGCTATATGGCGGAGAGCAGCCGGCGGGTGATCCGCAAGCGCTCTGTCCGTCGCGGCGCGAGCTATCGAGAGATGTATCGCAGCATTGGCCGCTCGATCCGCGCAGGTATGCCAGGTGATTCCGTGATGTCGGTTCAGCGATCGGGGGAGACCGTGTTGCAGCTCGAGGCGCTCTTGGATGGAAGGTCGTAGGGAGAGCGCGAGATAGCTGCTGTCAGCTTTGAGCCAGCTCGCTCGTAACCCAGGAGAGATGAGAAGGTTGACCGCAATAGCCGTGGCCGTGCTGACAGCCTCGCACCCGCCACCAGCCAGCACGAGGGGCGGCGGCAGCCCTCGGTCCTGGATACCGCCTTCGCGGACTCGCACGACGAGATCGACGCCCACCCGGCCCTGGTCCGCAAAAGCCGGCACGCCCAATTCACGGCGCCGACCTCGCGGCCACGGATCCCCCGGGTGCCCCGGGGCGGCCACCGGACCCTGCGGGCGAGCACATCCTGGCTTTTCACCGTCCTCGCGGCCGGAAACTCACGCTTGAAGGCGATAACGGTGGATCGGGGCCATGATCGTGGAACGACAAGTATCCCCGAGCGCGACCGTGCGTGTATCCGTGCTGCCGCAGGGCCGGCAGCCGCCGCGATCTCTCGCGGGATGGTCGCGGGTCTGCTTGTCCTGATCTTTCTTGTCGTCGCCTTTGGAGCGGCGGAGCGATCCGAGGCAAGGAAAAAGAAGCAGGATGTCCGGCTCGGGATCTTCGACCAGGCCTATTTATCGGCGAACCCCGACACTCGCGCCTTCTGGCTCGACCGAACGGTCGAAGCGGGTGCGCAGCGGGTGAGCGTAACCGCGGAGTGGCGCAGCATCGCGCCCGAGGCGCCGGCCAATCCCACCGACCCCGCGGATCCCACATACCGCTTTTCGGTGATCGATGACGCCGTCCGGGATGCCGCCGCGCGCGGCATCGAGGTCTTCCTGACGGTCACCAGGGCGCCCGACTGGGCGGAGGGGCCCGATCGCGACCCCGGCGCCGAGCACGGAGCGTGGCGTCCGCAGCCGGGGCTGCTGGCCAAGTTTGCCACCGCGCTCGCGACCCGCTATTCCGGCACCTACCCGGACCCGGCCAACCCCGGGGCCCCACTGCCGCGCGTGGCCGATTGGGGCATCTGGGCGGAGCCCAATCTCGGGACCAACCTCTACCCGCAGGCGGTTTCCGGCAACGGGGGAGTTCGCGCCGTGGGGGCGGAGCACTTCAGGGCGATGGTCAACGCCGCCTCGCGCGCGATCAAGGCCGTCGATCCCTCCAACAAGGTGATCGCCAACGGCACGGCGCCGTTCGGCGATCAGCCCTTCAAGCCCGGCGTGTTCAGGACGCCTCCGCTCGAGTTCTGGCGCGCGTTCTTCTGCCTCGAGAGGGTAAAGAGGCTGCAGCCGACCAAGCGATGCCCGGGAGGCAGGCCTCGCATCGACGCCTTCGCACACAACCCCCTGGCCGGGCTGGCGCACTTCAACAACGTCTTCTCGAACTACGGGCCGCACGACGCCGCGATATGGCCGACCGACATCCTCGTCCCCGACATGTACAAGCTGGCCCTGATACTGCGGGCGGCCCGCAAGTACAAGCTCGTCAAGCCCGTGCAGGGGACCGAGCTTTGGGTGACCGAGCTGGCCTGGGAGACGGATCCGCCGGACCCGCAGTGGGGGGTGTCGTTACAGACCCAGGCGGCCCACATCACCGAATCGCTGCGGCTGCTCTCAAAGCAGGGCGTCTCCGAGGTCTACTGGGTGCAGATCGGCGACCAGCCCTACGACCCGGAGTTCTCGGGTCCGGCCTATCTGAGCGGGCTCCAGTCGGGCCTGTTCTTCGAGGACGGCACCCCGAAGCCGGGGCTCGCGGCCTTTCGCGCGGGCTCTTGAGCCGAGCGGCTGCCCGCTGACGGGCGCCTCGGCGTGCGGGGGGCCTGTCCGGGTAGGATCGGCGCTGCGGGGCCGGGGGGACGATTCGCGCTTTGGACTTCATGCAGGCATACGAGGAGCACGTCTGGGAGATGTACGGCTTCCTCGCCTACCGGACGCGCTCGCGCGTCGACGCGGAGGACCTGACCCAGCTCACCTTCGAGCGCGCCTGGAAGTCCTGGGACCGCTTCGACGAGCGACGGGCGAAGGCGAAGACGTGGCTGCTCGCGATCGCGCAAAACGTCCAGATCGACGACCAGCGCCGGGCGCGATCACGCCGCGAGGGCGTCCCGGGAGACTGGAACGCCGCCGAGGACCCACGGCTGAGCCAGCCCGGTCCCGAGCAGAGCCTGGGGCTGAGCCCCGAGCTTGAAGTCGCGATCGAGCGCTTGAGCCGGCGCGAGCGCGAGGTGGTGGCGCTGCGGTTCGGGGCCGACCTCCGCGGGCCCGAGATCGCCGAGATGCTGGACCTGAGCCTGGCCAACGCGCAGCAGATCCTTTCGCGCGCGCTGCGAAAGCTCCGCGCCGTGCTCGAGCCGGGCGATGGGCAAGAGGCCGGGTCCGCCGCCGCCGCGCGGAGCCGAGCGGGGTCAGGCGGCGAAGGGCCCCGCGCCGGAGACGCCCAGAGCCGCGATCCCCAGCAGTAGCAGGCCTGAGGCGAGGTACGCCGCAACCGTGAGTCGGAGGTGGCGAGGCCGCCACGGCTCCGGCGCGCTCCCGAGCGCAACGAGCCGGGCGCGCAGCTCGGCGCGAAAACCGGCGGCTGGGATCGGGCGCTCCTCCCTCAGACGCTCGCCGATGGCGTCGATTGCATCGGCCTCGCCCGGGTCCACGTAGGGCCGCAGCTCGTCGGAGATGCCGTTCGGCGGGCCGCTCATTGCGCGAACGCTCCGGACCTCGGATTCAACGACCGGGCTTCGCGGTAGGCGTCGAGAGCGGCCTTCGCTCGGCCGCGCTCGGCCTCGATCCGCGACAGGGTCAGCCAGGTGCGCCAGTTGGTGCTCTCCTTGCGGGTGGCTTCTCGCGCGGCCGAGGCCGCGAGGTCGAGCTTGCCCTGGAGCTCGAGCACGAGAGCCTCCTGAAGCTGCGGGGTAGCGGCGTAGGGTTGCGCGTCGGCCGCGCTTCGGGCCTCCTCGACCGCCGCGGAAAGATCGCCGCTCGTGGCCTTGATCTGGCTGTCGCGGATCGACCACGCGCCGAGCAGGGGGGGCCCGATCGCGAATAGGGCCGCGATCGAGAGGCCGGCAACCGCGATCCGCCGGCCGACGGCCCAGCGGCCGCGAGCGCGCCGCCGCGCCGCCGCCGCGCCGCCGCTCTCGGAGGCCCAGCCCTCCACGGCGACCGCCGCGAGCAGCATGAAGATGATCGCCAGGGCGGCTAGCTCCCACATCCAGTCGAGCCCCGCGGCGACGGCGAAGGCCGCGCAGCCGGCGGTCGCCGCCGCGAGCGGCAGGCGAATGGCTGGTGGTGAGCGAAGCGCGCGGGCGGCCCCGATGGCAAGGACGCCCAGGACGAAAGACGCGATCAACAGCAGCCCCACGATCCCCAGTTCGGCGAGCGTTTCCATGAAGAGGGAATGGGCATCGCGAATGAAGCCAGCGTAAAGCCCGTTGCGCGCCCACCAGAACTCGAACGTGCCCGCTCCGATGCCCGTAAGTGGTCTGGTTTCATTTGCGTCTGCGGCCGACTGCCAGAACTGGTAGCGGCCGCTGCTGCTGGGATCAAGGATCGCGCCGCTGTCGCTGTTCGAGGCCGCCGTTCCCTCGCGGCTCTTGAAGGTCTCCCAGGTCTCGGAGACCTCGCCGGGGAGGTCCGCGGCGAGCGCGATCGGGATCGCTGCCACAATCGCGAGCGCAGTCGCCACCCGCGCCTGGCGGCGACCGATCGAGAGCCAGCGCGGGCGCGACCCGTAACGCACCGCGAGCGCGATCCCGACCTGGACCAGGGCCACCCCGACGCACACGACGAGCGCCATCAGCAGCACCTCGTCGCCCTGCCGCTGGGCGGCCTCGGTCGGAAGCCCCCTGTCGAGCGCAGCTCTCTGGTCGATCGCGGCGGCGAGAATCGCCGTGCCGGCGGACCCGGCGACCAGCGTCGCCAGCTTCGGCAGCCGGTCCGGAGCGAGGACGAGGAAGGCGGCGAGCGCCACCGCGGCGGCGGCCGCGCCCATTGCCGAGGCCGACAGGTAGAGGGTGAGCCCGACGACCGGGAGGGCGGCCGCGGCAAGCGCCTGGCCGGGGAGCGTTCGCGCCGAGGCGGTGGCTGCGAGGACCAGGGGCAGCCCGATCGCCGCCAGCGCTCCCATCGCGCTCGTGTAGTTGAGCGGGTAGGCGAGGCGCCGCTCGATCTCGACCCCGGACAGGAACGTGCCTAGCTCGTTGGGCGGGAACCAGGCGGGGTGCAGGCGGGAGAGCACGCCCACCGCGGCGAGCACCGCGACGCCGAAGGTGACGCCGTTGAGAAGCTGCCGTCCGCGGCCGGCCCCCTGCGCGGCGAGGGCGAGGGCGAAGACGCCGAGGTAGGTGGCGACGCGGGCAAGCTCGGTGGCGGTGCGCTCGGCGCTCTCCGTCCAGCCGAGCGAGAGCGCGATCCACGCCGCGAATGCGGTCAGCAGCCCGAGCGAGAGCAAGCCGGCGCGGGTGCGGCCCGCAAGCGGCAGCGCCCCCACCGCGGTTCCCAGCAGCAGGACCCACCACACCGCGACCCCGACCTCGCTGCGCTGGATCGGGTCGTAGCCCCCGTTCTCGAGCCCGAGGTAGACCACCAGCAGCGCGGCGAGCAGCCACGTGGCGATCGCCCGTGGATCGAGGCCGCCCGCCGCCACGCTGCGGAGGGCGAGGGGTAGGCGCTCGGCGTGCTCCATTCGTTGGGTTATACGCGCGAGCGGCGCGGAACTTGACATCGGCGCTGTCAGCTTCGGGAGTCGGCCTGCGTATCCAGTCGACGATGCGAAGGAAGGCCCCGCTCCCGCTCGCCCTGGTGGCGATCGCCGTGCTTGCGCCGGCTTCCCAGGCCGGACATGAGGTGGTGCCGCCGGGGAACTCGCAGATCGACCAGTACTTCGAGACCGCGCCGGGCGCGGGAGGAAACAACTCGATCGACGGCCCCGATAGCCCCGGGGGCGCTGATGGCGCCGAGGAGGCCTCCGGAGGCTCGGCCGCCACCGACGCCGCCGGCTACCTGAGCGCCGAGGAGCTGGAGCAGCTTACGAAACTCGGCGGTGACGGGCAGAAGGCCGCGGAGCTGGCTGCGGCAACGGCCCCGGAGGAGCCCAAGCCGGACGCCGCCGGGGGAGGTTCGGATGTCGAGGCGGTGAGCGGCGCGCCCTCGCGCGACGGCCTAGGCGTCGGCCTGCCGCTGATCCTGGCCGCTACGGCGATCGCGGCCGCCGGCTTCCTGCTTCGCCAGCGACTCAGGCATGCGCGGGTTGAGCGCGCTTGAGGCTCAGCCTGAGCGTTCCCCGGGCGGTCCTCGCCGCCTTCCTCCTGACCCTCGTCTCACCGGCGAGCGCCGCCGCGGCGCGAGGGCTCGAGCTGGGGCTGACGGACAGCGTCTACATGGCGGGCGACGCCGCGACGCGGGAGGTTTGGCTCGATCGGACGGTAGACGCGCGCGCTGGGCTCGTCCTGCTCAGCGTGAGCTGGCGCAGCATCGCCCCAGATAGTTCCCCACCAGGGTTTGATCCCACCGACCCGGCGGATCCCGCCTACGACTTCGCGGCGCTCGATGCCGCAGTGCGCGACGCGGCGGCGCGCGGGCTCCAGGTGATGATCCTGGTGACTGGTGCACCGGACTGGGCGGAGGGGCCGAACCGCCCGGGCACCGCCGAGGCGCCGCCCGGCACCTGGCGCCCGGATCCGCGACAGGTAGGCCAGTTCGCAACCGCAATCGCCTCCCGCTACGTAGGCTCCTTCACCGATCCTGACGAGGTCCTCGTGGGCCCCCTTCCCCGCGTCAGCCGCTGGCAGCTCTGGGCGGAACCCAACCTTTCCAACTACCTGACGCCCCAGTTCGAGGGCCACCAGCCCGCGAGCCCCGATCACTACCGGCAAATGCTCAACGCGTTCTATGGATCAGTCAAAGGGGTCAGTTCCGACAACTTCGTGCTCACGGGTGGCACCGCCCCGTACGGAGATCCGCCAGGTGGCCGGCGCATGCAACCGGTTACCTTCTGGCGCGAGCTCTTCTGCTTCAAGGGGAAGCACCTGCGCGGGACCAAGTGCCCCGATCCCGCCCAGCTCGACGCGATCTCGCATCACCCGATCAACGTCGGAAGCCCGCGCCGCAAGGCCCTGAGCCCCGACGACGCCTCTACCCCCGACCTGGGCAAGATCGCCCGCATCCTGCACAAGGCGGAGCGCAGGGGCAGGGTTCTACCGAAGGGCGAAAAGAGCTTTTGGGCGACGGAGATCTGGTGGGACAGCAACCCCCCCGATCCCGACGGCGTCCCCGAGGCGCAGCACGCTCGCTGGCTTGCCGAGTCCCTCTATCTTCTGTGGCGCCAAGGCGTGGACACCGCGATCTGGTTTCAGATCAGAGACGCGGCACCGGAGCCGAGCTTCGGCGCGACCCCCCAGACCGGCCTCTTCCTCCAGGACGGGACACCGAAGCTGGCCTATGAGGCGTTTCGCTTCCCGTTCGTCGGTGACCGGACCGGCAAGCGCAAGGTCCGCGTCTGGGGAAAGGCCCCGGCCCCCGGCCCCGTGTGGATCCAGCGCAGTCGCGGCGGGGAGTGGCACGACCTGAAGCAGATCGAGGTTCCCGTGAGCCGGGTCTTTCAGACCTCGATCGCCCTGCGCGGAAAGGCGATGCTGCGGGCACGCACCGATTCGGAGGCGAGCCTAGCTTGGCTTCAGAAGTGAGTTTGGGATCGGCGAACGGGGGGAATAGGAAACTGGCGGGTGTCAGGAATGGGGATGCCCGAGCGTATACGATGCTGAATCCGAAGTTCAAGCGACTGACTGTTTAGGGAGGGCTAATGAGGAGATTTCATGTTTTGGGGATGGTGGTTGTGGCGATCCTCGCGATCGGTGCATTCGGCGCGATCACTGCCACAGCCCACAAGAAGAAGAAAGCGGTCGCAACGACGGTGACGATGGCGTTCAACCTGGGGGAGCCTGCTGGGCAATCCGGCAACTACAACGATGCCTCGTTCTCGGGCAAGGTCGGTTCGACCAAGGCGAAGTGCGTGAACGGCCGGACGGTCGTTGTCAACCAGGTGAACGGGCCCGCGGTCGGTGAGGACAAGAGCGCCGCCGACGGTAGCTGGACGGTTGCCGCCAAGTCCGCCGTGGCCGCCGGCGAGCAGTACACCGCCACGGTCCTGAAGCGGAAGATCGTCAGGAAGAAGAACAGGAACCACAGGCACATCATCAAGTGCCTGCCGGCTTCGGAGACGATCACGATTCCGAATCCGTAGTCCGGTCGGGATACCCAGCCCTTCCCGCGACGGCCGCGCCCTGGGCGCGGCCGTCGCTCTGTTCGCGCCGGCGCCGGACCGGTCCACCCCGAACGCGTCGCGGTGCCCGTGTAGATTGCCGACCCCGTACTACGAGACGAGGAGGGATCGCATTGACCAAGTCAGATTTCGTTGATCAGGTCGCTGGCACGATCGGCAGCAAGAAGGAGGCCTCGGAGGCCGTCGAGGCGGTGCTCGACGGGATCTCCGACGCGCTCGCCCGCGGCGAGGACGTGAACTTCACCGGTTTCGGGAAGTTCTCCGTCAACGAGCGCGGGCCGCGCCAGGGTGTCAACCCGCGCACCGGCGAGCGGATCACGATTCCCGGTGGCAAGGTGCCGAAGTTCTCGGCCGGCGCAGGACTCAAGTCGAAGGTCAAGGCAAGCTGACCGAAGCCTTCGCCGACCGGCTCGCGGCGGCGGTCGTCGACCGCCGCAGCCAGGTCGTCCTCGGACTCGATCCCGACCCCTCGGCACTGTCGGGGGAGTCGGGCGAGCCCGGTGATGCCGCAGCGCTCGCGGGTGAGGCCGTCGCGGCGCATTGCGCGCGCCTGATCGCCACTGCGGGACCCAAGTGTGTCGCGGTCAAGCTCCAGCTCGCCTGCTTCGAGCGCCTCGGTGCTCCCGGCTGGGCGGCGGCTCAACGCACGGTGGCGGTGGCGCGCGACGCCGGGCTACTCGTAATTGCCGACGGCAAGCGCGGTGACGTGCCCGTCACCGCCGCCGCTTACGGACAGGCGCTGGTCGGCGAGACCCAGACGCCCTGGGGCGCGGTCGGGGGCCTGGGTGCCGACGCATTCACAGCCAACCCGCTGCTCGGCGTCGACGCGCTCGAGCCGCTGATCGACGCGGCGGCCGACGCAGGGGCCGGCGTCTTCGTGCTCGTGCGCACCTCGAACCCGGGCGCCGCGGACGTGCTCGACCTTCCGGCGCCCGAGCGCCCCCTTTACGAGCTTCTTGCGCAGCGCGTCGACGCCGCGGCCGACCAGCTCGCGGGCTCCGGTGCATCGGCCCTCAGCGGGCTGGGGGCGGTCGTAGGCGCGACCGAGCCGCAGCACCTGCCGCGGCTGCGCGAGCTGATGCCGCGTTCGATCTTCCTGCTTCCCGGCGTCGGGGCGCAGGGTGGGCGGCCCGGCGACCTGGAGCCTGCGTTCGCTCCCGGCCGGCCGGCCTCGGCGCTCGTCGCTGCATCACGCTCGATCGCTGGCGCCGACGATCCCGCCGCAGCCGCTGAAGGGCTGCGTGCGCAGCTTTGGGATCTCACTGGCGGCTGAGCGCCGCGGATACGATTCCGCCGGACGACCCATGGACTCGAAACGCAGCCCAATCCTGCGCCTCCTGGCCGCGATCGCTTTGATCGCCGCGGTCGTAGTGGTCGTGATGGTCGTCAACAGCTCACTGTCGGGGTCCGACGACGAGCCAGCCGACGGTGCTGCCAAGCAGGAGAAGGCTGAGACCCAGGGTTCCGGCGACAGGTTCTATTTCGTCCAGCCGGGCGACAGCCTGTCGACGATCGCCGACAAGGAGGGGGTCGACCCAGAGGTGATCGAGCAACTCAACCCCGACCTCGACCCGCAGACCCTGTCGACCGGACAACGGGTCAAGCTGCGCTAGGTGACCCAACGCAGGGCGCTGTGCGCCGTCCTAGCGTCCGTCTGCGTGCTCGCCGCGGCAACCGGGGCGGCCCCTGCGTCGGCGGCACCTGTCGCGTCCCCACCGCCGCAGCTCGATGCCAGCGCGTGGCTGCTGATCGACGCCGACGACGGCGAGCCGCTCGCCAGCCAGGCTCCCTCGCGATCGCTGGCGATCGCCAGCGCCACCAAGCTGATGACCGCCTACCTGGCGCTCGAGGAGCTGCCTCTCGGGCGTGATCTGGCGGCGCCCGCCTACCAGGGGCTGCCTGCCGAATCGATCCTCGGCTTGCGCGAAGGCGAGCGCGTCACCGTGCGGGACCTCCTGTACTCGCTGATCCTGGCGAGCGCCAACGACGGCGCGGTGGCACTGGCCGAGGGTGTCTCGGGCTCGGTCGAGCGCTTCGTCGACAAGATGAACGCCACCGCGCAGGCGCTCGGCCTCGACGACACGAGCTATACGAACCCGATCGGCCTCGACGCCCCCGGCAACCGCTCCAGCGCGCGCGACCTGGCGACGCTCGCCGACGAGCTGATGGAGGACAAGCTGTTTCGCGAGATCGCCGACAGCACCGAGGCCACGATCGCCACCGACCAACGCACGATCGAGATCCCGACCCGCAACACGCTGCTGCTGGCCGACCCCACGGTCACCGGGATCAAGACCGGGCACACGCTCGAGGCGGGGTACGTGCTCGTCGGATCGGCGACGCGCGACGACGTCGAGCTGATATCGGTCGTGCTCGGGGCGCCCAGCGAGTCTGCACGCGATGCCGAGACCTCGCAGCTTCTCGACTACGGCTTCTCGCT
>Ga0136620_10000075_pt1 | contig 36946 bp, 35 predicted proteins | sample AntDrymUQ4162106_2_FD_104806 | JGI IMG/M metagenome (GOLD analysis project Ga0136620, IMG submission 104806) | Polar desert sand microbial communities from Dry Valleys, Antarctica - metaG UQ416 (21.06) | ecosystem: Environmental > Terrestrial > Soil > Desert | place: Antarctica: Dry Valley... | reverse complement strand
GACGCTGATCGACTACGGCTTCCGGCTGCCCTCGGCGCTCGACAACCGCCCGCTGCGCTTCGATGAGTTCATGGACAAGGTGGGCCAGATGGTGATGATGAGCGCCACCCCGGGACCGTTCGAGCTGCGCATGTCGGGGCGGCCGGTCGAGCAACTGGTTCGGCCGACCGGGTTGATCGATCCGAAGGTCGAGATCCGGCCGACGCGCGGGCAGATCGATCACCTCATGGAAGAGATCAAGCAGCGCACCGACGCCGGTGGGCGCGTCCTCGTGACGACCTTGACCAAGAAGATGGCCGAGGACCTGACCGACTACCTGCTCGAGTCCGGGGTGCGGGTCCGCTACCTTCATTCCGACATAAACACGGTTGAACGCATCGAGATTCTGCGCGACCTGAGGCTCGGCGAGTTCGATGTCCTGGTCGGCATCAACCTGCTGCGTGAGGGTCTCGACCTTCCCGAGGTGTCCCTCGTCGCAATCCTGGACGCCGACAAGGAGGGCTACCTTCGGTCGCAGACCTCGCTGATCCAGACCATCGGGCGCGCCGCCCGTAACGTCGACGGCGAGGTCATCCTGTACGCCGACGAGGTCACCGAGTCGATGCGCAAGGCGATCTCCGAGACCGAACGGCGCCGCAAGATACAGCTCGATTACAACGAGGAGCACGGTATCGATCCGGTTTCGATTCGCAAGGCGGTGAGCGACATCCTGATCTCGGGCTTCGGCAGAGGCCGGGACGCAACCGTTCCGGACAAGTCCAAGAGCCGCAGGCGCGAGCCGGTGGGGGGCAGCCCGGACGAGCTCAAGCGGCTCATCCTCCAGCTCGAGGAGGAGATGCACCAGGCGGCCACCGATCTCCGCTTCGAGTACGCGGCGCGTATCCGTGACGAGGTTCACGATCTCCGGCGGGAACTGCGCGAGGTCGGCTGACCCGCCGCCCTAACATGTGAAGGGCAGGTCCGGCCGGCGTGATCTGCTCTAAGGGGGGCCGGGCCTTTTAGAGAAGCTTTTGCAGCTCGGTGAAGCAGCGGTCGATGTCGGTGTCGTCGTTGAAGAGATGGGGCGAGATCCTCAGGGCGTCGTCCCTGGCGTCGAGCACCACGTCGCGTTCCAACAGGGCCTGGAGGATCCGGTGCGCGCCGGCGCGCCCACCGGGCACTCTCAGGCGCACGAGCCCGCCGCGCCGTTCGGCAGCGCGCGGCGACAGCACCTCGAGCCCCAGTGTGTCGGCGCGCCGAATCACCTCCCCTGTCAGCGATTGATTGTGTGCCCGGATGGACTCGACCCCCGCCTCGAGGATCAGCTCCAGCCCTCCCGAGGCGGTCCAGGCCTGGGGGAGCGCATAGGTCCCGGTCTCGAAGCGCCTGGCGTCGGACCGAAGGTGAAGCTCGGAACGGTCGAAGCCGAACGGGTCCGTGGTTCCGAACCACCCCACCACCGCCGGCTCGAGCGACTCGATCAACCCCTCGCGCACGTAGAGGAAGGCGATGCCCTGCCCGCCGCAGAGCCATTTGAGGGCGCCCGACAGCAGGAAATCGACCTCGAGCCGGTGCACGTCGATGGGCACGATCCCGGTGCCGTGGAAATCATCCAGGACGACCAACGCACCGTGGCGGTGGGCGGCTTCCACGATGGGTGGGACATCCATGATCCACGAGGACTCGTACAGGACGCGGTTGAGGTTGACGATCGCGGTCGAGCCGTCGATCCGGCCGGCGAGCTCGGCGGCCTCGACGCCGATTCCGTCGGAGGTCGGCGCGACGTCGAGCCGGGCCCCCCGCCGGCGCTGCGCCAACCAGACATGATGGTTGGTCGGAAAGTCCATGGCCGAGAGCACGACGGTGGGACGAAGGTCGAAGTCAAGGCAGCTAGCGATCGACGACAAGCCCGCCGACACCGACGGGATGACGGCGACTTCGTGGGGGCCGGCGCCGATCAGCCTCGCAAACGACGACCGGCATGCCTTTAGGCGCGGGAAGCCGTGGTCGAACCAGAGCTCCTCGGGGCCGAGCTTCTCCCAGAGGTCGAGGTGCTCCTCGGCGAGCAGACGGCTGCGCCGGGAGAGGGGGCCGAGCGAGGCCGAGATGAGATAGCTCCGCCGGCCGGTTACGGGAAACTCGTCCCGGAAACGCGCCAGCCTCTTCACCCGCTTAGATTATCGGCCCTGTGACGCCCGTCCGGGGGCCGCCCCCAGGCCCTTTGCGGCCCGTTCCCGGCCCGCCCAGGCCCGGAGTTACACCGGCGTCGTTTAGCATGAGGCCAGATGCCAGCAGCGACCTTTCCTGAGGTCTCCGGACAGCTCGTTATCCGGGGCGCCCGCGAGCACAACCTCAAGAACGTCCACCTCGAGCTTCCGCGCGACTCCCTGATCGTGTTCACGGGGATCTCGGGGTCGGGGAAGTCATCGCTGGCCTTCGACACGATCTATGCGGAGGGCCAGCGGCGTTACGTCGAGTCGCTGTCGTCCTACGCCAGGCAGTTTCTCGGGCAGATGGACAAGCCCGATGTTGACTTCATCGAGGGCCTGTCACCGGCGATCTCGATCGACCAGAAGTCGGCGTCCCGCAATCCCAGGTCCACCGTCGGGACGATCACCGAGATCTACGACTACCTGAGACTGCTATTTGCCAGGATCGGACGGCCCCACTGCCATAACTGCGGCCGCCCCATTGCCCGCCAGACCCCCGAGCAGATAGTCGACCAGGTCCTGGCGCTCCCCGAGGGCACCCGCTTCCAGGTGCTGGCCCCGATCGTCCGGGGGCGAAAGGGTGAGTTCACCAGCCTGTTCGAAGACCTGGCGCGCCGCGGCTACGCCCGGGCCCGGGTCGATTCCGAGGTTGTGGACCTGTCCGACAAGATCCGCCTCGACCGGTACTTCCAGCACGACATCGACGTGATCGTCGACCGCCTCGTGATCCGCGAAGGCATCGGGAGCCGGCTCACCGACTCCATCGAAACCGCTCTCAAGCTTGCCGATGGGACAGCCTCGATCGACCTCGTGGAGGACAAGGCCGAAGACATCCTGTTCTCGCAGCACTTTGCATGCAGCTTCTGTGGAATCTCCTTCGATGAGCTTGCACCGAGGAACTTCTCGTTCAACTCGCCCTACGGCGCCTGTGAGCGCTGCGATGGGCTCGGCATCCATCTCGAGGTGGACCTGGATCTTGTGATCCCGAACCCCGACCTTTCTATAGACGAAGGAGCGATTGCACCGTGGTCGGGGCGAACTCTCGAGTACTTCGACCGGCTCATCAAGGCCGCTGCCGAGACGTTCCGGTTCCGCACCAACGTCCCGTTCAAGAGGTTGTCGAAGAAAGCGCGCGACGTCATCATGTACGGGTCGGACACCGAGATCCATGTGCGCTATCGAAATCGTTTTAACCGCATCCGCGCGTACTGGACGCCGTTCGAGGGCGTGGTCCCATGGCTCGAACGCCGCCACTCCGAAACCGATTCCGACCACGCGCGCGAGCGCTACGAGCAGTACTTTCGAGAGGTGCCGTGTCCCGATTGCAAGGGTGCCCGGCTGCGACCGGAGTCTCTGGCAGTGAGGATCGGGGACAAGAACATCTTCGAGATCTGCGACCTCTGCATCGGCGATACCGATGCCTTCATTCGCAAGCTCGAGCTCGACGATCGAGAGACGGCAATCGCAGAGCGCGTCCTGAAGGAGATCCATGCCCGCCTGGGTTTCCTCCTGGACGTCGGCCTTGACTATCTGACCCTCGCGCGCGGCGCGGCGACGCTCGCGGGAGGAGAGGCGCAGAGGATTCGGCTCGCGACCCAGATCGGCTCGGGGCTCGTCGGCGTGCTCTACATCCTGGACGAGCCATCGATCGGCTTGCATCAGAGGGACAACCACAGGTTGATAGACACGCTCGTCCGGCTGCGCGATCTGGGTAACACGCTAATCGTCGTCGAGCACGACGAAGACACGATCCGTGCTGCCGATTTCGTCGTCGACATAGGCCCCGGCGCAGGCGAGCACGGCGGCGAGATTGTGTATGCGGGTGCGCTCAAAGGTTTGGAGGAAGAGACATTCTCGTTGACCGGCCAATATCTCACCGGGCGAAGAGCCATCGCCGTTCCCGACAGGCGGCGACACCCCGGACGCGGCCGGCTCACCGTCCGGGGCGCCCGCCAACACAACTTGAAGAACATCGATGTCGAGTTTCCGCTCGGAACCTTTGTTGCAGTGACCGGTGTTTCGGGTTCGGGCAAGTCCACTCTCATAAACGATGTGCTCTACCGCTCCGTGCAGCAGGTGCTGTTCACGAACTCCCGGCTCGTGCCTGGCAAGCACAAGCGCATAGACGGCCTGGATCTGGTCGACAAGGTGATCGACATCGACCAGTCGCCGATAGGAAGGACACCTCGGTCGAATGCGGCGACCTACACCGGCGTGTTCGATCACATACGCAAGTTGTTCTCCCGCACCCCGGACGCCAAGCGTCGCGGTTATCAGCCGGGGCGATTCTCGTTCAACGTTCGGGGAGGACGTTGTGAAGCGTGCGCGGGCGAGGGCACGATCAAGATCGAGATGCACTTCCTGCCCGACGTCTACGTGCCGTGTGAGGTGTGCAAGGGCAAGCGCTACAACCGGGAGACACTCCAGGTCCGCTACAAGGGCAAGAACATCTCCGATGTGCTTGCCATGAGTGTTGCGGAGGCGGCCGGTTTCTTTGCGCCGATCCCGCCCATCGCCCGCCATATGGAGACGCTCCGGGACGTCGGCCTGGGTTACGTCAAGCTGGGGCAGCCGGCCCCTACCCTGTCGGGGGGCGAGGCACAGCGGGTCAAGCTTTCGACCGAGCTGGCCAAGCGCTCCACCGGAAAGACGCTCTACATTCTCGACGAGCCAACCACGGGCCTCCATTTCGACGACGTGGCCAAGCTGCTCGGTGTCCTTCACCGGTTGGTCGACGGCGGCAACACCGTGGTCGTGATCGAGCACAATCTCGACGTCATCAAGACGGCCGATCACATCGTCGACCTGGGGCCCGAGGGCGGCTCGGGAGGCGGCCGGGTGGTAGCCGTGGGCACCCCCGAAGAGGTGGCCGCGGCCGCCGGTTCCTATACCGGGCAGTTCCTGGCGCCCCTGCTGGACAAGCCGTCCCGCCGGGTACCGGGGGGCCGCGGCGCACGCGCGCTGGCCGGTTCGTCCGCCTGACCTGGAGGCCGGCGCCTGCGCCGTTAGACTCGGGAAATCGGGGCGGTTAGCTCAGCGGGAGAGCGCTGTCTTCACACGGCAGAGGTCACTGGTTCGATCCCAGTACCGCCCACCAAAGAGAAACGGCCCCTGACCTGCGGAAACGCAGATCGGGGGCCTTCCTCATTCCGGGCCGTGCCCACGGCGTGCCCATCCTGATGCGAAACTGCGGATCGAATCGGCTGGGCATGACCCGGGAACCGCACTCCCTGCGCGTGCGGGAACTCAGCCGGAGGCGGTGGCACTCCCGCTCCCAGGTCCGCCCCTTCTGCATGCCCGCTGATGGACTTGGAAACAGCCCGTCCGGTCGGTTTGCGAGTCTGGCCTCTCCCCGACCGCGATCCATGCCGCGGAGCCTTTACGGGGACTCGGTATCTCGCCTGACGCCTGCGTTCTTCCGGGGCTTCTCATGGGAGCAGCCCCAGCGCTCGTCTCATGCTGGTTCCCAGTCTAGCCGTTGTTTCTGGCCGATGCGCGTTGCTGCCAGCGGGGTTCGGGTCGGATCGCATCTTGGGTTCGGAGTAGTGCTCGCCCTCTGCTTCCGTAGTGTTCCGCGCATGCGCCTACTAGCCCTGATCCCACTCAGTCCAAAGAGCTGAGGGCGAGCGCGACTGCCTCATCGGCTGTCAGCCCCTGGCCGAATTCCCACGCCTCAGCGAACGCAGTCGTGTCGAGCCGAGCAACGACCATGGCGAGTGTCTGTTCGTTGATTCTCTCCACCCACCGGGGTTTGGCACCCGCCTCGTTGAGCAGCGCATCGGAGCAGGCCAGCAGCTGGGCAGCGGGTAGCTCCGCTCCTGTGGAGGCGAGCACACTTGCGAAGCGGCAGACGCTGACCGCCATCCTGAACGGGTCATCGACGTCCCGGTTGAGGCCGTAGGCCTCCTCGAGCATCGGTACGGCGTCTAAGAAGCGTCCGGCGCCCATCGCACCAAACGCCAGCGCCTCGAGCGCATGCACCTGCAGCTGCCCGTTACCCGTTTCTCGGGCCAGTCGGAGGTTGTCCTCGTTCAGCTCGCGCGCACGTTCGCTGTCGCCGAGCTCGGAGTACATCCAGGCGAGCAGACGAGACGCCAAAATGGCAAAGTGCTCGTCCCCGAGTTGGCGGAAGATGCCCGCACTCTCCTGGTAACGCTGCCGGCCGCTCCTCCAGTCGCCCTCATCGGCCGAGGCGTCACCGAGCATGAGCCAGGAGTGCGCGGCTCCCCACTCATTCCCTAGCCGCCGGTGGATCTCGAGGGCCTCCTCAGCCCTCACCTTCCCCATTGGGAGATCCCCGGCTGCGAGCGCCATGTCGGACGCCGCGTTGAGGGCCTTGGCGCGAGCTGCCGTGGGGCTCGCGTCGGCGCGCAGCAGAGCTTCCAGACGGCGTCGACCTTCGACGAAGTGGCCCCTGCTCGCCCAGAAGTCCGACACGGCTCCGGCTATCCGAAGTGCACGCTCGATCTGACCAGACGACTCGAGCCAGTCAAGAGCGGCCCGGAGGTTGTCGTGCTCGGCCTCCACTCGACCAAGCCACTCTCCGGAGGAACGGCGCACGTGGGGCTCCGCCTCCTCGGCGAGCACCAAGAAGTGCTCCGCATGACGACCCCGCAACGCCTGTGCCTCGCCGGACTCCTCGAGCCGCTCTGCGGAGAACTCACGGATCGTCTCCAGCATCCAGAAGCGTTCGCCGTCGTGCAGTCGCAACAGGCTCTTGTCGGTGAGTGACTGAAGGGTGTCAAGGTCGACGTCGCAGACCTCCTCCGCCGCCTCGAGCGTGCAGCCCCCGCGAAAGACCGCGAGCCGGGCGAACAATCGTTGCTCGTCCTTGTCGAGCAGTTCGTGACTCCACTCGATCGTTGCACGCAACGTCTGCTGGCGTGGGTCGACGCCGCGGCCACCCTTGAGAAGGTCGAGTCGACTCGAGAGCCGGCCGATCAGCTGTTCCGGTGACATGATCCGAAGCCGTGATGCCGCCAGCTCGAGTGCCAGCGGCAGGTTCTCGAGCCGGGCGCACAGTGCTGCGACTTCAGAGCTCGGCTGGAATGTCGCGCGGGCCGCTCGAGCACGCGCCACGAAGAGCTCCTGCCCGTCCTGGGCTTGGAGTGGTGGGACCAGATAGACATGCTCACCGGCAACGCCCAGCAGCTCGCGGCTCGTCACGAGCATGTGCAGGCGGGGACACGTGGCCAGCAGCTCGGGAAGATCTGCCGCCGCGTCGACGAGGTGCTCGAAGTTGTCGAGAACGAACATCATGGACTTGTCCATGATGTGATCCTTGAGCGCGGTCGTGGCGCCGAGCGTCTGACCCACGGTCTCGAGCACCAGCTCTCTGCCCCGCAGCGGGGCCAGGGGAACCCAGAAGACCCCGTCGGGAAAGCCGTCTGAAGCGGCGGCCGCCGCCTGCAGGGCGAGCCGCGTCTTACCCGTACCACCCGGTCCGGTCAAAGTGAGTAGGCGGACATGTTCTTGGGACAGCTGCGCCAGGACCTCACCCAGTTCCCTTGCCCGACCCACAAAGGGGGTAGGCGCGATGGGCAGGTTCGTGTGGTGGAGGCTCTTCAGCGGAGGGAAGTCGCGGTCTCCGAGCTGGTGGATGCGCTCAGGGGCAGACAGGTCCTTCAGCCGGTGGTCGCCGAGGTCCCGTAGGCCATCGGTGCCCAGCAGTGCGACGGTGGAGGCCGAGATCAGGACTTGGTCGCCGTGACCTACTGCGGCGATACGCGCCGCCCGGTGAACGTCGACGCCGACGTAGCCCTCCTCGTCCAGGTGCGGCGTGCCGGTGTGAATGCCCATGCGTACGCGGATCCGGCCCTGGGCGAGTCCTTCCAGCGCTTCGCGGGCTGCCCCCAGAGCCCCTGCCGCGGTCGGGAAGGCTACGAAGAACGCGTCCCCTTGGGTGTCGACCTCGAAGCCGCCGTGGGCAGTGAAGGCTTCGCGAAGGACCTGGCGATGCTCCGCGAGCGCTGCTGAATATGCCTTCGCCCCGAGCTCGTGAAGCAAGCTTGTGGAGCCCTGGATGTCCGTGAAGAGGAAGGTAACTGTTCCAGAAGGCAGGTCGCGCGGCACAGGCGTCAGCATGTCACCGGGCAATGACCTCGTCGAGGTAAAGCGCGGTACTCGATGATTTCGACGTGCAGCCCTGTCCGACCCCACCCCTCAGGCCCGTTTGGTTGGGCCAGGGAAGGCGACGCCGAGGGCGGACGGCTGAGCATTTGGTGACGATTGGAGTACTACAACTATCCCGCCGAGCACTGGGTCCACCTACGGACCACGAACCAGATCGAGTCCACGTTCGCGACCGTGCGGCTGCGCCAGAAGGTCACCAAGGGCCCAGGCTCACGGGCTGCCGGGATCGCGATGGCGTTCAAGCTGATCGAGTCCGCACAGAACAGGTGGCGGGCCGTGAACGCACTCCACCTCGTCGCCCTCGTCCGAGCCGGAGACACGTTCAAGGCCTGCCCACAGGAGCGCCCGCCGCCACTCACTGGCCGGATAACGTGGCTCGCCCTGCAAGAGGATCGGCGCCACGAACATCACGCTCATCACGACAAGTGCCAGCCACAACTGACCAGGGGTTCAGTAGAGCGCCAGCCAACAGATCGGCAATAGGACGAGCATGCCATACCCCGACACAGCGCCGCCTTCCGCATCCCGGAGGAGCGCGATCACAACGAAGTAGGCCAACGGCGCCAAGGCCTGCCCGCCACGGGGCAGCTTCTTCCTTGTGGCGATAAAGGACAGGCCAAGGATCCCGACGACAACGAAAGCCGCACCGAGAACGGCGGTCGAGTTCTCTTCCGCGGGCTGGAGAGGCAGGAGAGCAAAGGCAAGGCAGGTCACACCCACGAACGGCGCGAGGCGACCCATGCCGCCGTGACGCACAAAGGAGCGAAGATCTTCCATGACCTGGTTTCGGATGTCCGGCCTGCTGGCTTGACCTCCGTCGCTCCCCGGACACCCTCCCTGGATAAAGCCAGGTCACGGGGGGTGTGGGCCGGGGCCGGGGGGCCGGGATCGGAACGTGGTTGGTGCGCCGAGAAGCGGGACTCGGGCGGTTGACCACGCCATGATGTAGCTGGCCGCACGAGAAGCCCTTCATGCACGCGTCAACCACGTGCGGCGGCCGGGTGAGGGTCACGCGAGGGTCATGACCCCGTAAGAGGGACCCTCCCTCTGACCACCTGAATCCTGGCAGGCCCCCTTCACGAGGGCTCTCCAAAGCACCCGCCGCCCGCTGTGGCGCAAGGGGCCCGGCGCAGAGCCACCTCAAGTTTGGTATTTATTGGGTCGATTACCCAAAAACTTACAGCGATGTGCTCTACCGAGGAGAGAAATTCTTGTCGGCGGAACGCACCCAATCCGTGGAGGTGCTTGTCGTGACTAGACCGACCGAAGTGCGATTCCCCGCTGCGTGGCCGACATCCAGGAGACCATCGGGCCGACTCAAGACCTCTCGGGCGGTGGTCACGGGTCTGCTCGGCTTGACGATGGGGCTCTTGAGTTTTCCCAGCGTCCAGGCCGCGGAGATTCAGACCTATGACATCGACCAGCTCAAGGCCACGCCCGGTTCAGATGCGTTCCTATCCAAGGGCAGCCAGGATCCGGGGGCCGGGTACAGGGGCAAGACGATCAATTACGAGCAAGCGTTCGCCCTCAACGATAGTGAAGCCTCCTACGCCCGGTCGCGCGGCTGGCTGGCCAAGACCTGCAGCGGGCAGGAGATAAGCCCCGCGAACATCCCCAGCGTGACCCTTCTCGATGCCCGCATTCCCGCTGCTCTGGAGTGGAGGGCAGGCATGATCGCAGCCGAGACTCTCCAGAAGAACCGGCACGGCACCTACCTCGACACCCTCCGCTCCTACTGGCCCGACAGCTTCTACGACGGGACGCCATGCAACAACTCACACGAGGCATGGAACAGGGCCTCGGTCAATCTCGTCCAGGCAGTCAAGGCCAAGACCGGGGGCCGGTTCGTGATCGCCAACGGTGCCGGACTCGGCTCGGGCAAGGCTTACTTCGGGAACCAGGTAGCCGCAGACAAGATCATCAACGCGGCCCAAGGCATCCAGATCGAGCAATGGATGAGGAATACCAAGAATGCCGACCTCGACAAGCGCTTCATGCAGACCATGATCGGCAAGGGCAAGATGGTATTTGCCAAGTGCAAGTCGGCGATGGCCACTTGCCAGAGGCACTTCGTTGCGTCGCCGTTGACATACCTGTCTTCGACGAGCTCGTAACGGTCATACGGTGCGTCGAGTGGGTGGGGGATTGGTGAATGTCCCCCACCTGCGACCACCCTGGCCGCCGGGCACACCTACCAGGAGGGTGCGTCGCTGCTAGGAAACGAGTCCTCGTTCTCCTCGTCGACCTTGGCCTCCTCCTCTTCGGGCTCGGGGTCGGGTTTCTTCTCGGCGTCCTCTCCGGCCGCTCGCCCCTGCTCGAGCGCCGGGTCCGCGGCGTGCGAGGCCTCCTCGTTGTCTTTCTTTGCCGTCACGCGATCACCTTCCTTCTGGGCGGTTCCGAAGTTGCCCACCCGGTTCCACGAGCCTAACGCTGCTGATGGCGCTCGCCCGGCCCCCTTCAGGAGCTGGGACGAGTGCCGGGGGGGGTCGGACGGGGAGAAATGGGTAGCATGAAGACGAGAGCTTCTATCAGGTCCCCGAAAGGACGATTTAAATGACGAAGTTGAACGACCTCTTCGAGCAGCAGGGGCAGAGCCCGTGGATCGACAATCTCAAGCGCGGTTACCTCACTAGCGGCCAGCTCGCCGACCTCGTGGGGCAGGGCATCCGGGGGGTGACGTCGAATCCGACGATCTTCCAGAAGGCGATGGCGGATTCTGCCGACTATGACGATCAGTTCAACTCGCTGGTGGAGAAAGAGCGCAAGTCCGTAGAGCACGCCTACTGGGACATGGTCGCCGACGACATCTCGGATGCCCTCGCGGTGCTGCGCCCGGTGTACGATTCGAGTGAAGGCCGGGATGGTTTCGTTTCGCTCGAGGTTGCACCGTCGCTTGCGCCCGACACCCAGGGAACGATCCAGGCCGCTCGGAACTTGCACGAGCGCGTAGCCGAGCCCAACCTGTTCGTCAAGATCCCGGCCACCGAACCGGGCATCCCCGCGATAGAGCAGATGATCGCCGAGGGCCGCAACATCAACGTCACGCTGATCTTCTCGCTCGAGCGTTACGACGCAGTGATCGAGGCCTACCTGTCCGGCCTCGAAAGCTTCGAAGGCGACCTCTCCCGGGTCACCAGTGTCGCGTCGTTCTTCGTCAGCCGGGTCGACACGGAGGTCGATCGGAGGCTGGAGGCGATCGGAACCGAGGAGGCTCTAGCGTTGCGGGGTAAAGCTGCAGTTGCCCAGGCCAAGATGGCCTATCAACTCTTCCTCGAACGCTTTTCGGGGGCTCGTTGGGAGGCGCTCGAGCAGAAGGGGGCGCGCGTACAGCGCCCGCTGTGGGCATCGACCTCGACCAAGAACCCCGAATATGACGACCTGCTCTACATCAACAGCCTGATCGGCGACAACTCGGTCAACACGATGCCCGACAAGACCATCGATGCCTTCCTGGATCACGGGGTGGTCGAACGGACGATCGACAAGGACGTCGAGGGGGCGCAGGCTGTACTAGACGGGCTTGCCGAGGCCGGGGTCGACATGTCAGACGTTTCCCGGCAGATCGAAGACGAGGGCGTGGCCGCGTTCGCCAAGTCGTTCGACGAGTTGATTCAGGTCCTCAACGACAAGGCGGACGAGCTCACCCAATAAGCGAGCCGTCGCAGTGGCTGTTGCGCCGTTTATTGCCCGGCTTCGGTGTCCAGGTTCAGTGCCCCCGAGTTGATGCAGTAGCGCTCGCCGGTGGGCGCGGGACCGTCCTTGAAAACATGGCCCAGGTGCCCGCCGCAGCGGGCGCAGACCACCTCTGTGCGGCGCATGAATAGGCTGTTGTCCGAGCGGAGCTCGACGTTTTCGGCAATCGCAGGCTCGGTGAAGCTGGGCCAGCCCGTTCCGGAGTCGAACTTCGTGTCGGAGCTGAAGAGATCGGCTCCGCAGGCGGCGCACCGGAACATGCCTTTGTCCTTCGAGAGCACATAGCTCCCGCTGAACGGGGGCTCGGTGCCCTTGCGTCTCAAAATTTCGTACTGTTCGGGAGTCAGCTGCTCTCGCCACTCCTTGTCGCTCTTGGTGACCTTTGCATCCATTGGGTTTCCTCCAGGGGCCTTTCGGCGCTCAGATATGGTCGTTGCACCACTCTATCGACTCGGCCGGGCAACCACGGCCGTAGGGAAGGCATCGGCGGACGCCCCCTCAGAAATCGGGGCGTGCGTAGGCGCCGGGCACCAGGCAAAGAATTCGGGAGGTGGTACACAAAAAGGGGTGAAATCAAGGCTCCTGGTGGCGGGTGTGATGCTCGCGCTGATCCCCGTGCTCTGGATTGTGCAGTGGGCCGTCACCAAGTCCCGGCCACAGGCACGGCCCAACGTCCTGATGATCTTGACCGACGACCAGCCGTTGCCAAGTCTCGCCGCCATGCCGAAGACGACCGCCTGGTTCGGCCGGTCGAGCACCCGATTCACCAACTCTTTCGTCACGACCCCGCTCTGCTGTCCGGCACGTGCCTCGATCTTCACCGGTCGCTATTCGCACAATCACGGAGTCGTGACGAATTCAGAGGTGGAGCAGGTGGCGGGTCTCGACCAGCACACGACCTTCCAATATCACCTCGACAGGGCGGGATACCGGACGGCCCTGTTCGGCAAGTACCTCAACGCCTGGGAGCTCGAACGCCGGCCCCCCTACTTCGACGAATGGGCGATGTTCACGCATAGCGCGGAGGCCAACTACGGGGAGGGGGAGTGGAACACTGATAACGATATCGCGCCCGTGAAACAGTACTCCTCCGACTTGATAGGTGCTCGCGCCGACCATCTCATCAGAGGCGAAATAGTGGCCCGTCGGATCGCACTCCTCGTGTGTGCTGCCGTGCTGCTCGGAGGAGTGTGGGCGGCCATGCACAGGCGCACTCTTGTCGCCGCCGCGGCAGTGGCCGTGGTCGTGGTCGTAAGCATCGCGATGGCTTTCGTGACCGGCTCCAGTGACAAGCCGTGGCTGATCATCTTGTCTACGGCTGCGCCGCACATCCCCTCTGTCGTCCGAACCGAAGACAGCAAGGCCTCGGTTCCGGTGATGCGTAGAACCCCTGTGCATACGGAGGCCGACCTCAGCGACAAACCGTCTTTCATCCAGGAAGGTGTGATGAGTGACGCGTGGGCACAGTTTGTGCGGAAGAAACAGCTTCGGTCTCTGTGGTCGGTCGACGATCTCGTGGATCGCGTGATGCGGAGCGTGGCCGATACAGGGGACCTGGCGAACACGCTGGCCATCTTCACCTCCGACAACGGTCTCCTGTGGGGCGATCACGGCAATGTGGGTAAGGGCTACCCGTACACGAACTCGATCAAGGTGCCGCTCCTCGTTCGCTGGCCCGCGCAGTTGCAGTTGCGCGGTACCGATCGCCGAATGGTCAACAACCTGGACCTTGCCCCGACGATTCTCGACGTCACCGGCGTCCCTTACTCCTCGGACATCGCCATGGACGGGCGGTCGTTGCTGGATACGTCCAGAAAGCGCGACCGGATCTTCCTCGAATACAAAAAGCAGCGTTTTGCAGTTGCTCGCCCCTGTCCTGAGCTGGGCTGCACGCCGGGGTGGAAGTCGTTGCGCGCTCCTGGATATCAGTACACGGAGTACTACCAACGGGGGCGCGTCCTCTCCAGGGAGTACTACGACCTCAGACGGGACCCGTGGCAGCTCCAGAACCTGCTCGGTGACGCGAACCGGAAGAATGATCCCGACGTAGAAGGACTGGCGGCCCAGTTGCGCGACGACATGCTGTGCAAGGGACTCGACTGCCCTTGACCTGAAATGGTCAGCGGCTCGTCATCGGCGGCGCGCCGCCCCGAGTGCTCCCCAAGCAGATGGCACAACCGCTGCCGCCAGCAGCAGCTTCAGCGTGTCGCCCACCACAAAGGGAAAGAAGCCGGCGTAGAGCGTCAGCAGGAAGTCGTTTCCGCAGACCATCTCGGGGATGTAGGCGCCGAAGAAGGGGTGAATGCACAGGCCTGCGCCGGTCGTCACGTACAGCCAGGGCAGCGCCACTGCGTAGATCACGAGGTTGCCCAGAAGCATCGCTCCGGCGGCGCTCAGGGGGCGCCGGTCCCAGCCCCGCTCGGCAAGCCGTCCGACGAGCGCCGAGGCGCCCACGAAGCCAACCAGATAGCCACCGGTGGCGCCGGTCAGGGAGGCAAGCCCATGCGCCCCTCCCGCAAACACGTGAAGTCCCGCAACGCCGGCGAAGAGGTAGAGAAGCTGCGCCGAAACCGCGCGGGCCCGCCCCAACAGGGAAGCGGTGACCAGCACTGCGAGGGTTTGACCGGTGATGGGAACCGGAGTGAACGGAAGGGAGATGACGAGCTGGGCACCCAGTGCGGTCAGCGCCGCAGCGCCCACGACGAGGCCCACATCCAGTTGAGCGGCGCGTCTCGCCGAGCGGGGCCGGAGAGTGAGTGCGAGCGGTCGTACCTGTGCCGTGGCCACGCTTCCCCCTTCATGGTGCCGGTGTGTGATCCCTTCGATAACACGGAGGGTGCCCCATGATGAGACCGTGACAGGAAACCATCTCATCGCTCAGCAGGCAAAGGCCGCGCCTGGGCGCCGTCGGTTGGCGCTTTGGCTCCCGCTGTTGTGTCTCCTGGTAGCGGGCTGCAGCGGGGGAACGGGCGATGGAGCGTCGAATGGGCCCGAGGGGCGCACCCAATCGTCCGCCCAGGACGATCGTCCGGCCCGAGGCGGTAACGGGGCCGGGCATGGAGCGCGGGTCGACCTCGATGCAATAGATCTGGTCCTGATGCCGGTGGTGGACGGGCTCGAGGCGCCCCTCGGCGTGACCCACGCAGACGACGGGAGCGGACGGCTCTTCGTCGTCGAGCAGGGCGGCACCGTGAGGATCGTCCGGGACGGCCGGCTGGAACCGGATCCCTGGCTCGACCTGCGCGAGAAGACGGCGCCCGGTGGTGAGCAAGGCCTCCTCGGGCTTGCGTTCCACCCGGACTACGCCCGCAACGGGCGATTGTTCGTCGATTACACCGACCTGGAGGGCGACACCGTGGTGGCGGAGTACCGGCGCGCCGGGAGCGCCGCCCCGGTCTTCGAACGAGTGCTGCTTACCATCGATCAGCCGTTCCCGAACCACAACGGCGGCGGCCTTGCCTTCGGTCCCGACGGCTTCCTCTACATCGCTACGGGCGACGGCGGAAGCGGCGGAGACCCGGAGGACAACGCTCAGGCCCTCGACACGCTGCTGGGGAAGCTCCTGCGGATCGATGTGGACGCAGGCGGGAGCGGCTCCTCCTACGAGATCCCCTCGGACAACCCGTTCTCCGGCCGCGCCGACGCGCGTCCCGAGATCTGGGCCTACGGCCTGAGAAATCCCTGGCGTTTCAGCTTCGACGGGGACAAGCTCTGGATAGCCGACGTCGGGCAGAGCGATCTCGAGGAGATCGACCGGGCGCCGGCGCGCCGAGGCGGAATCAACTACGGGTGGGACGACATGGAAGGCACCGCTTGCTACGAACCAGCCGTGGGTTGCCGGCGAGAGGGCCGCAGGCTGCCACTCGCAGAGTATTCACACGTCGAGGGCTGCTCGGTCACGGGTGGCTACGTCTACCGCGGACGCCGCTACCCGGACTTGAACGGCGCCTACGTCTTCGGTGACTACTGCTCCGGGACCTTGTGGGCCGTAGCTGCCGAGGGGCCCCCTCAGCGGAGTCCTGTGGAGCTCCTGCAAACCGGCCATCTCGTGAGCTCCTTCGGCGTCGACGAAGAAGGCGAGCTCTATCTCACCGACATCTCCGCCGGGCGGTTGCTGCAGGTCACGGCGAAGTGAGAGGGCGCCCGGCGCTGCAGGGCATAGGGTGTGGTGCGGTAGGACCTAGAGAAAGGCGTGACTATGGAAAAGCGGCGCTTGGGACGTCTCGAGCACATGAGCTCGGTCTGTATCTACGGGGGCGCGGCTCTGGGAGAGGTCACCCAGGAGGAGGCGGATGGATCCATCGGCTTCGCGCTCGAAAGCGGCATCAACCACTTCGACACGGCGGCGTCCTACGGTGACTCCGAGTTGCGGCTGGGCCCCTGGATGTCGGACATACGCTCCCGGATCTTTCTTTCCACCAAGACAGAGGAGCGCGGCAAGGAGGGGGCACGCCGGGAGATTGAGCGTTCGCTGACGCGGCTCGAGGTAGACAGCGTTGATCTGATTCAGCTTCATGCCATTGGAGAACTCAGCGAGCTTGACCTCGCGACAGGTCGAGACGGCGCCCTGGAGGCCGCTCTGCAGGCCAAGGAGGAAGGTCTTGTCGGTGCAATCGGGATCACCGGGCACGGCCATGAGGCGCCGGCGACCCATCTCGAGGCGCTGCGCCGCTACAGCTTCGATACCGTGCTGACCCCCCTGAACTACCTGTTGTACGGCAACGAGGATTACCGCCGCGACTACGAGTCGCTCGTCTCCGAGATCAAGCGGCAGGACGCCGGACTGATGGTCATCAAACCGGTATCGAGAAACCTCTGGCCCGAGGGCGAAGACCAGCGCTACGCAACCTGGTACATGCCGTTCGATGAGCAGCCGCACGTCGACGCTGCGGTTGCCTTCGTTCTAGCGCGTCCCGAGGTAACCGGCTTCCCGACGGCCGGGGACATCCGACTGCTTCCGGCCATCGTCGATGCGGCGGCGCGAGCACACGAAACCGATCCCGAAACGATTAGTTCGGTCCTGTCCAGTGTGCCGGACTATGCGACGCCGTTCGAGCCCGCCGCCGGCAGGATTGGGCCCCTCTGAGTCATCTGTGGTCCCCCTTGCCGTCCCGGCATCATTCCTTGGGCCGTGACCTCGACGACCCGGCCGTGTGCGCACAACATCCTGTCGTTGAACCTGTCCACGGTGGTGGTCAATAGCTGTCGCAGGGCCACATTCGGACTCACTCGGTGCTCAAGTTGTCCCTTGTCCGGTCGAGATAGAGGTATCTCTTCTCCAACTCGATTCGAGGGCTCATGTTCCACAGATCTACTGTCGCCCGCGCTCCGGTGGCCTCCCTCGTAGCTGCCGCCGCCCTCATACCTCTGAGCTTCTCCCGAGCGTTCCTGTATGCCGATCGGGCGCACGGGCGCGCCGCCGTGGCCAGGTGTTTGCACGCCTTCGACTCGGTTCTGGATTGGGCCGCGCTGTGGGTGCGCCGAGCGACCCTTGTCCTCGAGGTGGCGGTGGCCACCTTCGCTGCGGTCCTCACCGCAGCATCCCTTCTCGCCTGGGCGATCGCCACACTGCACTAGTGCCGGGCGCTACTTGCCGGCGAACCACCGAAGCGCGGCGGGGGCCCTCCAGCACTCCGAGGCGTTAGGGTCTGTGGCCTTATGGCCGAACACATCACCTATCGCCGTGAGGACGACGGCCGCTGGCGCTGGATCTACAACAATCCCGAGGCCGAGGTCGAGCTGAGAAGCAGCAGGACATACCCACGCGCGACCCAAGCGCGTGAGGCCGCAGCCGAGCTCTATCCCGGCGTTGCGCTCGCCGAGGTGGCCGATCCGCCGGCGGCCGAGGACGAGCTCGCCCCCTCCAAGCTCCTCAGGCAGGCGGGTCTGTCACTGGTGCTCCTTGCCGTCTTCTTTAGGGTGCTCAAGGGCGCGGGCGACAAGGCCGCCCCCGCGCGGCCGCGGGGCCGGCGGGGGCAGCACCGAGGCGTGATCCTGGGGGACCGCAGCGTCGATGGCCCTGTCGGCCGCTGACCCTCCGGTTACTTTCGGACGATCTCTTTGAGGCGCCCGGTCTCGACCTCGTAGATCGCGCCGGTCACCGGTATGTCGTCGGGGATGAGGTCCGACAACCGCACTGCAGCGACGTCGTCGACGACGCTCTGCTCGAGATCTCCAAACGGCAGAAAGTCGTGATCCGATGCGTCGGCTCCGAGGTCGTCGCGGATCTTCGTCACCAGATCATCGTGGAGAAGGTGAGCATCCCGCAGTCGGTGTGGTGGATGACCACGACCTCGTTGGTGCCCAGCAATCGCTGCGAGATGACCAGCGAGCGGATTGCGTCGCCCGACACTCTGCCACCGGCATTGCGGATGACGTGCGCATCTCCCACGCCCAGCCCCAGGAATGTCTCCGGGTGGAGGCGGGCATCCATGCAGGTGATCACCGCAACCCGTCGCGCCGGAGGCGCCGGCAGGTCCCCGTTCGTGTAGCTCTGCGCGTGGAGGCGATTGGACGCACTCAAATCGTCGTATGTGGTCATGTGCTCTGCCCTCTCGTCGGGGAGTGGCCGGTCTGCGAGGGCACATGGATACTATTTACACGGGGTTTATGTCAAATTGTCTGCTGGGGACCGAAGCGCCTCGAGCCGGGGCGCTCGTGCTCCCGCGCAAAAGTATGTGGGAACCACCACCTCAGCCCAAGCCGATTAGCGCCACGCCGACGCCTGCCAGGAACAAGCCACCGGCCTGCACCCGCCACAGCCGTTCGTGCAGCACCACCCTGGCCAGCACAACGGTGCTTGCCGGGTACAACGACGTCAGAACCGCCACGAGCGACAGAAGCTCCTGGCGGCTGGCGAGGAGATAGAGGATGTTGGCCAGGGCATCAAGCCCCCCTGCCGTCGCAATGCTCCGGGTCGTTCCCGAGGAGGGGCGCAGTGATCGCCGGGTGAGGAGGCCGCTCGCCCCGACCGCGGCTATCGCCGTTATCCGGGCCGCCACCAACGGCCAGAGCCCGGAGGCCGAACCGGTCCGTTCGAGGCCGATGAAGAAGAGTCCGAAAGCCAAACCGGCCACCAGCGCGTCGGGGAGCCCGGGAGGCAGGCGCGCCCCGCTTCCTCCCTGCCCGGAGGTGTCGCCCGGCGATCCTTGCGGCGAAGAGCTCACCAGCGCGACTGCCGCAAGGGCCACGGCGACACCGGCCAGGGCCACTGGACTGGGACGCTCGCCTGCGACCAGACCGAAGATCACCGGGATGGCTGCCGCCTCGACCGCGGTGGTGGGGGCAACCACCGTCATGCGACCGAGGGACAGACCCCGGTACAGAAACACGATCCCCGCGGCGCCGGCGAGCCCTGCTGCAGCGCCCCAGGCGATGTCGCCCCCGGAGACTGCTGCGCCGAAGAACGGCAACGCCGCCAGCAGGAGAGTGAACCCCCAAAGCTGCGAGAAGAGCACGACCGCAAGCACGTTCGTCCGCCGGGAGACCAGGCCCCCTACGAAGTCGGCCGCTCCATAGGTGACGGCCGCTGCGAGGCCCAGGACGATACCCATCAGGGCACCCTACGGGGAGGCCCACGGCATGGAAACAGATGCCGGCCCGATCCAGGACCCGTGGGCCGGGCCCCGATCACGCCGTGGTTTCGGGATCCGCGCCCGATTCAGCCGGTTGGGATCGCGACCTAGTATCACGCGCGTGGAACAACGGGTGTTCGGTTCGACGGGTCTGTTGGTTCCGGCCGTCGGACTCGGAACCTGGCAGACCTTCGATGTGGCCCCAGATCAGATTCCCTCCGTCCGGGCGGTCCTGGATGCCGCCATGACCAGGGGGGCGCGCCTGATCGACTCCTCGCCGATGTACGGGCGTGCCGAATCTGTCACGGGCGCTGCCCTTGGTGACCAGAGAGGCAGCGCCCTGATCGCCACGAAGATCTGGTCGTCTTCTGTGGCGGAAGGCCGGGCACAGCTCGAGGCTCAGCTGGGGGCTTTCGGTGGGCGGGTGGATATCGAGCAGGTCCACAACCTCCGGGCGGTCGATCAGCATCTCGACTGGCTCGAGTGTGAACAGGCCGAGGGACGGGTCGCACTGCTCGGCGCAACCCACTACCTCGCCGCGGCTTTCGACGATCTCGAGCAGGTGATGCGCTCGGGCAGAATTCAGGCGATCCAGGTTCCGCTGAACCCTCTCGAGCGTGAGGCGGAGGACAGCATCCTCCCGCTGGCCGAGGACCTGGGCCTCGGCGTCATCGCCATGCGGCCGTTTGCCGAGGGTGCGTTGACCCCCGGTCCCGATCCGGGTGCTCTCGCTTCTCTGGGCGTGGAGTCATGGGCGCAGGCGCTCCTCAAGTGGACGTTGTCCGATCGCCGGGTCCACGTCACCATTCCCGCCACCAGCAATCCGGATCATGCATCGGCCAATTGCGATGCGGGTTCACCACCTTGGTTCGACGAGGAGCAACGTGCTCTGGTCGTTCGACTCGCCGGCGATGCGTGAAGCAACCATCTCGTCCAGGGTCCGACCACCGGCTCGGTGACTCTACGCTGATGCCACCGGGTCATGGAGGTAGGCGACCCTTTCGCGATCCCCTTTCCATTTGACGTCGGGGATGAGGACGTCGCGCTTGGCGTCGATTCGGTCGTGATGCTTCATGAGGTCTTCGAGCATGATCCGCAACTCTGCGTCCACGTCGTGAGTGGGCTTGTAGCCGAGGTCGCGCAGATGCTTGTGGTCGGGGTTGTAGTAGTGGTCCTCGAGCTCGACGCGCGGGTTGACGAGCGGACGTATCTCTGACTCGATCCCGAGTTCTCCTGCCGCCGCTTGGACTTTGTGCGCCAGATCGGTAACCCCATAGACCTCTTCGAACTGGTTGAAGACCCGGTACTCACCGGTTTCCGCCGCGTGGTCCAACGCCAACGTCAAGCACTGCATGGAATCTCGCAGCGGCAGGAAACCGCGCTTCTGCAAACCCCTGCCGAAGGGTGTCAGGGGATGGCCAATTACCGCCTGGCAACAGAACCGATTGATCGCGGTCCCGAACGACCCGTCGAAGTCCAACCTCGTAAGCAGGCGTTCGTCGCCGGCCATCTCATCGATGCGGGTTCCGAACACGACCCCCTGCATGACATCGGTAGCGCGAAGTCCCCACAACTTGCAGGCGAACATGATGTTGTTGGAACCGTGCACCTTGCTCCAGTGATACCAGGACCCAGCGCCGCGGGGGAAGGGGAGATGCCCTTTACGGCCGCGGAACTCGATTTCGAAGAAGCCCTCTGGAATGTCCATGTCCGGAGTCCCGTACTCGCCCATCGTGCCGAGCTTGATCAAGTGAGCCTCGGGAGTTATGTCTTTCATTGCAAACAGCAGATTGAAAGTGGAGACGATGTTGTTTGTCTGTACCATGACTGCATGGTGGACATCCATCATCGAGTAGGGCGCCGACGGACACTCGCCGAGGTGGACAACCGCTTCGGGGTGGAACTCCTTGAAGATGGATTCGACGAAGTCCCAGTCGGTGAGGTCGCCTTCCCAAAACTGCAGCTCCCTGCCGTAACGCTCTTTGAAGGCTTTCAGCCGCTCATCCATGGAGGCGATGGGAGTCGCGCTCCAAGACTCCATCTCGTCGACCCACTTGCGGCGAAGGAAGAGGTCCGCTCCGGCAATCTCGTGGCCTCGCGCCGCCAGGTGCTGGGCCAGAGACCAGCCCAGGTAGCCGTCGACCCCAGGTATGAAAACGCGCATCGTCCCCTCCCTCACGAATGTCGCTGGTGCGTCTGCCCGTCCGCCCTTAACGCAACCAGGTTCTGATTATCGCCTTGCTGAAACCCCACGCGTAGCGCACGGTCTTGCCCTTCTTCGTCCCGCCGGAGGCCCTCTTGCGAACGGTGATGGGGACCTCGGTAGCCCTGAAGCCCTTGCGCATTGCATCCAGGAACAACTCGGATACGTAATACTGATCCTGCTTCAGGCTCAGGCGCTGAAACGTCGCCGGTGTAAGCGCGCGGTAACCGTTCGATGGATCGGTGATCTTCGTTCGTCCGAGCAGGCTCAACAGACGGGCGAAGAGCCTGACGCCGTGATAGCGGACGTTCGATTCACTTTCGAATGATCCCAGAACGCGTGAGCCCTGTACGATGTCGGCTTCACCGGCCAGCACCGGACGAACCAGCCGGTACATCTCTTTTGGGTCGTGTTGTCCGTCGGCGTCCATGGTGACGATTACCTGCGCCCCGGTCCGCAGGGCGACCTGGCACCCCAACCGTACCGCTGCGCCCTGCCCGCGCCTGAGATTGCGCCGCATGACGGTGGCCCCGAGGTTCCGAGCCGTGCTCTCGGTTGCGTCCGTAGACCCATCGCTGATCACGATGGGAAGCACGGGTAAACCCTCGACCTCCTCGGGCATCTGGCCGAGCACTGCGGGAAGGTTGTCGGCCTCGTTGTAAGCGGCTATGACAACGGCGCACGACCCGCGTACCGTCGGCCACCCGCTGTCTTCGAGGCGTCGAAGAGCCATGTAGTCCACCAGGTTTCCGACCTCGTCGGACAGCTTGTCGTCCCGCACGAAGCCTCTGAACGCGAACATGAACAGGATCAGGTTTGAGATCACCAGCAACCCGATGATCTGGCGGTCGTCGCCCCGCTCGAACCCCAGACCGGACAGGACCGGTGCGTAGACCACGGGAACGGCAGCGGCGAGACCCAGCGCGACCACGAACACGGATATGGCGAGCAGCTCGCCTCGGCGCAGCTCCCTTTTCTGGGAGCGACGGGCGGCGAAGGCGGCGAGGAGCAGGGCGACGACGCCGCCGAAGATCCTCAACTCCATGTCCGCAACCTTTCCTGGGTGTTTGGGTGGGCAGCCTCAATGGTAAGGGGTACAAGCCCTGAGAACCTAGCATCCACCTCCTCCCCGGCCCCGGATCGCCGGCCGGCCCGGCCGGGGGCATTTCACATCGAGTTCATGAACAGGTTGCCGGTCTGCCATATCGGATTGCTAGCTTCATGGCTGTGGCGAGCCACCTGTTGCTCGGGCGAGGGGCCGCCGGAGGGCCGCAGGGTGTGGTCCGTCAATTTTCAACAAGGGAGGACGTCTTGACGCACGTTTACCGGAGACGCACCAGGTTCCTGGTGGCGGCGCTGGCCTTCAGTCTGCTCGCCGCTGCATGCGGCGGCGATGACGGCGGTGGCGCCAGTGCCGGCGAGAGTGGGGAAGGCGGCAGCGAAAGCCTCTCCGGCGAGATAACGATCTCGGGCTCCTCGACGGTCGAGCCGATCACGGCACTCAACGCCGAGATCTTCAGCGAGCAGAACCCTGATCTGCAGGTATCGGTCGACGGGCCGGGCACCAGCGACGGCTTCGAGCTCTTCTGTCAGGGGAAGCTTGAGATCTCCGATGCCTCCCGTCCGATCGAGGCGGAAGAGATAAAGGCCTGTAAGAAGGAAGGCGTCGAGTTCATCGAGGTCAAGGTCGGCATCGACGGAATCTCGGTGCTCACCTCTCCCGACTTCGAGGGCCCGACCTGCCTCGACTTCAAGGACATGTACGCGCTCGTCGGCCCTGAGTCCGAGGGATTTGCCAACTGGTCGGATGCCAACGAGCTTGCGCAGGAGATCGGCGCCGGGAACGCTCCCTACCCCGACGTGCCGCTGGACATAACCGCTCCGGGCGAAGAGTCTGGCACCTACGATACCTTCGTGGAGTTCGCCATCGAGGAGACCGCCGAGGCCCAAGGCCTGCCCGAGGACGAATGGGTCACGCGCCCCGACTACCAGTCGTCCGCCAACGACAACGTGATCATCCAGGGATTGCAGGGGAGCGACTCGTCGTTCGGTTGGGTCGGGTTCGCCTTCTACGAGGAGAACCAGGACACGGTCAAGGCGCTCGAGGTGGAGGGGGGCGACGGATGCGTCGCTCCGACCACAGAGACCATCGAATCCAAGGAATACCCGATGTCTCGCGACCTGTTCTTCTACGTCAATGCAGACGATGCCAAGAACAACGAATCCGTGAAGGCGTTCGTGGACTTCTACCTCTCGGACGAGGGCCTGAAGTCTGTCGAAGACACCGGCTACGTGCCGTTGCCCGACGACCAGCTCCAGGAGAGCATCGATGCATGGGAGAACCAGGAGACAGGCTCCCGCGAGGAAGTTTAAGTAGAGCGAGTACAGTATGGAGGGCGGGCCGGTGATATTCACCGGCCCGCCCCTCACTGTGGCCATACCCGAAGGGACCTGATGGCGCAAGCAGCATCACCACGGTTGGGAAAAGGCGGGACGCTCGAGCTCTCCGACCTTCGGATAAGCGCCCGCCGCCAACGACGAGAAACCCTGATCATGAGGACCTTTCAGGCTGCGGCGGTCGTTTCCATCGTCATCAGCGCGCTCATAGTCGTCAGCCTGATCGGGCGCGCCGTCTCGTTCATGACGGAGGTAAATCCCGCCGATCTTGCAGCGGGAGGGTGGTTCCCCCGGCGATCGATGTTCGGCCTCCCCACGATCGTCACGGGGAGCGTGATAGTTGCCGGGATCGCAATGATCGTGGCCGCCCCACTGGGCCTGGGGGCGGCTATCTACCTTGCCGAGTACGCACGTCCCCGGGTGCGAAAGGTGATCAAACCGGTGCTCGAGATCCTGGCCGGCATCCCGAGCGTCGTGGTGGGGGTCTTTGCGCTCAGCTGGATAAGCCCTCAGATCATCGGCCGTTTGAGTGGAGACGCCGGGTTGTTCAACATGGCGGCGGCGGGCATCGGCGTGGGTGTGCTGGTCACTCCTCTGGTCGCATCCGTGGCGGAGGACTCTTTTCGCGCAGTTCCCATGTCCCTGCGCGAAGCGTCTTACGGGCTCGGAGCCAAGAAACGATCCACGACGACGAAAATCGTTTTTCCCGCCGCGATCTCCGGTGTCGTCGCCTCGATCATTCTCGGCGTCTCGCGCGCCATCGGCGAGACCATGGTCGTGCTCATCGTCGCCGGCGGCACGGGCGGTGCCGAGTTCACCCTCAATCCATTCAACGCCGGGCAAACGATGACGGGGGCCATGGCGGCTCTTGCCCGTGGCAGCGACCAGGTCAGGGGCGCCGATCAGGCATTCCCCAGCTTGTTCTTCGTCGGTCTGTTGTTGTTCTTGATCACGCTTACCCTGAACGTCGTCAGCGAACGTTACGTGCGCCGGGTAAGGCAGAAGTACTGATGACGACTGCGAGACAACCCATGACCACTGAGGATATCGTTGCGCAGGGTCTGCGCGGCAAGAAGGGAGACATCAAGAGCCTGCTCTTCGAGGGAGCGCTGCTTCTGTCTCTTTTCATCTCCCTCCTTTTCTTGATCATCCTGTTGGTGGATGTAGTGGGGAAGGGCGTCAGTGTGCTGCTGGATCGCGGGGGCAGCTTCCTGAGCTCCGGCCTTTCTTCTTTCGCCGAACGTGCAGGGGTGGGCCAGGGGATCTTCGGGTCGCTCGTGATGCTCATCTTCGTGGTGCTGCTGGCTTTCCCCATTGGAGTCGCTGCGGCGATCTATCTCGAAGAGTATGCAAAGGACACTAAATTCAATCGCTTCATCGATGTGAACATCCGTAATCTTGCCGGCGTTCCTTCCATCGTCTACGGATTGCTGGGTGTGGCGATCTTCGTGCTCGTTCTCGCCCCACTGACCGGCGGCGCCAGCTACATCGCCGGGGGACTGACTCTTGCCGTACTGGTGCTGCCGATCATAATCATCACCTCCGCCGAGGCGCTGCGGGCGGTGCCGGACAGCATTCGGGAGGCGGGTTTCGGTGTGGGGGCGACGCGCTGGGAGGTCGTGCGCAGCCATGTGCTGCCCGTCGCAGCGCCGGGGATTCTTACCGGCACGGTGTTGTCGATCTCACGAGCGCTGGGCGAGACCGCGCCGCTGCTGCTGGTGGGTGCGGTCACCGGGTTCGTCGCTACCGGCGACGCATCACTCGGTGAGCAACTTCAAGGTCCGTTTGCCACCCTGCCCACCACAATCTTCGCCTGGGCGAGCCAACCGGATGCGGACTTCCGCGCTCTCACTCAGGCGGCAATCATTGTCCTTCTCGCGGTGATCCTGACCGCAAACGCAATTGCGATTTTTCTCCGAAACCGATACGAACGAAAGTGGTGAGGAAGATGGAAATGACCACCCCGGTCGAGCAACAAGCGCCTTCGTCGCGCGTCGCCACCAGCGTTCGTTCAACTGGGGAGGATGCGGGCGCAGTCAATCCGACCGTCTTCGACATCGAGGACCTATCGGTTTACTACGGTGAATTCAAGGCGGTCAGGGACGTTTCTCTGGCCATTGAGGAACGCAAGATCACTGCAATGATCGGGCCGTCCGGGTGTGGGAAGACGACCGTGCTGCGGTGTCTCAATCGCATGAATGATTTGATCGAGAGCGCGCGTGTCGAAGGACGAGTGCAGTATCACGGTATCGATCTCTACGACACGCAGGTCGACCCGGTCGAGGTGAGACGCCGCATCGGCATGGTGTTCCAGAAACCCAATCCTTTTCCGAAGAGCGTTCATGAGAACGTGGCGTTCGGGCCCAGGATTGCGGGCTTCAAAGGCGACATGGATGAATTGGTCGAGCAGTCGCTGCGGAAGGCAGCTTTATGGGATGAGGTCAAGGAACGACTGAAGGAATCGGCGATGGGACTCTCCGGCGGCCAGCAGCAGCGCCTGTGCATCGCCAGAGCCATAGCAGTCGAACCCGACGTTATATTGATGGACGAGCCTGCATCGGCACTCGACCCCATCGCCACGGGCCGCATCGAGGATCTCATGCAGGAGATAAAGCAGGAGTTCACCATCGTGATCGTGACTCACAACATGCAGCAAGCCGCGCGCATCAGCGACATGACCGCTTTCTTCACAGCAGAGGTGTCCGAGCAGAACGACCGCCGGACTGGTGTGCTCGTGGAGTACGATAAGACCGAGAAGATCTTTACCAATCCGAGCAACGAAAGGACGGAGAATTACGTCACCGGACGGTTCGGATAACGCCGGAGGCTCGTCCCGAACGGTCTTTCTCTTCGAGCTCGAGCAGTTAAGGCTCCAGGTCGAAGTCATGGCGCTCAAGGTTGACGAGGCCTTGACGCGCTCTACGCAGGTCCTCTTGATCGGCGATGGAGCCCTGGCGGACAAGGTTGTCGCCGGCGACGACGCTATAGATGCCATGCTGGTCTCTCTGACCGAGAAGTGCTACGACCTGCTCATCAGGCAGAACCCGGTGGCTTCTGATCTGCGGCTGGTGATGTCGGTTCTGCGGATCATGTCCGATCTCGAACGCACCGGCGACCTGTGCCTACGGGTGGTGAAACTCGCCCCCCAGCAGCCGCTCATGGTCGGCCATCCCGAGACGTTCGGGATATTGCGGGCCATGGCGTCTGAGGCGTCGGCTTTGTTCCGGGCTGCCGTCAGGGCCTGGGCGGCCCAGGACCTGGAGCTGGCCCGCTCCCTCGAAGAGCAGGACGACGCCATGGACGAGTACAATGTGCAGCTGACCCAGGCCATTCTGAGACTCCAGGGCCCGGATGCCGTAGCGGCCGCAGTTGCCACATTGCTCGCCGGACGCGCCCTCGAACGCATCGCGGATCACTCGGTCATGGTGGGTGAGCGCCTGCGCTACATGCTGACCGGCGATGTCTCCGGCTTGTCCCGGGAGATCGGCCCGTAGGATCGATGGCGGCCGCGCTCAGGCGACGAACTTGTAGCCCAGGCCCCTTATCGTCCGTAGGTGTTGGGGGTTGTGGGGGTCGGGCTCGCACTTGGCCCTCAGCCGTTTTATGTGGACATCGAGGGTCCGGGTGTCCCCGAAGTAATCCGTGCCCCACACTCGATCGATGAGCGTCTCGCGTTGCAGAACGCGGCCGATGTTGGCCATGAGCAGCTCGAGCAGCTCGAACTCCTTCCGGGTGAGATGCACCTGCTCTCCTCTCACCGTCACCTCGAACCGATCTGCATCGAGCCGTATGCCACCCCCCTCGAGGATCTCTGCGGAACCATCTGAGTCGGTGGAGCTCCGGCGCAGGACCGCCTTGATGCGGGCCAGCAACTCCCGGAGGTTGAATGGTTTGGTCACGTAGTCGTCGGCACCGATCTCGAGCCCCACGACCTTGTCGATATCGGTGGTGCGCGCGGTCAACATGATGATCGGAACGTTCGAGCTGCGTCGGATCTCCCTGCAGACATCCTCGCCGCCCATCCCGGGCAGCATCAGGTCCAGCAGGACCAGGTCTGCCCCGCCTCTCTTGAACCGCTCGACTCCGAGCACACCATCGGTGACTCGCTCGATCTCGAAGCCCTCTCGGCGAAGCTGGTATTCGAGGGCCTCACCGAAGCCCTCTTCGTCTTCAATGAGCAAGACCTTGGGCACTTAGCCCTCTCTCCTTTGCTCTTGGCATCCGAGGAGGCCCGTCATCCGGCCAGCGACCTGACGGTTCCCTGCTCCGGCGTGGCCGACGGGATCCTTGCCGTGAAGGTCGATCCTTGGCCGAGCTCGCTCTCCACTTGGATCTGGCCCCCATGAAGCTCGGTCACGTGTTTTGCGATTGCCAGCCCCAGTCCTGTGCCGCCGGTATCGCGTGAGCGCCCCCGGTCGACCCTGTAGAATCGCTCGAACACGCGTGACTGAGCTTCGAGCGGGATCCCGATCCCCGTATCGCTGACTTCGATCAGAGCGTTTCCACCCCGTTCGGACACCTCGATCGTGACTCGGCCTTCCCCGGGGGTGTAGTGGAAAGCGTTCTCGAGAAGATTTTTCATCATCGTCCCGAGTTGGGCTTCGTCGCCCATGATCCAGACCCCCGGCTCGATGTGCCTTTCGAATGTGGTTCCCACAGAAGCCGCCGACGGCTCGAAGCGGTCCGCCTCGCGCTGCGCCACCCGCGCGAGGTCGATGCGTTTATCCGGCGGTGTTGCCGCTTCCTCGAGCTTGGACAGGTCGAGGAGGTCCTCGATGAGGCGTCCGAGTCGCTCCGCTTCGGCCGTGAGCCGTGTGGAGAAGTGGTCTGCCATGTCGGGATCTTCACGCACCGCCCGGCGAATTGCTTCGGCGAGCGTTCGAAGCGCCGCCACCGGAGACTTGAGCTCGTGGGAGGCGTGAGCGACGAACTCGCGTCGCGCCCTTTGGATTCCGATCTCGTGGGTCACGTCCTGAAGCACGATCACCACTCCGCTCCCGTCCTGCAGAGGTGCGGCGCGCGCCCACAGGCTCATCCGTGCGGGAAACCACACGCTTGCAAGCGCCTCCTTGCCGGCGCCGTCGGCTAGCGCTTGCTCGGCAAGCTCTAGCACCTCGCCACTGGGGAGGCGGGCGGGAAGCATGTCTTCGCGGAAACCCATGAGGTCGCGTCCTGCGGAGTTGGTCGATAGTGGCTTGGCCGACTCGTCGAGCACGAGCACACCCTCGGCCATCTGCTCCAGAATCTCCTTCGCCCATCTGTTCTCTCGTTCGAGCTGGTCGAGTTGTGCTGATAGGGCGTTGGGAACGTCCCCATCTTCGTCCTCGGCCGCCGTTGCGGGGAAGAACCGGTACAGGGCGATGAATGTCACTATCGCCGCCACTACGCCGATGGAGATGGATAGAAGATAGCCGTCCACGATTACTCCAGTCTAGGGTGTTCGCTCTCTGAGCAGGCCTTTTGCGGCTGTTGTCCACCGAGCGTTCATCTTTGCTTCACCGAATCGACTCGGGGAGCTGCCGGGAGGGTTCCTTCAGCCGTCTGTCGGGGGCAATTCCAGGTACTCGGCGCCGACGAGCCGCCCGCCCGACCAGCAGAGCGCCCAGACCGCACCCTTCTTTGCCTTGAACGATCGCCCCCGCCCCTTCGGTGAGGGAGGAGTGGCCAAGCCATCCTGATCGGCCAGGCGCCCCAGAAGGTCGGGTATCACGTCACCCTGGCTGCACACACAAGTCGTCGATTCCCGGTTCGTCTGGGTGCGCAGGAGCTCGACTGCCTGCGCTTCGTTGCCCGGGTAACCAAGCTCGGAGAAGAGAGGATCTTCCTTGACGGGGACGCCGATGGATTCGCCCAGGGGCTCGACCGTCTGAGCGCATCTGACGAAGTCGGCCGAGACGATCTCTGCGATCGCCCACGGGCGAAGAAGAGACACCAAGGCGGCGGCCTGACGCCTGCCCTTGTCGTCCAGGGGTCGAATCCGATCGTCTCCTTTCCAGTACGAGCGGCTGCCCGCGCTGGCGTGTCGAACCATCAGCACAACCGAGGTCGTCACCGGCTGCTCTCGGAAGGCATCGAGGATGCCGTGTTCCGCCTCCCTGGTCAGAAGGCGCTCCGCACTGTCGGGGGCCAGCCAGCGCAGATCGTCGACCTCATCGCTGGGCGTGAAAGAGCCCCCTTTGGCCCCGATCTCCCAGTAGCGAACCGTTTTCGGTCGGCCGGCTCCATCGGTGGCTTTCACATAGGAGATCTCGCCGAGGTGGCGACCGGGCGCGCCGGTGTGGCCGGTCTCTTCCTCGATCTCTCTGAGGGCGGCCGCGAGGTCGGACTCTCCCGGGTTCAGCTTGCCCTTCGGCAGCGTCCAGTCGTCGTAGCGCGGCCGGTGTACCAGCGCAATTTCGATGCTCTCGGCCTGGCCCCCGTCCGTTTGGGAGCGGCGCCACAGCACCCCTCCTGCAGCACGCTCCACAACCGGCTCGGTCAAAGGCGCATCCATTTGGTGCGCTTGGGACGGTTGAGCTTTGCCCACGACTTCGGGTAGCGGTACCGCTGTTCGATTGCAAGCTCCTGCTGCCGCTCGAACAGGCTTGTGGCTGCGGCGCCGAAGGCGGCGTCCTGGGGGCGCAGGCCGGCGGCCTCGGCAATCGTGTGGCGCGCCACCACCGTGTCCTGGTTGGCGCCGAGCACGTCCTGAAGCGCAGCCGCCTTGTCGGAGAACCGGCGTGCTCTCTTCGCTTTCTTGCCCGTCAGCGAGGGGCCCACCGCCTCGGCGGCGTAGCGCACTCGTTTGACATGGATGCGAACCTCATGGAGGTCCTCGGCCGGTGCCGTGGCCGAAGTCGTCTTCACCTTCTTGACGAGCTTCTTCCACGCCTTCTGGACGAGCGGAGGGAGAACCTCGGCGCACGGCCGGTCTGCCGCCTCGGTCAGAGGCGGTGCGAGAGCTGCCTCGGTCAGGCTGTCGACCAACCGCCCGTAGCGCTTCGAGCTCAGCGCCTCCAGCAGCTTGCCGTGCTCGTTTCTGCGGGACGCTTCGAGGCTCTCGAAGAGAGGAGCGAGGTCGCCTTCGAGACCGGCTGCGGACTCCCTGAGCCGCTCGAGCAGGACGTCTCGATCGCGCACCGCGCCAAGGGCACTCCCCAACCAGCGCAGCTCGGGGGTTATGTCCTTTGCCCAACCCTCTTCGATGAGTGGCGCGAATGTCCGAATGTCGCTCCGGAGGCGGCGGAGGGCGACGCGCATCTGGTGCAACGGTTCGACCTGTCCCAGCCGGGTGCCGGGGTCGGTGGCCACCATCCGCAGAGTCCCTGCGACGAAGGCGGCGCGGACGGCTTCGCCGGCCGGATCGGCCGGGCGTGGGACCCGTGACGGAACGAGATCCGGCGGGGCCGCAGCCTGTTCGCCGAGGACGCGCACCAGCTTTGGCGTCGGGTCGCCGAGCGCTGCTCCGGCTTTGGTCAGCTCGCCGGCAATCCGGTCGAGCCCGTCGCGATCGAGCGCCCGTGCTTCGAGCTCGAGCTCGCGAAACAACACCACCTTGCGCCGCTTGTCGAGCACCGATACCTCGTCGGCCGCCAGCTCCGCAAGCTCACTTCCGTTGGCATCGGTGAGCGCCCAGCTTCGCCGTTTAGTCTGAATCTTGGCGACAGGTCCCAGGGATGAGCCACGAACGTAGGCGGTGACCAGGTCGACTGCTTCCGGAGGCGGGGCGGTCCTGCGCCCCTGAAAGAAGTGCTCTTCACGCACGGCGGCACCGTGGCCGTCTGCCCCATCCAGAGGAAGCTTCAGGGTCCAGCCGCTGCGCTCGTCTTCACCGGTGCGGTGGCGCAGCGTGATGCCGTTCCGGGCGAGGCGGAAATCGGCTGTATCGAAATAGGTTGCTCTGAGATCGGCGGGAGGACGTTCTCGGACCGCGGCAACGCCGGTCGCGGCCGGTTCGAGCACCGGGAGCTCGAACCCTTCCTGCAGCGCCAGCTTCAACTCGGTCTCTCTCACCGCGCTCACCCCCTTGCTTGGTTGCGCCGACCCCACAAGACGCCGGTGATCGGAGCCGGGCACGCGGATCATCATAGACTCGGCTACTCGACCCCGGACAGCTCCGCGCGCGTCCCGCCTGTGATCAGTCCTGCCCACCTCCCCTCAGATGTAACCCCCGAGGGTAGGGTCATTCCATGGTTCGAATGTCACTTCACGAAGAGCTCGAGACTGTCGAAACCAGCCTGCTCGTGGAAGGGGCGTTGGTTCGCAGACAGCTCGAGGATGTCCTGGAGGCCTTGCAAGCCCGCGACGCGGCCATGGCGGACGCCGTGATGAAAGAGGACGACCTCGTCGACGAAACCTATCTCGAGATCGAATCCAGAATCCTCACGCTTCTTGCCCTTCAAGCTCCGGTGGCGGCAGATCTGAGGCTCGCCAGTGCGATCATGCACTCCAACCTGCATATCGAACGCATGGGCGACCTGTGCGTAAACATTGCAAAGTTCGTGATGAGTCGCCAGCCGTATCCTCCTGATTCGCCGATGGTCACCCGCCTCAACGAGATGGGGGGCCGCGCCGCAGAGATGCTCGACACGGCGCTGTCGGCCTTCACCCAGCGAAGCATTACCCTCGCGGAGCTATTGCCGGTGAAGGACAATGTCCTCGATCGGCTGAACCGCGGCATGCTGGGTGACCTTCAGCAGTACGCAGGGGATAGTCGCAGCTTCGAGTGGGCGATCAATCTCGTTCTGGTGGCGCGCTATCTCGAGCGAATCGGCGACCATGCGGTCGACATCGGGGAACAGATCTCTTTTCTCGTCACGGGTGTCTTCAAAGAATTTACCGACGCTTCCCGCCCCGATTGAGGCCGGTTTTCGCCGGCCGTCAGTTTGTCGATGGGGATGGGGGGTAAGGGAAACGGGACAGTTTCCCCGAATAGTTCAAGAGGAGTCGGATATGGCAGAGACGAACACTGTTGCCCGGTCGCTTCACGATGTCGGCCTTGCAGCTTGGTTCGGTGGTTCCCTCATGGGTGCGACCGGCCTCAATGGAGCAGCATCTGAGGTCAGTGACCCGGAGCAGCGGTCGCGTGTGGCCAATGCGGGATGGAACCGATGGACACCGCTCAACCTCGCAGCCATAGGCGCGCATGTGCTCGGCGGAGCGATCCTGGTGGTTGGGAACCGCGGACGCTTGGTAGGACAGCAGGGAGTGGCTTCGCAGAGCCTGGCCAAGACGACCCTCACCGGCGTTGCGCTCGGCGCAACCGCCTATTCGCGAGTTCTGGGCAAGAAGATCGACAATGCCGGGGACGTTCCCGTCGCCGGCGGCACCGAGCCCACCTCACAGACACCGTCCGAGGTTGCGCAGTCCCAGAAGCAGCTGAAGACGATGCAATGGGTGATTCCCGCCTTGACGGGTGCGTTGTTGATTCACAACGCGTACATGGGCGAGATTCAGCGACCGCAGGCGGTTGCCTCGGGTATGGCGGCACGCCTGTTCGGCCGCAGCTAGACATCGAGGAAGCTCAGCAGATCAGAAAGGCGCCTTCGGGCGCCTTTCTTGCGGTTCAGGGTTCAGTCCTGTTGCGGTCCCGATTTCAGATCGGGAAGGTCCTCGAAGGTCGTGGATGGTTCGGCGTAGAGCCGGCGCGGGATGCGACCGGCGCGCCGGGCCAGTCTGCCCGCTTCGACGGCTTTGCGAACGGCTTCTGCCATCGTCGCCGGCTCGCGGGCGCGGGTCACCGCGCTGGCGGCGAGCACTGCGTCGCAGCCGAGCTCCATGGCGATTGCAGCATCTGACGCGGTCCCAACTCCGGCGTCGAGAATCACCGGGACCGAGAGTCGATCCACTATCAGCGAGAGGTTGAAGGGGTTGAGGATTCCCATGCCGCTGCCGATGGGGGAGCCCAGCGGCATGACCGCGGCGCAGCCAACCGCCTCGAGGCGCAGGGCCAGGACGGGGTCGTCGTTGGTATAAGCGAGGACCGAAAAACCGTCGTCCACCAGCTTCTCGGCCGCGTCGAGCAGTTCGACCGCCTCGGGCAGCAGCGTGTGCTCGTCGGCGATGACCTCGAGCTTGATCCAGTCCGTGCTGAACGCCTCGCGCGCAAGCTGAGCGGTCGTGACTGCATCGCGAGCCGTGAAGCACCCGGCCGTGTTCGGCAGCAGTCTGCATCCGGTGCGCTCGAGCACATCGAGAACCGACCCGCGGGCGGCGGGGCTGACGCGCCGCAGCGCAACGGTGGCGAGCTCGGCGCCTGACGCGACCAGTGCTTTTTCGAGCGCATCGAGGTTCGGCGCGCCGCCCGTCCCCATGATGAGGCGCGAGCTGTAGGAGACCCCGGCGATGACCAACGGGTCGTCGATGTCAGCCCCCTCCCCTTGCGGCGAGCACCTCGAGCCGGTCATGATGGCGAAGGCGGCGGGCGCTCCATTCCGTGCGTGACACGACTTCTCCGTTGAGTGCGACCGCGACCCCGGAGCCCGCGCGTCCCGGCCCGAGGTGTCTGGCAAGAACATGCTCGACGGTGGCGTCCTCGGCCAACTCGGTCGCCTCCCCGTTCACGGTCACCGTCACCGCGCTGCCCCCGCACCCGCACTTGCGAACCGGGTCGGGGAGAACGGCTGTATCGCCGGAGGGGTTTCACCCGTGACGAGCAGCTCGGCGATCAGATCGCCCGTCGCAGGCGTGAGCAGTATTCCATTGCGGTAATGGCCGGTCGCAACCACCAGTCCCGCCGGTTCGGCCGGGCCCAGCAGAGGACAGTTGTCGCGTGACCCGGGACGCAAACCCGCGACGCACTCGGTCATCTCGTGCTCGGCGACATCCGGCAGCACACGGACTGCGTCGCGCAGCAGCGAGTGCACTCCGCCCGCAGTCACGGTGGTGTCGAAGCCGAGCTCTTCCACGGTCGCACCGATGACCGATCTGCCGTCGCCGCGCGCCACCACATAGACGTCCATCGTGCGCACGTTTCGTTGCGCCAACGGAGGTTGTCCCGGCCGGCCCGTGATGTAGAGAAGCTGCCCCTTGACCGGGCGGACGCCGTCGGTAACCGAGGACGGAACGCCGTCGACTGCTCCCGACCAGCAGCCCGCCGCCAACACGACCTTGTTGGAGGCGATGGGATCTCCGGAGGCCAGTCCGACCCCGGTGATCCGCTCTCCCTGGACGGTCAGTGAGGAGACGTTCGCATAGACGAACTCCACCCCGCTGCGGGTGCAGGCAGTCTCCAGAGCGTCGACGAGCTTGCGATTGTCGATCTGATGGTCGCCTTCCATGAACAGCCCCGCTCGAACCGTTGGGGTGAGGCCCGGTTCGAGCTCGCGGCACTCCTTCCCCCGAAGGCGCTGCACCGGCAGACCGAGCTCGATCTGAAAGTTGTGGAGATGATCGATCTGCTCCTTGTCGTCGCCGTCCAGGGCCACGACGAGGGTGCCGCACGGCGTGTACCCGGTGACCCGGCCGCTCGCCTCCTCGAGCTCTTCGACCCATTCGGGGTAGCGGCGCGCCGACAGGAGATTGAGATCGAGGAGGGCCTCCTCGCCGTAGTGGGCCTCGGATACCGGCGCGATCAGCCCGGCTGCGGCCGACGACGCCCGGGCCGGGTGATGGTCGTCCACGACGGTCACGCGCAGCCCGGCGGCGGCGCTCCTCCACGCGATGGAGAGGCCGATGGCGCCGCCGCCGATCACCACGACATCCGGAGTAGTCGTCATGGACCGAATATAGACGGGGCCGCGGCGGCTCTCGGGAGGCGCCCTCAGGCCTGCGCTTCGGGGGCCCGAAGCTCCTCGGGGAGGGTGCTCCAGAAACGCCCCCGGGGCAGAGCGCGGCAGCCGGCCGCGTGGGCCTGCGCACGGAGTGAGCCGTCGACGTGGGAGAAGTAGCCCACCACCCGTCCCGTCGCCAGCCCTCGGGAGCGGGCTTCGGCCAGGCTGTCGAGCACGTCCGAGCGCCCGCGGTCGAGGTCGAGGACCAGCAGGTCGGGGATCTCGGACTCGATGGCTTCCACCATCTTCTCGGGGGAAGCCCTCCTGAGCTCCGCTCCGGCGTCTGCGGCCGCACGTTCGAGGCGCGCCGTCGCCAACAGGTCCCCTCCGACCAGCAACACGACTTGGGACGGTCTCGAGCTCACCTGCGTTCCCCCGACTCTCGCGTCCCTCCAGGGTAATCGGGGGCCGCCGGGTAGCTTCACTCGAGGCCATAATGTCGCTGCACCCCGATAGGGTTGTTCCAGTGATCACACGAGATGGAGTTAGGAGCTAGCCGTGGCGCCCAAGGTGACCAAGCCCTCCCCCTCCGGCAAGCCCGGCACGGGCCCGGACCGGAAGCGCTGGATCACGGCTGCCTGGATCGGGGGAGGCCTGCTCCTGGTGCTGTTGATCCAGGGCCCCTTCTTCGGCGAGGTGACCGAGATCAAATTCTCGCGCTTTCTCACTCTGGTCGAGGACGGCAGCGTGAAGGAGGCCGATATCTCTACGGTCTCGGTCGACGGTGTCTACGAGGACGACGGCGCCGAGACCCGCTTCTCTGCAACCATCCCTCCGAATTTCGAAACCAACCCGCTGGTCGACCAGCTTCGGGAGGCGGGCGTCGAGGTAACTGCGTCGCAGCCCAGTCCCTGGAGCGGTCTGTTGTTCTCGTTCATTCTCCCGTTTGCGTTGATCGGGGGCCTCTACTACCTGTTCATGCGCCGCATGGGCCGGCAGATGGGGGGAGGCGGACCGATGTCGTTCGGGAAGAACAAGGCGAAGCTGTACGACCGCACGGACCTGAAG
>Ga0136620_10000074_pt1 | contig 37261 bp, 42 predicted proteins | sample AntDrymUQ4162106_2_FD_104806 | JGI IMG/M metagenome (GOLD analysis project Ga0136620, IMG submission 104806) | Polar desert sand microbial communities from Dry Valleys, Antarctica - metaG UQ416 (21.06) | ecosystem: Environmental > Terrestrial > Soil > Desert | place: Antarctica: Dry Valley... | reverse complement strand
GGCGATGCACGCCGGCGCCGCCCTCGGTGCCGCGGGCCTCGGCCTCGGCCACGCCATGGCTCAGGCCCTCGGCGGCCGCTACGGCCTTCCGCACGGCGCGCTGAACGCGCTCTGCCTGCCGCCCGCTCTCCGCTTCAACGAGCCGGCGGCCCCGGGGGCACTCGCCGCGCTCGGAGACGCGATCGGAGCGGCCGACCCGGCGGAGCGGATGCGGGCGCTCGCGCGCCTGGCGGGGTTCGAGCGGCTCAGAGAGCTCGGCGTCCCGGAGGACGAGCTCGACCTGGTGGCCGAGCAGACGTCCGTGCGGGCGGGGGCGCGCGCCAATCCCCGGCAAGCGAGCCCGGCCGAGATCGCCGTTCTCCTCCGCTCGATCTGGTAGTCAGCAGGGTCCGTCTCGGGAGTGGTGCCACCTCGGGTCGAATAATCCAGGCTTATCTCAGGAATTGACTAGACTGGCTCACCGTGAACCGTCTGCATTTCGACGTGCTCGTCGTCGGCAGTGGCGCTGCCGGGCTGGCCGCGGCCGTCTCTGCCGAGCGCGCCGGCGCGCGCGTCGGCCTCGTCACGAAGGGGACGGTGCAGTCGTGCAACTCGGCCAAGGCGCAGGGGGGAATCCAGGCGGCCTTCGCGCCTGACGACTCACCCGCGCGTCACGCCGAGGACGTGGTGCGGAGCTCGCACGAGACGGCAGATCCGAGACTCGTTGAGGTGCTCACATCCGATGCTCCCGGCGCGATCGAGTGGCTCGAGAGTCTGGGGGTCGAGTTCACGCGCGAGAACGGCGGCTACAGGCTTGCACGCTGCGGCGGTGCCTCGCGGAAGCGCCTGCTCCAGGTCGGCGACCGTACGGGCCACGCGATCACGAAGAGCCTCCGGGACGCAGTCGGGTCGTCCCACCCGTCGCGCGTGACAGTCCTGCCACATCACCCCCTCGTCGCGCTCGATCGCGGCGAGAGCGGCTGGCGAGCGACCTGCGAGCCGAGGGACGGGGATCCCGTCATGATCGACGCCGCCACCGTCGTCCTCGCCGCGGGGGGCCGCTGCTGGCGCGAGGCGAAGGAGCGCGGAGAGCTCTCGACGAACCACCCCGGGGCAACCGGCGAGGTGACGGAGATCGCTCAGGCAGCCGGTGCGCTGTCGCGCGACCTCGACGCGCTCCAGTACCACCCGAACGGCGGCGCCTGGCCCGCGAACATGCAGGGGTACTCGATCCCCGAGACGACCCGCGCCTACGGGGCCGTCCTCCTGAACTCGGACGGCGAGGAGTTCACGGACTCTCTCGGCCCCCGGGACGCCGTCAGCCAGGCGATCTTCGACGAGGTCGAGGCGGGGCGGGGCGTGCTGACTCCCGACGGCCGGCCGGCGGTGGTGCTCGACACGACCCGGATTCCCGAGGCGGACGCCGAGATCTCGCTCCCCTACATGCTCCGCCGCTACCGCGCCGGCGGCATCGACCCGCTGCGCGAGCCGATCTTGACCTACCCTGTCCTCCACTACCAGAACGGCGGCCTCGTGATCGACGAGCGCTCCGAGACGACGCTCGAGGGTGTCTACGCCTGCGGCGAGATCGCAGGCGGCACGCACGGCCGGAACCGGATGATGGGCAACTCGCTCCTCGAGTGCACCGTCTTCGGGCGCCGCGCCGGCAGGGCAGCCGCCGAGAAAGCGAAGGCATGACGACGCTGACGACCACAGACCTGAAGCAGACCGTCGAGGACGCGGCCGCGCACCTCTACGTCTGGGCGCTGAAGGACATCCCGCAGGACCTCCGCGACGCGCTGGCGGCCGCGCGCGACCGCGAGACCTCCGTCTCGGGCAGGCGCGTGCTCGACATCATCCACCGCAATGTCCAGATCGCCGAGGACGAGAAGAACCTCGTCTGCCAGGACACCGGCATCGCCGTCTACACGTGCCGCGTCGGCGAGGGTTTCCCGCTCCACCCGGCGCGGATCTACGAGGCCCTGAAGGCGGGAACCGAGCGCGCGACGCTCGAGCACCCGCTCCGCTCGAACGCCGTCCATACGATCACGCGCGAGAACACCGGGCCGAACACCGGCTACCGGCTCCCGATCGTCCACTGGGAGTTCGTCCGAGACTGGGACGGGCTCGACGTCAAGTGCGTCCCGAAGGGCTCCGGCTCCGAGAACATGAGCTTCCTGAAGATGTGCGTCCCCGCCGACGGCGTCAAGGGGATCAAGCAGTTCGTGCTCGAGTCGATCGTGGGGGCCGGCGGCAAGCCCTGCCCGCCCGGGATCGTCGGCGTCGGCATCGGTGGCTCCGCCGACTACGCCATGTACCTGGCCAAGGAGGCGATCACGCGCCCGGTCGGCACGCGGAACGCCGATCCGATCGTCGCCGAGCTCGAGGACGACCTCTACCGGCTGCTGAACGAGACCGGCATCGGGCCGATGGGGCTCGGGGGCGACGTGACGGTGCTCCAGTGCCACGTCGAGCACGCGGACACGCACATGACCCTGAACCCGGTCGCGGTCAACTACCAGTGCTGGGCGGCGCGCCGGGCGAGCGCGCACGTCGGCGCCGACGGCACCGTCGACTTCGACCGCGAGGCGTGAACTAGACGTGGCCGCTCATCATCTGACCTTCCCGCTCGGCGAGTCGGAGATCCGCAAGCTCCGCGCCGGCGACGAGGTCTCGGTCGACGGGCACATCATCGGCATCCGCGACCGAACGCAGATCCGGATCTTCGACCAGGGCATCGAGCCCCCGATGGACCTGCGCGGGGCGCTCCTGCTCCACACCGCCCCGAACGTCCGCAAGCTCGGCCCTGGCCGCTACGAGAAGCTCTGCATCGGCACGACCACGAGCGCCCGCATGGTGCGCTTCACCGAGGGCCTCGGCGCGCAGTACGGCGTGCGGGCGATCTGCGGCAAGGGCGGGCTGCCGGACGAGGCGATCGAGCCGATGCAGCGGCTCGGGATGGTCTACTTCGCGATCGTCGGCGGTGCGGCGGCGCTCGAGACGACCCAGATCGAGGAGATCGAGGAGGTCGCCTGGGAGGAGCTGATGCCGGAATGCCTCTGGAAGTTCCGCGTCAAGGACTTCGGGCCGCTGACGGTCGGGATCGACTCGCACGGGAACTCGGTCTTCCACGACGTCCAGGAACGGGCGAAGGCGCGTCTGGAGAAGATCGTTGCCGGCCTTTAGCCTCGGCCTGCCGGCTCGGGTCGGGGGCATCACGCACGTGATCGACAAGGGGCTCGGCCAGCGCGGCTGGGCCGACGTGCTCGAGACGAGCGGCGAGTACATCGACCTGGTCAAGCTCGGCTGGGGCACCGCCTACGTGACGGGGAACCTGAAGCGCAAGCTCGAGGTCCTGCGCGAGAAGCCGGTCGTCATCGGCGGCACGTTCTTCGAGGTCGTCTACGCGCGGGGGGCGCTCGACGGCTACAAGCGCTGGCTGGTCGACCTCGGCCTGACGCACGTCGAGATCTCCGACGGGACGGTCGACATCCCTCGCGAGGGCAAGCTCGAGCTGATCGCAGACTTCGCGCGCGACTTCACCGTGCTGTCCGAGGTCGGCTCGAAGAATTCCGCCGTCGAGCCAGACCTCGACGACTGGACGGCGTGGATCCGTGAGGAGCTCGACGCCGGCGCGTGGAAGGTGATCACCGAGGCCCGCGAGGGCGGCACCGCCGGGACCTTTACCGCCGGCGGGGAGATGAGGGCCGACTTCGTCTCGGCGCTCGCCGCCGATTCGGGCCTCGACGACCTCATCTTCGAGGCGCCGACCAAGGCCGCGCAGGTCTGGTTCGTCAAGCGCTTCGGCCCCGGGGTCAACCTCGGCAACATCCCGCCCGACGAGGTGATTCCGCTCGAGACGCTCCGCCGCGGCCTGCGCGGGGACACGCTGAGGGAGGTCCTGCTCGGTGAGCAGCCGGCCCCTGCCTGACGAGTCCGTCTCGGCCAGGTGCAACCCGAAGCCCTCGGCGCGAGGGAAGCCGAAGGTTTGGCTTCGTGAGCAGCCGTCCGCTGCCAGACGAGGCCGTTCCGGCCACGGCCCGGTGCCTGGCACCGGGTCCTGGCCCCTACGACCACGTGCAGCCCGAGGAGCTCGAGACGATGACCGCCGAGGAGCTCCTCCGCTGGGCCGCCGAGGAGTTCGGCGAGCGGCTCTGCCTGACGTGCTCCTGGCAGAAGCAGTCCTCCGTGCTCGTCCACATGGTCTCCGAGCTCCGCCTCGACGTCGACGTGGTCGAGCTCGACACGCACCTCTTCTTCCGCGAGACCTACGAGACCCGTGACGCCCTCGTCGACCGCTACGGGCTCAGGCTCTCCAGTCCTGGCGTGATCACGGTCGCCGAGCAGCACCGGCGGGAGGGCCCGAACCTCTGGGAGCGAGATCCGGATCGCTGCTGCCACATCCGGAAGGTCGAGCCGTTGCTCGAGGCGCTCGGGCCCTACGGCGCCTGGATCTCGGGCATCCGGCGGGACCAGTCGCCGAGCCGCGCGGCCACGCCGAAGGTGCAGTGGTCGGAGCGCTACGGCGTCTGGAAGCTCCATCCCCTCGCCGACTGGGACGAGAAGCGGGTCTGGGCCTACATCGCGGTCAACGAGATTCCGTTCAACCCGCTCCACGAGGCCGGCTACCGGTCGATCGGCTGCATTCCCTGCACCCGGCCGACCTCGCCGGACGAGGAGGAGCGCGCAGGCCGCTGGGCGGGCTCGGACAAGCTCGAGTGCGGCATCCACGTCGAAAGGACAACGCATGTCTAACGGTTTCACGCTGTGGTTCACCGGCCTCTCGGGGGCGGGGAAGACGACGATCGCGGAGCTCGTCGGCCCCGAGCTCGAGCGCCGCGGCCTCAAGGTCGAGTACCTGGACGGCGACGTCGTCCGGACGCACCTCTCGAAGGGCCTCGGCTTCTCGAAGGAAGACCGGGACACGAACATCGAGCGGATCGGCTGGGTCGCCTCGCGCCTGTCCCGCCACGGCGCCGCGGTGCTCGTGTCGGCGATCTCCCCCTACGAGGAGACGCGCCGGAAGGCGCGCGCGATGGTGGCCGAGCACGGCACCTTCGTCGAGGTCTTCGTCGCCACGTCGGTCGACGAGTGCGCGCGCCGCGACGTGAAGGGGCTGTACGAGAAGGCCTTCTCCGGTGAGATCAAGGAGTTCACGGGCGTCAGCGACCCGTACGAGGAGCCCGCCGAGCCCGAGCTCCGGATCGACACCGAGGAGCATGAGCCGGCCGAGAGCGCGGAGATCGTGCTCGGCAAGCTGGACGCGCTCGGACTGATTCCCTCCCAGGTCACCGCATGACGGCGGTCGCGACCGAGCGCCTGATCAACCCTCACGGGGGCGAGCTCGTCGACCGGACGGGGGAGCGGCCCGACGGTCTCGACTCGCTCGAGACGATCGCCCTGACCTCGCGGGAGCTCTCCGACCTGGACCTGCTGGCCTCGGGCGCGCTCTCGCCGCTCGAGGGCTTCATGGGCGCCGAGGACTACGAGCAGGTCGTCGCGGAGATGCGCCTTGCGAGCGGTCTTCCGTGGGCGCTGCCCGTGTGCCTGGCGGTCGATGCGGCGCCGAAGGGCGACCGGGTGGCGCTCGCCGACGAGTCAGGTCGTCCCGTCGCGGTGCTGGAGGTCGAGGGCGTCTTCGACTACGACCGGGATCGGGAGGCCGAGCGCTGCTTTCGCACCACCGACGGCGAGCACCCGGGCGTCGCCCGCCTGTACGAGCAGAAGCCGCGCTACCTCTCGGGGCGCGTCACCGTCTTCGAGCGCGCGACCCCGGCCTACCCGGAGCTCGCGCTCGACCCGGCCGAGACGCGCGCGGAGTTCGCGCGCCGCGGCTGGAAGCGCGTCGTCGGCTTCCAGACGCGAAACCCGATTCACCGGGCGCACGAGTACCTGACGAAGGGCGCGCTCGAGACTGTCGACGGTCTCCTGGTCCACCCGCTGGTCGGCGACACGAAGTCGGACGACGTCCCGGCAGCAACGCGCGTCGAGTGCTACCGGGTCCTGCTCGACAACTACTACCCGGCCGACAGGGTCGTGCTCTCGGCGTTTCCGGCGGCGATGCGCTACGCCGGCCCGCGCGAGGCGGTCTGGCACGCGATCTGCCGCAAGAACTACGGCTGCTCGCACTTCATCGTCGGGAGAGACCACGCCGGCGTCGGCTCCTACTACGGGACCTACGACGCGCAGCTGATCTTCGACGAGTTCGCGCCGCACGAGCTGGACATCGAGCCGATGTTCTTCGAGCACTCCTTCTGGTGCAAGGTCTGCGGCTCGATGGCGAGCGCGAAGACGTGCCCGCACGGCGGCGACGACCACGTCTTCCTTTCCGGGACGAAGGTGCGGGAGCTGCTGGGCCGCGGTGAGCTGCCGCCCGTCGAGTTCACGCGGCCGGAGGTGGCCGAGGTGCTGATCCGGGCCTACCGCGGGTAACGGTGGACTGGAAGCTCTCAATCGCGGGCTTCCTGATCGGCGGCCTGGTCGGCATGACCGGGATGGGCGGGGGGTCGCTGATGACGCCCATGCTCGTGCTGTTCTTCGGCTTCAAGCCGACGATCGCGATCGGCACGGACATCCTGCACGGCGCGATCTTCAAGTCCTTCGGAGCAATCCGGCACCGCCGGCTCGGCACCGTCCACCTCAGGCTGACCGCCTGGATGCTCCTTGGCTCGGCGCCGATGTCCCTCGCGGGCGTCGCGCTTGGAGACTGGATCGAGGGCCGCTACGGGGACGGGGTCGAGTCCGTGCAGGCGAAGGTGCTCGGGGTCGCCCTCGTACTCGGCGGCGCAGGGTTCTTCGCCAAGGCCTTCCTCCGCCCGAAGGCCCCGCGGCCGGGCGCCTTCTGGTTGGCGAACCGCGACCGGGGGATCGCGGTGGCGATCGGCCTCTCGGGCGGCTTCATCGTCGGCCTGACCTCGGTGGGGAGCGGCACCTTCTTCGGCCTGATGATGCTGATCATCTACCCGCTCGCGACCGCGACGATCGTCGGCACGGACATCATGCACGCGGCCCTCCTCCTGTGGGTGGCGGGGGCGGGCCACATCTACGCCGGCAACGTCGACTTCGCCGCGATGGGCTGGCTCCTGATCGGCTCGATCCCGGGGATCCTGCTCACGAGCCAGCTGACGGTGAAGCTGCCCGACCGGGCTCTACGGGTCGCCCTCGCGACGACGCTGACGCTCGGCGGGCTGAAGCTGGTGGACGTGCCGCAGGCGAACTGGGTGGTCGCAATCGGGTTCGCGCTGGGCGCCCTCGCCGTCTGCTTTCTGCTCTTCAAGGAGCGGTCGGCGCACATCGTGACGGCGACCGAGCGCGCCGCCCAGTAGCCGCGGGCCGCGGTCTTGACATGCGGGCTGGGCCGCGAAACTACGCCTTCAACGTGGGCGCGGGCGCGCCCTTCGACGTGACCGTGAACGAGGTGAACGCGGACGCCGGCTGCCCGGGCTACACGCTGACCGTCAGCGGCTTCGGGATCGTCCGCGGAGCGCCTACCGCCGCCTCGTTCCTCGGACTGGCGGCCAAGCGCGCACAGAGCGCCGTCTCGGTGCGCTGGCGGACGGGAGCCGAGACCAAGACGCTCGGCTACCACGTCTACCGCGAGCAGGCCGGCAAGCGCGTGCGCGTCAGCGACAAGCTGATCCCCGCCGCCGGCAGGCCCGGGCTGCACGTCTACAACTGGCTCGACCGGAAGGCGCCGCGCGGCGCCGCCCGCTACTGGGTCCAGGGCGTGGGTCTCGACGGAAAGCGCACCTGGCACGGCCCGGCCTCGGTCTCGTAAGCAGATCCTCGCCACCGGCGGGCACTAGACTGTCCCGCCGGTGGCGAGGAACCCCGAGCTCGAGCGCCTGCGGGCGCTGATCGCTGACATTCCGGGCTGGCTGACGGACGAGGAGGGTGAGGCCCTCTACGAGCTCGCCAGGCGCTGCACGGGCAAGGGCGTGATCGTCGAGATCGGCTCCTGGAAGGGCAAGTCCACCACCTGCCTCGGCCTCGGCTCGAGGGCGGGCGCGAACGTGCCCATCTACGCCGTCGACCCGCACGCGGACTACCGCTTCGGCGAGTTCAAGGAGAACATCGAGCGCGCGGGCATCGCCGACCTCGTGACGCCGGTTCCCTCCCTTTCCCAGGCGGCCGCCGCCGACTTCGACCGGCCGATCGAGCTCCTCTTCGTTGACGGGTCGCACGAGTACGCCGACGTCAAGGCCGACTTCGACCAGTGGGTCCCGAAGCTCGTCGACGGGGGCGTCCTCGCGGTGCACGACACGACGCTCTGGGAGGGGCCGAAGCGGGTCGTCGAGGAGCACGTCTACCGCTCGAGGCAGTTCAGGGAGGTCCGGTTCGTCTTCGGCTCGACCACGGTGGCGACGAAGGTGTCGAGAAACACGGCGGGCGATCGGGCCCGGGCGCGCTACAGCCTGCTCCTGAAGCGGGGCTTCGAGGTCGGCTACCGGGCCCGAAAGCTGATCCCGCAGCCCGCCTCACGGGCTGCGCGGAAGCTCCTCCGCGCGATCCGGTAGCCCGTGCGCGCCGCCTGGGTCAGCTTCGACGTGATCGGTCGCGACTGCCTCGAGGCGAGCGCGCAGGCCGGTGCGGAGATCGTCGCCGTCGTCACCCTGCCCGGCCCCGTCGACCCGAACCGGGCCGGGCAGTGCTCGTTCGCCGAGGTCGCCGGTCGGCACGGAGCCCGGCTGATCGAGACGGCCGACGTCAACGACCCGGCAACGATCGCCGCCCTGCGGGAGGAGCGTCCCGAGCTGGTCTTCGTCGTCGGCTGGTCGCAGCTCGTGCGGGGAGAGCTTCTCTCGCTCGCTCCCGCCGGGGTGTTCGGGATGCACCCGACCCTGCTGCCGCGCCACCGGGGCCGGGCGCCGATCCCGTGGGCGCTCCTGAGCGGCCTGGCACGGACGGGCGTGACCCTCTTCGAGATCCTCGACGAGACGGCCGACTCGGGCGCGATCGTCGGCCAGGTGGCGGTGCCGATCGAGCCGGACGAGACCGCGACGACTCTCTACGCGAAGCTCTCCCGCGCGCACGTCGAGCTGATCGCCGAGCACGTCCCGCGCCTGATCGACGGCACCGCCGCGAGGCTCCCGCAGGATCCGCGGCGCGCGAGCGCATGGCCGAGGCGTACGCCCGCGGACGGGATCATCGACTGGGACACGCGAGCGCCATACCTCTACGACTGGGTGCGCGCGCAGACGCGACCCTACCCCGGCGCCTTCACCTACCTCGGCGACGAGAAGCTCGTCGTCTGGAGCGCCAGGGCGGTGGAGGGTAGCGGCCCCGCCGGCACCGTCGTCGAGGAGCGGCCGGAGGGAGCGGTGGTCGCGTGCGGCGAGGGGGCCCTCCTCCTCGAGGAGGTCGAGCCGGCTGCAGTGCTCGCGGTGGGCTCGAGGCTCGGATGAGTCGCGTCCTCGTCTTCGCCGCGCACCCCGACGACGAGGTGCTCGGCATGGGCGGAACGATCGCCGTGCACACGACGCGCCGCGGCGACGAGGTGCGAGTCGTCTGCGTGACCGACGGCAGCTCGACGCAGTACCCGGGCGACGAGGCGCTCCGGCTTCGAAAGAACGAGGAGGCAGTCCGGGCCGCCGGCGAGCTCGGGGTCTCGGACTTCGTCCATCTCGATCTGCCCGACATGCGGCTCGACTCGGTGCCGCACGTGGAGGTGAACCGGATCGTCGAGGAGCAGCTCCGAGACTTCGGGCCGGCGATCGTCTACACGGTTCACCCGGACGTCAACCGGGATCACCGGGCGCTCTACGACTCGGTCTCGGTCGCGACCCGCCCGAACCCGGGGCAGCCCGTCGAGCGCCTCCTGACCTACGCTCCGACCTCGAGCACGGAGTGGACGTTTGCACCGCTCGGCGCGTTCCGCCCCAACTGGTTCGTGGACGTCTCGGAGACGTTCGAGCGCAAGCTGCGCGCCTTCGCCTGCTACCTCACGGAGAGCCGGCCCTACCCGCACCCGCGCAGCGAGCGCGCCCTGCGCGCCCACGCCGAGCTCCACGGGTCGACCGCAGGCTGCGAGTACGCCGAGCCGTTCGTGCTGGTACGCGGGCTCGAGCGATCAGCCAGCTAGTGCGGCTCGGGAGAGTCGCGCTCGTCGTTGCGCTGCTCGGCGGCACCGTCGCCTCCTTCGCGATCGCCGAGCGGCTGAAGCTCGAGCGGAGCCCGATCGAGGGCCCTCGTGTGACGCAGCTCTTCTCGCCCGTGTGTGCGTGCCCCACGGAGCGGGCCGAGATCGGCTTTCGCCTGCGTCGGCGAGACCGCCTGACGATCGCCGTCGTCGACGGGCGGGGTGACGTCGTGCGGACGCTCGTCGCCGGGCAGCGCTTCCGGCAGGGGCGGGTGCGCGTCTCCTGGGACGGGCGCGACACCTCGGGCCGCGTCGTGCCCGAGGGCGCCTACAGCCCACGGGTGAAGTTCGACGACCGTGAGCGGACGATCGTGCTCGAGAACCGGATGCGGGTCGACACGACGACGCCGGGGATCGAGCCGCTCGGGGTCGCGCCTCGGAGCTTCTCGCCAGACGGAGACGGCCGTCGGGACGGTATCGCGCTGCGCTACCGCCTGAGCGAGCCTGGCCGGGCGCTGCTGCTCGTGAACGGCGTCCGCCGGGTGCGCGGCCGCGCGCGGGAGAAGCCACTCGGCCAGCTCCAGTGGTACGGGCGGATCGACGGGCGCTCGCTGGCTGCGGGCACCTACCGGCTCCGCCTGGTCGGGGTCGACCTGGCCGGGAATCGGACACCCAGGGTGCCCGCGGGATCGGTCACGATTCGATACGTGGAGATCTCGGAAGACGCAGTGCGGACGCGTGCCGGGCGCACCTTCGCGGTTCGGATCGCGACCGATGCGGCCGGGTACCGGTGGAGCTTCGCCGGCCGCTCGGGTCAGGCCCGCGGCCCCCGCCTCGTCCTGCGTGCCCGGACGGCCGGGCGATTCGCGCTCGTCGTCCGAGCGAACGGCCACGCGGACCGCGTGCTCGTCGTCGTCGACCGCGCCGTTAGGTCTCGCCGGGGCGCTCGGCCGGCCGCTCCCCCGCCGCGATCAACGCGCTGAGCGCGATCCCGGCGAGCGGCCAGACGAGGTACGAGGTCTGGAAGACACGGCCGATGAAGAGGAGCAGGAAGATCGAGACGGTGAAGCCGAGTGCCCCCGTCCAGAGCGCGGGCGAGCGCGCCTGCCGCCAGAGGAGCCAGCCCGTCGCGGGAGCCCACACGAGCAGAGCGAGCCAAGCGAAGGGGTACGGCCCGAAGGCGTCGTCGATCGCGCCCGCCTCGAGCAGCAGGTGTGCGAGTCCGTAGCCGACGATCCTGTAGGTGGAGGCCCCGTAACGGACGGTGTCGGCCCAGAGCGCACTGGGGCTCGCGATCAGGAAGGGCAGCACGACGGCGGCGAGCGTCGCCCCGAAGGCCGCACCGCCACGCGCCAGCGCGGGCCTCGCGCCGCGCCTGAGCGCGAGCAGCGCGAGGAACGGGAGCGCGACGAGCGCGAACTGCTTCAGCGCCACCGCTGCCCCGAGCGCGACTCCCGCCGCTGCCCAGCGCGAGCGCAGCACGAGGCCGAAGGCGAGCACGAGCGCGAGCAGGCTCGGCGCGTCGGCCGTCCCGAACCACACCGCTCGAACGGACAGCGGGTTCGCGGCGAGCAGCGCCCCGACGGCGATCCGCACCTCGAGCCGGCCCGGAAAGAGCAGCGGCGCGAGCAGCAGCCCGACCGTCGCCAGGAGGACGAGGAAGCGGTAGTCGTCGAGCGGCCGGGGCAGAAGGCGCCAGACCGCGGCGGTCAGCGGTGTTCCCGGGAAGTAGGCGAAGTGCCGGAGCGCGACCTGCCGGTTGCCGGTCTCCGAGGCTGAGCCGTCGAGGCTGTAGAAGCGCTCGAGGCCGGAGCCCGTGTAGTCGTGCCCGTACGGAGTGTCCGCGTCGAGGACGAGCTCGCCGCCGAGCTCGATCTGGTAGGTCGAGTCGTTCGTGAAGAACCAGGGGGCGGTTGCATCCCGGAGCCCCGTCTGGAGCAGGACGGCGGGGAGCGTCAGCGCCGCGACAACCGCGAGCGCCGCCCCGACCCCCGCCGCGGCGCGCCAGGGGGGAAGTCGCGGCACGAGCGCCGCCAGGACGGCGAGCCCGAGCCCCGCGACCACACCGGGCGTCCGAATGAACCCGTAGTCCCAGTGCTCGCCCGCAGCCCTGACGAGGGGGCCGAGGATTCCGCGTGGATCCACCTCTCCGGGCCGGAAGAGCCACGGATCCGAGCCCAGCTGCGGGACGTTGGCCGCGATGAGGAGCCCGAGCGTTCCGAGCAGGAGCCACGTCCCCTGCCGGGAGAGCCGGCCCGCGGAGGGCGTCATCGTGCGGAGGCGGTAGCGGCTCGGCGTGAGGCGAGTATCGCAGCGGGCTCGGTCGCGCCGGCCCGCGCCGCGATGAAGCCCGCGGCGACTCCCAGGACGACCCAGGTGATCGGGTCCTCGACGAAGCCGCTGTAGAAGAGCGAGTGGACGAAGAGAGCGACGAAGACCGCCGCCAACGTCAATCCCAGCGCGGGGTCGCGCCGGCGGACGGCGTCGATCGTGCGCGCGGCGCCGGCGAGGAGCGCGAGGTAGGCGAGCAGGCCGACGAGTCCCAGCTCTCCCGCTACGGTGAGCGGCGTCGTGTGCGAGACGAAGCGCGGCTTCTGCGCAAAGCGCTCGGCGTTCCGCTGGCTCGCGAGGGGCTGCCCCCCGAGCCCGACCCCCCAGAGCGGGTGCTGGCGGAAGACCTCGAACGCGGTGTCGATCCGCCGCGAGCGGTCGCTCGTCGCGCGGCGGACGGACTCGTCCTTGATCGCGGCCGCGACGGCGCCCGCTCCGGCGAGCAGGAGCACCGCTGCGACCACCGTGACGAGCTGCCGGCCGCGCCGGTCGCCTGCGACCGCGGTGACGAGCACCGTGACGACGAAGAGCGCCACGAGGCTCGACTGCGAGTACGAGAAGTACAGGCCGGCAAAGAGGATCCCGATCAGCACCGCGGCGAGCACGAGGTGCAGGCGGCCGAGCCAGAGCGCCACGAGCACGATCGCGATCCCGAGCACCAGGTGCCTCCCGTAGAGGCTCGGGTCGCGGAAGAGCGACGTGACGCGGAAGAACGACGAGTACGTGTTGGCGACGTCGACGGTCGGCGAGAAGAAGAACAATGTGCGCGTCGCCGCCTGGAAGACCCCGACGAGGGCAAAGACCGACGCCAGCGCGATGCCGACGGCGGCGAGCGCCCGCGGCAGCCAGTCGGGAAAGGGGGAACGCGCGACGACGGCGACGAGGACGGCGAACGGGAGCAGGAAGAAGGCGAGCGTGTTCGTCCCCGCCGGAAGGTCGATCGCCCAGAGGAGCGAGAGCGACGCGAAGGCGACGAAGGCCGCCGCCGGCAGCGCGAGCGCGGTCGGAAGGGGCGCCACCGGCTCTCCCCGGAGGACGCGGTAGGCAAGGGCGGCGGTCGCCGCGACGAGCACCGCGTAGAGCGGCAGCAGCCGGCCGAGCTGGCCCCCCTCGGCGATCGCCACGAAGAACCGGTGGCGTCGGTCGAAGTCGAGCGGCAGCCGGAAGGGCGCGGCGGCGAGGACGAGCGGTGTCACGAGCGCGGGCCGGGAGACGAGCACCGCTGCGGCGCCTGCGACGAGGGCGCCGGCCACGGCGGCCGCGGCCAGGGCGGCAGGGGCGAGGACGGTGCCGAGGCGCACTCCCTCCGCGATCGCGTAGCCGAGCCCGGCCTCGGCGGCGAGCAGGGCGGCGAAGCCTCCGAGCAGGGCCACCCTGGTGCGGCCGAGCAGCACCGAAGCGGCGCCGAGAGCGCCGACGACGGCGGCCAGCTGAGCCGTATCCCCGTGTTCCACCCGAGCGCTCCGCTCGGGACCCTACGCGCTCACCTGACGGCCGGCTCGCGACTCTGATACCAATGTGGTTGCGAGGTCGGCGCCCAGGCTGGGACTGGCGGCAGTCACCAGCCCTGCGGCTGGGTGTCTGGGTCCGGCCTCGCGTTCCGGGCGGTGGTTACGCGGCCGGCCTGAGCTTGCGGCCGCCGTAGCGCCGGATCGTCTCGAGCGCGTAGACGCGGGTCTTGCCGGTCAGGTAGACGCGCTCGTCGTCGGCCACGATCGGCGAGTACTGCCCGGCCTTCGACTGCCAGACGAGGCGCCCCGAGCGTGCGTCGAGCGCATAGGTGCCACGCGGGCCCTGCTTCGCGTACCGCGACGCGCGGATCCCGCAGAACTCGCAGCTCGAGAAGTACACCAGGCCCGCCATCACAGTCGGCGCGCCGTGGATCGCCGACGGTGCCTCGTACCGCCACTTCCGGTTTCCCGTGGCTGCGTCGAACGCGTAGAAGCCGCCGTCGTAGGAGCCGACGTAGACGGTCCGGTTCCAGACCGCGGCGGCGGTGTAGACGTACGTGCCGGCGTGGGCGACCCAGAGCAGGTCGCCGCTCCTGGCGCCGTAGGCGTACAGGGCGCCGTTCGTGTTCCCGATGTACACCCGTCCGTAGGCGACCGTCGGCGTCGCGTAGAAGTACTCGCTGCCGTCGTGGCGCTCCCAGCGGACGCGCCCCGTGCGCGCGTCGAGCGAGTAGACGCTCCCGGCGTCGGTCGCGAAGAAGATCGCCCCCTCGGAGTAGGCAACGGAGGTGTTCACTTCGTCGTCGGCCTCGAAGCTCCAGCGAAGCGTCTTCGTCCTCGCGTTGACGGCGTAGACGCGATGGTCCCAGGAACCGAAGTAGAGCGTCCCGCGGACGAGGAGTGGCGAGGATTCGATCGCTCCGGCCTCGAAGCGCCAGAGAATCTTGCCGGTGTCGGCGTCCATCGCGACCAGGAACCCACGCTGGCTGCGGTCGCCCCGGTCGCACGGGAGCGCCTGCATGAAGGTCATGAAGACGATGCCGCGCCAGACGGTGGGACTCGAGGCCTCGCAGTGGCCGAAGCGCCGCTCCCAGGCGATCTTCCCGGTCTCCGCGTCGATCGCGAGGAAGCGGCCCTTGACCTGCGCGACGTACAGCTTGTCGTAGGCGACGACGGGCGGGAACTCGATCAGGTTCCCCGTCTCGACGAGCCAGGTGCGCCGGTACGGAGGCCGGTGCTCGAAGTCCGCCGCGACGTGGCTGCGGGCCGAGTCGAACCCGTACGTGGGCCACGGCACCTTGCGGACGACCTTCTGTGGTCGCTTCGGCTTCTCCGGCTTCGCCCGGCCGGTGGTGACGAACTCGCGCGTCGAGGAGCCACGCGTCGTTTCGGTGCGTGGCTCGGTCCGGTGCGTCCACACCCAGGCCGCCGTGCAGCCCGCGCCGGCGAGGAGGAGGACCGCGAGGGCCAAGATCAGGCGCTTCAGCACGGGCGCGAATCAGGGTACCGCCGGGCTCAGCCGCACCCACACGTCTACGGGATAATCGAGCGGTGATCGGCGACTGGAGACGCGTGCTCGTGCTCGCCCCGCACACCGACGACGGCGAGTTCGGCTGCGGGGGGACGATGGCGCGGCTCGTCGAGTCCGGCGCCGAGGTTCGCTACGTCGCCTTCTCGATCGCCACCAAGTCGCTGCCGGAGGGCTTTCCGCCGGACACCCTCGCGCGCGAGGTGCGCGAGGCGACCGCGGCGCTCGGGATCCCGGAGGCGCAGCTGACCGTCCACGACTTCGAGGTCCGGACGTTTCCCGAGCGCCGCCAGGACATCCTCGAGCTCCTGATCTCACTCTGGGAGGAGTGGCAGCCCGACGCCGTCTTCCAACCCTCCGTGCACGACATCCACCAGGATCATCAGGTGGTCGCCGCCGAGGGCCTGCGCGCCTTCAAGCGGACGACGCTGCTCGGCTACGAAATACCGTGGAACAACTACAACTTCTCCTACGGCGCCTACGTCTCCCTGGAGTCGGCGCACATCGAGCGGAAGGTCTCGGCCCTCGCCAAGTACGCGTCCCAGCAGCACCGTAAGTACGCGAATCCGGAGTACATCTGGAACCTCGCGCGGACGAACGGCATCAACGTCGGGCGGGAGTATGCGGAGGCCTTCGCCGTCTACCGGGTGGTTGCCTGAGTCGGGCCGTTCTCATCCTTGTTCTCAAGTAGAGCCCTCGGAAAGTACCTGCAAACAAGGCACTTTTCGGATCTCCCCAGAAACCCGAATCTTGTTCTCAAGTAGCTCCCCACAAGAAACGGGAACACGTAGAGGTAGATCACACCCACGAAGAAGCCGACGGAAGCGGCGGCCGGCCCGTCGGCTCGGCATCACGAAGCAGCAGCGCTCGGGCCGCTCGGGAAGAAGTGACGACTAGGCCAGAAGGCCGGCGCACGCGGCGAGCGCGGTCACTTCGGCGAGGGTCTCGACCGGAACCGTTGCCAGCACCGGGTCCTTGAACTGAAGCGGAACCGCCGCCCACTCGAGCAAGTCCACGAAATGCCAGCGTGACGGGCTGTCCGGAAGAGTCAGAGGGTACGCCTCTTCGGGAAGCTCGATGATCGCTTCCCAGAGTGTGAAGCGGCGGCCGCAGACGAGTGCGAGCGGCCGCTCGCCGCAAGGAAGCGAGCCGTTGGGTCTTCACCTTCTGGAACCTGGAGCTCGTAGCCGGTCTTCATGCCGCGAGCTCCTCACCGTCGTCCGCGGCCTCGAAGAGTGGAAGGACGTTCCGAGGCGCCAGCGTCTGGTCGATGCCGTGCTGGATCCGCTGGTCGGCGAGTGAAAGCGAGGTCATCGAGAGGCAACCAAGCGAGAAGAGCGCCTCCAGAGTGTCCTTGCTGAGGATCCGAGTGCGTGCGGCGCCGGCGTTCCCGAGATGAAGTCCAGCCTTCAGCCGGTTGCCGAGGCTTTCGATCTGGTTGAGGCGGATCAGCATCGCTTGACGCATTGCGTACTTCTGCTGGTCACCGTGCGGGTGATGCGGGTAGCGGGTCAGCCGGTGCCACGCGACGGACATGCGCAGGCTCAGCTTCCCGCACGGCTGCGGCCTGATCTTCGTCTTGTGGTTGTGCTTCGGTGCGATCCCGCGGATGCGGAAGGCGCCTTCTTCGCTCGATTGGCCAGGTCGAAGCCCTACTCGCGATGCGACCTGGAACGAGTCGTAATCGAGGGGGCCGCGGTGAGCGTCGCAGATCATCTGCCCTAGGCGGGTGATCGCGGCGACGCTGCCGTCACGCGACTGCCCCGGCTCCAGGGTGAACCACCCCTTCTTCGCTTCGCTCGGGTGGTGACGGAAGATCGGTGCGATGCCGTAGTCGACCTCGCAGAGGCGGCACCATTCCTTTTCATCCCAGGCCGAGTCGCCGGCGATCATCGTCGCGCCAATGTCGGGCCAGAGACGATGGAGGTCGGAGAGAAGCGGGACTATCGCAACCACCTCGTCGTGTCCGCCGCCCATCAGGGTCCAGACGAGCGGCAGCCCGGTTGCCTGGTCGGCGATGACGACGAGGTAGTAGCCGCGCCAGCGCCTGCCGTGGCCGACCGGCTTCCCGTCGGCGCGCTTCTCGTACGGCGCCTTGACCTTGCCTTTGTTCGTGTGGTCGTACGACCGGAAGCTCGCTTCCGGCGTACGCGCCCGCAGCCGCTCCTCCCTCATCTCGTGTCGGGCATCAGCCGGATCCCCGGCGCCGGTTTGCCGACACCAGGCCGGGACTGCGAAGCCGTCGATCAGGAGGCGCTCGCCGATCCCGCCGTTCGGGAAGATCTGGCGCAGCTCCTTCAGCATCGCGATGTTTGTCTCCATCGCCTGCTGCGGCAGCCCTTCGCTGATCCGCTCGAGGTTCCGCGCGACCGAGGCGTAGCTGCCGATGTCGAAGCGGGCTGAGCCCTCGAGCGAAGCGAAGACGTCTCGCAGCTGCGTGTCGATGCCGAGCCGTTGATGCGCCTCGTCGAGATGCGCACTGATCCCGCCCATCCCGAGGACGGCCATCGCTGCCTTCGCCGCAGCCAGGTTCGGGCGGGGCCCCTTTCTCGCGAGCGGGCCTTGCCAGCCTTGCCAGAAGTCCCGCATCTGCGAGAGGCGGAACCGGTAGGCGACGTCTTCCGCCAGATCGGTCGTATCGGGCGCCGCCAGGATCGGGCAGGTGGCGACGACTGCCTTCTCGAAGGGCGTCGGCTCGAGCAGGTCTCCGCGACGCTTGAGCACCTCGCTGTAGATGTAAGCCAGCTGCGTCTCGTCGACGTCGGTCGGGCGGACAAACGGATCGCCCTCGATGCGCTGGAGCCACTTCCTAACCTGCGGGTCGTACTTGAGGCGCTGGCTCTGGAAGTCCTTGGCCGGGTTCGGTTTCTTGCGTGATTTCACTTGCTCTCCTTTCGCGAATCGTTCGCTACTGTCAAATGGTTGTGTGTGCTGCTGACTCGTCGCAGGCCCTCGTCAATCGCTCATGGAGCGCGTTCGTTTGGGCGTCGATCGAGCGTCAGCGGTCCGCCGCCGGATGCGACGAAGAGGGTTTCGTCAGGGGAATTGCCAATGGACCCGTTGTGTCGGATCGCTGGCGCTACGCTCTATCGAGGCCCGAGCGAGCTACTCGCTTCGGACTGTTTTAGGCTTGCCTGTCAGAAGTAGCGTCCGATTGGACGTTTCCTGCGCCGATCGCGGTCCCATGGGAAAAAGCTTTTTTGCCGTCCTGCCGCTAGGTGACAATGCGGCGACTTGGCAACCGAGCTGCAGGTCCCGTCCGCGCCTAGCTCACTGACCCGAGCCGAGCTTGCCGAGCTGACTACGCTCGAGGCGACGGTTGACCAGGGACTAGAGACGTTCGTGGAAGTTGCGCTTGCGCTGCGCCGGATTCGCGACCGCCGCCTCTATCGCCAGAGCCACGGCTCGTTCGAGTCCTACGTGCGTGACCGCTTCGATCTCGGACGTCGCACCGCCTACGGCTACCTCGAGGCGGCCGGCGTGCTCGCCAATGTGCCTCCGGAGGCACAGCTCTCGCTCTCGCACCTGCGAGTGCTTGCCCCGCTGCCGGCGGACCGGCAGCGGGAGCTCGCTCCGGCAATCTCCGACATGACCGTCGCCGAGGCCCGCCGTGTGATCCGCGCCTGGCGCGAGCAGAATCGGCGTCAGCTCGTCATCGCCGAGCCGCCCCTCCTGCCCGAAGACACCTTCAGGACGATCGTGGCTGACCCGCCCTGGCGCTTCGAGGGCAACGATCGAGGCGACGGCCTCGCCGCTGACCACTACGCGACGATGCCGGCCGCCGAGATCGCGGCCCTCGATGTCGCCGGCCTCGCGGCGCCCGACAGCCATCTCTACCTCTGGGCGCCGGTAGCGAAAGTCCCTGACGCTCTCGAGATCTGCGCGGTCTGGGGCTTTCGCTACGTCGGCCTGCTCACCTGGGTGAAGAGCGGGCTCGGCCTCGGCACCTGGTGGCGCGTCTCGACCGAGCACATCGTCTTCGGCGTCCGCGGAAGCCTCAGGACGGCCCCGAACCTTCGCAACTGGTTCGAGGCCGCGAGAACGCGCCACAGCGCGAAGCCGGAAGCCTTCTACGAGCTAGTCGAACAGGCATCGCCGGCGCCCTACCTGGACTTGTTCGCTCGTGGTGAGCGTCCGGGCTGGCAGGTCTGGGGCAACGAGGTGGCCGGCGGTGAGATTGTGGCCGCCAAGAGCTCCTCGGATTTGTTCGGCGAGCCCCGTGAAGCACCGCCTTGCTCTCTCTGAGGGAGAGCGCCATTCACTCCAGGCAGCGTAAGCCACGGCTGCTAGTGCCTCGTCGGAAGAGCAGCGTTCGCGTGATCGCGGAGCGCCGCTAGACGATGGGTGGCCAAACGTTCGATACACAGACCGCGCCTGCACCGTCCTACTGCTGCGGCAACCGTTAAAATAACGTGCCACGGATGTCCGATGCCCTTTAGAGAGCTTCCGAACGAGGTCGAGTCCGAGTGGGAGAAACGGACGGGGAAGCCTTGGTGGAAGCCGCCGAGGCCCGAGGACAAACCTGACGAACCGGAGGTGTTGCTAAGGCAGGTTGGCCCGAACCTCTTTCAACTACTTGACGACTTCGCCTACGCGCTACCAGAGCGTGATCGCGAGGCAGGGCAGGAGTGGGAATGGAATGTTCCGGCGCACGAGCTCGACCTGGCGCCTGACACACCGGGGAAAGACAACGCAACGGACCTTGCCTCGGTGCCAGCGTGGTTGTGGTGGTTCATCGCCAGCCAGCGGCGCCTGCCCTCACCGCGGTCGTAGCCCGGCGAGCGGCGCCCGCAGACACCGCAGCGCGACCGCTGTCGCGCCCCCGGCCGCGCCCGCACGACCAGCACCCCGCCCTCCTCGACCCTCACCTGCTCGACCACCGCCCGTTCGAGTCCGAGCAGCCGAGCGAATACCCTTGCACCGCGCCCGCCGTCACCTGCCTCTCTAGAGAACCAGCTCCAACAGCCGGAACCCTAGGAACAGAACGGCGTGCGCTTACCTATCGACCCACGGAACGGTTAGGACCGCCGGATTTTCGCTACGGCGGGCCGCCTCGCCTGTACACGTTTACTGCCACCGGCCGGCGTGGGAGCCTCAGTGCGGGAACAGGGTCGGCACGAGCCGCTCTTGGACGAGCGTCTTCGCTCCGTCGAACGTGTAGTGATGGGCGGGGTCGCCGATGAAGCGGACGGCCTGCTGCCACTGGAACTTGAGAACCCGCATGTAGCGATCTTGCGTGAACGCCGGCTTGAGCGAAGCCAGGTCGGAGATGCCGTTTTGACGCGCCAGGCCGGGAAAGCGCGCGACGAAGCCCTCGAGCTTCTTCCGCGTTAGCTCGCGGAGCGTCTCCGCGTCGATCGCGAGCCCTCCGCCATCCGGGTCGACGGCGTAGGCCAGGTCAGCGAAGTGCTTGGCGAGCTGGAACATCCCGTAACCGACCGCCTTCTCGGCGACAGCCTCGGCCAGATACATGACGGGGATCTCTTCGTCCTCGAGCCCGACCACGAAGGGATAGCTGTGCTGGAAGCGCACTCGGTCGACGCCGAGCTCGAGGCCCCGCGACGCGAGGTCGACCTTGAAGTGGCGTTCGCGGCCGGGGACCGCTACTGGCGGAGGACGCATCGAGAACGAGACGGGGAAGACCGTCAGCAGGTCGGACCCGCGTTTGACCTTCTCGGGCACGATCGAGATCTCTTCGGTCTGCACCTCGAGAACGTCCAGGACGTCGTCCTCGCGGACGTCGGCGGCACGGGTCGCGCTTAGGTCGGCGTCGAGCATCGTCAGCCGTGCGCTGCCGCGCAGCCGCATCGCCATTCCTCCACTTAGAACCGCTGCGGAACCCAGAAAGTCGACTTCGAGAAGATGGGCGAGCTCGGCAATGCGAGCGAGATCACGGACCGTGGCGACCCTGAGCTCCGAGTCGTCGACGCCGCTGTCATCGGGGTCGAGGAAAAGCGCCACATCCTCGGACGACGGCAGCCGAAAGTTCATCGGCTACTCGCTGTAAGCCGCCCAGGCGCGAATGATCGCGGACGGGACGGCCGACTTGAGCCACCAGCGGCGACTGACTTCGACTTCGCCACCGTCGTCGAGGCCAAACAGCGTGTCGTAGCGGCGAGTCTGCTTCGCCCGCGACTCGAGCGGCGCGAGGCGTTCCTCGTCGACACCCAACAACTCGAGCAGGTAGCCCGTCGTTCGCGCCACCCGAATCGAATGCCGGTCGGCGTAGCGAACGAGGCGAGACGAGCGGAGGGTCTCGTTGGCGAGGCCGCGGGTCAAGGCGCGGACGACCACTTCCGGCCCGCCCGCCAACGTCGGTAAGGAAAGGCTGTCGATGATCGTCCGTTCAGGATCTGCGATGCGGAAGGAGCCGAAGGACTCTTCCTGCCGCCGAACGCCGAACCAGCGGGCATCGCGCCGCTCGGCGCGGACGCGGACTGGTACCCCGGCGATCTGCCGCGGGGGCGTCGCGCCCGCGGGGAGATCTGCGAGCAGAGTCACGGCATATGGAGCGTGGTCAGTCAGGTCGTAGTAGGCGAGGGCGGATAGAAAAGTGATCGCGTAGCGCGTCTCGGCGAAGGCAGCGTCAAGCGTCGAGAACGGCGGCACCTCCTCGCGCAGTGACCCGGCGCCAGGCCCGAGGACGACGTAGTGCCCCCGTTGGACACGGCTGAGGAGTCCTTTTTGGGCCATCTGAGAGAGCAGTCGCGGCGGGCGCTTGGTGTGCCGCTCGACCGTCTCGCGGTCAGCGGGCCAAGCCACAGTGGTTTTGCCGGCCCGTCTGAGCTCCGTCAGAAGCCCGAGCTCGCTTGGACCGAGGCGGTTGGAGTTACGAGGATGCGTTTTTGGCGCCATTGTTCATCAGACTATAGCACGCAATGCCGTTCGGGGCAGCATCATCGACTTCAATTAGATGACTTCTCATCAAGTGACAGATGATAATACCGCTTCGGGCGGCAGTTTACTCGGTGGTCTGATGAAACATCGCTACATGCCGCACTATTTCGACCCTGAAGTCACGAGGACGGCTCGGCGACACCTGCCCGTCCCTAGGCGATGAACGGGTATCGACGCGGCACCGAGAGTCGCCACGCCCCACCTTCTCCTGATGCGACGCGACGAACGTGACCGCTACATCCTCACGAAGGTCGACTCACGGGCCTCGCCTAGGGCATTGACCGCTAGCCGATCTTTTTGACCCCAAGCGCGCCGCCGATACGGGTCCGGAGTGCCTCGCTTTCAAAGACCATTCCCAAGGCAGAAGTAGTGAGTGCCATCGGCGAAAGGAACTTTTGCTCGACCTCCTCACGCGGGACGTGTGCTGACAACGCCTGGACGTGTACGACCTTTGCCACCAGCGACTGCCCGAGGACGCTCCAGCATTCCGACTCGACGCGGTCGGAAACCTGGGGCGGGTAAATGGCTTGGAAGTCCTGAACGAACTGCACCACTGCATCGTGCTCGACGTTCAGAAGAACGGCGCCGCGAGAGGCGTCGCTGTTCTCACGCGTAGCATCGAACGCAGCTACGTAGTACGGCTCATCCATGTCCTCCGCCTTCGCAGGCAGCCAGTCAGGGATCGACGCCGCCATCTCTGTCTTGCGAGCTGGCCGACCTTGCGCGGCCCGGTCGCTCGTTGTCAGGTCACTGCGGAGCTGGGCCTGGACGTTCCGTGGACGCTTCGGCCGCGGCGCCTCTGCTGGCTCCTTTCGCGTTCCCTCGACATCCACATGCGGCGAGCGATGCGCTGGCGTTGACGAGTGATCACCAGCTCGGTTCAGTCGATAACGCAGCTGGCGCCACCGCTGCAGGTATCGCTCGGCGAACCTGTCCTTCCAACTGCGGTCGATGTCCTCGCTTGGCCGCACCTCCTGAAGACGCTTCTGGATCGCCAGCGGTAGCTGCTGGGCGAACTCGATCCCCCACTGACCAAAGGGCAGCGGCTTTCCCCCGTAGAGGTTCAACGCGTCGCGGCCGCCAAGCGGGTAAACGCCGTGGCGCTCCTCCCCATCCGACCTCGGAGGCTCGAGGATGATGTAGGTGTCGCGCTGCACTTCCTTCCACGGGATGCACGACGACCTACGGCTACTCGGTCAGAAACGAACTGACGAGTATGCTTGATCCAGCCGGGCGCAGCTACATGTTCTACTACGATCGTCGAGGCGCCCTAAAGGCGAGTCAATACCCCTACGCCACCTTCTCCTGGAGCGATTACAATGCCGCCGGCTGGCTCACGGGTCTGTACAACCGTCACGGTACGCTCGCGGCTCCGCTTCCTGCGACTGTCCCTGCAGACAGCGTCGGCAAACCGCTGTCCGACTTCTCCTACAGCTACAGTCTCGAGGCCCAGAAGACGCAGGAGGTGCGTACGGGTAATGGGCTAACGACCGAGACCACGACCTACGCCTACGACGGCCTCGGTCGGCTCGCCGACGTCACCTTGCCGAGCGGCATCCTGCGCCACTACAGCTTCGACCTCGATTCAAACCGCACGCAAGTCACCGAAAATGCCTCCACAGTCGCGAGCTACGTCTACAACCCCGCCTCGACTGCCGGCGTCGACCAATTGACCAGCGCCACCGAGAACGGGCAGACGCGGAACTTTGTCTACGACTCCGACGGCAACACCACCCAACGCGGAGCGGACAGCCTCAGCTGGGACGGCTGGGGCCGCCACTCCGGCGGCACATTCTCCGGCACTAGCGTTAGCTACGGCTTTGATCCTGCCGGCTTCCGGCGCCAGCGCACAGGCGCTGGCGTGACAACCCGCCTTCTTCTTGGCGGCCTCTTTGAGTCGAATACCTCCGGAACCATTACGGCCACGCACGTCGACGGCCCAGCAGGTGACGTCGCTCGTTACACTGGACCGCCTGCGGGCACCTTGACGAACCTCTACTACAACGGCCACGGCGATCTCGCGGCAACTTACTACAAAGGAATCAGGACCGGCGCCTACTCCTACGATCCCTTCGGGGCTCCGCGTGAGACCGTCTCGCCGAACACGCTCAGCGAACGCTGGACCGGTCAGTGGGACAAGAAGCTCGATTCGACGAGCGCGATAATCGAGATGGGAGAGAGACCATACGACCCAACCCTCGGCCGCTTTCTATCCGTTGATCCGATCGAAGGCGGATCGCTGAACAACTACGATTACGCCGGCCAGGATCCGATCAATGCGTACGACCTCAGTGGCACGATGCTCGAAGTCGATTCGGGAATGGCGTGCGGAAACGGTGTCATTCTACGCGGCGTTTGCGCGCAGATCATGCGCCTGGAAATGACCACAGCGCTTAGGTCGAGTTCGTTACGTTTGCTACAATTTGTAACGAAGAGGCTGAGCCAACGCGCAGCTCAAAGAATTGTCGCACGCACTGAAGGAATAATCGTTAGAATTGCTGAGAGCTTTGGCTACAAGGCGAAGATAGCCGTTCACGATGCGCATCACTTCTTTCCAAAGTATGGGCAGAAACTGCAGCACATTCAGATTAATGTCTGGAACGATGGAGAAAAAGGCAGCGCGAAGGTTGTCCGCCTCGTGATCAATCTTTTCAAATGAATGAGTCTATAGACCCACACGAAGGACTACGCTTCACCGAGGACGAGAGTTTCTCGCTTGGTCGAGTGTCGGACTTATACAAGCTCCTCCTTGGGATCGATGAAGCTATGCCCGATGACGCCACCCTTTATCTTGAGGGGACCTCCATCGCTCCTGAAATAACGACGTTCCTCAAGTCCCATGCCTCGGTATCCGATACCACACGCCCTATCGCTTGCGGCACTCTCTGGCCATCAGCGAAGGCGTTTCACCTCTCACTTGACGGGAACAATATGTCGCAACTCCGGGAGCTAGCAGAGCATCATGCTGAGCCCGAAATATGCGACCATCTCGGAGTCTATCGTGGGGATAACCTGCTGCTCTGGGCTCCCGATGCGGGAGATGGCGATGTTGAACTAGCGCGCTCGCTCCCAGGAGAAGTGCTACGGAAGTTAGAACACTCGCTCGGGAATTCGCTGGAGAAGGAAGCGTGAATCGGCGGCTAGCGTAGCCGGGGCGCAAGCGACGCCGCCAGACTCAAGAGCCTTCTACCTCCCATACGACCCCGATTCGGTAAACACGGCCGCGGGAGCTTTCACCGGGGTCTCGGCCTCAGTGAGATCAAGATCGACCGAGATCGCATCGAGCTCAACAGGATCACGAGGCGAAGAGCGAACTCTGCGGCGAGGGGAAGAGCAAAAGTGGGTTTCTTACGCGTCCCTGGGGGACTTCGGCCCACCGGCGTGCCACCGGAAGTCCCTAGGTCGGAAGGCGCCGGCGACGGTTCCACGTTCGAACTCGCGGGGTGGAACGCTGCGCGCGGCGGGGGAGACCATCTCACGCGCGAGGCGGGGCGGACGAACTCCCGCCACACCGCGATCGGTCGCGATGCCCGAGCGGAGACGAGCAGCTGCTCGACGTTGTGCAGGATTATGAGAACTTCGGTTCTTGCCAGCCTGCGCGATGACGTTTCACGGCTGTGCGCGCGGGGCACGGTAAGCGCCTGCTGGCCGCATCCGCTGGCTCTGACGCCGTCCTTCCATCTCTCGGTTGGAGGGCGTAGCATTCATTTTGCGATGTCGCTGAGTCTCACCGATCTGGACAGCGTGCGCGCCGAAACGCTCGCTGAGATCGAACACGACATCAACGCAGGCACCCTCTACCGAAGCAAGCACCTCACCGACGCAGGATGGGCTGCGTACCCTGACCTCCATCAAGACCGCCGCCGTGAGCGGCACCGAGACGACGCTCACAGCAGGGCTGACCTCGGCTTCCACCATCACTGCGCGCTCGTCACCTGCGTCCATGCCTTCCTGACGCTCGAACGGCTGTGCCCAAAAGCCGCGTCGCCAGCTCCGCAGAGGAGGTCGCCCAGGCTTCGGCGTCGATCGCGCAGAGTACGCGTTCTGCGCGGTGCCGTCGCTATCCGAGGAGGATGAACCCGACGGCGACAGCGACCGCCGTCACCGCTAGGACTTCGCAACCTAGCGCGGCCTCCAGCCCCCACGCCTTTCTCCCGTTCTTTGCGCGAGCATCGGCGAGCACCTTCAAGCGCGTAAACGCGACCTGCTGCTCCGCCGTCGACTCCGGGTCATTCCAGCGCTCACTTACTACCTGGCGGAGTTGGTCAACCTTTACCTCGTCGTAGAAGAGCGGCGCATTCGTTGCGAGGGCGGTCAAGGCGGCAGAAAGGAACAGGCTCAGTGCGACGACTAGCGCGTACCGCGCTTCATCGTCCAGGTGGTACGTCTGCGTCTCCCTTGTCGCGAGCGCGGTAAGTCCAAAGAGGAGGGTGGCAAGCGCACTCGAAGTCGTGATGACCGTGATCGCGCGTTGCTCAAGCGATGTCTTCCGCGCGACCTCGGCGGACAATTCAGCATTGATGTAGGTCGCGTACGTTCTGGCCCCGCCACCGTCTTGAGTGGCAAGGTCCGTGCTCGTCCCTCTCGTGGTCACGCGCCTACTTCTCCCTTTGGCGCTTCTCCCGGTCGCGGCGCTCTTGCTCTTGACGAGCGGCTTCTTCGAGTCGCTTCTGCTCCTCTTCTCTCGCGCGCTTCAAGACCTTCTCGGTGTCAAACCCGCCATTACCGGGTTTCTTCTCGTCCTTGTCGTCGGCCATCGACCCTCCGTGGGCGCTTCGTCGTAGCGTTCAAGAGTATACGGCAGTCAGTTGTGGCGGCTCCGAATCAACGGCGCGTCGTCGGTTCCGAGCTGCAGGCGGGAGTCGGTACGCGAGACGCTTGAAGCGTGGGTGTTTGCCGTGCAGCTCGTCTGGGACTACGAGCCAGTCTCTCCCTTCGGCCGGCGTCCCCGCCGCGCCTGCTTCCGCCCCTTTCGGCCCATCTCCTCGGCTTCCTCGTCTGTCACGTCGAGGACGATGGTGCCCTTGGAGGCGTCGCTGAACTTGATCGTCACCGTCGCCCCCTTGCCCTCCGCGACCTCCTCGCCGGATAGGTCGGAGACCATGATCGTACTAGATGGCGCTCGGCGCTTGTGGCGCCTTGAGCTTCGCCTGAATGACCTCGGGCGCGAAACGCTCGAGGCGATTCGCGACGAATACTATCGCGACGCCGCTGAAGACTCGTTGGACGACATGTTTCCGGAACGCCCGAGCGGGCCCAGGACTCGTACGGCGAGCCGCATTACTACGGCGATGCGGTCGAGGAGGGTATGGGCACGCGTGTCTACGAGCGGGTAACGTTTATCGTCGGCGAGTGCGAGTTGATTTTGGCTGCGGAAGAAGGATTGTGGACCGATCCCAAGAAGCTGCCTCTCTTCGCCGATGTCATCTTGACACATGCCCGAGGTTCTGACACCTCTCGTGCGCTCTCCGACGCATTCTTGTCAAGGTTCAAAGACACGTATGATAACTCTGAGTACGGCGTCTGGTCGCTGACGAGTCGCGAACTAGAAGAGTGGTTAAGGCTGATTGGTGCTAGCTGAGCAGCGCGAAGTTGTCTGTCCAAGTAGAGGAGTCCACATGGCTAAGAAGACTGTGCTCGTCTCTGACATCTCGGGTGCCGAAATAGAAGATGGCAAGGGCGCGACCGTGCGCATCACCTTCCGCGACGCTCGCAAGGGCGTACGGGAGCTCGACGTGACGGACGCGGAGGCCGACAAGATCGGTGGCCGTTCTGTAAAGAAGCGCGCGGCCGGCGCCCCAAGGCTCAGCCCTAGCCTCCACTCGACCTAGGCCCGTCCTCAAGAGACATCTTGCGTTCGGCGCGGGCGCACCCGCCGGCGGCCGTGCAGGCTCTTCGGCGACCGCGCCTACCACTCGCACACCCAAATGTCCTAGGGTCCGTGTCAGTACATCTCGCCGAGGAGGCTGTCATGCGCAGCGAGTCCGTGGCAATCCGACCGCCACGTTGGAAACTGTTGCTCGCGCTTCTTGTGCTCACCGCGCGCTCCTCGCGCCTGCAAGGGCACGGTGCCAATCACTTCCGCGCCCAGGCTTCCGCAGGATGCGCATCGGATCTGAACGAGTCTCTTGGGTCTACGAATACGACACCGACGTATTGCAGGGATCTTCGCCGGGGCGTGTGCACTTGTGATGCTTGAGTGGATGGCACCAAACTACATCGGAGCTGTATGAGGTTGTCAACTTGGGCTCGCGAAAAGAGGTGGGCCGACCAACACGTGGACCTCTATAGGCATCGACTCTTCGGGGAGGCCTTCGCAGCATATCTGCGGCACAACCCGGCGCGGTGGCGCCTCCGGAGGTCGGACTCGTTTTTCCCCCAGGACATCAACATCGCTCATCGGCATATGAACATAGTCGGACGGATCGACCGCCATCTGGTTGGAGATTTCGTCGCTCTTTACGGGCCGGAGCTCAGGATTCGCAAGAACGCTGCTGAACACGTACGCGATCTAACCTGCCTGGTGCCGACGTTCAGCCATCCAAAGCGCCTTCTGCTGGATCCGCGCCAAACACTCGACGGAGTCCCACTCGCTTCATTGCACCGCTATGACGACTCTAGAATACTCGCACGCGATCTTCTTGGGCTTCTTGTCGATACGCAATACCCCGTATCTACCGCCAGCCCGCGAGTCATTGAGTTACACGAGATCGGCCGGGTACTTCCACTCCTGCGCCTTCTCCTGTCGGCTGTCGCCTTCAACGATCCGCACAGACTCTGGGAGCGTCTCCGCGATTGGGCACGTGCGAATGGCGCTGACTCCCACTTCGTGCGCGATGCGGGACTCGCGGACGAGAAGCTGCTCTTGGACTGGATCGAGAACGAGGGAAAGGAGTTCGCCCCAAGCCTTGGCGCTCACTTGCGGCGCGAGCTTCAGCCAGCGGTCGAAGCTTACGTCTCGTGGCTCGAATCGCGGTCGAATGATGCAGGTGCTCCGTTTTACATCGATCCAGTCCTCCGGCCTGGTGCGCTTGCAGTATTTCCCACGTTCGAGGCTCTACTACTTCATGCGATACAAGACGTGTTGAAGTTGACCGTTGAAACAGCCAGTCCCAACGAACGCACTAGGAACGAGCATTCCGAGAGGGCCCAGGTGATTCTCGAGCCCTCCGAGCTCGCGCGGCAAGCCCGCACGGCGCTGGCCGAGGCAGCGACTCTCTCGAAAACTCCTGCGGAACCAGCGGAGCGACTACGCGTGGCGCGACTTAGTGCGGCACCTTGAGCGTTGGGTCTCATACGCTAACGTCACAATCAATCCCGGTGTCCCGTTCAGTATTCAGTTTTCGCACACGGATGTCATCCGGATGCCCGAGGGCACGGAGCCTCTCTCGAAGCGTCAGCGCCTCAAGCGACTTGTTCACACGGAACACCACTACCCTCTACCGCTGAAGGACGCGCTTTCCGTTCACGTGGAGGTCCGCTCCGATGAGCCCGAGATCGAGGTTGGCCGGCGACGTGTTGTAGAACTTGCTCCGAGCGGAGAGCTCGGCCCGGTACACGGCATGTTCAGCCACAAGCTCGAGCCCACTGCCAGGCTTATTCACCGCTACTCGAGCAAGCGTCCGCCCGAGGGAAGGGAGCCCGAGGCCGAGGCTCTGCTCGTCAACTCCTTGTTCCTCGAGACGAGGATTGTCTTGGCACCAAACATCCGTGCCGCATACTCAGTTGCTGCGGCGGCGTTTGGGGCCGCCGCCATCTTCGTCAGCTATGTCTGTTGGCGAGGAATCGCCGACGGATCGACGGCGGGGCTAATCGGAGAGGCGTTGACCACAGGAGCGCTTGCCACTGGCCTCGCGCTGTGGTTGATTACAACGCAATACCGCGTCCGCATTATCCATAGAAAGCTGTTTTGGGCACGCCCAGCTCTGTACGTCTCAATCTCGCTTATCGTTCTGTCCTTAATCGCTTATGGCACAAGCACACTTTTCGGGCCGTCCCCGAGTAAGGAAAACCGCTGCCCCACGTGCCGCCAGCCCATTCCTGTACCGATCCAAGCGCGCGCTGGCTACGAGTCGGTCGAGCGCGGATCGAGCGGGTCTTTCGATAAACCTTGGCACGGATCCACCCCGTCTTCCTCGTTGAGTTCGATCCGTGCGAGGACACCAATTAGGCCTGCATCTCCCGGGCCGGCATATGTGCTCATTGGTCCACCGCGGTCGCGGACAGGCCAGAGACCGACTGGATCATTGACCCACGGCGGAAGAGACATTGCGCTCTTGCCGTTGACGTGACCGTTGCGTCGATCTGAGCCACCGAACAAGCTCCGCAGTCCAACTGCTACAACACCGATCCGCCTAAGCAGGCTACTCGAGCTGCGTGCTTCGAACGCCGCGGAGTCGGTCTTCCCCTCTCTGTCGGCCTTGTACGCCTCTGGCGCAGTCACTGCGCCCTTTCCGCCATTCGACCGTACGGAACTCTCATCCAGGGAGCAGTACAGCCCAATAGACAGCTAGAGACGCCCACGGTGCCGCCGTCCACCATCTGAGGGAGAGTCGCGCGACGGATGAGCGCCATCCTCGCGTGGATGCGACCGAGCTGAAAGCGCCAGAGAAGTGGCGGTTCTGAGAATTCGGCATTATTTGCTGGCTCATCGCCGCGTACATCGTTCTTCACTATCAAAGAGTATCACGAACAAACGTTCGCACCTAAGCAGGGTTCTAGGAACCGTCTCCGCGACCGGCCGACGAGGACGGGCGATCAGGGCCGGATGCCAGTACACCGCCCGTTGCTACCAGCTGCTGGCCCACATCAAGCTCGACCAGGGAGACGCCGAGCAGGCCCTGGCCCTGCTCGAGCAGGGACTGCCGCTGGTGCTGCAGAGCGGCAACGAGTTCGACAGGGCCCTGTTCGAGCTGGAGCGCGCGCGCTGGCGCGCCTGGGCCGGGCAGACGAGGCAGAACCGCTGGCCCGGCGGGCGGCGGCCAGCCTGGCGGCCGTCAGCCCGATCGATACCGGCCGCGCCTACGCCGTCCTCGGCGACCTGCACGAGCAACTGGGCGAGCGGGCGCAGGCGATCGAGCTCTACGAGCTGGCCCTGGAGACGCTGCCGGTCGCCGACCGCTACCTGCTCGAGGCCTGCGGCCGCCTGGCCGAGCTGCTGCAGCAGGAGGGGCGTAAGGACGAGGCGCTCAGCGTCCTGACCAGGGCGCTGCAGCTACGCACCGCCCAGCAGCAGCCGCGCTGAGACAAGCCGCCCGCAAAGCTCCCCTGCTCGGCTGCCAGCGTCCGGCATGACCGAGCGAGGCTGACGTCGACCGCGATCCAGCCCCTCGGCGCCTTTGTTCGAAACTCCAGCTTGGACCCTCGGGGGTCCGTGGAAACGGCCCAGTGGGTGATGGAAGTTTCGGCTCGCTCGGGCCCGGGAACAGAAGTGCTGGACAGGAGAACCCGCTTCAGCCTGACGGGGAGAGGGGCATCGTGAGATATTGCTTGCCGGGTCGGGATCGCTCGCGCCCACTACTTATTGGGATGATCGCTGCGGCCACTGCACTTGCGACCGCGACAGAGGTGAGAAGCCACGCATTCCCGTACTCCCTCAAAGAGTACGAGACGTGTTTTCGGCCATTTCACAGTTCGCCAGACGATACGAACTACGCTGATCCGATTGGCATCGTCTTCCATGACGCGCAGCCGTCGGCGAGTCATCCGCGCAAGGCAACCGGCCCGGCGGCCTTGGAACACCTTCGGCACTCGTCGAACTACGATCTGCTTAGTGAGTCAGTCGATCAATGGTTTCTCTCTCATGAGTCATGCCAGGAGATGCGCGGGGAAGTGGCATCCGAAGAAGATCAAAATGACATGCGACGGCACGTGCGCGCGGCCCCAACATGGCATTGGATCTCGGGCCTTGGCTATACGGCTGTCGCTACACCACACCGAGAGCTCAGCGTCAGCTGCGGGTGGCTCCGCTCAAAGCATGCTGTCCTGCCGCGCAGCGGGGGCGGGAGTGGCTACGATGACGGCCGTGTCGTATGGACACTCTTCCTTCAACGCGAATTTACCGGAGGGCAGCATGAGGTACGGACGGTATGGTCCGGCGCAACCAAGGCTATGAAGCAACCGTGCGTCAACTGGACAGCTGCCGGAAACGGCGAGGTTACCCTCGCCCGCCTCTAAAGAGGAGTGGCCTTGTGATTCAGCGAAAAGTGATAGTTTTTGGTGTGCTTGGCCTGATCGCCACGGGCGCCGTTGGAGTTGGAGTCATCTTCGCTTCCGGAAGCGCCAAGAGCACCTACGTACCGGCATCTGATGGACCTGTTCAAGGGAACTTCACGGTCAACGACGCAGCGTCGTTCAATGACTTTGCGCTCTACAGTTTGGGTGTAGCGTTCGAGGGTCTCCCACTGACCGCAATCGATCGACGAAAAGATGTACCTCGTGATGAGGCGCTCGCGAATGCGAACTGGGTTAACTTCATCTATGGTGACTGCGTCGCCGATGACCCTGCGCGGCCGGAGTCACACAGCGGGTGTTCGCCGCCGCTTCAGGTACAGGTGTGGCCTGCGTGCGAGCGGAACCCGGCCCTGTGGGGTGCCGACTCTGCCGCCATCTTTGGCGAGCGAGAAGCCGTGACGGTTCGCGGCGTCCCGGCGTATTACTACTTCGAAGGCACTCAGATAGATATTCAGACTGACGATGTCACGATTGTCATCTTCGGGAGCGACCGGGACCAACTCGTGCGGGCTGCGAACGCGCTTGTTCCGCTCAATGCAAAAGCATTCGCTGCGATGAATTTGGTCGAGGGCCTCTGGCCCCGCCTCCCTGAACCGCTCGAAGAGGCACTCAACGGAACATTGTTGTGCTATTAACGAACGCTGCAAACGAATGGGTGTTATCGACCGCGTCAGGGGACGTGCCACTATTGCATGGCTGCCGGACGCAGAGGTGGTCTTCCCCCACTTCGGTGGACGAGCTTGTCTGGAGTCTCATGCCGCGGATTGACGGGTCTGGTAGAGGATCTCGTACTCGATCGGGGTGTGCATCCCGAGCGCCGAATGGCGGCGCTGGCGGTTGTGGAAGATCTCGAGGTACTCGAAGATCGCGTTCGCGAGCTCGACGCGGGTGCGCCACTTCTTGCGGTTGAGCAGTTCGCCTTGCATCCGGGCCCAGAACGCTTCGACGACGGCATTGTCGAGGGCGTCGCCGACGGTCCCCATCGAGGCCAGCAGGCCCGACTCCTTGGCTCTGGTCGTGAACGCCCAGGAGGTGAACTGGCTGCCGTGATCGGAATGCAGGATCGCACCGGCGCGTGGTGAGCGGTTCTCGATTGCCATCCCGAGCGCGTTGGTGACCAGGGCCGCGGTCTGGCTCGCGTCGAATTACCAGCCGACCACGCGCCGCGAGAAGGCATCGAGGACGACGCTGCAGTAGAGCTTTCCCTCGCGGGTCGGATGCTCGGTGATGTCGGTCACCCACAGGACATCGGGCTCGATGAACCGCGAAGTTGCGGTCGACCAGATCGGCGACGCTGGGCGTGTCCGGCCGGGCCTGCCAGCGCCGGCGGGCGGGCAGTCCGCGCAGACCCGCGCGTCTCATCAGCATCGCCACGGCGTTGTGGCCGACGGTGATGCCCCGACCGATCCGCAGCTCGGCGTGGACACGCGGCGCCCCGTAGGTGCCCCGCGAGGCCGCATGGACCTGGCCGATCAGATTGGTCAGCCAGGCGTGGCGGATCGACCGTGCCGAGGGCGCTCGGCTCGCAGCGGCGTAGTAGCCGGAGCGCGTCACCTCGAGGACACGGCAGGCGAGCTCGACCGACAGGCTCTCCTCGGCGATCACCGCGATCGCCTCAAAGCGCCTTTTGGGGGCACCGCCTCCCGCAGGAGCTCCGCGGCCCGCAGAGCGACCGCGAGCTCGGCCTCGAGCTGGACGATCCGACGACGCGCAGCGATCAGCTCGGCGTGGTCGCTGCTGCTCACTCCGGGCCGAACGCCGCTGTCGATCTGCTCCTGGCGGCGCCAGTTATAGCGCTGAAACGCCGGCGGCCGACGACCCGCCGCCGCCGCCGAGCCGGCGCTAGCCGCGACCTCGTCGAAAAGTTCGGCGGCAGCCGGTAATCCTCGCGCCAGAGCGCGTGGAAGGCGGCGACCTCGGTAGCCGCAGTCGGCGGTGTCGCGGACGGGGGCCGGCGGCGGCGGGGGGGCGTACCTGGGATGGCGGCGTCGGCGAGGAACCGAAGCGCCTCTTGAAGTCCGCGGGCGAAGCCGCGTTCGGCGATGCCCCGGCGAGGGCGGCACGGACGTCGGCTGGTCAGGCGCCGCCGTGACAGCCGCGTCAGGACTCGGGTGCGAGGACGTAGACGGCGATCGTTAACGCTGCGGTTGCGGCGTCCCAGAGCGTGCGCGACGCGCGGCGCCAAGCGCGCCTTGGCCACTGGCTGCCTGACGCCGGGAACGAGCCGCCGCGAGATGGGGGATGGCGGGAAGCGCAGCCAGCGCGACCCGGCGGTAGGAGCCGCCGCTGGGGAGCTGACGACGTCGTCCGCGTTGAGCACGAATCGTAGGGACGCTGCCTGACACCGAACGATCTTGACTAAGGAGCGGGTCGATCTTGACAAAAGACAACCCAGTAGATTGAATCGTGGCGTATACGTTCTGATGGCCGCGCTCTCCGAGATCAGCAGGCACACTATGGCGCTCGTTCTGCTCACGGCTGCGGTGCTGAAGGCGTGCCGGCCCCGCGGTACCGCCATCGCGTTGGGCGCGTGGGTGCCGAAGCGCAGAGTATGGCCCCTAGTCTTCCTGCTGATGGGGACCGAAGCCACGATCGGTGCGTCGCTGCTCGCCCCGATCAAGTCCGCATGGATCCTGTTGCCGCCCGCGCTCCTTCTGGTGCTGTTTACCGGTATCCTCGCCGCCGCAGCGCGTCGCGAGACGCGAGTCTCCTGCGCCTGTTTCGGCGCTTCCAGTAGAACACCGCCGGTCGCCGCAATCGTGCGCAACGTCGTTTTGCTGGGGCTGCTCGCTGGCGCGTCGACCGCCGACACCGGCGGCCTGGACCTGCGCTTCCTGGCACCTGCTATCCAGCTTTCGCTCCTTGTCCTGATCCCAACCGAGGCGTATGGACTGGTTCTTCAGCTCCGGCACCTGGCGGACGTCGAATGAGCGAAGCGTTCTGGGCGAGCTACGCATTGCTCTGGGCACTCGTCTGTGCCCAAGCCCTCGTCCTGCTCGGCGTGATGCGCGAGATCGGCCGCATCTTGCTCGGGTCGCGCGGCGGCGTGGCACGCGACGGCGTTCGCGTGGGTGCACGCCTGCCCGACTTCTCGTTCCGCGTGGGAGGCGACGAGAGGCTGTTGCGGGAGACGCTCGATCAGCCGTTGTCGATTCTCTTGTTCACCCTCGCGAACTGTCCTGTTTGCCCGCAGGTCATAGAGATGGTCGAGCGTTGGGCGGGACGGCTAGACGGAGTCGGTGCCGTCACGCTCGTCGCGGGCGGCGACGCGCGCGACGGCGTCGGCAGCGACTCGTCTACCGCTGGCGCAGTGGATGCCGCGGTGGGACGTCTACTTCGCGTTCGTGCCAGCCCGTTCGCATTCGCCGTGACGAGTGAGGGAGTCGTACTGGCAAAAGGGCTGCTCAACCGCCATCGAGACATCAAGCGCCTACTCAAACGCGCTCGCGAAAGGGGGTGGCAAAACACCACGCCTGGCCCAGCTGCGGTTCGGGCGGTAGGGACCGCCACGACGTCAACCTAAAAGGAGCAACGAGATGAACGAGAGGGAACTGGATACCCAAACGGTGGTCGGCCGCGTCAGCGAGCGGCTAGCCCGGCGGGAGCTGCTTCGCCGCGGCGGTCGCTGGCTCGGGGCGTTTGCGCTCGTCGGGACGTTCGCCGGGAAGCTCGCTGACGCTGCGCATGCAGGGAGCTCCTGGTGCTACGACGTTGGCTGTGCCTGCGTAAGTGGGGTGTGCTATTACAACGGCATTCAGTGCCCGAAGCGCTTCGGCGACTGTCCCACAGGCGGGTATTGCTGGACCATCGGTGACTGCACGTACTGCGATTACACCTGCAACGGCACCAACTGCCGCTGCATGAAGTGCAACCGCCCAGGCGAGCCAGAGGACGTGATTTCCATGGAGGGTTCCGTGACATGACAGCGGTTATAGGAACGGTTTTCGCGCTCTCGATCGCGCCTGCTGCAGCGCTGACGAAGCTCGCGTCCCCCTGAGGGATCAACACGATTTTCGTGATCAGCGAGCCCGTGCGGTTCGCACGTCAGGACAAGACAAGACTGCGCCTGCGGGCCGTTGTTTTCGGTGGCGCTACGATTGCTGGCGCGGCTGCGGTCGGGACATTGCTCGGATGGAGTGCATCGAGCCTGGTTCTGCATTCGGCATTTTCAGCCGTGCTTGCGCTCATCGCTGTCGCGCTAGCAGTCGTGCAGTTGCTTCGGCCAAGGTTGAGGCTCTCATTCAGCCGCTGGCAGGTCCCTCGTGAGTGGATGCGGCACTTTTGGCTTGGCGCGACCACGTTTGGGTTAGTTATGGGCGCGGGCATTTTCACTCGCACGCCCTCTGCCGTCTACTACGTCTACATCGCGGGATGTGCGATGAGTGGCTCGGCGGCTATGGGCCTCGTCTTCGGCGTTGCGTACGGGATGACGTATGCGGTGGCACTACCAGTCGCGGCGCGTCTGTGGCGCGATTCGCCGCCCGGAGGACAGGCCGACCGCGCCCAAGTCCTCCTCCGTCGCGCCCATTTGGCGGGAACCGCCGCAGCGCCTATCGTTCTCGCCCTCGCGATCCTCGCATAGTGATCGTCGCCGCCATTGTCGCAGCCCTGAGCGTACTTACGGCGCCCACCGCGAACGCTCCCGATGCCGGAGCCGGAGAGCGCCCGATCAGGATCGTCGCCGGCGTTCCGCTCTACACCGCTCCTCCGGCGATGCAGGCACAGTGTCAGCGCCTAACGCGCCTGCTAGCCCGTCGCGTCCGC
>Ga0136620_10000073_pt1 | contig 37442 bp, 36 predicted proteins | sample AntDrymUQ4162106_2_FD_104806 | JGI IMG/M metagenome (GOLD analysis project Ga0136620, IMG submission 104806) | Polar desert sand microbial communities from Dry Valleys, Antarctica - metaG UQ416 (21.06) | ecosystem: Environmental > Terrestrial > Soil > Desert | place: Antarctica: Dry Valley... | reverse complement strand
GCCCGTTTCTCGAGCTCGGTGGCGATGTCGAGCAGCGGGTTCTGGCCCGTCGCCTCGAGCACCTCGTCGACGTTCTTCTTGATGATCCGCGCCCGCGGGTCGTAGTTCTTGTAGACGCGGTGGCCGAAGCCCATCAGCCGCTCCTCGCGCTTCTTTACGCCCTCGAGGAAGTCGGGGATGTTGTCGGTCGTCTCGATCCGGCGCAGCATCTTCAGGACCGCCTCGTTGGCGCCGCCGTGGAGCGGCCCGTAAAGGGCGGCGACGCCGGCGGCGACGGCCGAATAGGGGTCGACCTGCGACGAGCCGACCGCCCGCACGGCATTGGTCGAGCAGTTCTGCTCGTGGTCGGCGTGGAGGATGAAGAGGACGTCGAGCGCGTTTTCGAGCCGCGGGTCGGGCTCGTACTTCTGCTCGGTCATCTTGAACAGCATCGAGAGGAAGTTGCCCGCGTACGACAGATCGTTGTCGGGATAGATGTACGGAAGGCCCATGTTGTGGCGATAGGCGAAGGCCGCGAGCGTCGGCATCTTGGCGATCAGCCTGATCGCCGCCATGTAGCGCTCCTCCTGATCGTCGATGTGCTTGGCGTCGGGGTAGAACGTCGACAGCGCCCCGACCGTGGCGAGCAGCATGCCCATCGGGTGGGCGTCGTAGCGGAAGCCCTCGACGAACTTCTTGATGTTCTCGTGGACGAAGGTGTGATGGGTGATGTCGTGGACCCAGCGCTCCTGCTGCTTGTCGGTCGGCAGCTCGCCGAAGATCAGCAGGTAGGCGACCTCGAGATAGGTCGATTGCTCGCACAGCTGTTCGATCGGAATCCCACGGTGCTCGAGCACCCCGGCCTCGCCGTCGATGTAGGTGATCGCCGAGCGGCACGACGCCGTGTTCGTGAACGCGGGGTCGTAGGTCATCATCCCGAACTCGTCCTCGGTCACCTTGATCTGGCGAAAGTCCATCGCCTTGACGGTGCCGTCGGTGATCTCGACGTCGTAGTTCTCGCCGGTCCGGCTGTCGGTGATCGACAACGTGCCCTCGCTGCCGTTCTGGTCGGCGGCGCCGTCCTGTGAGTCGTCGGCCTTGGCTTCGTCGGCCTTGGCCTTGTCAGCCTGCTCGGTCTTCTGCTCGGTCGCCACCTGGTCCTCCTCGCCCGGAATTTGCGGGGTCAGGTGCAGTATCTCACCTGGGAGATGTGGGCTCGGCTCAGGCTGGGGTTGCGGCCGGCCCCCCGGCGGCGCCGGGGTGCAGGCGGGGTCCCGGCTGGTAAGAGAGAGGCATGGAACCGGATTTCGCGCCTTTGTAGGGCTATGTCCGACAAAAGCGCGAAATGCCCGGCCTACCCAGCATCTGGCGCGAAAGGGGTCATATACCCCCCTTTCGCGCCAATTCCGCCTCCTTACCCAGCCAGGGCCGACCCGGAGCCTCGCCGGCACGCCGCGAGCGGACCGCCGGCCCTTACGCCTCGTCGAAGTGGGTCAGGCGCTTGAAGTCGGCCAGGCGGGTGTCGATCTCGTCGCGGGTCAGGCGGCTGACGCGCTCGGTGCCGAAGTCCTCGACGTTGTACGACGCCAGCACCGACCCATAGGCCATCGCGCGGCGCAGCTCGGCCTCGTCGCCGGCGTGGGCGCCGGACCCGTCGAGATAGCCGAGAAAGCCGCCGGCGAAGCTGTCGCCGGCGCCTGTCGGGTCACGGACCTCCTCGATCAGCAGACCGGGGATCGCGAACGAGTCGTCGGGGGTGAACAGGGCGGCGCCGTACTCGCCGCGCTTGGCGACCACGATCCGGGGGCCGAGCTCCATCGCGGCGCGCGCGGCGCGCGCCAGGTTCGGCTCCCCGGTGAGCATTCGAAGCTCGGCGTCGTTTAGCAGCAGGCAGTCGACCTCGCCGATCACGGCGACGAGCGAGTCCTTGGCGGTCTCGATCCAGAGGTTCATCGAGTCCAGCGCGACGAGCCTCGCGGCCTCGCACTGGGCCCGCACGCCGCGCTGCAGCTCGGGCTGGATGTTGCCGAGAAAGACGACGTCGGCCGCCCGTGACTCGTCCGAGAGCTTGGGCTCGAAGTCGCCGAAGACGTTGAGCTGGGTGTCGTCGGTGTGGGCGACGTTGAGGTCGTGCTCGTAGTGACCGCGCCAGAAGAACGTCTCGCCGCCCTCGACGCGCTCGACGTCGCGCGTCTCGATACCGCGCTCGCCGAGTACCTCGAGCTCGGCCTCGCCGAAGTCCTCGCCGACCGGCCCGACCACGCTCACGTCGGTGAAAAAGCTCGCCGCGAGCGCGAAATGAGTCGCGGAGCCGCCAAGCATCTTGTCGCGCTCGCCGAATGGCGTGCGTACGGAATCGAAAGCGATCGATCCGACGACGGTCAGCGACACGGTCGGATGCTCGGGTGGGAGGGCATGGGGTTCGGGGTAAGCGCGCTTGGGACGGTCCCGAGGCCGTTGAGTAGCATCGGGGGGTGCAACAAAGGTTCGAGATCCTAGCCGCAGGGCGACTCTGAGCTCCGCCGCCCCAGCCGTGGCTACGTTTCGCGACCTCGGGCTGTCGCCGGAGCTTCAACTCGTTCTCGACGAATTGGGCTACGAGGACCCGACCGCGATCCAGGAGCAGGCGATCCCGGCGCTCTTGGACGGCCACGACGTGATCGGACAGGCCCAGACCGGGACGGGCAAGACGGCCGCCTTCGGGCTGCCCCTGCTGCAGTATCTGGATGCCGGCAACGAAGAGGTGCAAGCGGTCGTGCTGACGCCGACGCGCGAGCTCTGCATCCAGGTGACCCAGGCGCTGCGCGCCTACGCCGAGCACCTGCCGGTCGAGGTCGTGGCCGTGTTCGGCGGTGCGCCGATCCGCTCCCAGCAGGCGCAGCTGCGCGCCGGCGCCCACGTCGTCGTCGCCACCGTCGGCCGCATGAAGGACCTGATCTCGCGCCGCAGCCTCGTGCTCACCTCGGTCCGCTACGTCGTTCTCGACGAGGCCGACGAGATGCTCGACCTCGGCTTCATCGAGGACGTCGAGAAGATCCTGCGGATGTGCCCGTCGGGGCGCCAGACGGGGCTGTTCTCGGCGACGATCCCGCCCCCGATCGCCCGCCTGGCCGAGCAGTACATGTACGACCCGGTGACGATCAAGGTCACCCCCAAGCAGCTAACCGTCGATGCGATCGAGCAGGCCTACGTCGAGGTCGATGCCCGCAAGAAGACCGATCGCCTGATCGAGGTGCTCAAGGCAGAGGAGCCAGAGCAGGCGATCATCTTCTGCCGCACCAAGATCGGGGCTTCGAAGCTCGACAAGACGCTGCGAGACAAGGGGCTCAACGTCAAGGCGCTGCACGGCGACATGTCCCAGGGCTCGCGCGACGGGGTGATGATCTCGTTCAAGGACCATCGGCTGCGATTGCTGGTCGCGACCGACGTCGCCGCCCGCGGGCTCGACATCGAGCACGTGACCCACGTGATCAACTACGACGTCCCGGACACGACCGAGGGCTACGTGCATCGCATCGGTCGTACTGGCAGGGTCGGGCGCACCGGCCGTGCGATCACCTTCGTCACTCCGGCCCAGCGCGACGAGATCCCGCGCATCGAGCGCGAGGCCAAGGTCGCGATCGGCGAATGGGAGCGGCCCGAGGAGCGCCTCGAGCACGCGCCGCGACCGCGCCGCCGCGATCGGGGCAGCGACCAGGGCAGCGAGAGTGCGGAGAAGTCCGATCAGCGCTCGGAGAGCCCCGACGCGCGCCCCGACCCCGCTGATGGCACGGTCAAGCTGTTCATCAACCGCGGCACGCGCAGCGGAATCTCGGAGGAGGACCTGCGCTGGGCGCTGACCGAGGGAGCGGTCGTGCCCGAGGAGGCGATCGCGGATGTACGCGTGCTGGAGCGCTTCTCGTTCGTCGAGCTCGATGCCGAGCACGCCGAGAGCACCGTCGAGCGGCTCGACGGCACGAAGCTCAAGGACCGACAGGTCCGCGTCGAGATCGCGCGCTCCTAACTCCCCCCACGCCTGAGGCTGCCTGCGGCCACGCCTGGCCCGACCAGATGTCGAAACCGGTTGCCCGGATTTTCGACATCTGGACAAGGAGCCGGGGCTTCCTTGCCCGCAAGATGGTCGCGAGTCGTCAACCCGCGACCGTCGTTGCGTATGCCACGGCGGGCAAGGAGGAAGTGACAGATGAAGCTCAGGCTGTTGTTCGCGCTCTCGCTCGGCTTGGTGGCCACGGTCGCCCTGCCCGGGGTCGCGCACGCGGACAGTCTGGAGGCCGCCACTCACGGCGTCTTCCCGGAGTCCGCGGCAATCAACTCGATGTGGGTGATCGTGGCCGGGTGCCTGGTCATGTTCATGCAGGCGGGGTTCGCGTTCCTCGAGATCGGGTTCTCGCGCGGCAAGAACGTCGGCACCGTCGTCGCGAAGATCCTGATCAACTTCTCGATCGCGGCGATCGGGTTCTACGCGGTCGGGTTCGCGTTCGCGTTCGGGACCGGTGAGATCATCGGCTCGTCCGGCTTCCTCCTGCAGGACTTCGGCAACCCGCTGAAGGCGTTCCCGATCATGGGATTGTCCGACGCCACGGTCGAGGCGAAGTGGTTCTTCCAGTTCACCTTCTGCGCCGTGTCGCTGGCGATCGTCTGGGGGACGACCCTGGAGCGGATCAAGTTCGGCGTCTACGTGATCTACGCGATCGTGTTCTCGACCCTGATCTATCCGATCGGCGCCCACTGGGTGTTCGGAGGCGGCTGGCTGCAGGCCAACGTCGGCATGCAGGACTTCGCCGGCTCGACGGCGGTCCACCTGATCGGTGCGACCGGCGGGCTCGCGGTGCTGCTGCTGCTGGGCGCCCGCAGGGGCAAGTACGACAGCAAGGGCAGATCGCGACCGATCCCGGGGCATTCGATGCCGCTGTTCGGGCTCGGCGTCCTGATCCTGTGGCTCGGCTGGTTCGGGTTCAACCCGGGATCGACCCTGGGCGCGCTTGACGGGCGCTTCACCGAGGTTCTGATGATCACGATGCTGGCTGCCGCGGCAGGAGTGATCTCCGCGGCGGTCATGAGCAGGCTGCTGCAGAAGACGCTCGACATCGGGATGATCGGCAACGGCGCAATCGCCGGCTTGGTCGCGATCACTGCGCCGTCGGGATACGTCGAAACGTGGGCGGCGATCCCGATCGGCCTCGTCGCCGGAGTGGTCGTCGTCGTCGGCGTGCTCGCGATCGACAAGGTGCTCGACGACCCGGTCGGCGCGCTGAGCGCGCACGGCCTGGCAGGCATCTGGGGCACCCTGGCGTGCGGGTTCTTCACCTCGCCGCGGCTGGCGCAATATGCCGGCATCGGAAATCCCGACGGCGGCCTGTTCTACTCCGGCAGCTTCTCCCAGCTCGGTGATCAGGCGCTCGGCATCGTGGTCGCGTTCTCGTTCGTGTTCGCGGCCAGCTTCGCGACCTTCTTCGTGATCAAGAAGGTCTACGGGCTGCGCGTCTCGGAGGACCAGGAGGACGCCGGCCTCGACATCTCCGAGCACGGGATGTACGGCTATCCGGAGCAGTTCATCTCTGCGGAGGAGTTCGCGACCGGGGCGGCGGCACCCATGCGGCCGTCCGCACCAGCCACCGCAATGGTGTCCGAGCGACCCAGCGAGGCATAGGAGGATCACGATGAAGAAGATCGAGGCATACATCCGGCACGAGGCGTTCGAGCCGATCAGGACCGAACTGTTGGAGCGAGGGTTTCCCTCGATCTCGATCAGCGAGGTCAAGGGCTCGGGGCGCCAGAGAGGAGTGGTCGAGACCTACCGGGGCTCGAGCATGACGGTCAACGTGCGGCCGAAGCTCAAGATAGAGCTGGTGGTCGAGGAAAAGGACAAGCCGGTGGTCGTCGAGGCGATCCTCAAGCACGCGCGGACCGGGGACGTCGGCGACGGGAAGATATTCGTGCTGCCCGTCGACGAGGCGATCCGGATTCGCACGGGCGAGGAGGGCGAGGAGGTCCTGCAGGCCCACGAGGCCACGGAGATCCCCGCGTAGCGAGTCCCCCAACGAGACGAGCGCGGCGGGGCCGTTCCCCACACGGCCCCGCCGCCTCGTTTCGCTCCCAAGCGCCAGTTACGGCTTGGCACGACCAACAACTGCTTCAACCACTTCAACCAAAGGAGACGGCGCCAGATGGCACTCATGACCAGAGACGAGAACGCGGCCGGCGACGCGCTGAGCCGCATCGAGGAGGACGGCGTCGAGTTCGTGCGCCTTTGGTTCACCGACATCGTCGGCCAGCTCAAGAGCTTCTCGGTCGGGCGCGAGGAGATGGAGGGCGCCATGGAGGAGGGCATGGGCTTCGACGGCTCGTCGATCACCGGCTTCAACGCGATCGAGGAGTCGGACATGATCGCGATGCCCGATCCCGGCACCTACACGGTGCTTCCGTGGCGCAATCACGGCGAGAAGGGCAACGTCGCGCGGATGTTCTGCGACGTGCTGACGCCTGACGGCGAGCCCTACGAGGGCGACCCGCGGTTCGTCATGCGGCGGGCGCTCGCGCGCGCCGAGGAGATGGGCTTCGACCACTACTACATCGGTCCTGAGCTCGAGTTCTTCTACTTCAAGTCGGACGAGCTCGGGGAATCGGGAGTCCCCGAGATCCTCGACAAGGGCGGCTACTTCGACCTCACGACCCTCGACGCCGGCTCCGACCTGCGCCGCGACACCGTCAACGCGCTGAAGGCCGTAGGGATCCCCGTCGAGTACACGCACCACGAGGTCGGTCCGTCACAGCATGAGATCGACATGCGCTTCGCCGACGGTCTCGAGATGTCCGACAGGGCGATGACCTACCGCATCGTCGTCAAGGAGATCGCGGCGGAGCACGGCGTCTACGCGACGTTCATGCCGAAGCCGCTGTTCGGCGAGAACGGGTCCGGCATGCACGTCCACCAGTCATTGTTCAGTGGCGAGGCCAACGCGTTCTTCGACGCCGACGACCAGTACCACCTGTCGGGAGCGGCGAAGGCCTACATCGCCGGCCTGCTCGAGCACGCAAGCGAGATCGCGGCGCTGTTCGCTCCCAACGTCAACAGCTACAAGCGGCTCGTGCCCGGCTACGAGGCGCCCGTGTACAGCGCCTGGTCGCAGCGCAACCGCTCCGCTCTCGTGCGGGTGCCGGTCTATCACCCCGGCAAGGAGCAAGCGACTCGAGCCGAGCTGCGCTGTCCGGACCCGTCGTGTAACCCCTACCTGACGTTCGCGGCGATGCTGCACGCGGGGCTGGACGGGATCGAGAAGGGCTACGAGTGCCCGGCGCCGATGGAGACCAACCTCTACGACCTCTCGCCCACGGAGCGCAACGAGCGCGGGATCGAGCAGCTTCCCGAGACGCTCGGGGAGTCGATCGAGGCGTTGGCCGAGTCCGATCTCATGCGGCGGGCGCTCGGAGATCACATCTTCGACCGCTACGTCGCGCTCAAGCGCGAGGAGTGGGAGGAGTACCGGGTCCAGGTCACGCGGTGGGAGCTGGAGCGCTATCTACCGGTGCTCTAGCGCCCAGCCGAGACCCGGGGGCCCTAGGGCCCCCAGCAGTAGAGGAAGTACACCGCGTAGGGATCGCGCTTGATCAGCTTCGCGTAGCGCTTGACCGCGTCCACGTAGAGACGCGACGGGTTGTAGGCGAAGAGCGCTCGCTCGTAGTCGGTCGGCGCGCCGTTGTGGTCGAGCATGTTGGCGGCGCCGAGGATCGCGTCGTGCGGATCGTGGATGTCTCCGCCGAGGCCGTATATGTCCCACGTGGACGGGATGAACTGCATCGGCCCCTGGGCGCCCGCGACGCTGTCGTTCTTGACGCGGCCGAACTTCGACTCCACCAGATGGATCGCTGCCAGGTAATGCCGGTGGACCCCAAAGCGGCGAAATGCCTCGTCGTAGTAGCCCTCGAGCTCGGCAAGAGGTCTCGGGTTGCCGGTCTCCACGTGGTGGGAGGGCCAGCCGCTGGACAGCCGGCGCAGGTCGACGGCGGCGCGGACGAGCTCTCGAATCTCACCCGCCAGTGGGTTGTCGAGAAGCTCGACCGTGGTCCGGGCCAGGTTCTTGCGACTCGCGAGATCGCGCACCGTGTCCTGGAGGTATCGAGCGGAGGACATCACCTCCTGCGGCGGCGGCGCGGTGGGCGGGTCACCCTCGGCACGCCACGTATCGATTGCCGCTCGCAGGGCGAGGTTGTTGGCGGACAGCGCAGCCGAGAGCTCCGCGGCGCTCGCGCTGCGGGCCGCTGCCGCCGGGGTCGAGGACGATTCGTCGCCGGCGACGGACCCCAGTCCCGCGACAAGGCCGACCGCGCTCAGGACCGCGATCTTCGCCGCTAAGAGCAAGAGATGTCCATGGATGGAGCCACGCCGAGTCGCTGACGGTATCGACTGCGTGTCGAATGCGAGCCGGCAAATTTGGGACCGCGGGACGGTCACACGGGAGATGTACTGCCTGATCCTGCACCAATGAGGCGACTCTCCTCTCTCGATTCCTCGTTCCTGCGCGTCGAGACGCCGACCGCGCACATGCACGTCGGCTGGCTTGCCCTGGTCAATCTGCCGCCGGCGGTGGAATCGCTGGACGTCGAGGCCCTGCGGCTGACGGTGACTCGTCGCCTCCACCACGCGCCGCGCTTTCGCCAGCGAGTGCGGTCGGCGCCTCTGGGCGAGCCGTTTTTGCGCGACGACCCCGACTTCGACGTCGCCGACCACATCACCGAGTCGCCGCGGCGCGTGATGCCGGCGCGCGAGCTTCGCGAGGCTTGCGATCGCTTCCTCTCCGAGCAGCTCGACCGGGAGCGCCCGCTGTGGCAGATCCTCGTGGTGCCGCGCGTCGACGAGCGCCGCGCGGCGATCATCGGCAAGGTTCACCACGCGCTCGTCGACGGGGTCGCGGCCGTCGAGCTGGGCACCCTGCTGTTTGACGTCGACCCCGGCGAGGCCGCCGACGAGCCACCTCCCTGGGAGCCCGAGCACGTGCCGAGCCCGGCGCGCTTCGCGCTCGACGTCGTCGCCGACAGCGCCGTCGAGCAATTTCGCAGCGCGCGGCGGGTGATGGGCGTCGGCATGTCGCCGCGGCGCACCCTGCGGGCCGCCGAGACGATGCGGCGGGCTGCGCTGTCGCTTGCCGAGGAGGTGATCCAGCCGGCCCCGGAGTCGTTTCTCAATCGCCCGATCGGGCCCGAGCGTGCGCTGGTCACTCGCAGCGTCCCGATCAAGCGTCTCGACGCCATCAAGCAGCCACTCGGCCTCAAGCTCAACGACGTCGTGCTGGCGCTGGCCAGCGGTGCGCTGCGGCGCTTTGCCGCGGTGGCCGAGCGGGAGCCGGTGCCGCTGCGCGCGATGGTCCCGGTCAACGTCCGCGGGGCCGCCGACGCCCCCTCGGAGGGCAACCGGATCGCATTCGGTTTCGTCGACCTGCCGCTCGACGAGCCCGACCCGCTTCGTCGGGTCAAGCTGATCCGCTGGCAGACCGAACGCCTGCGCCGCCCCGATGCGGTCGTCGGCCGCGACGCCCTGCTGCGTTCGGTGGGGATGCTGCCGGGCCCGCTGCGCACGCAGGCGGCGCGGTTTGCCGCCAGCTCGCGGACCTTCAACCTCACGATCTCCAACATCGTCGGCCCACAGGTGGCGCTGTATGCGGCGGGGGGCCGGGTCGAGGAGATCTACCCCGTGATCCCCCTGTCCGACGCCCACGCGCTTGCCGTCGGGGTGCTGAGCTACGGCGGATACCTGCACTTCGCGCTTCACGTCGCGCCGCTCTCGCTGCTCGAGGCCGAAGAGCTTCCGGGGCTGATCGGGACGTCGCTGTCGGAGCTCGAGCGGGCGCTGCCCGCGACTCGCGCCTCTAGGGCCCCGCGCCCTCGGCCCCAGCGGCAGCCCGGCTCCGCGAGATCAGTCCCCGCAAGTCGGTGATCCGAAAGACGATGAACAGGGCCAGGAAGCCGAGCACCGCGGCGAGCACGGCGGTAGCGAGCTGCTGGCCGACCGAGAACGACAGCACCGCGACGCGCGACGGGCCCTCGAGCGTCGCAACGAGCAGCGCCTGCTGAGCGCCGGCGCCGCCGGGTGTGAACGGCAGTGTCGTCGCTATCGCCTGCACCGCCATCAGCAGCCCGACGTTGGCAAACGAGCCACCGATCCCGAACGCCTCCAAGAAGAACCAGAACGCCGCGAATCGGGCCAGCCATCCGGCCATCTGCCACGCCGCGACCTCGCGCAGGTAGCGCTTCGGCGTGCGCAGGATCGCGACGCCCTGCTTGAGCTTTGCCCACAGGCGCTCGACGCGGCGAGCGAGATACGCGAACAGGGCGACCGCTCCAATTCCGAGCACCGTCAGGGTGAGCATCAGCAGCTCGGGGTGCTCGGCCCAGAACGCGATCTCGAACGCCGGCAGGTGGGGGAGGCGGGGGCCGTCGGGCAGCAGCCCCTGGGTAAGCGCGTAGCCGAGCACGAGAAGTCCCATCGAGGTGTCGAACGGCGTCAGAACCGCGAACGAGGACGTGACCGCCGGGTACGAGGAGCCGGGCACGCTCTGCTTGGCGAGAAAGATCTTCGCGGCGTCGCCGGCGCGCGCGGGGATGATTGCGTTGATCCCCGCCCCGGCCAGAAATGAGGCCTGGATCCTGCGCTCCGCGATCTCGGTGTCGGGGTAGGACGCGCGCAGCGCATTGGCCCAGCCGTGCGCTCTTGCGACCATCATCGCCGTCCACAGGACTAGTGCGAGTGCCATCGCCAGCCAGTCGATCAGGACGAGGTTCTCGAAGAAGGTCTCGGCCGCGTTGAGGAAGCGCTCGAGGCTCGAGCCGACGTCTGCGGCGAGCCCAAGCGACATGAGAGCTGTGGAGATCACCCGCATAAGCTAGCCCGGTGCGCGGCCTCGCTCCCTACGCCGCCGCCTTCGTTATCTACGTGGCGGTCGGAGTCACGTTTCCCGGTTTCCTGTACTCGTCCGTGGTAGCGGCGCTCTACCTCGTGCTCGCCGTGTGGGCTCTTCCCGAGGCGATCCGCCGCCTGCGGGGGCGAGCCGGTAGCTCGACGTGAGCTGGGCCACTCACGACCTCGAGCCGTTCGTCCTCCAGCGCAAGCTGGGAGTCGCGGTCGCGATCGTGCCGCTGCTGATCGGCTCCTATTCACCGGACATCCTCACGAAGTGGCTCGTCTACGGAACCGACGTCTTCGGCGTCCACATCCAGGCGTCGAACCCTGCCGATTTCCACCGCGGCTGGCCCGGGGTCGGGTTCACCCACTCGCTTTTCTTCGGCGCTGTGCTCGGCGGGCTCCTCTACTTCTTTACGAAGAGCAAGGTCTGGGCGATCAGCTTCCTGATCGGCAACTGGCTCCACGTCGTCTCGGACATCGGGGACACGATGGGAGTGATGCTGTTCTTCCCGCTGTCGACCGAGCAGATCTCGATCGACGCCTGGGCCTACGCGGGGCAGTACGGCCGGCTCACAGACGCCGCCGCCTACTTCAGCGGTCTCGGCTTCGTCTGGGACGGCTTCTGGGTCGTCTGCGCGCTGCTGTCGTGGCGCGTGATGACGACCGAATACTTCCGCACGGTAATTGTGCCCGCCGACCCGCTCGTCATCGGCCGCCTCGTGCGCCGCTACTCCGAGGGCCTGGTCATCGTGCTCTACAGGGCGATGTACTTCTACGGCCTCGCCCGGTTCACGGCCTGGCTGATCTACGCCCACGTCGTCAACGACTACCCGTTCGACCTCTCGTGGGGCGGGCCGCATTGGGTCGACGCGGCGCAGCCCGACGACTAGATGGCCGATCCCGAATACCCGCGCTAGATGCTCGGGCTGCTGTTAGGGCTCGCGGCGAGCGCCTCGTGGGGAATCTCCGATTTCATCGGCGGGTTGCAGACGCGGCGCTTCTCGGCGCTGTCGGTGCTGATCGTCAGTCAGCCGATCGGCCTCGTGCTCGCCTTCGCGGTCGCGCTGACGCTCGGGGACGAGATGCTGCCGGCGCCGGAGTTCGCGCTGGGGATGTTCGGCGGCGCCGCCGTGGTGCTCGCGCTCGGCGCCTTCTATCGCGCCATGGCGCTCGGCTCGATCAGCGTCGTGGCGACGGTCGGGGCGCTCGGCATCGTCGTGCCCGTGGCCGGCGGGATCATCCAGGGGGAGTCCCCCGAGGGGCTGCAGGCCGTCGGGGCGGTGATCTCCGTTGCGGCGATCGTCCTCGTCGCGCGCGAGCCCGATCCCGAGTGGCGCCAGGCCAACCGCACCAGCGTCGGCCTGGCTGCGGTCGCGGCGCTGGGCTTCGGGACCTTCTTTCTGGCGCTCGACGGCGCAGCGGCGGTTGACCCAGCGTGGGCGATTGCGGCGGCGCGTACGGGCGGCGTGATCGTCCTGATCGTCGCCGCGCTGTGGATGCGACCCTCCCTGCCGCGCGCCAGGGGGAGGGTGCTCGCCGCGTTGCTGGCAATCGGGTTCTTCGACATCCTCGCCAACAGCCTCTACGCGGTCGCCACAACGCACGGCATCCTGCCGGTCGTCGCGGTGGCGGCGTCGCTCTACTCGGCCGTCACGGTGCTGCTGGCGCGCTTCGTGCTCGGCGAGCGCCTCGCGGTCTCACAGCGCTTCGGGGTCGTAGTAGCGCTCGCCGGGGTGATGATGATTGGGGCCGGCGCTTAGGACGGCGCGAGCGACTGGCCCGGGACCGACCCGAGCTGGTCACGGCAGTGATGCGAAGCGGTTTGCGCCACAGTCCTATTTTGGGCTCGCATACGACACCCAAAGCAGGAAGGTCGCCGCGATCTCGCGGACGCTCCGAGATCCCGGAGGGCGCTCTAGCCGTTGGCACTCGCGGGGTAGCGCGTGACCTCGATCCCGCCCGCGGGCGGGATCGGCAGGAAGGTGCCGGGCGCGGCGTGGCCGAAGCCCGAGATGTTGAGCACGAGGTTTACGAACAGCGGCGCGTTGGCGTTCTTCTTCAGCGTGATCACGCCGAGCTTGACCGACGGGCACGGGGTCGCCTTCTTGGTGCAGTTGAAGCCGTTGTTCTCGGTGATCTCGCCCTTGAGGTCGGTGACCTCCGCGCCGATGACGCCGGGATCGGTGCCCAGCGCGTCGTCGGCGAGCACGATGCGAGTCGAGACGTTGGCGTTGTGGTTTAGCAGCGCAACGTCGGTCGTCAATCCAGCCTTCACCGAGATTTGATCGCCGTTGACGAGCCCGTCGAGCTGCTGCGAGTAGATCACCGCCTCGCCTTCTGGGTTCAGCGACAGCGCGTTGGTGGCCGGGGCGTCGGTGCCGATCAGCAGCGTGCCGAGGGGAGCCGGCGGCGGGACCTCGGCAGGGTTCGGAGGCCGGGTGCGGATCGCGTTGACGCGGCCCTTGTCCTGCTTGACCTTGCCGTTGCGGTTGTTGGCTCCGACGAGCACGACGTTTCGCTTCGGGCTGCCCTTGCGGTGGTAGGCGTCCATCACCAGGTTCACGTAGCAGCCGCTCGCCGGGCAAGGCAGCGCCGCGAGGTCGACCTGCAGCGGCGGGGGTTGCAGGGTGAAGACGCAGTGGTGCTGGCGGTTGGGTAGCCTCTGGCGACAGTTGACCTCTTGGCGCGGCGACAGCACCAGACCCGCCGCGGTACTTGGGCTGGTGGCTACGACCAGGCTGGCCCCGATCTTTGGGTTGAAGTCATATGGCTGGCCGACGCACTCCGACGACGCAAAGCGACAGTCGGTCGTGATCTCGGCCTCGGCGTTTACCTCGAGCTGGTCGCCGCTCTGAAGCGGTCCGAGCTCTGCGGGCCCCAGTGACATGACCACCCGCGGGCTGACGAGCGGCTTCTTGGTGATCGGGATCGTCTCGACGAGCTCGGAGCGGTTTCCGGTCGTCGCGACCTTGACCTTCGAGGAGGAGCCGTTCTGGGCCTGCGCGGCCGGCACGACCGCCAGGCAGGCGAGCACCAGCACCAGGGGCGCAGCGAGCGACATTCGGGGGCGTGCGGAGGCCATCACATGGGACAACACGTCGAACTCGTTCGGGTCGCGGCCCCCCAATTCCTGCAAGTCGGGGCTCACCCCTCCCGGGGACCCCTCTGCCTATCCAGCCTCGCCGAACAGCTCCTCGATCCGCGCGACCGTCGCTGCGGGGTCGCGGTGAAGGATCGCCGTCATCCCGACCACCTCGGCGCCAGCCACGTTCTCGCGCAGGTCGTCGACGAACACGCAGGCCGCGGGCTCGACCGCGATCCGCTCGGCCCCGAGCAGGTAGATCTCGGGCTGTGGCTTGTGGAGACCGACATCGCCTGAGATCACGACGGCGTCGAACAGCTCCTCGAGCATCCGCGGCTCGTAGATTCCGGTCCCCCAGGAATTCGAGATCAGTCCCGTCCTCACGCCGCGCGATCGCTGCTCGCGAACAGCCTCGATCACGACCTCCTCCGGCGCCAGGCCGCCGAACAGCCGCTCGATCAGGCCCTCCGAACGCTCGATCCCGAGCCGCGGCCCGAAGCGCGCCGAGAACTCGGTCTCGTCGATCTCCCCGGTCTCGAGCAGCCGGAGGTCGGCGAGGGCGTCTGGGTCGTCGCGAAAGAGCCGCCGCACGGTGCCCTCGGGCAGTCCCTCGGCGCGGCAGAAGGCATCGAAGGAGTCCCAGATCTCGGTCGTCAGCACGCCACCGAAGTCGAGCAGCAGTCCGCGCGGCTTCATGAGGGCCCGCGCCTAGCCGAAGATCTCGGGCGGAAAGCGGGTGACGCTCATCCCGCCCGAGGGCGCGACCTTGACGTGGTCGCCGGGACCGGCGGGGCGGTTCTTCGGGCCGGTGATCGCGACGAGGTTGACGTACAGGGGCCCGCTGGCGTCCTTCTTCATCTTCAGCACCCCGACCTTGCGCGTCAGGCAGGGGCTCTCGGCCTGGGTGCAGTTGAAGCCGTTGTTCTCGGAGATCTCGCCGTTGAACTCGGCGATCTCCTTGACCTGACGACCCTGGCCGACCGCTTGGCGCCCCTTGGCGAGGATCATTCGCGCCCCGACGCGCGTCGCGTATGGGAGGTGCGAGATCTGGGCGACGAAGGTCGCCTCGACCTCGAGCTGCTCGCGGTCTCGCAACCCCTCGAGCTTCTGGGAGTAGACGACCTGCTTTGAGAGGTTGAGCGGCAGCGCCTTGTGAACGCGAGCCGTTGTCGTCAGCGTCGTCGCTGCCTGGTCGGCCGCTCCGCGCACCCGCACGACGTTGATCCGCCCCTTGTCCTGGAGGATGTCGCCGTTGGGCCGCTGGCCGCCTACGACGACGACGTCACCTGCGCCGGCCGCGCCGGACCATGCTTCGACGACGAGGTTCACGCGGCAGGAGTCGGGATTGCATGGCAGCGCCTCGCCGCCGCCGATGTCGATCGCGCCACGCGGGACGAGCATGCAGTGATGCTCTCGGTCGCCGGTCTGGTTGCGGCACGAGTTCGAGTCGGGGTCGCCGATCGGCACTGCCCCGGCGCCTCCGGTGACCTGCTCGCCGCCGGCGAGGATCAGCCTCGCGCGCAGGTTGGGCGTGTATTTGTAGGGCGGGCCCGCGCAGCGGGGGCGCTGAAAGGTGCAGTCGGCGGTGATCTGAACCTCGGCGCTGGCGCGCAGGCGGTCGCCCTCGAGCAGGTCCGGAAGCTGCCCGGGGCCCATCGACATCACGACCCGGGGCGCTGCGCCGGGCCCCCCGGCGACCGGGATCGTCTCGATGAGCTCGGCGTGTGAGCTCGTCGCCGAGACGAGGACGGACGGGCCTGGAGGCTCGGGCTCCTGCGAGAAGGCCGGGCCGGTCAACGTCGCGAGCAGGCATACGAGCGCCAGAAGCGACGCCGCAACAAGTGGGCGAAGGATCCCTGCCACGAGGCCCGCGATTCTAATCTGGACGCTAGTGCCCGGCCGCATATGCTGCGCGCTCGATGGCCGAGGTCCTCGAGGGCATAGACGCAGACCGCCTCGAGGCATGGTTCGTCGAGAACGTTCCGGGCGTCACGCCGCCGCTTTCCTACGAGCGCATCTCGGGCGGGCGCTCGAATCTCACCTACGCGGTCGAGGACGCAGGGGGACGGTCTTGGGCACTGCGCCGCCCTCCGCTCGGCAAGCGGCTCGGGTCCGCACACGACATGGGCCGCGAGCACACCGTCATCGCGGCCCTGGCGGGCACCGACGTCCCGGTCCCGCCGGTCGCGGGGTTCTGTGACGACGATGCCGTCAACGGAGCGCCGTTCTACGTCATGGACTTCGTCGCCGGGCCGATCCTGCGCTCGCGCGACGACGCCGAGGCGAGCTTCGACGCCGAGCAGCGCCGGGCGATCGGCGACCGCGTCGCCGACACTTTGGTTGCGATCCACGCCGTCGATCCAGACGAGGTCGGCCTCGGCGAGCTCGGCAAAAAGCAGGACTACGTCAAGCGCCAGCTACGACGCTGGCAGGGCCAGTGGGAGAAGTCGAAGTCACGCGAGCTGGCGATCGTCGACGACGTCCATCGCCGCCTCGAGGCCCGGATCCCCGAGCAGGGCCCCGCGACGATCGTCCACGGCGACTATCGCCTCGACAACATGATCCTGACGCCCGCCGGCGGGGTCGCGGCGGTCGTCGACTGGGAGCTGTGCACGCTCGGGGACCCGCTCGCCGACGTCGGCCTGCTGATGGTCTACTGGTCCGAGCAGGGCGACAGCCTGATTCCGCTCTTCGACCCACCCACCACGGCGCCCGGATTTCCCGGCCGCGACGAGATCCGGCGCCGCTACGCCGAGGGCTCGGGCCGCGACCTGTCCGAGCTCGACTTCTACGTCGCGCTCGGCTGCTGGAAGCTCGCGATCATCCTCGAGGGCGTATACGCGCGCTATGCCGCTGGCCAGTACGGCCAGGCCTCAGACGAGTTCGAGGAGTTCGCGAAGGTCGTCGTACGCCTCGCGGAGGCCGCCGACGAGGCGGAGCGCAGGCTGCACTGATCGGCCTAGCCCGAGCAGACCTTGGCGTATACGCAGAGCGTGAAGTCCTCGCCCTCGGGGCGGACCTTGAGCTTCGAGTAGACGTCGCTGTCGCCCTCGGCGTTGGCGATCAGGCCCTTCGCTTCGACGGGCGCGGGGAAGCTGTTGCAGGAGCCCATGTTCGGGCACAGCTTGACCTCGGAGCTCGAGGTGGCCTTGCCCCCGCCCCAGCCGCTCCAGTCGAGCTTCTTGATTGTGATCGCGTCGCGCCCGGAATGATCGGGGAGCTGTAGCCGAGCCTGCCCGGCTTGGACTTTGAAGCCGTCATCGCCTGCCTGGGAGTAGATCAGCGTCTTACCGTGGGCCGCTGAGGCGAGGACAGGCAAGCCGCTAAAGCGATCGCCGCCGAGAGGGAGAGTCGCCGAGCCATCCTCGTCGATATAGGTTCCCGGGGACTTCGGCGTCGAAACCTTTGGGGGCGCGCCGGGTTTCGCCTTGGCAACAGAGGGTGGCTCTTAGCCCGCTCTCAGCAAGCGGCGAGATAATGGGGACATGCGAATCCTCGTCGTCGATGACGAGCCGGCGGTGCGCGACTCGCTCGAGCGCGCGCTGCGGCTCGACGGGTATGAGGTCGAGCTCGCCGCCGACGGGCGCGAGGGCCTCGAACGCTGCCGCGCCGCGGCGCCCGATGCGATTGTGCTCGACCTGCTGATGCCGCGGATGGACGGGCTCGAGGCATGCCGCGAGCTGCGCGCCGCCGGCGACCGCACGCCGGTGCTGATGCTGACCGCTCGCGACGGGATCTCGGACCGGGTCGCGGGACTCGACGCCGGCGCCGACGACTACCTCGTCAAGCCGTTCGCGCTCGAGGAGCTGCAGGCGCGCCTGCGGGCCCTCCTTCGGCGCAGCGGGGCGGACGGCGAGACCGATGAGGGGTCGGTCCTGCGCTTCGGCGATCTAGAGATGGACACCGGCGCCTACGAGGTCCGCCGCGGCGGGCGTGAGATCGAGTTGACGCGGACCGAGTTCTCGCTGCTGCGCCTGCTGCTCGAGCACCCCCGTCAGGTGCTGACGCGCTCGGTGATCCTCGAGCGCGTGTGGGGTTATGACTTCGGGCGCTCGTCGAACTCGATCGAGGTCTACGTCGGCTACCTGCGGCGCAAGCTCGAGGCCGGGGGTGAGCCGCGGCTTGTCCACACCGTGCGCGGCGTCGGCTACGTGCTGCGCGACCCCGCCGCAGCGAAGCCTTGAGCTTTCGCCGCAGGCTCACGCTCGCGTCGGCAGCGGCAGTCGCCGTTGCGGTCGTCCTGGCCTCGGTCATCGTCTACTTCGTCGTCCGCGACCAGCTGCGCGACCAGGTCGATTCCGGGTTGGAGGAGCTGGCCCAGCGCACCTCGTTCTCGACCACGGCGGTGCCCCCGCCCGGCGAGCGCCCCGCCCCGGGTGAGCGGCCCCCGCCCGGTGAGCCACCCCCCGGCGAGCCGTCTGCCGGGGAGGACCCCACCGGGGCCACCGACCCCCCCTCAGGCGGGCCTGCTCCGGCGGAGGCCGGGGAGCCGTTCGTGATCCCGATCCCGACGGGCCAGGATCGCCGGCCGCGCCGTCGCGAGTTGACGCTGCCGGCGCCGCCGATTGGCGCCCCTCCGGGCGTCGGCCAGTTGATCACCGCCTCGGGAGACGTGCTGCAGGGGCCGGGAGCAGATCAGCCGCTTCCCGTCTCGGATGCCGCCCGAGCCGTCGCCGCGGGGACGAGCGGCCCGCTGTTCGAGGACGTCGATGTCGGGGGTTCCCACCTGCGAATCCTCACGACCCCAGCGGCGCCCGGCGAGGCCGTGCAGATCGCTCGCTCGCTCGACGAGACCGACGCGACGCTGCGCAACCTCGCCCTCGTCCTCGGGCTCGTGGGGCTGGGCGGGATCGCACTCGCGGCGGGACTCGGATGGCTCGTCTCAAAGACTGCGATCGGGCCCGTCGAGCGCCTGACCAGCGCCGCCGAGCACGTTACCCGGACCCGCGATCTCGGTAGCCGCATCGAGACCGAGGAGCGCAGCGACGAGCTCGGCCGCCTGGCAGCGGCGTTCAACGCGATGTTGAGCGAGCTCGATGCGTCGCTGCGCGTCCAGCGTCAGCTCGTCGCCGACGCGTCGCACGAGCTGCGCACCCCGATCACGAGCCTGCGCACCAACATCGAGGTCCTCGCGCGTCCCGGTGAGCTTGCGGCCCGCGACCGCGAGCGGCTGCTGAGCGACGTCGTCGTCCAGCTCGGCGAGCTCAGTGCCCTGGTCGGCAACCTCGTCGACCTGGCGCGCGACGAGGAGCAAGCCGACGCCGTCGAGGCCGAGGAGCTGAGGCTCGACGAGCTCGTTGCCGAAGGCATCGACAGCGCGGAGCGCAACTTCCCGCAGCGGCGCTTTGAGAGGACGCTCGAGCCGACGCTCGTGCGCGGGGTTCCGGAGCGCCTCGTGCGCGCGGTCGGCAATCTGCTCGACAACGCCGCCAAGTGGAGCCCCCCAGACAGCGCGGTCGAGGTCGAGGTTGCAGAAGGCGTGGTCAGCGTTCGCGACCACGGGCCCGGAATCGACCCCGGCGATCTGCCGCACGTATTCGACCGCTTCTATCGCGCAGCGGCGGCGCGCGGAATGCCGGGCTCGGGGCTGGGGCTGGCCATCGTGCGCCAGATCGCGGAGGCGCACGGCGGATCGGTGCGCGCCGAGAGCCCGTCGGGCGGCGGCACGCTGCTGCGGCTCGAACTGCCCGCGCTAACGGGCGACCGATCCTTAGCGAAGTCTTCAGGCGCTCTCAGCTGACTCTCAGCGTCGTCTGGTGTCCTTGACGTCCCATTCTCAACGCAGGAGGTCCCGATGAAGTCCAACGACAAGAGATCGATCGACTGGCGCTCACCCCACGTCGTGGCCCTGCTGGCTGCGGTCGCGGTGGCGGTCGTCGCGGTGCCCGCGTGGGCACAGAGCGACGACGGGCTCGACAACGAGTTCGAGGCCGTGCCGGCACCCCCGGGTGTCACTCCGCGGGCCGCGCATGCCGTACCGCCTCCTCCCGGCGGCCCGGCGGCCGAGATCCCGGCCGGCGTTCCCGGCGGAGCAGGCCAGCGGGACGATTTCATCGTCCCGGCGCCCCCCGGCGTACCCGGCGAGGCTGCGCCCCAGAGCGTCCCCGGTGGTGGCCCGCCGCTTCCGCCCGGCGGCAGCCCGTTCCCGCTCAGCGATCAGCAAATCGAGGCTCAGCGCGAGGCGCTGCAGCGCTTCGCCGGCTGCATGGGCGAGCAGGGCATCGAGCTGGGCGAGCCCGAGGTCAGCGCCTACGAGATCGCGATCCCGCTGCCCGAGGACGGCTTCAGCGAGGAGTTCGAGGCGGCTGCGCGCAAGTGCGGCGGCCCGCCCCCGCCCCCGCCGCCCGCCGAGTAGGGCGCCTAGTACCCGGCTAGCGGCGCTTGACGCGCTCGCAGCCCCGGACGCGATCGCCGCGATCGACCTTCGCGCGGTCGCGGCCGGGGCCGCAGCGCACGACGTCGTTGCCGCCGCCGGCAGCGCGAATATCGTCGCGGCCCGCCCCGCCCGAGACCCGGTCGGCGCCGCGCCCGGCGCGCATCAGGTCGTCGCCCGCGCCGCCGCCCAGCCCGTCGCCCCCGCTCTGGCCCGCGAGGCAGTCGTTGCCGCCGCGGCCCTTGAGCCGGTCGCGGCCCGAGCCGCCCGAGATCGCGTCGGGGCCGTCGCTGCCCTTGATCTTGTCAGCACCCGGGGTCCCCTTCTGGGGATCGGAGCAGTTCGGTCCGGCGCCGAGTCCGACCGGCTCGGAGACCGGCAGCTCGACATGGGCGCTCGATACGTCGATGAAGCCATTCGAGCGCTGGATGTCGTAGACGCTCGTTCCGGGGATGATCTGCAGCTCGTAGCCGGCCGCGGTCGTGCGGCTTGCGATTGTCTCGAGCGGCAGTGACAGCGTGTGGTCCTGGCCGTCGAGCGTGACGGGAATCGGGGTCGCCTGGTTGTTGACGACGATGTTGCGCGCGCTGTCCACGATCTGGGCGTAGACGAAGGTCTGGCCCGGCACGGCGACACCGGAGTAGGTGAGGTCGAGGCGGGGGGCGCCGAGGACGTCGACGGGCTCGGCGGGCGTTGGAATCGGGGCGCTGACCGAGACCGGTGAGGGTGACGCCGCCACGGCGAAGCCCGAGCCGGCGCTGCTCGCGCCCTGGGCGAGCGGGAGCTGTCCCGACCCCGTGCCCTCGAGCTTGCCGACCTCGTTGAGCGGATAGCCCTCGCTGGCGTGAAACTCGCCGTTCTCGTCGATCCACTCGAACGCCGGCCCGGTGTCGACGCTCTTGTCGTTGCCCAGGTAACGCGCGAACCACGCCAGCCGTGCCTCCTGGGCGCGCGCGGAGTCGCCGAGCGTCGAGCTCGAGCTGTCGCTCTTGGTCAGGCAGACGGCGTGGCCGCCGCAGAACCAGACCATCTTCAGCGGGATTCCGTTTGCCTTCAGGGCACGGTAGTTGGCGTCGGCCTCGTCGAGGGTGAACAGGGTGTCGGGCTCGCCCTGGATCAGCAGCGTCGGGATGTCGATGTTGCGCAGCAGGAAGTCGGGGCCGTGGGCGCCGAACCACTGCTTGTTTGACTCGCTCACGCTGCCGCTTGCAGAGCCCTCGGCGACCGTCGAGTAGAACTCGGGGCTCTGGTTTCCGGTCTGGATGCCGGCCGGGCTGAAGACGCCCAGCGCGACCGATGTCGGGATCCCGACGCCGATCAGCGCCGCGCCCCAGCCGAGCTTGATCGCCTCGCTCCGAAACAGGCTCGTGCGCAGGGAGTTCCACGAGATCGTCGGCGTGATGACGTCGACTCGGTCGTCGATTCCGGCCGTCACGAGCTGGATTCCGCCACCGTAGCTGCCACCCGACATCCCTAGCCTGGGGTCGCCGGGCGCGTCGAGCTGGGCCTCGGGCTGGGCGGCGACGAAGTCGATCAGGGCCTGGACGTCGCGGCCCTCGAAGTCGGGACTGTCGATCATCACCGTGCCGCCGGAGCCGCCGAAGCCGCGCGCGTCCCAGGTCAGCACGTTGTAGCCCGCCTTGACGAATGCACCGGCCGCGCCGGAGTTGGGGTTGGTCTCCCCGGTTCCGCCTCAGCCGTGGCCGATCAGGATCGTCGGCGCCGTGTCGTTGGCCTGCAAGCCGGCGGCGGGGAAGAAGTGGGTGACGATCGGGGTGCCGTCGAACGAGTTGACGATCGCGTCGCGAGCGTGCGCCGTCGCGGGGACGAGCGCCATCGCGATCGTCGCCCCCAGCACCCCGGCAAAACGGGCACGCCTGCTCACGCGGGCGACCGTACCATCCCATCGCCCGCTGGTGTGCGGGTCGCGAACTAGGCCTTGGCGGGCTGTGGCTCGAGCGATCCGGCGGCGCCGTTCGACTCGGCCTCGGCGCGTTTGGCCCACTGGTTTAGCTCGCGGCGGGCGATCACCATCTTGTGTACCTCGTCGGGGCCGTCGGCGACCTTGAGCATGCGCGAGAAGCGCCACATGCCGGCGAGCGGCGTGTCGTCGGACATCCCCAGCGCGCCGTGGACCTGGATCGCGCGGTCGAGCACGTCCATCACCACGTTCGCGGCGACGACCTTGATCATCGAGATCGACTGACGCGCGGCGCGCTTTCCCTCCGTGTCCATCTTCCAGGCGGCGTACAGCGTCAGCAGCCGCGCCTGGTCGGTCTCCATCCGCGACTTGGCGACGAAGTCCTGGATGAACTGCTTTTCGGCCAGCTTGCCGCCGAAGGACTCGCGCTCGTTGGCGCGCCTGCACATCATTTCGATCGCGCGCTCGGCGGTCCCGATCGCGCGCATGCAGTGGTGGATGCGCCCCGGGCCGAGGCGGTCCTGGGCGATCACGAAACCGCCGCCGCGCTCGCCGAGGACGCTGGACGCAGGCACGCGGCAGTCCTCGTAGCGGATCTCGCAGTGTCCCGGTCCGCCGTCGTGGCCCATCACCGGAACGGGCCGGACGAGGTTGAAACCGGGCGCGTCGACCGGCACCAGGATCATGCTGGCGCGCGCGTACGGATGCGCGTCGGGCTCGGTGACAACCATCGCGATCGCGACTGAGGCGCCGACCGCGCCGGAGGTAAACCACTTGTGCCCGTTGATGACCCACTCGTCACCGTCGAGCTCGGCATGGGTGCGCAGCGTCGTCGGGTCAGACCCCGAGACCTCGGGCTCGGTCATCGAGAAGCAGCTGCGGATCTCGCCCTCGAGCAGCGGGGCCAGCCACCGCGACCTCTGCTCCTCGGTGCCGTGGTCGGCGAGGATCTCCATGTTGCCGGTGTCCGGGGCCGAGCAGTTGAAGGCCATCGGAGCAATCGCGGGGCTGCGCCCCATCTCCTCGCACAGCACCCCGTACTCCCAGTTCTTCAGCCCGGCGCCATAGCGCTCGTCGGGCATGAACAGGTTCCAAAGCCCCTCGTCGCGCGCCATCGCCCGGATCTCGATCAGGACCTCGGGATATGCGGTGCCGGGGGCGACCTCGTCGTCGAGGGCCTGCAGTGCCTCGGCCTCCGCCGGGTAGACGTGCTCGTCCATGAAGGCGCGTACCCGATCGCGCAGCTCGCTGACCTGGGGGCTGAGGTCGAAGTCCACGCCCGGAGCCTACTGCGGCAGGGGTGTAGCTAGGGAGCTCGCGCCGCGGCGATCTGGCGCTTGGCACGCCCCTGGGTGATCGCCTGGGCGGCGAACAGCGTTCCGACGATCAGCGCGGCGACGGCGATCGCGGGGATCACGACGCCGGGCTCGCCCTCCTTGACGACGAGCGTCGTTCCCGACGCGATCAGGACGACCGCCAGCGCGGTGCGCAGGAAGCCGGTCTTGGCCTTGACCGAGAGCGCGCCGCCGATCAGCACGCCGGGGATCGAGCCCACGAGGATGTTGCCGGCGAGCGCGAAGTCGACGTTGCCCCCGACCCAGTGGGCGATGCCGGCCGCCCATAGCAACACGGCGGCGTGAAAGATGTCGGTCCCGACGACGCGCTTGGGGGTCAGCCGGAAGATCGCGATCAGGGCGATCGCGATCAGGGTTCCGCTGCCCGCCGAGGTCAGCCCGATCACGAAGCCCGTGACCATCCCCGTGATCACCGCGGCGATGATGTGGCGCGTGTAGAGGTGCATCGCCGCGCGCTCCTGGATCACGTCCTTGAGAAAGACGGAGCGCAGCAGGGTCGCGATCCCGACGACGAGCAGCGCCCCGCCGAGCATCCCTAGCACGAGCTTGTCGAGGTCCTCGCCGTAGCTGCGCTGGAGCAGCTCGATGACCCAGACACCGACGATCGCCGAGGGAACGCTGCCGCAGGCGAGCCAGAACGCCAGCCCTCGATGGACCGTCTTGAGCTTTAGGTGCTGATATCCGCCGACGGTCTTGGTTACGGCGGCGTAGAAGATGTCGGTCCCGATCGCCGTCACCGGCGAGATCCCGAAGACGAGGATCAGAAGCGGGGTCATCAGCGACGCGCCGCCCATGCCCGTCATCCCGACGAGCACGCCGATGCCGAGTCCGAAGAAGATGATCGCCGGGTCCATGGAAACGGGCGGAAGGGTTTCCGTTCTTTCCTGACCGAGTTGGTCAGGAGCCTGCCGCGACGCAGCATGGTAGCGAGTCAGGGAGCTGCCGCGGGCGCGGTCGAGACCCGCTCGTGACAGACGTCTCTAGCGCCTCTGCGCTACCGCGTGACCCAGGCGTCCGGGTGGTCGGTCAAGCGGCGGATCGGTTCCGGAAGCTCACCCGCGATCAGGTCGGCAAGCGTCACCTGCTCGAGCACGTCGCGCAGGCTCGCCCGCACCGCGACCCAGACCTCGCGCAGGCGCTCGGCGTGGCCGGGGTAGCTCGTCTCCTCGGGTGCGGAGTCCTGGATGTTCGCCAGCGGCCCCTCGACGGCGCGGATCACGTCGGCGAGGGTGATGTCGTCTGCCGGGCGCGCCAGCCAGTAGCCGCCGCGAGCGCCGCGCTTGGCGCGCACGAGCCGGGCGTGCTTTAGCTCCAGCAGGATGTGTTCGAGAAACTGCAGCGGGATGTCCTGCGCCTCGGCGAGCGCCTCGCCCTTGATCGGCACGCCCTCCTCGCCCGCCGCGAGCTCGAGCGTGGCGCGGACGGCGTAGTCGGCTTTGGCGGTAATCCTCATTTGTTAAGTCGCGGCTCTGCCGCGAGGAGCATGTGATGGTGGTGTTTGAAGGCGCAGCTCAGCTGCGAGCAGCATGTGGAGGTAGGTGTTCGCCAGTATTGTCGCAAGACAGGTCAACAAACCGGTCAAGCGCGTCGCCCGTTGGCCGATTGGCGCGATGCGCCACAATGCCGAGCCCCTTCATGGCCCTGATCGATCTTCAATCCCATTCCACCGTCTCCGACGGCGAGCTCGAGCCAGCCGCCGTCGCGCGCTCGGCCGCGGAGGCCGGGGTGACGACGATGGCCCTGACCGACCACGACGGGGTAGCCGGGGTCCGCGAGGCAATGGACGCCGCCGGCGAGGCCGGGATCGAATGCGTCCCGGCGGTCGAGATGTCATGCGTGCACAAGTACTCCGAGGACCTCCACATCTGCGGCTACTGGATCGACCTCGAAGCGATCGCTCCGGCGTGCGAGCGCGCACAGCAGGAGCGCGTCGACCGGGCTCGCAAGATCGTCGACAAGCTCAACGAGCACGGCGTCGACGTGACGTTCGACGACGCCGCCGCGAAGGCAGGCGCCGCGGACGCGATCGGCCGCCCCCATATCGCCAAGGCGGCCGGAGCCGGCCCCGACCTCGGCCCGTTCTTCGAGGAGTACCTGGTGCCGGGCGCGAAGGCATTCGTATCGCGCGGCTGGCCGAGCGCGGAGGAAGCCGTGAAGCTGATCCACGAGACCGGCGGTGCGGCGGTCGTCGCCCACCCCTACTGGGACGTCTCCGAACCCGACAAGGTGCGCGACCTCGTCGAGAGCCTCGTGCGCGACGTCGGCCTCGACGGAATCGAGACCTTCTACCCGCCGCACACCCGCGCCGAGACCGAGCACTGCCTCGCGATGTGCGACGAGTTCGACCTCGTCGCGACCGGCTCGTCGGACTTTCACGGCCCCAACCACAAGAGCTTCGCGCGCTGGGGCGCCTACCAGACGTATGACCTGGGCGAGCCGCAGGTTCCCGACGCGCCGCGGTAGCTCAGGACCTAACTGCGGCTGGGTAGAGGATCGGGTTCAGCGTAGGCGGCTGGACCGCCGGCCCCGGGTGGACCAAGGGGGGTGCCTAACGTTCCATGTCGCTATGCGGACGAAACGTTTGTCACCCCCTCCACAACCGGGATGGGGGCGCCGCAAGCCGCTAGTCCCACTTCCCTACCCAGCCAATCCCCGTCCCGGCCCTCGACGCGAAACCGGGGTACCCCACCTACTTCGGGATCAGCTCCCGTTCTTCGAGGTAGGCCAGGATCTGCTGCGCCGACTCCTCGGGGGTCTGGTTCTCGGTGTCGAGCACCAGCTCGGGGTTCTCCGGGGCCTCGTAGGGATCCGAGACGCCGGTGAACTCCTTGATCTCGCCGGCGCGGGCCTTCTTGTAGAGGCCCTTCGTGTCGCGGCGCTCGGCCTCGTCGAGCGAGACCTTCACGTAGGCCTCGATGAAGCGGTCGCCCATCGTCTCGCGGGCCTCGTCGCGGAGCTCCGCATAGGGGGAGATCGCGGCGGTGATCACCGGGACGTCGTTTCGCGACAGCAGGTCGGCGACGAACGCGATCCGCCGGATGTTGATGTCGCGGTCCTCCTTCGAGAAACCGAGGCCCTTGGAGAGGTTCTCGCGCACGACGTCGCCGTCGAGCACCTCGACCTTGGAGCCGCGAGCCTTGAGGTCGTCGACGAGGTGTCCGGTGATCGTGGACTTGCCGGCTCCCGAGAGCCCGGTGAACCAGAGCGTGAAGCCCTTTTCGCCAGCCATCTTTTAGTCAGCTTCCTTTTTATAAGCGTCGATCAGGATGTCGGCGACCTCTTCCCGGGTGAACTCGACTGGGGGCTTCTCGCCCGCCTCGAGCATCTCGCGCACCTTGGTGCCCGATAGGAAGAGGCGCGACTCCGCCTCGTGGGGGCAGGTCTTGCCCGAGCCCATTCCCTCGCACTCGTCACACCAGAAGGTGTGCTCGAACATCAGCGGCTCGATCCCGAGCTTCGCGACGTCGACGTCGTCGAAGATCTTCTGGGCGTCGTAGGTGCCGTAGTAATCGCCGACGCCGGCATGGTCGCGGCCGACGATGAAGTGGGTGGCACCGTAGTTGCGCCGCACGATCGCGTGGAAGATCGCCTCGCGCGGGCCGGCGTACCGCATCGCCGCCGGGTTGACGCCGAGCACGACCCGGTCGTTGGGGTAGTAGTTCTCCATCAGGATCTCGTAGCAGCGCATCCGCACGTCGGCCGGGATGTCGCCCTTCTTGGTCTCGCCGATCAGCGGGTGCAGGAAGAGCCCGTCGCAGACCTCGAGCGCGGCCTTTGTCAGGTACTCGTGAGCGCGGTGAATCGGGTTGCGCGTCTGGAAGGCGACGATCCGCTGCCAGCCGCGGTCGGCGAACTCCTTGCGCGACTCGGCCGGCGTCAGGTAGCGGCGCATGAACGCCTCCTCGTGGTCGGGGGCCGCGTCGGCCTCGATCGTGCCGGCGACGCAGCGGTTGCCCTCCTCGCGGATCGCGGCGACACCGGGATGCTCGTCGTCCGTCGTGCGATAGACCTGCTCGGCCTCGCGTTCGACGTCGCGCTCGTAGACCTCGCTCACCGTCAGGCGGCCGAGTGCCTTGCCGTCCTTCGAGCTCAGAGCCACGACGTCGCCCCCGGAGCAGTCGAGATCGGTCGCCAGGGTGACGGGTATCGACCACACCTCCTCGCCGTTGGCGAGCTTCATGTCCTCGACGACCGAGCGCCAGTCGTCGGAGCCCATGAACCCGTCGAGCGGAGCGAAGCCGCCGTTTGCAAGCAGCTCGAAGTCCGCCGTCTGGCGGGCCGAGAGCGTGAGGTCGAGGGAGTCGTTGTCAGCCATTTGGTGTGCTCGGGAGGCCGGGCAGTAAAGCAGGTCGGTGCCCCGAAGAGCCCAACGCGTCGAGTCTCGAGGCCGTCCAGCCGCCTACCCGTTGAGCCCGCACTCCGTCTTTTCCGACGTCGCCCAGCGCCCCGCTCGCGGGGGCTCGCCGACGCCCGGAGGGCGGGTGCAGTGGGTGCAGCCGATCGAAGGGTAGCCAGCGTCGTGCAGCGGGTTGTACGGGACGTCGTGCTCGTTGATGTAGCGCCACACGTCCTGGTCCGACCAGTCGGCGAGCGGGTTGAGCTTCCAGAGGCCGAAGCGCCGGTCCCAGCCGAACTTGGCGGCTCCGGCACGTGTCTGGGAGTCCGAGCGCCGGATCCCCGAGACCCAGCAGTTGACGCTCGACAGCGCCTGGCGCATCGGGTCGACCTTGCGAATTCCGCAGCAGGCGTCGGGCTGGCGATTCCACAGCTCGGGCCCGTAGACCTGCTGCTGCTCGCCGAGCGAGATCCCCGAATAGCGCTCGAACTCGATCCCGTAGCGCTCGGCGAGCGCGTCGCGGGTCGCGTAGGTCTCCTCAAAGAGGACGTCGGTGTCGAGGAAGAAGAACCGCGTCTCGGGATTGATCCGCTGCGCGATGTCGATCACCACCGACGACGTCTTCTGAAACGAGCACGCGAAATAGAGGTCCGGGTGGAAGGCCTCGATCGCCCAGCGGATGACCTCTTCGGCGGAGCGGCCCTCGAGCTCCGCCGTGACCACCGCGGGGTCGATCCGGGTCTCGGGCGGCGGATGGCCCGCAGAGCCGTTCGCGGCCTCGTTGCCGTTCGTGCTGGGCGCGGTTGCGAGCTCTAGACCGCGCACTCGCCCTCACCACGCTCGACCTTGTAGGGGTCCTTGCGGGCCCAGTCGACGAAGTGGTTGAGGTTCTCGATGTTGAACTCGACCGGCATCGACAAATCCTTGACGCGCTCCTCGAAGACCGCTGTGCCGACGCGCTCCGCGAAAGCGTTGAACTGCTCGCCCTCGTCGCGCTGGTCCTCGTACATGCGCACCCAGCGCTCGACGGCGTCGGGCACGCGCTTGGCCGGCAGGCGGGCCTTCAGCCGCGTCCCGTAGGTGACGTCGCCGCCCTCATAGTTGCCGCCGATGTGGGCGATGTAGGCGGGGATCGTGCGCTCGCCGACCTTGATCGAGGCGCCGTAGAAGCCGATGTTCGCGATGTGATGCTGGCTGCAGCCGTTGGGGCAGCCGCTCATCTTGACGTGGATGCGCTTCGTCACCGGATCGCTGATCCCCATCTCGGTGATGCGCTGCTCGACGGCGGCGTTGAGGCCCATCGAGCTCGTGATCCCGAGCTTGCAGCTGTCGGTCCCGGGGCAGGAGACGACATCGGTGATCTGGCCGACGCCGGCGTCGCCGAGGCCGAGCTCGACCAGGCGCTGCCAGACGTCGTAGACGGCTTCGGTGCGCACCCACCGCAGGACGAAGTTCTGCTGCACGGTCGTGCGCATCGAGCCGCCGCAGTACTCGCGCATGATCTCGCCGATGGCGCGGAATTGGTCCGGCGTGAGGTCGCCGCGCGGGACCTTGACCTCGACCGTGACGAAGCCGTCCTGGCGCTGCGGGCGCACGCTGGTCTCGACGAAGGCGTCGAACTCGGAGCGGTCGCCGTTCGGGCTCGCGGCGCCGGTTGCCGCCGCCGGCGCGTTCGCGGCCTCGTCGATGCTCGGAAGCAGGCGCTCGATGCTGAAGTCGCGCTCGTCGGTCCAGTCGCCCTCGAGCTCCTCTTCGACCATCTCGCGGAAGGCGTCGATTCCGACCTTGTCGACCAGGACCTTGATCCGGGCGCGCGCACGGTTCTTTCGCAGCCACTGCTGGCGGTCGAAGATCCGCCAGCAGGCCTCGGAGACCTTGAGGTAGTCGCCGTTGTCGAGCTCGACGAATTCGGACAGCGTCGGAGCGATTCTGGGCATGATCGACGTGCCGCCGCCGATTCGGATCTCGACGCCGCGCACCCCGTCGCGCTGCTTCGGGATGAAGCCGATGTCGTGGATGCCGGTGATCGCGACGTCCTCGTCGGTCGCCGTGAACGCGGTCTTCACCTTGCGCGGCATCAGCTGGGTCACCGGGTGGCGGACGAAGTAGCGGACGTAGGCGATCGCGTAAGGGGTGATGTCGAAGAGCTCGTTCTCCGTGACGCCGGCGCGCGGGTCGCCGGTCACGTTGCGGATCGTGTTGCCGCAGCCCTCGCGTGACGACAGGTCGGCATCGCCGAGCTCGCGGATCGCCTTGGCGGCGTCGGGCAGCGGGACGTGGTGGATCTGGATGTTCTGGCGCGTCGTGATGTGGCCGCGGCCCAGCGGCGCGTACTTCTCGATCACCGACGCAAAGGCGTCCATCTGGTCGGGGGTCACTCCGCCAAGCGGGAGCTTGCAGCGGATCATCTGAACGTCGGGCTGGCGCTGGCCGTAGACGCCCTGCTTGAGCCGGAAGCCGATGAACTGCTCCTCGGTCTGGTCGCCGCGCATGAAGCTCGCGGCCTCCGTGTCGAAGTCGTCGAACTCGCGCTCGATGATCGGGATGACGTGCCCAGGGACGTCCTCGTAGACCTCCGGGTTCTCGAGCGAGCCGAGCTTGGCCTTCGCGCCGCGGCCCTTTGAGGGGTCTACGTCAAGCTTGTGCTCGGCCGCGGCGCGCTCGAGCGCGCTCGCCTCGGATGTGCCCGTCGGCTCCACGAAGAGGCAGTATTACACAAATCCTGACCGGGTTTAGGGGATTTAGGGGCGACCTGCGGAAGGGGTCGCTATGCGGGCCAAACGTAGGTCACCCCCTCCCGGGTCCCCCCCTAACCAGCCGGGCGGCGGGCTCTCGCCCGCCGCCCTTTCACTTCACGTCACGGCAGCGCCACCGAAATGGCGGCGAACTTCTCCTAGTCGACGTCCGTTCCCTCGATCAGGAAGGCGACGCGCACGTGAGCGCGGTACTCGTCGAGGTTGTCACCCCGGATACCCGTGCTCACGATGTCGACGGCGCGCACGTTTCGCAGCGAGCTCTGAGCCTGGCTCAGCGCCTGCTTTGCGGCGTCGTCGGTGGACTGCTTCGAGCTGCCGACGAGCTCGATGATCTTTACAACGGCCACTCTCTCCTCCTTCGTTGGAACGAAAAGCCTGGAGGAGTTCTATACGCCGGGACCTGGCGGCACAAGCCCGGGTCAGCCGGGCGGCAGGCCCCAGCGTGTCGGCAGACCCGCCCGCAACCCGATGCCCTCCTCGAGCGCCGCCCGCTGCCAGCGGCTCTGCGCGGTGCTCGGGCCGGGGGTGGGAGCCGTGTCGGCGAGGAACTGCTCGATCGCCGCTGCGATCGCCGCCGCCTCCCCGGGCGAGGCCGCCGGGGTGGCGAGCTCGATTCGTGGCCGCGGAGGCCGGCGCTGTCCGTTGCTGGCCAAGGCGGGTACCTAGGACGACCGCGGGAAGGTGACGCCGGTCAGCTCCTCGGAGACCTCCCACAGGCGGCGCGCCGCCTGCTCGTCGCGTCCCCGAGCAATTGGCTCGACGTGAGTCGGGCTGCCGCGGAACTCGCGAAAGCCGTCCGGTCCGATGAAGTCGCCGCCCTCGACGCCGGACGCCGTCGCCGCGTAGAGCGTCGGCAGCGCGCCAACGTTCGGGCTCTGGGCGACGAGCAGGTTGCTGACCCGCATCGCCGCCTTTGCGATCCCGGTCGGGCCCGAGCTCTGAAGGTTGGTGGCCGAGTAGCCGGGGTGTGCGAGGACGCTCTTGACGGGCAGGCCGGCGGCGAGGCTGCGGCGCTCGAGCTCGAGGGCGAACAGGACGTTGGCGAGCTTGGAGCGCTGATAGGCACCGCGCGGCGAGTAGCCGCGCTCGCTCTGAAGGTCGTCGAAGTCGATCTCGCCAGCCTTGTGCTCGATGCTCGAGACGGTGACCACGCGGGCTTCGGTGCCCCGGGCCAGGCGCTCGACCAGCAGCCCCGTGAGCGCGAAATGGCCGAGGTGGTTCGTACCGAGCTGAAGCTCGAACCCGTCCTTCGTCGTCTGGCGCGGGGTCATCATCACGCCGGCGTTGTTGACGAGCAGGTCGAGGCTGGGGTGGTCGGCCGCGACCGCTCCGGCGAAGCTTCGGACCGAGGCGAGGTCGGCGAGGTCGAGCGTGCGCGGCTCGAGCTCGGCGCCGTCGACGTCGGCCGCGATCGAGTCGCGCGCCGCTTCGGCCTTTGAACCGCGCCCCGCGAGCACGACCCGCGCTCCCGCGCGCGCCAGCTCGCGCGCCGTGACCAGCCCGAGTCCGCTGTTGGCGCCGGTCACGACCGCGGTGCGGCCGCTGAGGTCGGGGATCTGGTCGGCGGTCCAATCGGTCATCGGATGCTCGCCGGCTGCGGAGTCGACGTCTCAAGACCCTAACGCGCAAGAGTGATGGGCGTGATCCCGGCGTTCTCGAACGACGCGGTGCTCGCCGCGGTCTCGCCCGGCGAGGCGATTGAGCGGACCCGGCGGGCCTTTGAACGTCATGCGCTGGGGGAATGGGAGATGCCCGCCAAGGTCTACCTCGACAGTCCACCGCATGGCGACTTTCGCGCCATGCCGGCGCGCGGCGACGGGCTGGCGCTGCTCAAGTGGGTGACGTCGTTTCCCGCCAACCCGCAGCGCGGTCTACCCGTCGTCGCCGGATTGGTCGTGCTCTCCGACGCCACGAGCGGCGAGCCGCTGGCGATCATCGACTGCCGTGCCGTGACCTGGCTGCGCACCGGAGCCGCGGCGGCGGTATCGACCCTCGCCCTCGCACCCAGCCAAGCCCGCACCGCCGGCCTGATCGGCTGCGGGGTCAACGGTGCTTGGGCGGCGCGCTGCCTAGCCGCGTCCGGCTACGGACCGGGGGTCTGCAGCGACCGCGACGCCGAGGCGGCCCGGACCCTGGCCGACGAGCTCGGCTGGATCGCGGGCCCGCGCGACGAGGCGGCTGCGCAGGACGTCGTCGTGACCGTCACGCCTGGAGACGAGCCCGTGCTGCACGCCTCCGACCTGCGCCCCGGTCAGCATTTCGCCGTCCTCGGCGCCGACGCCCACGGCAAGGCCGAGGTCGACCCCGCCGCGATCGAGCGCTGCAGCCTCTTCTGCGACGAATGGGAGCAGGCGGCCGGCGGCGGCGAGCTGGCCGGCCCGGTGTTGCGGGGCGCCGTGGGCCGCGACGACGTGGTCGAGCTGGGAGTGGTGCTGACCGGACGCGCCCCGGGCCGGCGGGCCGACGACGAGCTGACGCTGTTCGACTCGACCGGCCTCGCGATCCAGGACCTGGCGATCGCCCAGGCGGTCCTGGAGGGCTGGCGCGAGGGCCGCGTCGAGGCGAAGGAGATCGAGCTCTGAATCGGTGCGCGCCCACCCGGGCGCATATGACGTTCGCCTAGGGGCGGGGCGAGGTCTCGTCGGAGTCCAGCGGCTGCGTCGCGGGCTCGTCGGGATCCAGCGGCCGAGTTGCCGTGTCTTCGTCGCCCCCCACTCGATCGCTCGGGTGCGGTGGCGGAGCATCGGCCGGAGTCGGAGGGGGCGCCGCGCCCGCCGGCGGTGAGGGCGGGACGGTCGCCGGTGGCGAATGGGGAGACCCGGCGGGCGGCCCGGTTGTCGGGGAAGACCCACTCACGGCGGCGGGCTCAGACGGCGAAGAACCTGCAGTCGATCCCGATGCGGGCCGCGAACTGACCACGATCGAGATCTGCGACTTGGTCAAGAACCCCCCGGCGGCCATCAGCGCGGCGCCGACGAAGCCAAGCCAGGCGCCGGATTCCAGCGGCAGGTCGCGGGCGGCGGGCGGATCGTCGAGCAGCGTCACGATGACGAACGCGAGCGCTCCCACCCCGATCCACGGCAGCGCACGCTCCGAAGCAAGCGATGCACCGCTCCCGGGCAGGCGCATCGGCAGGGCGATGACGAGGGCGACGATCGCCAGCGCGGCGAGCACGATGTCGCCGATCTCGAAGACCTCCCAGGCGCTGAGCCCAGGCTCGTACCAGTCGAGAAACAGGCTGACCAGCAGCGCTGCGGCGCCCGCGATGACCAAGAGATGTCCGGCGTTGAGTCGTTCTGGCATGTCTTCCTACAGCGGGATGTTGCCGTGCTTTCGCTTTGGCTGCTCCACCCGCTTGGTCTGCAGCGCGTGCAGCGCCCGGATCAGCTTCGGGCGTGTCTCGTGGGGAACGATGACATCGTCGATGTAGCCACGCTCGGCGGCCGAGTAGGGATTCGCAAAACGCGCCTTGTAGTCCTCGATCAGCTTTGAGCGCCGCTCGTCGGGCGTCGGCGACTTCGCGATGTCGCGGCGAAAGATGATGTTGACCGCGCCCTCGGGCCCCATCACGGCGACCTCCGCGGTCGGCCATGCGAAGTTGAAGTCCGCCAGCATGTGCTTGGAGTTCATGACGTCATAGGCGCCGCCGTAGGCCTTGCGGGTCACGACGGTCAGCTTCGGAACGGTCGCCTCGGTGAAGGCGTAGAGCAGCTTGGCACCGCGACGGATGATTCCGCCCCATTCCTGCGAGGTCCCCGGCAGAAAGCCGGGCACGTCGGTGAACGTGACCAGCGGAATGTTGAAGGCGTCGCAGAAGCGCACGAAGCGCGCCGCCTTCTCCGACGACTCGATGTCGAGCACGCCTGCGAGGTGATTGGGCTGGTTGCCGACGATCCCGACCGGAAAGCCGTCGAGGCGCGACAGGCCGACGATGATGTTGCGGGCGTAGTGCTCGTGGACCTCGAAGAACTCGCCGTCGTCGACGATCAGCGAGACGACGTCGCGCATGTCGTAGGGCTTCGAGGGGTCGTCGGGGACGATCGTGTCGAGGGCCTCGTCCATCCGGTCGGGCTCGTCGTAGGGCTCGACGCGGGGCGGCAGCTCGAGGTTGTTGAGCGGCAGAAACGACATCATGTAGCGCACGTCTGAGAGGCACTGCTCCTCGTCGTCGGCCGCGAAGTGGGCGACGCCGGACTTCGAGTTGTGGGTCATCGCGCCGCCGAGCTCCTCGAACTCGACCTCCTCGCCGGTCACCGTCTTGATCACCTCGGGCCCGGTGATGAACATGTGCGAGGTCTCCTTGACCATGAAGATGAAGTCGGTCATCGCCGGCGAGTACACGGCACCGCCGGCGCACGGGCCCATGATCACGCTGAGCTGCGGGATCACCCCCGAGCACTGGACGTTGCGCACGAAGACGTCGCCGTAGGCGCCGAGCGAGACGACGCCCTCCTGGATCCGCGCCCCGCCGGAGTCGTTGATCCCGATCACCGGCGCCCCGACCTTGGCCGCGAGGTCCATGACCTTGACCATCTTCTCGGCCATCACCTCGCCGAGCGAGCCGCCGAAGACGGTGAAGTCCTGGCTGAAGACGAAGACCGTGCGCCCGTCGATCGTGCCGTAGCCGGTCACTACCGCGTCGCCCCACGGCCGGCGCTTGTCCATCTCGAACTCCGTGCTGCGGTGGCGCACGAAGGTGTCGAGCTCCTCGAACGAGCCCGGGTCGAGCAGCTTCTCGATCCGCTCACGCGCCGTGAGCTTGCCCTTGGAGTGCTGCTTTTCGACCGCCTCATCGGACGCCGAGTGAATCGCCTGCTCGCGCAGTTCGCGCAGCTGGGCGAGCTTCTCCTCGTGGGTCTGGGGAAAGCTCTCGCGCACGGGGCGGAGTCTATGGCGCTGTCGCCGCGCCCGGTGGGGGCGCTACACCGTTCGTGCGGCGCGCTGCAACACCCGCGCCAGCGCCTCGACCAGCGTCGGGTCGAGCTCGGCGCCGCCCGAGGCGCGCAACCAGGCCAACGCGGCGTGGCGCCCCTCGTCCGGCGTCGCCACGGCCTGCTGGTGCAACAGGACGTCATACGAGCATGCGACGCGGATGATCCGCGACGCCAGCGGGATTCCCTGACCCGCCAGCCCGCCCTCGCCCTCGCCGTCGAAGCGCTCACGGCTGTGCAGGATCCAGGCGCACGGCTCCTCGCCGATCCCGGCGCCGAGCGCGACCTTGTGGCCGAGCCCCTCGTGGGAGTGGAGCTGGCCGCGCTCCGACGCCGAGAGCTGGCCAGGCGGCTCGGTGAGCAGCCAATCCGGGAGGTAGAGCTTGCCGACGTCGTGGACGCGGGCAGTCTCGCGGAGAAGCTCACACTCGTCGCGTCCGAGCCCGACCTCGACCCCGAGGGCGAACGCGTAGGCGGCTGTCGCATCGGCATGCAGGCGCGACCCGGGTATGTGCTGCTCGAGCCCGTCGAGCAGCGGCTCGCCGCGCAGCCGCGTCTCGCTCGCGGCGCTCAGCTCAGGCGCGGGTGAAGGGGCGCCGCTGTGGGGCGGAGAGCTCATCGAGCATTTGCTCCAGCGCGTCGTCGGCGGGGTCGGAGCCGCTGCCGTCGCGGGCCTCGATCGTGACATTGGTGCCCCAGCCCTTCTCGGCAAGCGAGAGCTCGATAGCCGCGCCGGCGGCTTGGCCGGCGGGGCGCCACGCCAGGCGCTCGCCCTCGCGGCGCTCGGTGATCTCGATCCTCACCTGAGGATCGCCGACCAGGTCGGCGGCCCAGCGTCGCATCAGCTCGGGGTCGTCTACGAGCTCCCAGAGCTCCGGCGGCGACTTGACGAGCGTTCTCTCGGCATTGCCCATCTCGTCGCGCCACTTCGCTCGAGGCGCCGGTTGTCCTGCTGGAAGACATCGTTTCCATCCCGAGGTGCAAACTTATTCTCATGAGAGCGAGCCTTCGTTCCCACCCGGCCGCGGCGCGGTGAGCCCGGATGCGACTCCAGCGGCGCGGCCGACCGCGCTCGACCTCGCCGAGCGCGACTGCCCGATCTGCCGCGCCGGCGGCCAGCCCGAGCTCGTCCACGAGGCAAGCTACGACCTCTCGCGACTCGACGGCTTCGCCTTCGCCTCGCGAAAGCAGCCCGAGTACATGCACCTGAAGCTGCTGCGTTGCCGCCGCTGTGACCTGCTGTACGCGAGCCCGGCCCCGCGTCCCGAGCAACTCGAGCTCGCCTACCGGGGCGCCGAGTACGACAGCGCCGACGAGGCCCGCTATGCGGCTCGCACCTACGCCCGCCTGCTGCGCAGGGTGCTGGCCTCGCTGCCCGATCGCTGCGGGGCGCTCGACATCGGCGCCGGCGACGGGGCGCTGGCATCGCAACTCGTCGCGCTCGGCCTCGAAGGGGTCGTGGGCGTCGAGCCATCGCTGGCGCCGCTCGAGGCCGCAGCCGGCGACGTCAGGCCATTGCTTCGCCACGGCTCCTTCGACGCGGCCGACTTCGAGCCCGAGAGCCTGCGGCTGGTCACCTGCATGGCGACGATCGAGCACGTCCACGACCCGCAGTCGCTGTGCGACGGGGCCCGCGGGCTCCTGCGCCCCGGCGGAGTGCTCGTGGTCAGCGCTCACGATCGCCGCGCAGCGCTCAACCGCGCCCTCGGCCGCCGCTCGCCGATCTACGACATCGAGCACCTGCAGCTGTTCTCCGAACCCTCGCTGCGCGCCCTGCTGGAGGCGGCCGGCCTCAGCGACGTTGGGGTACGG
>Ga0136620_10000072_pt1 | contig 37605 bp, 39 predicted proteins | sample AntDrymUQ4162106_2_FD_104806 | JGI IMG/M metagenome (GOLD analysis project Ga0136620, IMG submission 104806) | Polar desert sand microbial communities from Dry Valleys, Antarctica - metaG UQ416 (21.06) | ecosystem: Environmental > Terrestrial > Soil > Desert | place: Antarctica: Dry Valley... | reverse complement strand
TTCGGCGGCGTCGACTTCCTTATCAACAATGCCGGGATTCAGATCCCCTCCCCGAGCCATGAGCTGTCGCTCGATGATTTCGAGAAGGTCCTGCACGTCAACCTGGTTGGGGACTTCATATGCGCCCGGGCGGCGATCGAGCATTTCCTCGCCGAGAACAAGCCTGGCGCCAACGTCAACGTTCGAGTGTCCACGAAGTGATCCCCAAACCCCGGTTTGTCGGCTACTCGGTGTCGAAAGGAGGCATGAAAACCTCACCAAGACCCTGGCTCTCGAATACGCAGGGAAAGGAATCAGAGTGAACGCGTTAGGCCCGGGGGCGACCGTGACCCCGATCAACCGCGCCTGGATCGACGACCCGGTCAAACGAGTGCAGGTGGAGTCGCACACCCCGATGGGACGAGCGGGCGAGTCGTGGGAGATGGCGGCGGCGGTCGCCTTCCTGTGCTCGGACGAAGCGGCCTACATCACCGGCCAGACCTTGTTCGTCGACGGCGGGCTCACGCTCTACCCGCACTTTCGGGAGGCGTGGTCGTCAGAATGAACGATCCGGCCGAACGCACGAGAAGGTTGCTTCTTTTTTTGCGACGTAAACGGGGCGGAAAACACCGTGTTTACATCGCGAGAACAAGCTTCGGTTTGAAAATAGGCCTCGATTTCAGCTAAACGTAGGTCCATGAAGCGGACGAAGAGCTGGCTGGCTGTTCTCGTATTGGTGTTGAGTCTGGGTGCCTGCGGCGATGATTCGAATCCCTCGGGCGGCAACAGCGACAACTCGGGCTCGGACTCAGAGACGACCGGTTACAACTAGAGGACACGTCATTCTTTAGGCAATTCTGGTTGCTATGCAACTAGCGGAACCTAAGGTTTGAGATGATGGTGGAGCTGGGGGGATAGGCACCAAGAAGTCAGCCCTTCAACTGTAAGAAGACACCAAGGCCGGCTTCTGATAGGTGGGAATGGGCTATGGCGTTCGAACTCGCAGGCATTTATTGCACACCACGCTCGAAGGTCTGTTGGATCAACCACTACTGAGCAACCTGATCGCATCTGGCACGCAGCCTTCGCGAACTGCCTAGCACCATCTACATTCTCAGACCGATAGGCAAGGACCTCCTGTCCGTCGAGAAGAGCTGTCAAGCGCTCGTGCACTGATGCGTCCTGCTGCTACGGCCCGTGACATCGGCTAGGCGGCGAAGGGCCACCAGTTTCCCACAAGCACCCAGCGAGAACCGGCCGACGGTCCGACTGTTTCGATCTCCCACAACAGATTCTCGGTTGGGTCCGATCTGTCGATCAGAACGACAGCGGATGAGGAGGTCAAGCGGAGCACCAGCTAGCGCCACAATTCATCAGGAACGCTTAGAACCACCATCCGACCCGGCGGCTTGCCCGCACAATCGACCGGACGACAGGCTCCAAGTCTTAGTCGATTAGATTCGCCTGGGCTTTCAGTCGTTCTGCTCGCCTCATGGCGGCGTTAGAGCGCCACGCAACGAGGACGTTTCCTCCGACGAGGGCCAGTACAAAGAGGAATATACCCAAGGCAAGGGATCCAACAACTATGACGGCCATGAACGCTGCCAACAATGCAGCTAGGTAGGCGCCAATCGAGTTGCGGATCTCCTCGATCGGAGTCCCTGGCAGCCGCTGCGGCAGCATGGACCCAGACCAATCAACACGCCACCCTCGCCTCTTCTTACGTTGTCGCCGCTCAGGAACTCGCCGCAGTCGCCACACTGGTCGACCTTCAGCGGTCCGAAAACGATTGGAGCCGTTTCGTGGACTCGTCGGAGGCGGCGATCTCCCGAGCGCACACCCTCTGGCGAGCGTTCCGAGCCCGCTGATGCCAAAGCCGAACCCACCTCCCGAAAAGCCGCACAACCCAGAGGACAAGGCGGCCGTTCCAAAGACCCGACCTGGTGCCGCGCCCCACCACACCCATGTTGAGTCCGGACGAACAAGAGACGACGAGTCGGAACCGCTGCTCTTTCTCTCATACGACACCGACGACCAGGCCGAAGCCCGAGAGCTGCGACTCATGTTCCAAGAGGACGGCTACCAGGTTTGGATGGCACCAGAGGACATCCGCGGCACGCGTCCGTGGACCCAGCAAATCGTTGATGCGATCTCGGCAGCATCGATGCTGGTTGTCCTGGTCTCCGCCGAGTCCAACACCTCCGAGCACGTGGGGCGGGAAGTGAAGATCGCCCTCGATAAGACCAAACCCATTCTCCCGGTCCGAGTCGAGGAAGTTGCTGTCTCCGGCACCCTCGAATATCTCCTCACCCTCGTCCAGTGGGTCGACGTCTTCCCACCACCCTTGAACCTGCATCGCAGCATCCTCAAACAACGGATCGGCGACCTCCTTTCAGACAGAGCCGAGACGATCAATGCATCGGATCCCGCGGCACGGCCCAAGCCACTTTCGTCGTCAACGGTCTCGCCTTACCAAGGTCTCGCCGCGTTCCAGCCGGAAGACGCGGCTCGTTTTTACGGGCGAAATGAGCTCGTCGCGACCTTGCTCGGGCGACTTGAAAATGAACGCGTGCTGGTTGTGGGGGGGCCGTCCGGGAGCGGCAAGTCGTCGGTGGTACGGGCGGGTCTCGTTCCCGCCATTGGAGCCGGAGCTATCTCTGGCAGCGCACGTTGGCCTTTGGCCCTCTTTACGCCCCGGTCGAATCCTGTCGCTGAGCTGTCGTATCAACTCACGAAGCTGTCTCGTGACATGACCCAACTCAGCGGGGAGCCTCTTCGCGACACGTTTGTGACCCGTGATACAGGCGAAGCCAGATATCTGGCCGAGAAAGTGACCGCTGCCAGCGGGGGTTTGCTGTTGGTCATAGACCAGTTCGAGGAGTTGTTCACGCTCAACGGGCGAAACGAACAGGAAGCGTTTGTCGAGTTGCTCGCAGAACTCGCCGACCCGGTCGACAGTCGGGTCCGCGTGGTAATAGTCGTACGAGCCGACTTCTACGGCACGTGCGCAACGTTCCCATGGCTGGCGAGTCGCATCACGTCCAACCAAGTCCTCGTCGGACCGATGACGCGCTCGGAGCTGCGGTTGGCGATCGAACAGCCGGCGATCGACGCGGGGTGGCGCCTCGAAGAGGGACTTGTCGACGCTGTCCTCGACGACGGCGGCGGCGAACCCGGCGCATTGCCGCTCGTGTCGTATGCGATGGCCGAGACTTGGCGGCGCCGTAACGGCTCACTTCTAACGATCGACGGCTACCGCGCTGCGGGAGGGGTAGCCGGAGCGATCTCACAGACGGCTGAAGCCCTGTATCAGGAATCTTTTGACGACGCCGAGCGGGGCTCATGCCGCAGGTTGATGCTGCGCTTGGTGACTCCCGGAGAGGGAGCTTCCGACACGCGCCGCCAGGTAGCCATGGACGATCTCGCATACGACGGCACGCCCGACGTGATCAAGCGTGTTGCCGAGCGGATGGTGGATGTCCGCTTGCTCACCATCGACCGGGACACAATCGAGATCGCTCACGAAGCAATACTCGGGTCGTGGCCGCGCCTGCGGCACTGGATCGAGACGAGCCGCGACGACCTCAGGATGCGTCAGCACATCGGCTACGCAGCGGCGGAGTGGGTGGCCCAGGGCCGCGACCCGGACCTTCTCTACCGGGGCACGCCACTCCAATCGGCGATGGAATGGTTTGCAGACAACAGCGATGTGCTCGGTCAGGACGATCGTCAGTTCCTCGAAGCCAGTGAAACCGCTTTTCGTACCGCGCAGGAACAGATGGAAGAAACCCGCAGGCGGTCGAGGAGGATTCGCCGCATCGGGGTGTCGGTCCTTGCGGCACTCACGGTGGCTACTGCGATCGCGTCGATGGTTGCCTTCTCAGCGCTGGGCGAAGCCAACGACCGCTTTGGGCAGTCTCTGGCAACACAGGCCGTCGGGATGTCCGGATCCGACCCTCGAGCCGCTCTGGCCTTGGCGGTTGAGGCGATTGCGCTGGGCGGCCCAGACTCCTACGACGCCCGGGTTGCGTTGGTCGATGCCAGCCAGAACCTCTCCAGCGCAGACTACGCGCCTGCCGGCTCGCCCATCGTCGTGGGTGACGCGTTGTCGATAGCGGTGAGCCCAAATGGCCAGTTGATCGCAACCGGGAACCGAGACGGCACGGTCTCGCTGTGGAGTGGCAAGGGTGAGTTGTTGGCGGGCGCAGTGCCGGGTCACGAAAAGGCGATCGAAGAGATAACCTTCACACCCGACGGCGAGCATCTGGTGACCGGAAGCTTCGATCGCACGGTGCGGGTGTGGGATGTGAGCGATCCACGGCAGGTGCCGGTGCCCCTGTTAGTCGGCAGCACCGGCGGACTCGTCTGGAGCGTCGCCGTCAGCCCGAACGGATCCACCGTCGCGTCGGCCAGTGAGGATGGTTCTATCCGACTCTGGGACCTGATCGAACGCAGGCAACTCGGCGACCCGGTCATCGAGACTAACCATGACTTCCTGACGGTGGCGTTCGCTCCGGACGGCAGCCTGCTGCTCGCCAGCAATGGGCGAGGCGAGGTGATGGGGTGGTCGCTTCCCGATCGCCGCCAAGTAATCACTCCCTTCAACGCACACCAAAGCGACGTGTGGGAGATTGAATTCGAGGACGGCGGTGCTCGGTATGCGACGGCGAGCAGCGACGGACGCATCCGGATTTGGGAGACGTCGACGGGCACGCTGATCGCCGAGCCGTTTGCTGGGCTAGCCGAAGACGTGCGCGGCGTGCAGTTCGTTGCTCCCGGAAAGGTTGCCGCAGGCGACGAGGAGGGACGACTGTGGGTTTCCGCCCAGGATGGATCGCGCCGAACGTTCAGTTCGAGCGCACACCTCGGCCAGATCACCGATTCCGATTCCAACGGCAGCCTGGTCGTGACGCTCGGTTCGGATTGGCTGATGGTGATATGGTCGCCCGCCGCGATCCCCACATCGACTGTGATCCGCAACGCCGACGCCGGCGTATTCGGAGTAGCGGTGAGCCCCAACGGCGCTGTGGTTGCGTTCGGTGATGCGACCGGTCACGTCTCGCTAGCGGCCACCGCGACCGGACAAATGCTCGTCGGCCCGCTGTCGCTGCACGACGGGGTCGTCTGGAGCTTGGCTTTCAACGGGGATGGGTCGTTGCTGGCGTCCGGATCTGCCGACGGGACAGTGGTCGTGATCGACGCTTCCACGGGTAGCCAAGAGTACGCGTTCGATATTGGAGCCGGCGTCGGCGCCGTACTGTTCAAGGGCCAGGAACTGCTGACCGGCACGACCGACGGGATGGTCCGGATTTGGAACGGCGACGAAGTCGACCGTGAGCTCGGGCCTCATTCCAGCGAGGTGCTAGCCATGGCACTCTCGTCGGATGGCACCTTGGCCGTTACCGACTTGGGTGGATCGGTCCGGTTGTGGGACACGACCTCCGGGTTGCTCCTGGGCGACCCGATCCGAGCCGACGACAACGCCATTCGAGGAGTGGCGTGGTCGCAAGACGGGTCGATCCTGGCAACGGCAAGCGCAGACGAGGTAGTTCAGCTCTGGGATGTGCCCGGCACAACACTCATCGGGAACCTCACGCCGCACCCTGACGGAGCAACCGACGTCGTATTCTTACCGGATGGTGAAACGATTGCCACCACCAGCAGCGACGGGTCGGTGCGACTCTGGGATGTTTCGCTGGCTCGTCCCGTGGGTGGCCCCCTCACCGGCCACGATGACGCCAGCTGGCACATAGCGGTAGTGCCGGGGAGCATGCGATTCGTCACGAGCAGTGAGGACGGGACGGTCCGAGTGTGGGATGTGCTCGACCTCGATCGGGCATGCGAACGTTCGGCGGGCGCGTTTGACTACCAGCACCAACGACGATCGCTCGGCGAAGGCAGGACGCCGATCGGCTGCGGGAACCGCTCATAAGCGCTCACCGGTCGTCATCGTACGCGAGCCCGGCCGCTCGCCTCTCTCTGTGTCGTGATCACCCGAACCGTTAGAAGTCGGACGCGGGGCGAGGGCTTGCTCGTCGATGACCCCGCGGTCTCCCAACGTCATCTCGAGATTCGCCCCGACCAAGAAGACGGACTCCTAGTGCACGACCTCGCGCAACTCTTTGGCGACCAGCATCGGTTTCCACCCAGAAAGCACAACGAAATCGTCGAGGACCGGCTACCACGTCCACCTTGGTCAGAGGCCACTTCCCTCAGCGCCCCCGAGGACTTCCTCGAGCAGAAGACCGGTACTTGCTCGAGGCGTCCTCGAGGTGAGCGGCAATCAGACCATATCGGTTGGATTCTGCAGGACCGAGTGATCGACCCGGAGCCTAGAGAGAATCATCGGTGAAGGTTTGCACCTGCCGACTACTCTCTCGTGTGCCGCGCACCGGCCGATCCCCGCAGGTAGCGAACAACGCCAAGATGCTCCAGGGGCGAACACCGGGATAGTGCCGTCCTTTCGCCTCCAAAAAACGACCCCAGGCGCCAGGGTGTGCACGACAAGGCGATCACTGCCAGCATGACCTTTCGCGGCCGCGTATGCTTGCTGAGCTGTCATGTAGAGGATCTAAGGGAGGACCGCAATTCGTAACTCTGCGCCGTGGAAGCTCTTGCTCGTTGTCGCCTTGATCGCGGGAGCATGCAACGGCGACGACGCCGCCGACGATACCGGGCCGTCGGGGGGAACAGCCAACGATAGCGTTTCCAACGCGTGCCCGGCCGACGGCTGCAGGATCACCATCGTTGACGTGACTCGCGAAGGAGACGAGCTCGCCATCACCTGGGAGGCGAACTTTGCTCCAGACGTGTCGCGTAACCACATCCACGTGTACTGGGACATCTACACCGCTGACCAGGTGAGCAGTGACGCTGAAGCCCAGGGAACGACCCAGGGCGAATGGGTTCCAACCGATGCCGATCCCCGATTTGTGACCGAGTCCGAGGTGTCTGTGGCGAACCGGGGCACAAGCACGACTGTTTGTGTGACTGCAGGGAATCGAGACCATGCTGTGGTGGACTCAGCTCTTTTCGACTGTCGAGACGTGTCCGGGCAACTGTGACATGACATGGCTGGCTGATGCCACTCCGGGAGCGCTTTAGCCGCTACGTCCAATCGCTGATCGGCAGTGATGGGTTTTGGCTACATCGCCCGCCTTCGTGGGCTGATCTTGGCGGGGCGTGATGCTGAGCGGCTCTCCAGCGGCCGGCCCCATTCAGATCACGCCCGAGATGAGAGCACGGCGTGCCGAAGGGCTGGCAGTTCGTCGAGAGATGGACGCCCGATCTCGCATCGAGGATCAGCGGCGTTGGTACATGTCCAAAGCGGCCTACAACGACCAACGATTTCGGCTATGGATGACAATCACACTGATCCTGGAAGTGGCAGGCATCGGAGCCGGCCTCGTCAAAGCCTTCGGACTGCTCGCATTCACAGGTGACCTGCTTCGCACCGGTGACCTCCTTGGGACTTCGACCATGCAATGACCCTTTTCCCCGGTGAAGGCTGGCTCGTAAATGAGTGGAGGTCTGTTGACCAGGTCGTCTCAAGGCGCAGCAATAGGTAACAGCGAGAAGAGCCCTAGACGGCCCAACCGTCAGCTGTGTCGACAACCCCAGGAAGCAATACACCTAGTGTAGAAACGTGACCCCGTCGACGAGCCTAGAAGAGTCGCTGGCCCGATTCGACCGGATTATCGAGACCGCCAGTGTTGAGCGCAGCCACCTTGGTGTCTTTCCTGCTATGTACCGCACGGTGACGGAATCGATACGCGACGCTGTCCGTACCGGTGGGTTCTTCGATGACGACGCTCGCGCCGAACACCTGACCGTCGTCTTCGCTGAGAGGTACTTCGAGGCCTACGAAGCATATCGCCGCGGGGAACGAATCCCGAGATGTTGGGCCGTCGCATTCGAGGCGGCCGATTTGCCGCAACGATTAATGATTCTCCAGCACCTGCTACTTGGCATGAACGCCCACATCAACTTTGATCTCGGGCTGGCCACCGTGGCGGCCGCGAGTGGCGACCTGGAAGCCGTTCACGCCGATTTTCTTCGCGTCAATGAGATTCTCTACCAGGTCCTTAATAGGCTTCAGGGCCGACTCGGGACGGTGTCGCCTCGCCTGTCGATGCTCGATCGGCTTGGTGGACCGTGGGATGAGCGATTGATGTATGTCGGCATCCACACCTGCCGTGACCTCGCCTGGCAGTTCGCTAATCGGCTAGCGGAGTCGGCGGATGCCACGATAGAGGCAGAGGCAAGAGATAGTGACGCCTCATGTCTGGCCAGCTTGATGCTGCGACGTTGGTGTGCGCTGGGGGTCGCAACCAACCTTATCGCCCGAGTGGAGAGCCGCGACATCCCAGCCATCGTCGATGCCTTGAGCAGGGCCGAGGTGGACCTGGACGAAGCCGAACAGGTCGTGCACGCCGAACTTGCCGCCGGAGGATCCGTTGTGGACTCCCTGCAGGTGGCCGCCCGTTACCGCCGCCCTATGTGGACCGCCCGGTGACGTGAAGCGGGCCTAGCGCCTCACGGACACCGACTGCTTCGGATCAGCAATGGGTTAGCCGCTCTTCACGATTCCGGCGGCGATCCATTCGGCGACGGCCGAGATCGTCATCACCGGATGGCTCCCGATTGCGGTGGGGATCACCGATCCGTCGGCGACATACAGGCCCGGATGCCCGTGCACCTGTCCGTCCACACCCACCACGCCTTCGCCCGCCGTCTCCGATAGCGCGCAGCCGCCGAGGTTGTGCACGGTCATTGTTCGCCCGAAGAGCTGCCAAAGCGGGAAGTCGGCGTAGGTGCCACCGTAATGCTGGGCCAACTCTTGCATGGCTGTGCGCTGTCGGGTAATCAGGGCTCGATTCTCTCCGTGGTAGTCCCACAGTATGTCAAGCTTTCCGCCGCGAAGGACCAGCCGGCCCCCGGCGTTGTCGCGCCCGATCGCAAATACGGTCGTCATGCGCTCGGGCGGGCCGGAGCCTTTCGCCGGCTTACGGAGTGGACGGGTGAGCAGGCCGCTCCTAAATCCCAGCGTCATCAGACTAGGCAAATTTCGCCATAGGATCGGAGCGAACCTCTTTAGAGCAGGTCGGCTCGGCGGTTGGCCGTGGGATGCAAGCACCTCCATGACCGGTTTGTTGAACGTGGGCGTGGCCAAGACGAAGCCGAGGGCGTCGTCGTCATGCCACATGACCGAGGTCACGTCGGGCCCAAACCAGGGATCGAGGGGCACGGTGGCGTTCTGAATGTTGCCCAGGAAGTCGCCGTTGCCCGAGTATCCCATCCCCAGGCGATGGGAGAGCTTGGGAAGGCTTCGGGTGAGGTCACGGCTCCGCAGCAGGATCTCGTTGCTCCCCAGGGTGCCGGCTGCCACGATCACCTTCTGGCCCGTTACCACGCCACCCTGACCGGAATCAATGGCTCGGTAATGTACGTCCCAGCCACCGCCTTTGGCCGGAGCGATGTGGCTGACGAGGCAACCCGTGGTTAGACGGGCTCCCTTTTCCTCGGCCTGCGCCAGATAGGTGAAATCGAGGGTGTTCTTCGAGCCGTAGGTGCAGCCGAATTCGCATTCGGCGCACAGTTGGCAGGGCGTTCGGCCCACACCGGCCCCGAATACCCGTTCCCAGCTCACCGCCTGCGGGGTGTCCATCGCGGGTTTGCCCATGGCCTCGGCAGCCCGATGGAAGCTATCGCGCTTAGCCAGAGTCAGGTCGGGTGGCATCTCCTCGACGCCTAGGAAGCGGCCGACCTTGTCGTAATAGGGCTCGAGAGTTTCGAGATTGAAGGGCCGGGGCCAACGTCGGTCCTCGAAGATTTGCGCCCGCGGCCGGTAGTGGATGCTGGCGTATATGAGTGAGCCCCCACCGACGCCCGCGCTCACCACCGAGGAGATGCTCGAGAAGACTCGAAAATCGAACAAGCCCCGCGAGCGCCCCTTTTGTGGGTAACGCCACAGGAGGGCATCGGTGTTTCGGACATCGCGGGGGAAGTCGGCCGGCTGGTAGCGGCGGCCTCGCTCTAGGACCAGCACCGACAACCCAGCCTCGGCGAGGCGTAGGGCGTTGATTGAGCCGCCGAACCCTGAACCGATGACCACCGCGTCGTAGAAACTTCCCGTTGGCGTCACAGGGTTCGTTCCAGATGTTCGAGTATGTGGGGAAAAACGAGAGCCGCAGCCCGTTCGCCGAAGATGCAGTCGATGTGGCCGAATCGGGGGACGCGAACAAGCGAATAGAGCGTGGGGTCGTTATGTGCGCGCAACCAGCCGTAGGTCTTCTCACTGCCGACCGGGTGGAAGCAAGCGTTCTCGGCGCCATGAATGATCTGGAGGGGGATCGCCAGACGTTCGACATGGGGCATATAGACATCTCGGCCCTCGAAGTCGACCAGGTGCCCGGCCCGAACCATCTTCCCCAAATGTTTGAGGGTGGTCACCGTGGCGACGCCGAACAGCTCATGAAGTATGTCATGGGTAGCTGAGGACAGCTGGTCATGCTCGTAGAGCAGCGAGTACATGAAAGAGATCCGGTGACAGGTTGCGCTCGGGCAGCGCTCCTCGTGCTCGAGCGGGTAGAGCTGGAGTGCACGGTCGTAGAGTCGGCCGAGCCAGCCGCCGTGGGAGTCGGTGTAGGCGTTCAAGGTCTCGACATGCAAGACGTCGAGGATCTCCGGAAGGCGCATTTCCAACTTGCCCCGAAGGACCATGGCGGCCTCGATGTGGGGTGTGGCCTGTGAGGCGACGGCCGAGCGCACGCCCGACAGCGCTCCCGAGAGCATCGACATGAAGAAAACCGTTGAACCGTAACAGTGGACGACCATCTGCACGCTAGGGGCCCCGGTCAAGTGGCGGACCCTGGCCACGGCCTCGGGGTAGTCGATTGCCGCGATGGTGTCGGCATTGGTTTGGATGGATGCCGAGGGAAGCTCAATGCTGGCCCGGAAGTCGAGTAGCCACAGGTCGTATCCGTGACCGGCGAGAAACTCGACCAGGTTGGTATCGATGGTGTCGACGGTGAAGATGGCGCTGGAGACGCCGAGCCCGTGGCAAAGCACCACTGGGCCCTTGCTCCCACCTCGAAAGCGCGTGAGGCAAAGCTGGACGCCGTCGCTAGTGAAGAAGTAGTGGATCTCGGGCGATTCGCTGGTCAGAGTTCTGCGTTGACGTGGCGGAGCATCAGGCTCGAAGACTTGGGGGCGCCGAAATCGCTCGAAGCCGGTCGGGAGTCGCATGGCTACCCTGGGCATCCGGATCTTCGACGGCAGTGGAAGCATCTGCCGAGGCTTTCACCAGGCGTCCCGGCCCGATGAGAGAGCGTGCTCAACCGAAGGCACCGATCCACGTCTCGAAGGTGGGGTAGCCGAGGATGCGGCCGTCGGCGTTGGCCTCGCCGGCCCTTCTCCGCGCGTGATGTTCCGGCCATGATGTCGTGGGATCATGACACGGAAGCTCAGCGGTCGTTCGATTAGCCAACCGATCTGCAGACAATGACCAACACGAGGTGCACTGCAGGGATGTGATCGAAACCTGGCGGACCGAGTGGGCCGCAGGACGAAGGGCGCGAAGCATCACCCGTCGAAGACGTAGAAATCCCGTGCTGAAGCATGATTTCTACTGGTGGAGCTGGGGGGATTTGAACCCCCGGCCTCTTGCATGCCATGCAAGCACTCTGCCAACTGAGCTACAGCCCCGAGGTAACGAAAGGGTACCAGCAGGTCAGCCGGCGCCAGCAACCGGCTGGCTGGCATCGACCCATTCCAAGCGGGGGGCGTCGCGCCAGAGCCGCTCGAGGTCGTAGTAGGCACGGGCCTCGGGTTGGAAAATGTGGACCATGAAGTCTCCGTAGTCGAGGAGGACCCACTCCGCCTCGGGCAGGCCCTCATCGCGTAAAGGCGCCCGGTCATGCTCTTTGAGAAACTCCTCGACGCCTTCGGCCAGGGCCTGCACATGGGGTCGTGACGTGCCGGTGGCGATGACGAAAAAATCGGTGATGACAAACAGATCGCCGACTTCGAGGATCGTGATGTCCAATCCCTTCTTGTCGGCGATGGCGTCGGCTGCGAGCCGGGCAGTTGTGGGTGCGTCTACGGTTGGGACCTCCTTCTCGATGCCGAGCCTAAACCCCCTCTGGGACAAGTCTCTAGCTAAATAGCCTTAGGTGGGAAGGAAAACGTTGGTGCCGGTGAGCGCCCGGCGTATTTCGCCTGTGTCGACGTTGATCGCCGTCAAAGCAATTTGCTCAGGGATGCCGCTGCTCAACGTGGCTGGGTCGGCCTCGCCGACCACGAGCCATGATTCGGAGAACTCGATGCCACTAACCGCGTTATCAAAAGTCCAACGGTCCAGTTCGGCACCGGTCGCAACGTCCACCACTACCACTACCGGGGTGTGCCAATGGGAGTAGGAGGCGGGATCCCTATGGTCGGTATACGCCAAGCGAGTCCCGTCTGTGGAGAGAACCACAAAGCCGGCATAGTCGTCAAAGAGCTGTCGCCCATCGAGCGTGATCATCGTCCCAAAGGCGCCCTCGGCGTCTCCAATACTGTGGATGACGGTGCCTCCACGTTCGGTGAACCACACGAACTCACCGTCCACACGCTGTTCGAAGGGAATGGGGGCGTCTCGCGACTCCCCAGTCGTCACTTCGAAGATGCGCCATTCCTCAACGTCGCATTGCGTAACAGCCAGCACTTCAGCGTCGCGGACAACCAGTCTTGGAAAACAGTCGCTGTCGTAGGTCGTTCTTGGATCACGGAGATTGGCCAAGAGCGTTCCGCCCAATACCTCGCCTTCGACCTGATGCGTCTCATCGGAAAACCAGTTAGTAACCCATTCGCTTTCGCCGTTCTCCCAGATCTCGAAGGCCTTGAATCGAGCGACTACCACCCGGCTCGGGAGATCGTTTCCAAAGAGCTCTTCGACCAGCGATGGCCCGCCTGCCGAAGGGACGAGCGGTGGAAGATCGGCGATGACTTTCTGGCCTTCGAACGTCAGCAAACGAATTACCTCGCTTTCAACATGAGTCACGGTTACCACCGCGCCGTCAGCGTCAACGGTGTATGGGCCGGCGCAAACACCACCTGCGCACAACCTCTCCAAAGTTTCAGCCTGGGCAGTAGCGGCGCCGGCGTTCTCAGCTGACCAGGCCGCCTGTTGGTAGGCACCCGCGGCCAGCGCCGCCAGGTAATTGCTGACATCGCGCTCGGCTTCGCTCCCCGGCCAGGCCTCGCCCGACATCGGGTCCGGTTCGGGGAGCAGGGTGGTCGGCACCACTTCCGTGGTCGTCGGAATTGTGGTGACCGCCTCCGTGGTCGTCATGGTGACCGTCGACGACGGGGCTGGCATCGTGGTCTGGTCAATAGAAGCGGGCTCGCCACAACTCAACGTCACAAGGAGCAGAGCGGCGAGAGCAATGCGCATGCAAGTGAAACGCTGTCCCGCCATCCCTGGTTCCGCAGGCTCGATATCGTCGGCTCGTGCGAAAAGACCTAACCGAGCTGCTCAAGGAACGCGCAGCCGTGATTGCCGTGGTCGGAGCCACCGACCATCTCGAGAAGTATGGCGCGATCATCTACCGCGATCTCAAGGGGCGGGGCCATCGGGTGCTGGCGGTCAACCCCAACACCGAAACCGTCGATGACGACCCTGCTTATCCAAGCCTGCGCGATCTCCCAGAGAAGCCAGACATCGTCGACTTTGTGGTTCCCGCCGACATCGGGCTCGGAGTGGCCAAGACCGCGGTCGCGTCCGGGCTCAACAACATTTGGCTCCAGCCCGGCGCCGAGTCAAGAGAGCTCATCTCTTTTCTCGAGCAGTCCGGGCTCGACTACGACTACGACTCCTGCATCATGGTCCAGGCGCGTCATGCACGAGCCAGCCGGTAGAGGCGTTCGGTCTCGATGTATTCGTAGACCGCTTCGGTCACCATGAATCGATAGCCGACGCCGCTTCCAACTCGATGGCGAATGTCGGTCCCGCTGATCGCCATCGGGGTCATGTCCAGCCACAACACCGTGCCAATCGCGTCCTCAACCTCCTGCGGATCGACGCCGGGTCGCGGTAGCACGGCGATGCGGGCGCGGTCGAGGACTTCTGCTGATCGTTCCCAGGTAAAGAGCCCACGAGCGGCGTCCGACCCCAGGATCAGCCACAGCTCTTCGTCGTCCGGGAAAGTGGCAAGTGTGTCGACTGTGTAGGTGAGCCCTTCTCGCCTGACCTCACGATTGTCGGCCGAAAAGTACTCAACGCCCTCGGTGGCGAGTTCGGTCATCCGCCACCGCTTATCTGCGGGGCTAACTGCTCTGTCTGCCTTTTGCCACGGCGACCCAGCCGGGACGAACAGAACGCGGTCGAGTCGAAGTTGTCGATAAGCGACCTCGCCGGCCAGGAGGTGGGCGATATGGGGTGGGTCGAAGGTTCCGCCCATAAGGCCGCTTCTCACGGTGGCGAGCATAGGAAGCAGGTGGCGGCGGAAGTAGGTAGAGGTGTTCCGGCCCGCCGGCGCCGCAGAGGAGGTATGGCATCGGGTCGACATAGCCGTCGCCGACCCGCACCGAGAAGTGGACTGCGGCGTCCCCGTGGGCGAAACCGCTCGCACCAAGTCGCTGACCAGTGGCCACTATCTGACCCGGGCTTACCTCGATGTCCTCCAGATAGGAAACCGTCGATCGCAAGCCGTTGCCGTGATCGACGGTGACGGTGAGCATCCCCGCCACCGAGCCGGCGAAGCTGACCGACCCCGATGCTGCCGCAAGCACCGCGGTGCCGAAAGCAGCCTGTAGGTCGATCCCATGATGGCCCGCATAAGGGCTGAGCGCCGAATAGCCCTCCACCACCGGGCCTGCCACCGGCGCCCGGAGGCAAGCCACGATCAGCATCTCCAAAAACATCCCCACCCCCGAAGTAGTCGACGCGCGCACCGTATCGGAGCGGGTTGGGCAAGGGAAGGGGGTTGACCATGGCGACTACCCTTGCTGCCTTCCATAGGAGGAATGTCTTGAAACGAATCGGCTTGATGGGGTTCGGCCGGATCGGACGCAACGTTTTCCGGCTTTTGCTCGATCATCCGTCGCTCGAGGTGGCTGCGATTGCCGATATCGACGACCCGGCCGGTTTGACCTACTTGCTCAAGTACGACTCGATCTATGGCCGATTCCCGCGCCCTTTGTCATACGACAACGGGACTCTCCGGATCGACGATAAATCGATCGCCTTTCTCAACGCGGCCGCCCCCGGCGACGCCGATTGGGAATCGATGGGTATCGACCTCGTCGTCGATGCAACGAGCAAGTACCGAACGATGGAGGCGGCAAAAGGCCATCTCGTGGCGGGGGCGGAGCGAGTGGTGCTCGCCTCGACTCCAGAACAACCGGGTGACATCCCCGTGGTTCTGCGCGGGATAAACGATTCTGTTATCGATCGAGGCGCCGAAGTCGTGGCGCTCGGCTCCAACACTTCGAACGCGGTGGCGCCAATCCTGCGAATCCTCGACAACGCGCTGGGAGTCGAGCGCGCCTTCTTCACCACCGTGCACGCGATGACCAATGATCAACGCTTGGCCGACGTTCCCGGCACCGGCTTCCGCACTTCACGGGCGGCGGCGGAGAACATCATCCCGGCAGAGACCAACTCCCCCGAGATCCTCGCTCAGGTGATGCCCGAGCTCGCCGGAAAGATTTCGGCGATGGCGCTGAACGTGCCGGTGGCGGATGGATCGACGATTGATCTCACCGCGGTCGTTCGCCAGCCCACGAGCAAAGAGGCCGTCAACGCCGCGGTCGCCGCCGCCTGCTCGGGACGGTTCAGGGACATCATCGAGTTCACCGCCGATCCCATCGTTTCGTCCGACGTCAGGGAATCCCCATATTCCGGGATCTTTGACAGTCTGAGCACCATCGTCATGGAGGAGACAATGGTGAAGACCATCACCTGGTTCAACAACGGCTGGGGCTATTCGGCCCGAATTGTGGAAGTGCTCGAGGTCATGAGCGCCCACCTGGACGGAGACAAGAAGTGAAGGTCGCGATCAATGGTTTCGGGCGGATAGGGCGGGCGGTATTTCGGATCATCGCCGAACGAAAGGACACTCCCATCGAGGTGGTGGCGATCAACGACCTGGCCGATGACGATGTACTCGCTTACCTGCTCTCATACGACTCGGTCATGGGACCTTTTGAGCAGGAGGTGACGGTCAGCGATGGTGTCATGACTGTCGGCAAACACGAAGTGCGCATGCTCTATGTGAAGGACCCGGCTGCCCTGCCGTGGAAGGAGCTCGACATCGACGTTGTGGTCGAGTCGACCGGCATCTTCCGAACCCGAGAGACGCTGCAGAAGCACGTCGATGCTGGCGCCAAACGCGTTATCCTCACGGTCCCGGCCGACGACGAGATCGATGAGACCGTTGTCCTCGGCGTCAACGACGATCGGCTCTCAGCCGACGATGTGATCGTCTCCAACGCCTCCTGCACCACCAACTGCCTGGCACCGCTGGCGAAAGTGCTCGACGAGGCGTTTGGGGTGAAGCGGGGCCTCATGACGACGGTCCATGCCTACACCAACGACCAGCGGCTCGCCGACGTCCCCCATAAGGACCTCCGTCGCTCACGAGCGGCCACTGAGAACATCATCCCCACCACCACCGGTGCGGCCAAAGCCGTCGGCAAGGTCTACCCCAAGCTCGATGGACTCCTCCATGGCATGGCGATGAGGGTGCCGGTGCCCGACGGCTCAACGGTCGATCTGGTCGTCGAGCTCGAACGAGACGTGTCGGTCGAGGAGGTGAACGCGGCAGTCAAGGCCGCAGCCGAGGGAGCGCTCTCGGGCGTCCTCCAATACACCGATGATCCGATCGTCTCCACCGACATCATTGGCAATCCCCACAGCTCGATCTTCGACTCCGCGGGGACCCAGGTGCTCGGAGGCAACCTGGTCAAGGTGCTGGCCTGGTATGACAACGAGTGGGGCTATTCCAACAGGGTGGTCGATCTCATCGAGCGGCTCGGCGAGCTCCCCGACCCGCCGGCTAGCTAGTCGGGAATCACCATGTTGAGGACGGCGCTGACAAGGGATATCACCAGAGCGCCCAAGAAGGCGGCCAAAACCCCGGCTACCGTCAAACCGTCCATCAACCCAGCCGTCAGGGCAAGGAGGGCCATATTGATGACAATGGCGAAGAGGCCGAGTGTGATGATCAGGACCGGAAGCGAAAGGATCTTGAGTATCGGCTTTATAACGGCGTTTACGAGCCCGAAGACAAGGGCGATTAGCAGGATCTGCCAGATCTCGGCGGTGAGATCGATGCCAGGGACAATCTGCGCCGCCACCCACAGCGCGGCGGCATTGACCAGCACCCTGATGATGAAGCTCACATTGGCGAGTCTATCGAGCGGCCCCGCGGCGGAGCCGTTTCAACCACAGGAAGGATGGGTACAGCAACTGTCATGAGATTCAGAGACACCCTTGAGGACGGCGCGGATTTCGCCGCCCACATTGTCACCCCGCTGGCCGAGAAAGTGCGGGACACCGCCGACAGCCTGATTGATCGGATCGGATCGGAATCACGCGAGATCGGCGAGCGTGTCGGCGACAACCTCGCGGCCCGGGTGGAGAACCTGTCCGAGACCGCCCTCGCCAAGCTCAACCTGGTGCCCGTCGGCCGCGCCCGCATGCGGACCTGGCAGGGTTTGCTCGGGGGAATGGTCATCGGAGCCGTACTCGCCCGCCTGTTCAGCGGCGAGGCAGGAACACGGCGCCGGCAGGCCGTCCGGCGCAAGCTCGGCATGGTCGAGCCAGAAGCCGCCAACTACAACCTCTAGCCAAGTCGTCGCCAGATCTGCTCAGGAGTGAGTGGGATCTGAAGGTCTTGACGCGAGAGCGCGTCGCAAACGGCATTCAAAACGGCCGGGGTCGAGCCGATTGCACCCGCTTCGCCGATTCCTTTGGCGCCGAGCGGATTGGTCGGGGTAGGTGTTTCCGTTTCGGTGAGCTCAAACAGCGGGAGTCCCGTTGCCGACGGAATCAAATAGTCGACGAAAGTCGCGGTCGTGAGATTTCCACTTTCGTCATAGCGAACCGCCTCCCAGAGGGCCTGGCCGACGCCTTGCGCCAATCCGCCGTGCCGCTGTCCCTCGGCGAGCATCGGGTTGACGATGAACCCGGCATCGTCCACGGCCACCATCCTCTGCAGACGTACTGCCCCTGTCTCTCGATCGATTTCGACCACGGCGAGATGAGTCCCGAACGGAAAGTTCATGCCACCAGAGCGGAGGCGCACCTCTTCCTCGAGGCCGGGTTCGTCACCGTCGGGAACCTTGCCCTCGTAGGCCGCCACGGCAATCTCTTGCCAGGTGATCGACACGTCGGTCCCTTTGACGTTGGCCCGCCCGTTGGCCAGTTCGATGTCCGTCGGCGAGGCTTCGAGCAGATGACCGGCGATTCGCTGTGCCTTGGCCGCGACTTTGGAGGCGGCTGCTTGCGCTGACGAGCCGCCCTGGGCGACCGAGCGCGATCCCGAGGTGCCGTGGCCGGAAGGAGCCGACGACGTGTCGCCTTGTTCGACCCGGACCATTGAAACCGCCAAACCGAGACGCGCCGCCACGATTTGGGCGAACGCGGTGCGGTGGCCCTGACCTTGATCGAGAGTCTCTACCTGGACGGTCACCGACCCGTCGTTAGCAACGACGACCCGAGCCGCCCCCCAATCCTCGAACCCGCAAACCTCGACATAAGAAGCGAGCCCGATCCCGACCAGTCGGCCCGTGGCCCGGGCCTCTTCTTGCTCGGCGCGTAAGGTCTCGTAGTCAACTGCTTTGAGGAGGGCGTCGAGGTTGGCCTCATAGTCGCCGGTGTCGTAGACGTACCCGCCACCGCTCTTGTAAGGGAATTGGACGGGCCGGACAAAGTTCACCCTGCGGATCTCGGCCGGGTCCATCTCGAGGACGGAAGCGAGATGATCGAGGGCGCGCTCGATGGTGAGAGTCGCCTCCGGGCGGCCAGCGCCGCGGTAGATGCCTCGAGGACTCCGGTTGGTCCAGATCCCCCGCATCCGCCAGGCGTAACTCTCGATGTCGTAGTTCCCGGTACCAATGCGAGGAGTGATCGTCATGAAGTCGACATAGCGTGCCCGACAACCAAGATCCACGAGCCAATCAACCAAGAAGCCTTTGATCCGGCCGTTGGGTTCGGCGACGAGTCGATAGCGGCTGATCATCGAGCGGCCGTGGCCGGTAGTGAGCAGATGCTCGCGCCGACCCTCGACCCATTTCACCGGCCGCCCCAGACGACGTGCCGCAAAGGCAGTCAGCATTTCTTCCTCGGCGAGGTCGAACTTGGCGCCGAAGGCTCCGCCCACGAAACCGGTCACTACCCGCACCTGATTGACGGGGAGATTGAGACAGCGGGCAAGCTCTTCTTGGATGAGATGTGGTGCTTGGCTGTTCATGTGGACGGTGAGGCGTCCGTCGTTCCAGGTCGAAAGTGCCACCCTTCCTTCCATTGGAGCGGGGGCGACCCGAGGGTGATCGATCGTCCCTTCGACCATCACACCTTCCATGGCTGCAATCAGGTCCCAATCCCCTTTGGCGCGCTCATACGCGACGTTGGAGTCCTGATCGGCGTAGATCGGAGGTGCTGCGACGGCCTCGTCGATGTCGCCGACAATCGGAAGCGGGTCGTAGTCGACTTCGATCAGCTCGAGAGCGTCGGCCGCCGCGAGAGCCGAGTCGGCTACCACCGCCGCCACCGGATCGCCCGGCATCAGCACTCGGTCTTGGGCGAGGGCGTAGCGCCGGGGGACGTTTCGTCTCGGATTGGGCTCAGGAGGGACTTCGAGGTCGGCGACGTCCTTGCCGGTGTAGACCGCCCATACTCCGGGTGCCCTGGCGGCCGCGTCGGTATCGATTCCGTTGACACGAGCGTGAGCGAACGGAGACCGGAGCACCGCGAGGTGAAGAGTTCCCGCCGGAGTGACGTCAGCCGTGAAAATCGCTTGGCCGGTGATCAAGGCGGGGTCTTCGGCCCGCTGCACCGGCGCGCCGAGCATGGAAGGAACTAGGTCGGTCACGGGTCGGAGGGTAAACGAGCGAGACCCGGTGGCTATACCTGAGTAATGACCATTGCCACCATTCCCTACCGACCGCCGCGACTCACAGAAGAAGCCATGCTGGAGCGGGCGTGGGCGATCTACGAGGAGCTGGATGATCGCCGCTCCGTCCGAATGTTCTCCGCTGACCCGGTGCCGAGGGAGCTGGTCGAGCTGGCGATCATGACCGCGTCGACTGCGCCTTCCGGTGCCCACCGCCAGCCCTGGCGATTCGTCGTGACCGGCGACCCGGACGTCAAACGACTGATCAGGTTGGCGGCTGAAGAGGAAGAACGAATCAACTATGAGGGCGGTCGCATGCCTGCCCACTGGCGAGAGGCGCTGACTCCCCTCGGGACCGACTCCGACAAGCCTTACTTAGAGACGGTGCCCTGGCTCGTGGTCCTTTTTGAGGAGCGGCACGGCTACTTTCCCGACGGCTCGTTCCGTCACAACTACTACGTTAAGGAGAGCGTCGGCATCGCCGCCGGACTCTTCATCGCCGCGATCCAACATATGGGTCTTGCCACGCTTACCCTTACCCAAGCCCGATGGCCTTTCTCACCAAGGTGCTGGGTAGGCCGGACAATGAACGTCCCTGCTGCCTCTTCCCGATCGGATATCCGTCGGCCGACTGTGTCGTCCGGACTTGAAACGAAAGCCTCTAGCTGAAGTGATGGTCGAGGTTTAGCGGTTCGCCCATTCTCTGGGCTGGTATTGCTGTTGTACCACCGTACGAACCCAGGGTTCGCAAAAAGAACTAGCGGATCAGGTCGAGGACTGTCTCGCGGAAGTCGTTGGGCTGGAACGGTTTGGTGATGAAGGCGTCGGCGCCTCCTTCATCAGCCCGCCGGCGCGACTCCTCCTCGGCATGGGCAGTGAGAACGACCACCGGTAGCTGGCGGGTGGCAGGTTGTGATCTGATCACGTCGAGAACCTGCCAGCCGTCCATGCCCGGCAGACCGATGTCGAGCACCACCAGATCCGGAGATTCGCTGTTGACCGCTTCGAGCCCACCGGGGCCATCTTCGCGGGTGATGATCTCGACGTCGCCAGCTCGCAGACACACCTCGATGAGGCGCCGAATGACCGCTGAATCTTCAACTACGAGAATTCTGTGACCCACTTGTTCCTTATGCCTTAGGAGTCGTACTCCGACACTATCGGCCGATGTTGGCTACGGGTTGAGCGGTCCCTTGCCGGGTTCCGGTGAGATGACCGGGGAGCGAAAGTTGTTCCACGAAGTGCTCGAGCTGGCGCAATGTCCTCACTTCGAAAACGCCGTCGCAAGCACTCTCGTACTTGCTCATGATCGAATCACCGCTGTCCCAATATGACCGCGGCTCGGGGTTGAGCCAGTACAGCGCCCGCGCCTGCGAGCGGATCTCCGCCAGCACCTCTGGCTTTCCGGGTCGATAATTGTTGCGAGCGTCGCCGGTGACAATGAGGGTGGTGCGAGGCGTGATCTCGGCGCCATACCGCTGCTGAAATCGGGCGAAGGAATTGCCGTAGTCCGAATGCCCGTCGAGCCACACCGCCTCGGCTTCGGTCGCGATCTTTCCAATCGCGTCTCCAAAGTCGATGCCGGGCCCGAAGTATCGAGTTACCTCATCAACCGTGTCGATGAACACAAAGGATCGCAGTCGCGAGAAATGGGAAGCCATCGCATAGGTGAACTGGAGGGTGAATCGAGCGAAGGTGGCCATCGACCCGGAGATGTCGCAGAGAAGGAAGACCTCGGGCCGGTGGGGGCGGGACTTGCGAAACACTGGGTCGAGAGGCACTCCACCCGACGCAAGCGATTTTCGCACTGTGCGACGAAAGTCGAGCCGGCCACTGCGTAGAAGGCGCCGCCGTCGGGCCATGCGCGCGGCCAGCTTGCGCGTCAAGGGCTCGATCACGTCTTCGATGTCCTCGAGATCCGAACGGGTGGCGTGCATGAGGTTGAGGTCCTCAACCAAAGGCTGGCGGAGAGTCCTCGCTACCGACAGACGCCCACGGTCCGCCACCAGTCTTCGCCGGATCTCGTCCTGGATCTCCTTTCGCAAGCGGGCGATCATCGACTCGACGTCTTCGCGGGCGAGTCGCTGGTCCAGGGCATCGGCCGGGTCGACGTCAGCAAGGACTGCCTCCAGCAAACGGTCGCGCAACGCGTCGAGGTCGAGGCGCCGCAGGGTCCGATAGAGGTAATAGGTGCCGCCGACTGGGCGCCCAGGCTCGATCCCGGCGAATTCCGTGACCGCGCGGCGGGCGGCAGCCTCCATCGAGGCGAGGTCACCCTGCAAGAGCGATTGGAACAGCGATTCCACCAGAGCGTCGAGATCCGCCTCGCCGCCTCCCCCGCCAGCCTCGGAAGAAAACCCGTTGGTCGACCGGCTGGCTGGTGATTCCTCGCTACGAGCCTGGCGATGGTGGGCAAAGAAGACTTCGAAGGCGAGATCGAAGGCTTCGTCATGACGGGCGTTCTTTACCAGCGTCGCCCCCAAAGCGGCCTTCAACGCCGCTCGCTCCCCGAGATTGATGTGTTTGACCGCCTCCATGGCATCAATCGCTTCGACCATCGACACCGGGATGCCGGCTGCGCGCAGCTCACCGATGAAGTCGGTGAGGAGATCGATCACTAGGAGACTGCGGCGCTGACGGTGGCTCCGAGAGCCTTCGTGGCCTTCTCGATGTCGGTCTGGTACTTGAGCAAAACATGGAGGGTGTCGCTCACCACTTTTTCGTCGATGTGCTCGATCGAGAGAGCCAGGAGAGTCCGCGCCCAGTCGATCGTCTCCGCCACCGACGGCGACTTCTTCAGGTCCATGCCGCGGATCGAGCGGACCAAGCGGGCGATCTGAGTCGCCATATGCTCGGTGATGCCCGGGACCCGGTGCAGCAGGATCTCCTTCTCTCGCTCTGCCTCGGGATAGGAAATGTGCAGAAAGAGGCAGCGGCGTTTCAATGCCTCCGACAGCTCTCTCGTATTGTTTGAGGTGAGGACCACCAGCGGAGTGGTGGTCGCCGAGACCGTCCCCAGCTCGGGGATCGAGACCTGGAAGTCGGACAGGATCTCGAGCAACAGCGCTTCGGTTTCGATCTCGACCCGGTCGACCTCGTCGATCAGCAGCACCACCGGTGAGTCCGACCTGATCGCCTCGAGCAGCGGACGAGCCAAGAGGAATTCCTCGGCGAAGATGTCCTCCTCGATCTCCGTCCAATCCTTGTCCGAATCGGCCTGGATGCGGAGCAATTGCTTCTTGTAGTTCCACTCGTAGAGGGCTTTGGACTCGTCGAGCCCTTCGTAACACTGGAGGCGGATCAAGCGACGATCGGTGATCGTGGCGAGCGCCTTGGCCAGCTCGGTCTTGCCCACCCCTGCCGGGCCTTCGACGAGGATCGGTTTGGCGAGCCGGTCGGCCAAAAAGACGACCTGAGCGATACGGTCATCGGCGAGGTAGCCAACGTCGGCCAGGGCGGACCTAACCTCGGTTGGGTCGGGCAAGCTCATCGACTTGGGCTCATCGAGTCTGGCCGCTGCCCTGAACCACCCAACGTTCGCTGGTCAGTGCTTCGAGACCCATCGGGCCCCGAACATGGAGCTTCTGGGTCGAGATTCCGATCTCGGCGCCGTACCCGAATTCCTCACCGTCGGTGAACCGCGTGGCGGCGTTGATCATCACCACGGCCGCATCCGTCTGCTTAACAAACCGGTCGGCGGCGGCGAGGTCGCGGGTAACGATGGCTTCGGTGTGTCCGCTGCCGAAAGTGCGCACATGCTCGATGGCCTCGTCGAGTGAATCGACCACCCGCACCGCCATGATCAGGTCGAGATATTCCTGCGGCCAGTCGCCATCGGTCGCCGGCTTCGCCCCATCGAGTATTTCTTGGGCTCGCGATTCGGCGCGGAGCTCGACGCCATCGGCTTGCAGCCTGGGACCGACCATCGGCAGGAACTCCGCGGCGACTGCGGTATGCACCAAGAGTTTCTCTGCCGAGTTGCAGACGCCGGGCCGGGACACTTTGGAGTTGACGACGATCTCGGCGGCCATGTCGAGGTCGGCGGTCTCGTCGACATAAACGTGACAGTTGCCCGACCCGTCGATCACGTAGGGGACCGTCGCTTCGGCTTCGATCGCTGCCAGCAGCTTGGGTCCGCCCCGAGGGACCAGGAGATCGATCCATTCCCGGGCTTGCATCAATTGCCGAGCGCCCTCGCGACCCGAATCCTCCATCACCTGGACGGCGTTCGGATCGAGCCCACTTTCTTCTTGCGCTTGCCGGAGGAGGTGGCCAATGGCGAGATTGGAACGGAGCGCGTAGCTCGATCCCCGGAGGATCACCGCGTTGCCCGCCTTGAGACAGAGACCGGCCGCGTCGGCGGTCACATTCGGCCGTGCCTCGTAAATCACCGCCACGACTCCTAGGGGGGCTCGGAACCTGGTCATGCGAAGCCCGTTGGGGCGGACAAACCCCGCCGTCACTTCCCCCACCGGGTCGGCCAGGCCGGCAACTTGACGCAGCCCCGCCGCCATACCTTCGATACGGGCCCGGGTGAGACGAAGGCGGTCAAGCAGCGCTCCGCTGATTCCCTGCCGCTCGGCATCCTCGAGATCGGGTTGATTCCTCGCTTCGAGATCGTCGGCATTTTCAAGAACGAGCTCGGCGGCGCGCTCGAGCGCGGCGTTCTTCTGCGAAGTGCCGGCTTCTGCCTGCCGGTGGGAGGCCGACCGCGCTGCGGCGCCAAGGATCTCGATCATGGCCTCGATTCTAAAACGGCGCGTCCGCTCTCGCTTCTGGCTTCTCCGCGCATAGACAGGGCGTAAAACGACCCGTTTGCGTGATAAAAACGCTGTTTGGGTTTATCTGAGGATGACGAGGTCGTCGCGGTGGATGGCTTCGCGGGCGCCCTTCTTACCGATGAGGCCGCTGAGCTCGGTCGACTCGATGGCGGCGAGGCCCTTCCCAACGACTCGGCCGTCGGGGTCGAGGACCTCGACCGCGGACTCCGGGCCGAAGGTCCCTCGGATCGCGGTGATCCCTACTGGCAAAAGCGAGCGGTCATTTTCCACCAACGCGGTGACCGCCCCAGCGTCGACGACGACTGAGCCCGTCGCTTCGAGGCCAAACGCGATCCAGAGCTTGCGCGCCGAGAGACGGTTGGGACGAGGATCGACCCAGGTGCCGACAGGCTCGCCGGCGAGGGCGAGTTTGATCAGATTCGGAGTTCGGGCCGAGGCGATGATGGTCGGCACCCCGGAATGGGCGGCCATGCGAGCGGCGGCCACCTTTCCAGCGACGCCGCCTGAGCCCAGCGGGCCGGAGCCGGAGAGGCCGTCGAGGACTGCATCGGAGTAGCCAACTTCAGACAAGAACTGGCCCTCGACCAGCCGGGGGTCGGCGGTGTAAAGGCCTTCGGTGTCGGTTAGGAGCAAGAGCAACTCGGCCGCCACCAAATGCGAGGCGAGAGCGGCGAGCCGGTCGTTGTCGCCGAGGCGAAGCTCGTCGACGGTGACGGTGTCGTTCTCGTTCACCACCGGCACGATTCCCAGGCCGAGCATCCTCGCGAGGGCGGCCCGAGCATTGAGATACTGATCGCGACTACCCAAGACGTCCTTGGTGAGGAGCACCTGACCGGCGATGATGTCCCGGGACTTGAACCCAGATGCGTAGCGCTCCATCAGGAAACCTTGGCCGACAGCAGCGGCCACCTGCAGCCCGGCGAGATCCGCGGGTCGTTTGCTGAGCTTGAGAGCCGGAAGACCGGCCGCCACCGCCCCCGAGGTGACCAGGACCGTGGGGTGGCCAGCGCCCATCGCCTCGACCACCATGTCGATGACCGCGCCGATGGCCGAGTCGTCGAGACCGCCTCCTCCTCCAGTAAGACTCGAGGAGCCAACCTTGACGACCACCGGCGCTTTGGCTGCGATCGGGTGTCTCATTTCTCGTCTTCTTGGGGGAGGGAGAACTCCAGGACCAGCTCTCCGATCCGCACTTCGTCTCCCGGCCTGGCCCCGGCGCGGACGAGTGCGGCATCGACCCCGACCCGCGCCAAGCGCTCCGCGGCGAGCCGAGCTGCGTCAGGGTCGGTGAGATCGGCGAACGCCACCGCCCGGTGAGCGGACACGCCTTCGACCCGCCACCCGTCGCCCTCGCGTTCGACCCGCAGGTCGGAAACCGCGGGCCGATGCAGGACGAATCCGGGCCGGTCGGGCGAGGCCTTGACCGCGAGGCCGATCAGATCTGCGGTGGCATGGAGGAAACGACCGACCCCAAGGCCGGACAACACCGAGATGACCATCGCCTCGGGCACCAGCCGCTGTGCCGCCGCCGCCTCAGGAAGATCGCCCTTGCTGATGACCATGAGGCGCGGCCGCAACGCCAGCTCCGGCAGGAATCTTTCGAGCTCGCCGCTGAGGATCGCGAGCTGCCGATCGACCGGTTCAGTTTGCAGCGGAGAGGGATCAAGCACGATTACCAGGACTCGGGCTCGTTCTACGTGACGCAAGAACTCGTGGCCGAGTCCCTTGCCGTCGGCGGCGCCTTCGATGAGCCCCGGGATGTCGGCCATGATGAACTCGCGATCGTCGATCGCCACCAACCCCAGGTGAGGCTCCAGGGTCGTAAACGGATAGTCACCGACCTTCGATTTCGAGGCCGAGACCGAGGAGATGATCGTCGACTTGCCGGCGTTCGGGAACCCAATCAGAGCGGCGTCGGCTGCCAGCTTGAGCTCGAGAGCGAAGGCGACTTCGGAGCCATATTCGCCCTGCTCGGCGATGGCCGGCGCCTTCAGCCGGGGGGAGACGAAAGCCGCATTGCCGCGCCCACCCCGACCGCCTTTCAGGACTGTGACCTGATGACCAGGCTCGACAAGATCGGCGAGGAGGGTCCCGTCAGGCTCGCTGATGACCGTGCCCAAAGGAACCGACAGGATCAGATCCTTTCCCTGGCGGCCGTGGCGAAGGTCACCCTCACCGTGGGTGCCATCCTCGGCGCGGTGATGGGGGTTGCGCTTGTAACGAAGAAGAGTTGATACCGAGGGATCGGCTCGCAGGATCACGTCACCGCCCCGTCCGCCATTGCCCCCATCCGGCCGACCCTTGGGCCTTCCCTTGGTGCGGAGAAAGGACGCGACGCCCGCGCCACCGTTGCCGGCTCGAAGGCGAAGAGTGACGCGGTCGACAAACATTGGACCCGATCGGGTCTGATTGGCCTATTCGGGGATGACGTTGACCTGGCGTCGCAGGTTTCGGGTCCCGTATTTGACGGTTCCCGAGGCGAGGGCAAAGAGCGTGTCATCGTTTCCACGCCCGACGTTTTCGCCAGGATGGATTCGCGTGCCGCGCTGGCGGACCAGAACCGCGCCGGCGTTCACCGTCATGCCGTCGAACACCTTCGGGCCGAGCCGCTGGGCGTGGGAATCGCGACCGTTCTTCGATGAACCGCCGGCCTTGGTCTTTGACATCTCAGTCTTCTTCCTTCGTTTGCTTGGACTTCTTGGCTTTGAGATCGATCCCCGTCACCCGGAGTTGGGTGTATTTCTGACGATGGCCCATATGGCGGCGGTATCCCGACTTGTTCGAATACTTGAAGATGTCGATCTTGTCGCCTTTGGTCTCGCCCAGAACTTCGGCTGAAACGGTGGCCTCGGCCAGTTCGTGGCGGTCAGAAACGGCATTCCCGTCATCATCGACCACGAGCAGGGGGACAAAGCTCATCGTGTCGCTCGGGTCTTTGACCCGTTCGATCTCGATGACATCTCCAACCTGGACTTTGGATTGTTTGCCGCCGGCGCGAATGATGGCGTACATGGAGAAACCTCTGGGGAAGGGGGTTGGGCAATTATAGCTAGGCGGGGATTCTCTAGATCTCGTAGTCATCCTCTTGGGCGAGAGCCGAGGCGACGGGGATACCGTGGGTGGCAGCCTCCTCGTGCAAGATCACTCCGCGGCCACCGCAGACGGTGCACGGCTCCGAGAAGCTCTCGATCAATCCGGCCGAAACGTTCTTCCTCGTCATCTCGACCAGGCCGAGATGGGAGACGTCGAAGACCTGGGTCCGGGTCTTGTCCTTCGCCAGAGTCTCTCGCAGCTTGCGCAACACTTTCTGCTGGTTCCCTTCGATCTCCATGTCAATGAAGTCGATGACGATGATCCCGCCGATGTCGCGCAGCCGCAGTTGGCGGCCGATCTCCTCGGCCGCTTCGAGGTTGTTCTGAAGAACCGTCTCCTCCAAGCTCGAAGAACCGACAAAGCGGCCGGTATTGACGTCGATGACGGTCAGGGCCTCGGTGCGATCGATCACCAGGTGACCGCCGCTCGGAAGGTAAACCTTGCGATCGAGGGCCTTGCGCAGTTGGTCCTCGACGTGGTAGCGCTCGAAGAGGCCCATCTCCTCGTCGTAGAGCGAAACCTTGGCGACGAGATCGGGCGCGGTGGCGCGCAGGTAATTGCATACCTGTTCGTACGCCGCCGAGCTGTCGATCAACAGACGGCGAAAGTCGCCGGTGAAGTGCTCGCGGATCACCTTGGTGAGGAGGTCGGGCTCCTCATGAATCAAACGCGGCGCGCCCCCGCCAGTCGCGGCTTGCTCGATCTCTTTCCAACTCTTGCCCAAGCGGTCGATGTCGGAAGCGATTTCCTCCGCCGAAGCATGCAAAGCCGCGGTGCGGACGATTACGCCAAAGCCTTCGGGCTTGACGACGTCGAGCGCTTCGCGGAGCCGCGTACGCTCGGCGTCGGGGAGGCGGCGCGAGATCCCTTGACTATCGGAGTTGGGAACCAGCACCAGGTAACGACCCGCCAGCGAAGGTATCCCGGTGAGCCGAGCGCCTTTGGCTCCCATCGCGTCCTTTGCAACTTGAACCAGGAATTCCTCGCCTTCAGCGAGCGCCTCCTCGATACGGGGATGGCGTCCGCGCACCGTTGAGTTCTGGACGTCGTCGGCATAAATGACCCCGTTCTTGTTGGAGCCGAAGTCGACAAAGGCAGCCTCCATGCCGGGGAGGACATTGCGCACCTTGCCCAGGTAGATGTTGCCGACCAGAGACGACCGATCCTGCCCGGCGACGTAATGCTCCACCAGGACCGGACCCTCCAGCACGACAACTTGGGTTTGGTGTGGGAGCACGCGGACGAGCATCTGCTTGCGTCCCGTTTCGGGCGCAATGATGACTTCCTCTTCGACGCGACGACGAGTCGGCGTGTGTGCTTCGCGAGCCGGCTTGGCCGGTTCCTTGCGATCGTTCCTGCGGTTGTGAGCGGGGGCCCTGGCCTCGGTTACGCGACGAACCTCGACCTTCTCGCCCCCAAAACGAAGCGACTTACGTTCCTCGGTTACACCCTCGGCCCCGCGCCTGATGACTTCGGCTTCTTTCTTGCGAAACCATCCCATCGAGCAAAGCTCCTGACTTAATAGTGGGAGTTCCCGAAGACGCGGCGTGGCGAAGAGACGAGGCGAAACTGGTTGACCTGGTCAGAAAAAGCAGTTGCGTCACAAGCAGATACTTCACCGGCACGGCCGGCTTGGGGAACATAGACCGCCACTCAGAGTGAGCGACCCTGACATCTTAGCACCGGGCCCCCTCTAACCCAGCGGAAGCGAGGGGCCCCGACTATCCGACCTCTCCGGGGACTGGTGAGCGGCGCAGCCAGATCGAGTTGGCGATGCCCACACATATCGCGAAATTGAGAAACGATGATCCCCCGGCGCTCATAAAGGGGAGCGGGAGCCCCGTCACCGGCATGATCCCAATCGTCATCCCGATATTGATGAAAACGTGGAAGGCGAAAATGGCGGCGATTCCGAGCGCCACCAATGCCCCGAACCGATTGCGAGCCGTGGCCGCAATCGCCAAGAGGCGCCAGACCAGGACCAGGAAGGCAGCGATGACGAGGATGCCGCCGACGAAACCGAGTTGCTCGCCAACCGCGGTGAAGATGAAGTCGGTCCCCTGCTCGGGCACATATTGAAAGTTGGTCTGCTCTCCCTGGAACAAACCTTTGCCGGTGAGCTGTCCCGACCCAACGGCGAGGATGCTTTGCCGCAAGTTCCAGCCGATGCCGGTGGGATCGAGAGTGGGAGTGATCAACACCCTGATGCGATTCAACTGAAACTCCTGTAAGAGCCCTAGCTGGATGATCGCAAGAGTCACACCTACCCCACCTCCGGTGACGACCAACGCTTGGCGCGCGGAGATGCCGGCTCCGAAAAGCATGACCATCACCACGAAGACAAATACGAGCATCGTCCCTAAATCGGGTTGGAGAAAAATGAGGATCGCCGGGATGACCATCACCCCCAGGGCTTGGGCGACTTTGGTCCAGGGCAGCCTGGGCTCAGCCCGCGCCAGCACTGCCGCGAGGACGAGGACGCACGCAGTCTTGGAAAACTCTGAGGGTTGCAGCTGGAACGCACCTAGATCGAGCCAGCGTTGGGCACCGTTGACCGGGCGAAAGAAGAACACGAGCCCCAAGAGGACGATCGTCACTCCGTAGACAATGTGAGCCAGATGTCGAAACTCGCGATAGTCAAAGAAAGAAATGACCCCGGCGAGAATCATCCCAGCGGCGACAAAGATCATTTGCCGCTCCATCGAGAACGAGGCGGGCAAGTCGTTGCGCTCGAGGCCCACCCTCGTGGCTGAATAGATCATCAGGAGCCCCAGCAAGGCCAGGGCGACGCTGGTGGTGATCAAGATCCGATCCGACGAGTTGCGTCGTCGGTCAGTGATTGCCGGGGGGGCGTCAGGGCGAGCAAGCAGCGTCATCAGTCGGCTTCCTCGCCTTCGACGATCGGCGTGGGGAGCTCGCCCATCAGATATTGCATGATGTGCCGCCCCACCGGCGCCGCCACTCGACCGCCACTCCCTCCTTCTTCGATGATCACCACGACGACCCAACGAGGAGCATCGAGTGGACCGACTCCGGCAAACCAGGCGTGGTTGTCGTTGTTGGCGATCGTCTGACCGGTCCCGGTTTTGCCACCGACACGATCAAGGGATGCTCCGAAATCTCTAAAGGCGGTCGAGGCGGTGCCGTTGGTGACGACCCGGTTCAAATCTGTGAGCAAGGAGGCGACGGTTTCAGGACTGATCGCGACTTGGTCCTGGAGCCCCGTGTCAGCCTCGTACACAACTGAGCCGTCGCGCGCTACTGCGCGCGACACCACGTGTGGCTGGTAGACGTTCCCGCCGCTGGCCATCACGGCATACGCCTGGGCAACCTGCAATGGCGTGGAGGTGAGCTCGCCCTGCCCGATCGCAAAGTTCATCAAATCACCACCCAAGAACGGCCCCTCCGCCAGCTCTAGGCGGCTGGGCTCGAGACGCGCCGGCGCATCGGGATTCTCGAGCTGGAACTCTTTCCACTGATCAAAAAGGGCGCGATCGGGCACGATGCCGCTCGCCTCACCAGTGAGGTCGATCCCGGTCGCTTCGCCGAACCCAAGCAAGCGCGCCCAATCCTGGATGATGCTTTCGTTGCTGGAGAGCTTGTACTCGTCCCAGGTGCCAAGGGCAATGGACCAGAAATAGATGTTGCAGGATTGCTCGAACGCCTCGTGTAGGTTGAGCCATCCCTTGTCGCCGGTGTACCAGTCGTGGAAGATCTGCGGGTTGCCTTCTTCGAATCCCGGCAGCCGCAGGGTGCCGTTGCAATGGACGAGGCCGTTGGCCGCGTCGATACCCGGGCGATCGGCTGGGAGGGGAAGATTCTCTTCCTGAGCGGCGACATAAGTAATGGCCTTGAAGGTCGAGGCCGGCGGATAGAGGCCCGAGACCGCGAGGTTGTTGAAGGCTTTGGATTCGTTGAGGGCAGAGAAGGTGGAGGTGTCGACGCCGCCGACAAACAAGGACGGATCGAAGTCGGGCATCGACGCCAGCGACAGAATCTCTCCGTTGGTCAGGTCGTAGACCACCGCCGCGCCTCTGGTGGCGTCGTGGTTGACCTCGAGCCCCTCAGCTCGATCTTGGTCCTTCACCTCGTTAGCTAGGAACAGGCCGCTCTCCAGCGCTCGTTCGACGACTTCCTGGAGATTGAGGTCGAGGGTGAGGTGGAGGCTCGCGCCCTGGACCGGGTCGACGGGCTCCGCCTCTTCGATCACCTCCGATTGGCGGTTGAGCCTGAGCTGGGAATACCCAGCCGTCCCTTGGAGGATCTCGTCGTAAACCCGCTCGACGCCGAGCTTGCCGATCCGGGCGTTGAGGTCGAGCTCCGGTCGCTCCTCCAGATCGGACGCGTCGGGCAAACCGAGATGACCGATGACATGAGCGGCGGTCGGCCCGGTCAGATAGACCCGTTGCGGAAGCTTCTCGATGCTCACACCGGGCAGAAGCGCAAGCTGCTCATTGATCCGGTAGGCGGTGTCGGTCGAAACCTCGGTAAGAGGAAATCGTCCGTTGAGGCCCGCGGCCTCGTAGGCCGTGTCAATGTCGATCGCAGGGATGCCCAACAAGCCCGAGAGCCGCTGAATCAGATCGTCTTTCTGGGCGGGATCGATGAACCTCCGATCGATAACGAGCTGCGGCGCCAGGCGGCTCGTTACCACCAAGGTCCCGTTGCGGTCGTAGATATCGCCGCGAGCCGGTTCGCTCCGAATCTGGACCCAAGTCTGTTCTTCTACGATCTCGGCGCTTTGGGCACCCTCGGCCACCTGGACGAACCAGAGCCTGATGCCAACGACTCCGAACATCGCGAGAAACGTGGCGGCAATGACCGTGAGACGGGCGCCGAACTTCACATTGGACCTCGGCTTCTCTGGAGTAGGCGGGTGATCGGGATGGCGAGAAGGGCACCGAACACGAGGTTCGAAAGAGGAACCTGCAAGAGCCGGCGCGTGATCTGCGTTCCTAGCTCGCTTGATTGACCGAAAGTGATCCCGACTACCAAAAGCACCACCACTGAGATCAGAGTCAAGACCGCCACCCACACGCCGACCGCCAAAAAGCCCGATTCAGCGGACTCCTTCGACCGGATCGCAAGGTAGGCGACCACCGTATAGGTGAACGAGCGTAAACCCAAGACAGAGCTAGCGATCGACACGTCGACCAGCACCCCCGCCAGGAAGCCGAGCACGAGCTCGATTGTTGGGATGAGGGTGAGAGCCGCTACGCAGACGACCAGCACCACAAGATCGGGGGTCAGCCAGTCAAACCGCCGGAAGAGCGTGGCCTGGATGACCAACCCGACCAGCGCCAGCAGCAGGGCGATTAGCCCCGGGCGAAAACTTCTCATCCCGAGGTGGTGGTAGTGACTGGCTGGCTGGTGGTTGTGGCGGTCGTAGTCGTGACGGTTCCCGGCTCGGGTGGCCAGGTGATCACCACCACGACCCGGAGGGCATCGGGATTGGTGAAGAGCCGAACCGACGCCGACAGCAATGTTCCCTCGAGTTCGGCATCATCGACCACCTCGCCCACCGGCAATCCTTGGGGAAACGTGATCGACACCGAGCTCGTCACCACCAGATCGCCGGCATTAAGCGGCTCAGTGGCGTCGAAGACTTCGAGATCCATCAGCTCGGACCCAAAACGGCTCGAAAGGGTTCCCACCTGCCCGTCAACGAGGACGGTCAAGGCTTCCCGATCCTGAGTGATTGGCACGGCGGTGGAATGTGACGGCGAGGTCTCGATGATTTTGCCGACGACATACCCAAATGGGTCGACCACGGGGTGGCCGAGTGAGACCCCTTCGTCGCTCCCCTTGTCAATGATGAAGCTGGCTCCGAAAGGATCTGGTCGGCCAATGACATTTGCCGCCACTTGGGCAGTTTCGGCATCAAGGAGGGTCAGATTGTCGAGCTGCTCGAGTACGGCCAAACGGGCAGCCGCGTCGGCACTTCCGGCTAGCTCCGCTTGCAGACGAGCGACCTCCTGCCGAAGGGCGAGGTTCTCGGAACGGAGGGTGGCAAGCCCCGTCAAAGTGTCACCGAGATCGGCGACGGGATCGATGACGCTGGCAGCGAGATTCTGGAGTGGGGCGAGCAGCCCCAAGGCGCCACTCCTGATCGCCCCTCCCAATCCCTGGTTGGCGACGCGGACATCGACGGTCATCATCAGGAACGCGAGGACGACCAGGGTGATGAATGTGGGCAGGCTTCGATCACGAGCTGGCCGGTCGAGGGTGGCCATCAGTGAAAAGAAGCAGGCTGAATCGGGCTAGCCGACATCCCTAGGGGCGAGCCGACGACGAGAGCAATGTCTCGAACTCTTCGAGGCATTTGCCGGAGCCGTGCGCCACCGACTGCAAAGGCCGTCTAGCGGTGACGATCGGCATCCCAGTCTCGTGTGCGAGGCGCTCATCCAGCCCCACCAGCAACGCCCCTCCACCGGTGAGAACAATGCCACGCAACATGATGTCGGAGGCGAGCTCCGGTGGAGTTTTGTCAAGTGTGAACTTGACAGCGTCAACGATTGCTTGTGTTGGTTCGTCAATGGCTTCGCGGATCTCTGCGCTCGCCAGCAAGATGGTTTTCGGAAGGCCGCTGACGAGGTCTCGCCCGCGAACCTCCGCCGAAGGCTCGTCGGCGTAGGGCCACGCGGAGCCGATTGCCATCTTCACTTGTTCGGCGGTTCGCTCACCCAGGAGAACGTTGTATTCCTTCTTGACCCATTCGATGACCGCTTCATCGAGCTCGTCGCCTCCGGTGCGGATCGATCGACTGACCACGATCCCGCCCAATGAGATCACCGCGACTTCGGTAGTGCCCCCGCCCATGTCGACCACCATTGAGCCCGACGGTTCGCCAATGGGAAGGCCGCAACCGATCGCCGCGGCCATCGGCTCTTCGATGGTGTAGGCCCGGCGAGCTCCGGCGTGAAAGGCTGCTTCTTCGACCGCCCGCCGCTCGACCGGAGTGATGCCGGAGGGAACCGCCACCACGATCCGCGGCCGGGCCCATCGACGTCGGTGCACCTTTTGGATGAAGTAGCGGAGCATCTTCTCGGTGATGTCGAAGTCGGCGATGACCCCGTCTCGAAGGGGCCTGATCGCTTTGATGTAGGCGGGGGTGCGGCCGATCATTCGTTTCGCTTCCATCCCGACGGCTAGCGCCCGCCCGTTCTGGACGTTGATTGCCACCACCGAAGGCTCGTTGAGAACAATGCCCTGGCCGCGCACGAACACCAGCGTGTTTGCTGTTCCGAGGTCGATGGCCATGTCCTGGCCAGCGAACGAGAAGAGGTTTTCGGCCATAGCAGAATCCCAAAGCCGCGAAAAGGACTGGCCGAGTCTAGGAGCGCCTGCTGGCCTCTGCCAGATGAGCAGAAGCGGTCAGGGGTCAGAGATTAGGGATCAGGGTCAAGGGTCAGTTGGGAAAGAAAATTTGAAGTTCCCGCTCGGCCGATTCCGGGCTGTCCGAGCCATGGACGATGTTTTCGGTCACGGCGAGCCCGAAATCGCCGCGAATCGTGCCGGGGTCGGCCATCTTCGGGTCGGTCGCGCCCATCAAGGTCCGCGCCACCGAGACGGCGCTCTCGCCCGTCCATTCCATTGCCACCACCGGACCACTGAGAATGAACTCGAGCAGGTCCGGAAAGAAAGACTTCTCGACGTGGTCGGCGTAGTGGCGGCGGGCAAGGGCTTCATCGATGTTCAACAATTGAATTTGGCCGAGGGCCAAACCCTTGCGTTCGAAGCGGGCTATCACTTTGCCGACGAGCCCTCGCCGCACCCCGTCGGGTTTGACCATGATGAATGTTCGTTCCATTCGATAGGACGCTACCGCTCGTTTCGCTGCGGAGGAGTGCCGTCGTTGAGCAGGCTTCGAATCGTCCCTACCAGGTAGAGCGACCCGGCGACGATCACCCCTCCATCCGGGCCCGCGACTTTCCGGGCGATCTCCAACGCCGCACGAGGATCGGTTTCCGATTGAGCTTCGACGTTGAGCACCTCCGCAGCGGCCCGACCCAGTTCCTCAGGAGACAGCGATCGCTCCGATCCCGTGCTGGTGGTCACCGCCACGCTGATCTTGCCTTTGAGGTGAGACAGCATCTCGTGAACCGTTTTGTCTTTCATCGTGCCAATCAGCAAGACCCATCGTCGATAGTCGAAAGACTCGATGAGCGCTCTTCCCAGCGCTTCGAACCCCTGCGGATTGTGGGCGCCATCAAGAACGACGAGCGGCTTTGAACCGAATGGCTCCATTCTCCCCGGTGACCTGACGGCAGCGACTCCGGTGCGGAGAGCGTCGACATCCAAAGGCTTAGAACGAAGCGCCTCCGCCGCCCCTACCGCGATCGCGAGATTGGCGGTCTGGTGTCTGCCTAACAAAGGGAGGAAAAGGTCGTCGTACGTGGCCTCAATTCCTTCGATCTGGCAGAGCCAACCCCCAACGGCTGGCGTCGCCGCTTCAAGATGAAAGTCTCGACCGAAGGCGAAGTGCTTCACTCCCCGATCCGCTACCACTCGCTCAGCCACCGAGGACGCAGCTTCGGGCAAAGGGCCGGTTACGAGCTTCGATCCTTCCTTGACGATTCCGAGCTTCTCCCAGGTGATCTCCTCGAGCGTGGTTCCGAGGAATTCCATGTGGTCGAGGCCAATCGTTGTCACCACAGCCACGTCGCTCTGGACAACGTTGGTGGCATCGAGTCTTCCCCCCAGCCCTACCTCAACGATTGCGGCGTTGGCGGCAATCTCAGCGAACCATGCAAAGGCGGTGGCTGCGGTCAGTTCGAAATAGGTGAGCTTGTCGGTTGCCCTGGCTTCGAAAAGGTCGGCAAAGGCGGCGACGTCGGTGACCGCCTGGGCAAATTCCTCGGGAGTCGCGTGCCGTCCGCCCATACCGATCCTCTCCTCGACTCGCTCCAGGTGAGGCGATGTGAAATAGCCTGTGGTGAGGTCATGAGCCGAAAGGATCATCGAGAGCATGCGGCTCGTCGACGTCTTCCCGTTGGTGCCCGCTACGTGGACAATCGGATAACCCGACTCGGGGTTGCCCATCGTGTCGAGCAGTGCTTCGATGCGATCCAGCCCGGGCTTCATCCCCTGGCCGATGTGGGCGTCGAGATATTCGACCGCCGCGAGATAGTCCATGGCTTGATTATGACCCTAAGCGAGAGGGCCCCGAAGGGCCCTCTCGCCTGTAAGCCGGTAGACCGGAGCGCTAGCTCCAGGACCTAGCCGGATCCTGTTCGTCGCTTCGCCGTGACGCAGCTAGGAGCAGCAGGCCCAATGCTGCCAACCCAGCCGAGACAACAGCCATTGAAGTGGTCGAGACTCCTGTGAACGGCAGCGTCGCTTGGGTCACCTGGGCGACGACCGGAGCCGATACCTGGATGCCCGCCACGCCAACCCCACCGGCGGTCGACGCCGTCGTCGCCTGAACGGACGTGCTGCTCGTTTGTTGACCAGCAGTGGTCGGCGTCTGCTGACCGGTCGTCGTGGTCTCCTCGTCCTGACCAGTGGTGGTCGTGGTCTCCTCGTAAGTGGTCGAAGTCGTCCCCTCGTGAGAAGTCGAAGTCGTCCCCTCGTGAGAAGTCGAAGTCGTCCCCTCGTGAGAAGTCGAAGTCGTCCCCTCGTGAGAAGTCGAAGTCGTCCCCTCGTGAGAAGTC
>Ga0136620_10000071_pt1 | contig 37625 bp, 42 predicted proteins | sample AntDrymUQ4162106_2_FD_104806 | JGI IMG/M metagenome (GOLD analysis project Ga0136620, IMG submission 104806) | Polar desert sand microbial communities from Dry Valleys, Antarctica - metaG UQ416 (21.06) | ecosystem: Environmental > Terrestrial > Soil > Desert | place: Antarctica: Dry Valley... | reverse complement strand
GCCCGCCTCCGTCCAGTCCGCTCCGGTTGTGTGCTCCCGGCCGGAGGCGGGCTCATGATGACCCCGCCCGCCTCCGTCCAGTCCGCTCCGGTTGTGTGCTCCCGGCCGGAGGCGGGCTCATGAACTTGGTCGAGGTCCGTGGGCTGAAGGTGCACTTCCCGATCCGGCGGGGCCTGTTCTTCGACCGGACGATCGGACACGTCAAGGCCGTCGACGGCGTTGATTTCGACCTTGAGCACGGCAAGACGTACGGCCTGGTCGGCGAGTCCGGGTGCGGCAAGAGCACGCTTGGCCGCGCCATCCTCCGCCTCATCGAACCCACCGCCGGCTCGGTGATCTTCGACGGCGTCGACATCGCGGGGCTGCAGGGGGAGAAGCTGCGCAAGGCACGTAAGCGAATGCAGATGATCTTCCAGGACCCGCTGTCCAGCCTCGACCCCCGGCAGAACATCGAGTCGATCATCACCGAGGGGATCGACGCGCACGACCTGCTCGACAGCCGCAAGCAATCCCGGGCCCGGATCGTGGAGTTGCTCGAGGCGGTAGGGCTGTCGGCGGCGGCGCTGCGCCGCTACCCGCACGAGTTCTCCGGCGGCCAGCGGCAGCGGATCGGCATCGCCCGCGCGCTCGCCGTCGAGCCGGATCTGATTGTCGCCGACGAGCCGGTGTCGGCCCTGGACGTGTCCGTGCAGGCGCAGGTGGTCAACCTGCTGGAGAAGCTGCAGGATTCCCTCAACCTGACGTTCCTGGTCATCGCGCACGACCTGGCCGTCGTGCGGCACATCAGTGACACGGTCGGCGTGATGTATCTCGGCGCGCTGGTCGAGGAGGCCTCCTCCGACGACCTGTACGCCGAACCGCTGCACCCCTACACCCGGTCGCTGATGTCCGCCGTACCGGTCCCTGATCCCGACGTGGAGGACCGGAGGGAGCGGATCCTGCTCCCGGGCGACCTGCCGAGTCCCGCGAATCCGCCGAGCGGGTGCCGCTTCCACACCCGGTGCCCGTGGCGGCAGCCCGAGCGATGTGACACCGAGATCCCCGAACTGCGGGTACTGCGGCCGACGCACAAGGTCGCCTGCCACTACGCCGAGCAGATCGAGGCCGGGACGATCCGCCCGAAGAGCGCGGACGAGGTGGCCGCTGACCAGGGCGTGTACGTCGCTGCCACGGGCGGCCTGGACGCCAAGGACCTGCTCGACGCCGGTAAGGACATGCCGCTTCCGCAGCAGGGGTTCTAGTGAGCAGATTCCACCTCGCTGTCCCGGTGGACAATCTCGACGCGGCCCGACGGTTCTACGGGGACGTGCTCGGGTGCCCGGAGGGCCGCTGCTCGGAGCAATGGGTGGACTGGAACCTCTACGGCCACCAGCTGGTCACCCACCTCGCGCCCCGCGGCAGCACGCACACGAACCCGGTCGACGGACACGACGTACCGGTTCCGCACTTCGGCGTCCTGCTGTCGGTTCCAGAGTTCCAGGACCTGGCCGAGCGGCTGCGGGCGGCCGGCACAGCCTTTGTGATCGAGCCCTATCTCCGCTTCGCCGGCGAGCCCGGCGAGCAGTGGACGATGTTCTTAACCGACCCGGCCGGCAATGCGCTGGAGTTCAAGGCCTTTGCCGACGACACCCAGGTCTTCGCCCGCTGAGGTCGTCTTGATTCACCTCTGATTGGACGGGGTTGGCTGTGCACGTGGCGGGATCATCGTCCTGGAGCTTCGCCGAGTCCCTCGACGAGATGCCACACGTCGCTCTCTACGTCCGCGACGCGCTGGGGCTCGAGGTGCCGGAAGGTGCGGGCATCCCGCCGGCTCTGGAGGGGCCGTTATCAGACCGCCGTCAGGCTCTTGACGCCGAAGAGCGCACGGAGGCCGCGCTGCAGTGGCCCAGCTGGTGGCATGCCATCGTCGCCGACGAGGCCCGCATGCACCAGGGATGCGACGAGCCGGATCGCGGGTCGCGGATGCGGGACAGCTTGGCTCGTCGGCAGGCGACGACGGGTGACCCGCCCGAGTTCAGCGCGCTGTCGGACCGGCCTGCGCTCCGGAAGGCTGTCTCGGGCACCTGTATCGAGGCCTGCCGTTGGGCGGAGGGCCCGCGCCGCTCCTCTCACCGTCCATCCGGCGGACCAAGCTTCGCGTGGGCCCTGACCAAGCAGATCGCCGAGGACGTCGCATTCGATATGAGCGTCGGCGTGGAATCCGTGCGGGGTGTCGAGCTACTGCTTGCCGTCAAGGGCGACTGGTGGGAATGCATAGCGCCGGGAGTCGTCCTCTGCTCTCGATCCGCTCCGCGGGACCCCGCCGCCGCCCAGGCCATCTTGCGCGCTGTGTTCGTGTCCGGCTCAGCTCGCTGAGCAACGTCGCCCGGTGAGTCAGCGGTGGGCGCGGTTGACCGCCGAGACGACCGCCTCGAGCGATGCGGTGACGATGTTCGGGTCGATCCCGACGCCCCAGAGCACCCGATCGCCCACGGCACACTCCAGGTACGCCGCCGCCGTGGCGTCGCCACCGGCGGACATGGCGTGCTCGGCGTAGTCCAGCACCCGTACGTCGATGTCAAGCCCGGACAACGCGTTGACGAACGCCGCGATCGGCCCGTTGCCCTCGCCGGACACCGACCGCCGTACGCCGTCGATACTCAGCTCGACGGACAGCTGGTCGGGTGAACCCTCGACGGCGACGTTGCGGTGGGAGTGCAGCGCCAACCCCGCAACCCCCGAGAGGTACTCCGTCCGGAAGCTGTCCCACATCTCCTGCGCGGACACCTCGCCACCCTCGGAGTCGGTGACCCGCTGGATGACCTGGCTGAACTCGATCTGCAGCCGCCGCGGCAGGTCCAGCTGGTGCTCGCTCTTCATGATGTAGGCGACGCCGCCCTTGCCGGACTGCGAGTTGACCCGGATCACCGCCTCGTAGGTCCGGCCGACGTCGCGCGGATCGATCGGCAGGTACGGCACCGCCCACGGGATGTCGTCCACGGTCACGCCGGCGGCCGCGGCATCGCGGGCCATCGCCTCGAAGCCCTTCTTGATCGCGTCCTGGTGCGAGCCGGAGAACGCGGTGTACACCAGGTCACCCCCGTACGGGTGCCGCTCGCCCACCGGCAGCTGGTTGCAGTACTCGACGGTACGGCGTACCTCGTCGATGTCGGAGAAGTCGATCTGCGGGTCGATGCCCTGGCTGAACAGGTTCATCCCGAGGGTGACCAGGCAGACGTTGCCGGTCCGCTCGCCGTTGCCGAACAGGCACCCCTCGATCCGATCCGCGCCGGCCAGGTAGCCCAGCTCGGCGGCCGCGACGGCGGTGCCGCGGTCGTTGTGCGGGTGCAACGACAGGACCACGTCGGGGCGGTGGGCCAGGTGCCGGCTCATCCACTCGATCTGGTCGGCGTACACATTGGGGGTGGCCATCTCCACGGTCGCCGGCAGGTTGACGATCACCGGTCGGTCGGGGCTCGGCTCCCAGACGTCGTTGACGGCGTTGCAGACCTCGACGGCGTAGGAGATCTCGGTCCCGGTGAAGGACTCGGGAGAGTACTCGAAGCGGACCGCGGAGTCGGTCGCGTCGGCGAGTTTCGCGCACAGCCGGGCGCCGTTGACGGCGATGTCGGTGATCCCGTCCCGGTCCAGACCGAACACCACCCGGCGCTGGAGCGTCGACGTCGAGTTGTACAGGTGCACGATCGCCTGCCGGGCGCCCCGGATCGATTCGAACGTCCGCTCGATCAGCTCGTCGCGGGCCTGGGTGAGGACCTGGATCGTGACGTCGTCGGGGATCACGTCGTCGGTGACGATCTGCCGGATGAAGTCGAAGTCGGTCTGGCTGGCCGCCGGGAAGCCGACCTCGATCTCCTTGTAGCCCATGCCGACGAGCAGGTCGAACATCCGCCGCTTGCGGGCCGGCGTCATCGGGTCGATCAGGGCCTGGTTGCCGTCGCGCAGGTCGACCGCGCACCACAGCGGGGCTGACCTGATCGTGCGGGTCGGCCAGCTGCGGTCAGGCAGGTCGACGGGCGTGAACGGGCGATACTTGCGGACCGGCATGCCGGAGGGCTGCTGCGGGTTCATGGAAAAGGCTCCTGTACGGCGAGGGCGTGGGCTCAACCAGCGACGCGAACAACCCGCGACGAGGGAGCCGGTCTGTTACAGGCCCTCGGCGCGGCGCGGAAGAAGCAGGTCGCCGTACACGATGGACCGAGGCTACCCCAGCGACCAGCCGCCCGATCAGGCGACCCGCTGGCCGGTCGGGAGCGCACCGGCCGGTGTCCGTAGCCGCCGCTCGGTGAGCAGCAGGGCACCGGCGGCCAGCACGAGCTGCAAGCCCAGGCCGTAGGGCCACACGGGTCCTGGCTCTGGTGCCGGTTCGGCAACGTCGAACACCGAGGGCGGCTGTCGCAGCTGGCGGGCCGCCTGGCTCAAGGCACCCAGCAGGTCGGCGTCCTGGCGGGCCTGGATGATCGTGCCGTCCGGCAGCCGGATCGTCGTGGTCGGGGTCTCCGGGGCGGCGTCGGCGAGCACGATGAACGGATTGGGCGCGAGGATCCACCAGATCCGGTCCGGCCGCGACTGGTTGTAGGTGTAGCTCTGCTCGCCGGTGCCTTCGGTGACGGTGTCCGACGTGACGGCCAGCAGGATCCCGAACAGCACGCCGGTGCCGGCCGTCAACGTGAAGACGGCGAGGTAGGCCAGCACGCTCGAGGTCGTTGTGCGGGCCATCCAGGCCGACAAGCCGAGGGACACTGCGCAGACCACGCCGATCAGCAGCGCCATCACGGCGTAGACGATGAGGACGCGGCCTACGCTCAGGCCGCCTTCGAGCAGGCACCACAGGGCCAAGGGCGCGGTGACGAGCAGGAAGACGACCGCCGTGCCCCAGGACGCGAGCAGCTTGCCCACAGCCAGATCCCAGGAGGTCAGGCCGGTGATCTGCAGCGGCGCCAGTGTTCCGCGCTCCCGGTCGCCGTTGACAGACTGCGCCGCGAGCGCCGGTGCGATGAGTAGCGCCAATCCGAGTACGACGAGCATCAGCCCACCGAACATGAACGACCCCGTGTACCCGACCACCTCCTCCCCGACCGTTGGGCGGACACTGAGCCGGATCAGCATGGCGATGACCGTCAGCACGATGAGCCAGGACGCGAGGAGCCATCGCCAGCGCCCGGTGCGAAGCCGAAGCCGGAACTCCAGCGCGGCGACGGTGGCGATGCCGTTCACGGGGTCCTCATCGGCGTACCGCTTGGTCGTCTGTCAACTGCAGGTACGCCGCCTCCAGGCTGCCGCCGACCGGACCAAACGCCGTCACCGGTACGCCTGCACCCACCAGCTCCGAGAGCAGCCGGGCGGCATTCTGCTCGCCGCCGAACACCTGGACGTCGACCGCTGACGGGCCGGCGGTTATCGCACTGACCCCACGCTCGTCCAGCGCCCGCGTCAGGGCCTCTGCATCGAGGGTTCGAACCCGGTACGCCCGCGGGCCGAGGTGGGCGGGTAGCTGGTCCACGCGGTGACTCGCCACGGTGCGGCCTCGATCGACGAAGACCACATCGTCGGCGAGCTCCTCCAGATCGTCGAGGGCGTGGCTGGACACCAGCACGGTCCGGCCCTCGGCCGCCAGCCGCCGGAGCAGGTCGTGCAACTCGATCCGGCTGCGCGGATCCAGCCCGGCGGCCGGCTCGTCCAGCAGCAGCACGGACGGGCCGTGGATCAGCGCCCGGGCCAGGCTGAGCCGCTGCTTCTGCCCACGGGACAGGGTGTGCACCCGAGCCCCGGCCTGCTCGATCAGCCGGGCTGCGTCCAGCGCCGCGGGGACCGCCTGCCGGCGCTGCGCCGGCGGGATCCGGTGGGCCGCGGCCATGACGTCGAGGTACTCCGTCACTGTCAAGGCGTCGTAGAAGCCGAGCACGTCCGGAGCCCAGCCCATCCGGGACCGCACCTCGCCGGGAGCAGTGGCCGGATCGAAGCCGGCGACCCGCACCCACCCGGCGTCGGGTGTCAGCAAGGTGGCGAGGATGAGCAGGAGCGTCGTCTTCCCGGCCCCGTTCGGGCCGACCAGGGCTGTCACCTGACCGGGGTAGGCGTCCAGGTCCATCCCCTGCACCGCTCCGACCGGACCGAACGAGCGGTGCAGCGCCCGCGTGCGCACCCCGGCATGCGGTGCCTCGTAGGCAACCGGAAAGACAACCACGGGCCTACGGTAGCCGGAGAGGCCGCCCGCTCCGGTTAGGCTGGTTGTCGTTGTCCCATCGGGCAGGAGGACGTGCGGTGGCCCTCGTCGTACAGAAGTACGGCGGTTCCTCGGTTGCCGACGCGGAGCGGATCAAGCGGGTGGCCGAGCGGATCGTGACCGCCCGCCGCGCCGGCAACAGCGTCGTCGTGGTCGTCTCCGCCATGGGCGACAGCACCGACGAGTTGCTCGACCTGGCCAAGCAGGTCTCCCCGTTGCCGCCCGGCCGGGAGATGGACATGCTGCTCACCGCGGGCGAGCGGATCTCGATGGCGCTGCTGGCGATGGCGATCTCCACCCTCGGCTTCGAGGCGCGTTCCTTCACCGGCTCGCAAGCCGGAGTCATTACAACCTCCGCGCACGGCCGGGCTCGCATCATCGACGTTACCCCAGGCCGGATCCAGGCGGCGCTGGACGAGGGTGCGATCGCGATCGTGGCCGGCTTCCAGGGCGTCAGCCAGGACACCAAGGACATCACCACGCTGGGTCGCGGCGGGTCAGACACGACCGCGGTGGCGCTGGCCGCGGCGCTCGGCGCGGACATCTGCGAGATCTACACCGACGTCGACGGCGTCTACACCGCCGACCCGCGGATCGTGGCGAACGCCCGCCGGCTGGACACGGTCAGCTACGAGGAGATGCTCGAACTGGCCGCGTGCGGCGCGAAGATCCTGATGCTGCGCTGCGTGGAGTACGCCCGCCGCTACGGCATCCCGGTGCGGGTGCGGTCGTCGTTCAGCCAGCTGCCCGGCACCCTCGTCTCCGGTTTGATGGAGGATCTACCCGTGGAACAGGCCATCATCGCCGGCGTCGCGCACGACCGCAGCGAAGCCAAGGTGACCGTCGTCGGCGTACCGGACAAGCCCGGTGAGGCGGCGGCGATCTTCCGTGCCGTCGCGGGCGCGGAGATCAACATCGACATGATCGTCCAGAACGTCTCGGCCGCCGCCACCGGCCGCACCGACATCTCGTTCACGCTGCCTACCGCGGACGGCCCCACCGCGATCGCCGCGCTGCGCAAGGTCCAGGACCGGGTCGGCTTCGACAACCTGCTGTACGACGACCACATCGGCAAGGTGTCGCTGGTCGGCGCCGGCATGCGCTCGCATCCGGGTGTCTCCGCGACCTTCTTCACCGCACTCGCCGAGGCCGGCGTGAACGTGGAGATCATCTCCACGTCCGAGATCAGGATCTCGATCATCTGCCGGGACACCGACCTCGACATCGCGGTCCGGGCGGTGCACGACGCGTTCGGTCTGGGCAGCGACGCCGAGGCGCAGGTGTACGGCGGTACCGGCCGTTGAGCGCGGCTCGGGCGGCGCTGCGGGTCGGTGTAGTCGGCGCCACCGGACAAGTCGGCAGCATGATCTTGCGGGTGCTCCTGGAGCGGAACTTCCCGGCCGCTGAGATCCGGTACTTCGCTTCGGGCCGGTCAGCGGGCTCGGTGCTGCCCTGGGGCGACACCGACGTCGTCGTGGAGGACGCCACCACCGCCGATCCCGGCGGCTTGGACCTGGCGCTGTTCTCCGCCGGGGCCACCGCCTCGCGGCTGCTCGCGCCCCGGTTCGCCGCTGCCGGCGCCGTGGTCGTGGACAACTCCTCGGCCTGGCGGATGGACCCCGCCGTACCGCTGGTGGTCAGCGAGGTCAACCCAGAAGCGATCCGCGGGGCGGCGAAGGGGATCATCGCCAATCCGAACTGCACGACGATGGCCGCGATGCCCGTTCTCAAGCCGTTGCATGACGAGGCCGGTTTGCTCCGGCTGGTCATCAGCACCTACCAGGCCGTCTCCGGAGGCGGTCGGGCGGGTGTGGACGAACTGGACAAGCAGGCCCGCGAGGTCGTCGGCCGGGCGAGCGAGCTGACCTACGACGGGGGTGCCGTTGCGTTCCCGCCGCCGACGCTTTATCCCCGCCCGATTGCGTTCAATGTGCTGCCGCTGGCGGGCTCGCTCGTCGACGACGGCTCCTTCGAGACCGTCGAGGAGCAGAAGTTGCGCGACGAGAGCCGCAAGATCCTGGGGCTGCCCGACCTCCGGGTGTCCGGGACCTGCGTTCGGGTGCCGGTCTTCACCGGGCACTCGCTGTCCATCAACGCCGAGTTCGAGCGTCCCCTGTCCGTTGAGCGCGCCTACGAGCTGCTCGCCGCCGCACCGGGCGTGGCGTTGAGCGACATCCCGACGCCACTGCAGGCGGCCGGGCGCGACGCCAGCTTCGTGGGCCGGCTACGCGCGGACCCAGGGGTGGACGACGGGCGCGGGCTCGCGCTTTTCGTCAGCAGTGACAACCTGCGCAAGGGCGCGGCGCTGAACGCCGTACAGATCGCCGAACTGGTAGCCGCCCGGCTCGCCTGATGTGCGGTTTCATGATCGTCAGGGACAACGGGCTGCCATGGAGCCACATTGTCCTGATGATCATGAAGCTGGAACATGTCGGTGCAGGAAGTCGATCTCGACGGCCATCTGCCGGATCTGCTCCTCGACCACGAGGCTGCCGTGGCCGGCGTCGAAGCGGTACACCTCGTGCGGCGTGCCCAGTCTCACCAGCTCGGCCAGGTAGTTGTCGATCTGCCGGATCGGGCAGCGCGGGTCATTCGCCCCGGCCAGCACGAGCAGCGGCGCCTGTACCTGGTCGACGTAGGTGATCGGCGAGCAGCGCTCGTACACCTCGGGCACGTCGGTCGGCGAACCACCGAAGATCGCCCGGTCAAAGGCGCGCAATCCCTCCATCTCGTCCTCGTACGCCGCCACGTAATCGGCGACCGGCACCGCCGCGAGCCCAGCGCTCCACAGCTCCGGCTGGGTGCCGAGGCCGAGCAGGGTCAGGTAGCCGCCCCACGAGCCACCCTCCAGCGCACATCGCGCCGGGTCGACCAGGCCGCCGTCCACCACAGCCGCGCGCACGGCGGCGATGTCCTCCAGCTCGGTCAGCCCCGGGCGACCCTCCAGCGCGTCGCGCCACACCGAGCCGTAGCCGCTGGAGCCGCGGTAGTTCACGTGCACGACGGCGTACCCGGCATCGACGAACGCGGCCCGGCGGGCGCGGAAGGAGTCGTCGTCGGCGGCCTCCGGTCCCCCGTGGATGGCAAAGACGGCGGGGTACGGCGGCGCACCAGCCGGTCGGCAGAACAGGGCGTGGATGCGGCCGGCCGGGCCGTCCACCCAGACGTCTTCGACCGGGTACGCCGCGGGCGGCGCCGCTCCCGGTGGCCGCAGAACTGTCCCGCCGCCGACCGCACGGACGACGGGAGGTTCGGCCGAGGAAGACCAGGTGAACTCGACCTGGCCGTCGGGTCGTGCGGTCGCCGAGCCGACGACACCCGGCGGCGTGTCGAGCCGGGTCAGCTCGCCGCTGGTCAGGTCGTACCGGTAGAGCTCCGAGCGGGCCTCGTGGTCGTGGTTGACCAGCAGGGCCCGGCCATCGCCGAACCAGTCCGCGGCCAGCTCGCCAGGCAGGTCGATGTGCAGCTCGGTCTCGCTGTCCGCCGCGACGTCCCAGATCAGCAGCTCGGACCGGCCGCGGCGCTCATGCTCCACGAGCAGCCGGCTGTCGCCGTCCACCGGACTGAACGCCACAGCTTCCAATCCCCTGCCGGCGCCGTCCCACTTGTCGGCGATCGCGCCCTTGTCGGCATACACCCGAAGCGCCATGTGCCGGGAGTCGCCGTGCTCGGCGTGCCCGATCGCGACCAGGGTCTCCTCGCGAGACAACGCGCCGACGTGGGCGTCGTGCTCACTGGCGTAGAGGAGGTGGGGTGCGGCCTTGGCGCGGCTGACATGGATGCTCGCGCCGTCGTCGGTGGACCGGCCGACCACGGCCGCCCGCTGCCCGAGGGCGAGGCCCGACGGGTAGGACGGGCCGAGGCCAGGTACAGCTGGCTCGTCAGGACCGCCGGAGTAGGGCTGCCGCATCCAGACGCCCCACTCGTCGCCGTCGGTGTCGGCGAACCACCAGACCCACTCTCCGGTCCGGTCGAGAACGGCATGTCGGGTGCCGTTCGGCCGATCGGTCACCTGTCGATGCGTGTGGCTTTCTCGATCCCAGGCGTAGACCTCGAACACGCCGCTCGCGTTGGACACGTACAGGCAGCGCTGGGGCGCGTCATCGGCCCAGTCCGGAAGGGACACCCGCGCCGCGCGGAACCGCGCCTGCCATCTCTCGGAGTAATCCACCAGGCCATCATGCCGAGCCTCAGGCCCGCGTTGTCCCGCGGGCCCGAGGGTGGGTGGTCGGGATGGCGGGATTCGAACCCACGACCTCTTCGTCCCGAACGAAGCACGCTACCAAGCTGCGCCACATCCCGAGTTGCGCCGGCCAGTCTAGACCACGCCGCGCCGGGTCAGCCGCGAGATACCAGCGTCAGGAGTGTCGCTTCGGGCCGGCAGGCGAAGCGGTACGGGGCGTACGGCGAGGTGCCCAGCCCGGCCGACACGTGCAGCCAGGTGCCTTCGGTCCACCGCGACAGCCACCGGCTCCGGGCCCGGTCGATGCCGCAGTTCGTCACCGGTGCGCCGTATAGCGGCACTCGCAACTGGCCGCCGTGGGTGTGGCCGGCGAGGACGAGGTCGTAGCCGTCGGCGGCGAACCGATCGAGCAGGCGCGGCTCGGGGGAGTGCAGCAACCCCAGCCGCACGTCGGCGTCGACCAGGGCCGGTCCGGCGACCTCGTCGTACCGGTCACGACGCAGGTGCGGGTCGTCGAGTCCGGCCAGGGCGACCCGGCGGCCAGCTGCCTTGCACTCGCCCCGTCGGTTGGTGAGGTCCACCCAGCCGCGGCCGGTCATGATGTCGCGCAGATCGCGCCACGGCAGCGAGTCCCCGACGACCCGCTTGTCCTCGGGGAAGAAGTACCGCAGCGGATTCTTCGGCTTCGGTGCGTAGTAGTCGTTGCTGCCCATCACGAACGCCCCGGGCCGATCCAGGAGCGGGCCGAGCGCTTCGACAGCGGCCGGCACGGCGCCCCGGCCGGCCAGGTTGTCTCCGGTGTTGACGATCAGGTCCGGCTCGAGCGCCGCCAGCCCCCGCAGCCACCGCTGCTTGCCGCGCTGGCGCGGCAGCAGATGGATGTCGGACAGGTGCAGAACAGTCAGCGACTCCTGGCCCGGCGGAAGAACCGGAACGTCGAATCGGCGCAGCGTCCACTGGTTGCGCTCGTACAGGCTGGCGTAGCCGGCAGTTGCCACGCCGAGCCCGGCAAGGGCGGCAGGGGCGGCGTACCAGCGCATATCGGCGAGCTTACGGCGCTCCGCCGGGGGTAGCTTGACGGCCATGCCAGCAGTCCCGCTGTCCGTCAAGCTCCGACAAGACCTGTCCGCCGCGATGAAGAACCGCGACGAACTGGCCACCGCCGCGCTCCGCCTCACGCTGGCCGCGCTGCAGGTGGAGCGGGTCGCCGGGGCGACCGCGCGCGAATTGACCGACGACGAGGTGCTGGGTGTCCTCCGCCGGGAGACGAGAAAACGCCGCGAGGCCGCGGAGGCGTTCGCCGGAGCTGGCCGCGAGGAGTCGGCGGCTCGCGAGCGGGCCGAAGGGGATCTGCTCGAGAGCTATCTGCCGGCGCAGTTGTCCGACGATCAGCTGACCGAGCGGGTCCGCGATGGCATCGCCACGTCCGGAGCCACGAACATGCGTGACATGGGGCGGGCCATGAAGGCGGTCCAGTCCCTCGTTGCCGGTCAGGCCGAGGGGGCCCGGGTCGCCGCCGAGGTCAAGCACCAACTGGCCGCCCTACGTCCGTAGCTTCGGCTGGCACGGCGCTCACATCTACCGACGTCAGCGGGACTTGTCAGGCCAACCCGATCGCATCGGTGTCACCGGGGGGGTCGGGACCCGGTGGCGGTGTTGGCGGCGGGGGGCCCGGACCTGGCCCCGGACCGGGACTCGGGCCTGGGCCTGGCCCAGGACGGGGACCTGGCCGCGGGGGCGGGTCGGGCGCCGGCGGCGGAACGAGGGCGCCGTTGCTGATGAATATGGTCACTGTCTGACCGGGCACGACCCGGCCGCCGTTGTCCGGCGAGGTGTAGGCGACGCTTCCCTCGCTACGGGCACTGTCCACCCGGCCCTCGGACACGAGCGGGACCAGACCGAGCTCCTCCAGCGCCGAGGAGCAGGTCGACACCGAGTACCCGCCGCAGGCCGCTCGCAGAACGAATGTGTTGCCGTCGTCGTACTTCTTGCTGGAGGCCGGGAACCGCGCCGGTGGGAACGGCCCGAGAATCGGCGTCATCGCGGTGCTGAAGATCGTGGCAGGCAGGCCACCGCCGAAGGATCGATCGCCGAGGCTCGTGGGCGTGTCCGGGTTGAAGATGCCGACGCTCGCCAGCAGCTGCGGGGTCCAGCCGACGAACCAGACCCCCTTGTTGTCCTGTGTCGTTCCGGTCTTGCCGGCAACCTGGTGACCTTCGACCCGCGCCCGGCCACCGGTCTGGCCGGCGAAGCAGCACTGGACGTCCTTGACCAGGATCTGGTTGAGCGTGTCGGCCAGGCCTGGCGGGATCACCTCGGGTGTGCAGTTGTCGTTCTTCACCACCGGGAGGCCGTCCGCACCGAGCAGCGGCTCGCCGTCGCGACCGAAGACCTGCTCGATCGGAGTCGGCCAGCACCGCGTCCCACGCGCCGCGACGGTGGCGTACGCGGTGGCCAGCAGCAGCGGGCTGGTGGCCTCGGGACCGAGAGTGAACGACCCTCTGTTCTCGGCGGCGATCTGATCCGGCGCCGGGTTGTCCGGATACCAGAGCCCGAGCCGCTGACCCATCCGCACCGAGGACTCGATGCTGCCCAGGTCATCTTCCAGGTGCACGAAATAGGTGTTCGAGGACTGGTAGAGGGCGGTCTCGAGATTCAGCGTCGGCCGGTAGTTGCCGGCGTTCTCGACGTCGTAGGGCTTGCCTTCATCTTTGTACACGCGGGAGACATACGGGTCGGAGGACGTCAGGGTGTAGTCGATTCCCTTGAGCTGTTCCAGAGCACTGGCCGCCACGAAGAGCTTGTATGTCGAACCGGCACCCGAGGACGGCGTCGTGAACAGCTTCACGTTGGTCTGGGCCGGGTCGTCCGGGTTGGTGCCGTAGACCCGGTTCGTCGACATCGCCCGGACCTTGCCGGTGCCCGGCTCGACGAGGGTGAACAGCCCGGCGAACCGGTCGCCCGGCGCCAGCTCCGACACCACCGCCTGGTCACCGGCCACCTGCATCCGCGGGTCGAGGGTGGTCTGGATCGTGAGCGCGCCCTCGTTGAGCTGCTCCGAGGTCAGGCCGAGGCCGCGCGGCGGGGGGGCGGTGATGTATTCGTACATCCAGTCGCAGAAGAACCGCCCGACGAGCGCTCCGGCGCAGTTGCGTGGCGCCGACCGGCCAGGGACGAGCACCGGCGGGACCGCGATGGTTGCTTGGGCCTCGGCCTGGGTGATGTAGCCCTGCTCGGCCATCCGCTCGAGCACCTCGTTGCGGCGCTCGGTCGCGGCCTCCAGGCCGCGCCTCAAGGGGTCCAGCGCGGTCGGGTTCTGCACGAGGCCGGCCAGTAGTGCCGCCTCGGACAGCGACAGTACGTCGACCCGCTTGTTGAAGTAGACCTTGGTGGCCGCCGCGACGCCGTAGGCGTTGCTGCCGAAGTACATCAGGTTGAGGTACCTCTCGAGGATCTCCTCCTTGGTGTACTGCGCCTCGATCTGCAGCGCCAGGTTCGCCTCACGCAGCTTGCGGGCGATGCTCGGGTCGGTGGCGGCCTGCCGCTCCTCGTCGGTGTCGGCCTGATACACCAGCACGTTCTTGACGTACTGCTGGGTCAGCGTCGACCCGCCTTCCTCGATCTCCCCGGCCTGGATGTTCTCCACGGCCGCGCGGGCCAGGCCCTGCGCGTCCAGGCCACCGTGCTGGTAGAAGCGGGCGTCCTCGATGGCGATGATCGCCTGCTGCATCACCAGCGGAATCGTGTCCAGGGGGACCGGCGTCCGGTTGAACGTGAAGAAGTACGTCAGCAGCGACCCGTCGGCTGCCAACACCCTCGTGATGCCGGCGGGAGTCTCCTCCTCCAAGGACGCGGTGTCGTCCAGCAGCGTCGACCCGCTGCTGGCCGCCAGACCGAGGCCCCCCACGAACGGCAACATCAGCCCGGCGACGAGCGCCCCGGCCACCGCGATGGCGAGGACGAGCTTGCCCGCCGCCCCGAACTTCCTACCCGTGGTTGTCGCTGACACGACGTCAAGAGTACGTGGTCGACGCAGCCCGCAACCCCAAGCGGTCAGCCTCGTTGTGCTCTATGAGACCACGGTCCGGCACGGAGAGTGACCTTCCGGTGTCGGGTCGTACGACGTACGGGTGAGGGATCTGTCATGGCGACGAGCGCTGGGATGTCAACAGGGGTGTCTATCGGGACAATGGCTTGGGCCGAGCGCGGCGCCTGTCGAGAGGTGGATCCCGACTCCCTGTTCGTTCCCGGTGCGGCTCAGCACCGCGCCAAGCGGGTGTGCGCCTCCTGCCCGGTCCGCGTCGACTGCCTGGCCGAGGCGCTGGACAACCGGATGGAGTTCGGCATCTGGGGCGGGATGACCGAGCGGGAGCGCCGCAGCCTGCTTCGCCGGCGCCCGGATGTGGTGTCCTGGCGACCGCTGTTGGACGCCACGGCCCTGCGCACCGCGGCCGCAGCCCAGTAAGTCAGGCTCAGCCAGCCCGCCGGGCTCCATCCCCTCCGCTCCTGTTGAGTGCTCACGGACGGAGCCCGGCTCAGGATTGTCCGGCCAACGCAGCTCCCACGACGCGCAGCGCCGCCAGATCGTGCACATCGCCGGCCAGTGACGGAACCTCCCGGAGCCGCACCTCAGGGTGGGCCTTGGTGAAGCGTGCGGTGAGGCGCTGCTCCCGGCGGGAGACGAACATCAGCTCCGCGTGGATGCGCAACACCGCTGAGGTCAACGCCTGAGAGTCCGGAGAGTTCTGGCCCTCGAGTACCTCGGCAGCTGCTTCGGCCCGTGGCCCCGACAGTTCCGGTGCGGCGCTGCGATGCACCCGGTTGACGATCACGCCGGCCAGCGGCATCGAGTCGGCATTGAGCCGGTCCACGAAGTACGACGCCTCGCGCAGTGCGTCCGGCTGCGGAGCAGCGACCACGACAAAGGCGGTGCCGGGGCGCCGCAGCATCTCATACGTCGCTTCCGCGCGTTGCCGGAAGCCGCCGAACATCGTGTCCAGGGCACCCACGAATGCCGATACGTCGGTGAGCACCTGTGCGCCGAGGATCTTGGTGAGCAGCCGGGCAAACATCGTGAAACCGACTCCGACGACCTTGAGGTAGGCCCGCCCGCCCGCGCGAGCAGGTGCGGCGAGCAGCCGCAACATCCGGCCGTCGAGGAACCGGGCCATCCGTTGGGGTGCGTCGAGAAAGTCCAGCGCGGAGCGGCTCGGCGGCGTGTCGACGACGATGAGATCCCAGTCCCCCAAGGTTCTCAACTGACCGAGCTTCTCCATCGCCATGTACTCCTGCGTGCCGGCGAAGGAGGAGGACAGCGACTGGTAGAAGGGGTTGGCCAGGATCTGCCGGCTGCGTTGCGGTGTGCTGTGCGCCTCGACGATCTCGTCGAACGTGCGCTTCATGTCCAGTTGCATCGCCCACAGCCGGCCGCCACCGGCGGAACCGACCCCGTTGACCAGCCGGGGAACGTTGTCCAGCGTGGTCAGACCGAGCGCCTGAGCCAGCCGGCGCGCCGGGTCGATGGTCAGGACCACGACGGTGCGTCCCGCGTCGGCAGCGCGCAGCGCCAGCGCTGCCGAGGTCGTCGTCTTGCCGACCCCCCCGGCTCCGCAGCAGACCACGATCTGAGTCGTCGGGTCTGCCAACAGTACGTCCACGTCCAACGGATCCGCGCTCATGCGACGCCGCCCTTGCGGAGGATGTCGGCAAGCTCGAACAGGTCCGCCAGGTCGATCGGTCCCGGCAGGAGGGGCAGCTCGTACGTCGGCAGCTCCAATTCACCGATCCGCTCGCGTGACTCGTCCTGGACGCCGACCCGTTGCGCATGCTCGACCGCCTCTGCGGTCAGCCGCTTGGCCAGCACCTTGGCGTCCAGCCCGGCCAGCTTCAGTCCGGTCGCGACCCGGGAAACTCCTAGCCGGCCGGCCATCGCCCGGTTCTGGTCTGCCGGCGACAGCAGCGAGGCCCGGGCGGCGTTGACGAAAACCGCACCGACCGGGATGCCGGTCGCGGTCAGCTCGGTGATCGCGTCGATCGTTTCCTGAACGGGCATCTCCTCGAGCAGGGTCACGATGTGCACCGCTGTCTGCGAGGAGCGCAGCACCGCCATGACGCCGTCGCTCTGGGTCTTGATCGGCCCGACCTTCGCCAGGCCGCTCACCTCCGCGGTGACGTTGAGGAACTTCGTGATTCGCCCGGTCGGTGGGGCGTCGAGCACGACCGCGTCGTACACCCGCTTTCCGCCGGCCGTGCGGGTCGTCGCCTCCTTGACCTTGCCGGTCAGCAGGACGTCGCGAAGTCCCGGCGCGATAGCGGTGGCGAAGTCGATGGCGCCCATTTTTCGCAACGCCCGCCCGGCCCGGCGCAGGTTGTAGAACATGTCGAGGTAGTCCAGCAGCGCGGCCTCGTCGTCGACCGCGAGCGCCTGCACCTCCCCGCCGCCGGGCGCCGTCGCGACGCGGGTCTCCCGGTAGGGAAGCGGCGGGCAGTCGAAGAGCTGCGCGATGCCCTGCCGGCCCTCGACCTCGAGGAGCAGCGTCCGTCGTCCGCCGTACGCCAGGGTGATCGCGAGCGCAGCGGCCACTGTCGTCTTGCCGGTCCCGCCCTTGCCGGTGACGATGTGCAGCCGCGCGCCCGGCCAGTCAGGCGCGGGTGTGTCGGGCATCCGCGCAGCCTAGGTCGGTCGCGCACCGCATCCTCAGGCCGGTACGGCGGGCAGCGCCTCCAGCGCCCGGGACATCGCGTCGGCGTCGTGGTCGGCCCACACGCTGTCGGTCATCTGACCGGACAGGTAGGCGTCGTACGCCGGCAGGTCCAGGTGCCCGTGCCCGCACAGCGCGGTCAGGATCACCTTCTCCTCCCCGGTCTCGGCGCACCGGCGTGCCTCCTCGATCGCCGCGGCCAGCGCATGGGTAGGTTCTGGCGCCGGCACGATGCCCTCCGTGCGGGCGAACTGCACGCCGGCGGCGAAGCAGTCCGACTGCGGCTTGGACACGGCGTCGAGCAGACCGAGCTCGTAGATGTGGCTGATCAGGGGGCTCATCCCGTGGTAGCGCAGACCGCCGGCGTGGATGGGGTCCGGGATGAAGTCGTGGCCGAGGGTGTGCATCTTCATCAGCGGCGTCATCCCTGCGGTGTCGCCGAAGTCGTAGGCGTAGCTGCCCTTGGTCAGGGACGGGCAGGCCGCCGGCTCCACCGCCAGGATCTGCGGCGACATCCGCCCGGCCAGCTTCTCGCGCAGGAACGGGAACGCCAGGCCGCCGAAGTTGGACCCGCCGCCGGTACAGCCGACGATCAGGTCGGGCGTCTCCCCGACCTTCGCCAGCTGCAGCAGCGCCTCCTCGCCGATGATCGTCTGATGCATCAGCACATGGTTGAGAACGCTGCCCAGCGCGTAGTTCGTGTCCGCGTTCTGCGCGGCCACCTCGACGGCCTCACTGATCGCGATCCCCAGCGACCCGGTCGAGTCCGGACTGGCCGCCAGGATGGCCCGGCCGGCGTTGGTCAGGTCGGACGGGCTGGGATGGATCGTCGCGCCGAACGTCTCGATCATCATCCGGCGGTACGGCTTCTGGTCGTAGGAGGCGCGGACCTGCCAGATCTCGCACTCCAGCCCGTACTGCGCGCACGCGAAGGCCAGCGCCGTACCCCACTGGCCGGCGCCGGTCTCGGTGCTCAGCCGGCGGATCCCCGCCTCGGCGTTGTAGAACGCCTGCGGTACGGCGGTGTTCGGCTTGTGCGACCCGGCCGGGCTGACGCCTTCGTACTTGTAGTAGATCCGGGCCGGCGTACCGAGGGCGCGTTCGAGCCGGTGCGCGCGATAGAGCGGGGAGGGCCGCCACAGCCGGTAGATGTCGAGGACGTCGCCGGGGATCTCGACGTAGGAGTCGCCGGTGACCTCCTGCATGATCAGCGCCATCGGGAACAGCGGGGCGAGGTCGTCCGGGCCGACCGGCTGCAGCGTTCCGGGGTGCAGCACCGGCGGGGGCGGCGAGGGGAGGTCCGGGATGAGGTTGTACCAGCGGGTGGGCATGTCGTCCTCGTCGAGGAGGATCTTGTGCCTGCGTTGCTCGCTCATGGTGCGAACCGTACGGCGGCCTGAACCCCGTCGCTAGGGTTGAGCTATGCAGAAATGGGAGTACATGACCGCCCCGCTCTTGATCCACGCTACGAAGCAGATCCTCGACAACTTCGGGTCCGACGGCTGGGAGCTCGTCACGGTGATCCCGGGGCCGAACCCGGAACAGCTGGTGGCCTACTTCAAGCGGGCGAAGCAGTGAGCGAACCAATGGGTACCGGCGGCGCGTGCCGGACGCACCGAGGCCGCAGGTGAGGCACAGCGAGCGGCTAGCCGCACTAGGCATCACGCTGCCGGAGGTGGCGGCGCCGGTGGCGGCGTACGTGCCCACGGCCCGCACCGGCGACCTGGTGTTCACGTCGGGGCAGCTGCCATTCGTCGATGGCAGCCTGCCCCGGACGGGGCGGGTCGGTGCCGAGGTCAGCGCCGAGGACGCCGAGGCGGACGCCCGCCAGTGCGCCTTGAACGCGCTTGCCGCCGTTCACGCCTCGGTCGGGATCGACAACATCGTCCGGGTGGTCAAGGTTGTCGGCTTCGTGGCGAGTGCGGCGAACTTCACCGGCCAGCCCGGGGTGATCAACGGCGCCAGCAACCTGCTCGGTGAGGTGCTCGGCGAGGCCGGGCAGCACGCCCGCAGTGCCGTGGGCGTTGCCGAGTTGCCCCTCGGTGCGCCTGTCGAGGTCGAATTGATCGTCCAGGTCCGATGATCCCCACCAGGACCCTAGGTCAGGGCGGGCCGAGGGTCGGCGCCATCGGCTTGGGCTGCATGGGCATGTCGTGGGCGTACGGCGAGGCCGACGACGAGTCGTCGGTCGCGGTGATCCACCGGGCGCTGGAGCTCGGTGTCACGTTCTTGGACACCGCGCAGGTCTACGGCCCCTTCACGAACGAGTCCCTCGTCGGCCGGGCGCTGCGGGGCCGCCGCGACGAGGTAGTGCTCGCCACCAAGACTGGGCTGATCGCCGACGCCGACCGGCAGATCCGGCGTGACGGCAGTCCGGAGCACGTGCGCGGATCGCTGCAGGATTCCCTTGGCAGACTCGGCACCGACCACGTGGACCTGTACTACCTGCACCGGGTCGACGAGGAGGTGCCGCTGGAGGACACGTGGGCAGCGATGGCCGAGTGCGTCTCCGCCGGCTCGGCGCGGCGGATCGGCCTGTCCGAGGTCACCGTGGAGCAGGCCGAGCAGTGCCATCGCATTCACCCGGTAGCTGCCATCCAGTCCGAGCTGTCGCTGTGGACTCGCGGGCCGCTGTCCGACGTGCTCCCGTGGTGCGCCGCCAACGGTGCGGCGTTCGTCCCGTTCAGCCCGTTGGGCCGGGGTTTTCTCACCGGCGCGGTCGGGAGCGGGACGTTCGGTGCCGACGACTTCCGCGCCCGAAACCCACGCTTCACCTCCGAGGCGATGGCGGCCAACCAGGCGCTGGTGGACGAGGTACGCCGGATCGCCGCCGTTGTCGGCGCCACGCCTGGGCAGGTCGCACTCGCCTGGACGCTGGCGCAGGGCGAGCACATCGTTCCCATCCCCGGGACGAAGCGAGTGACCTACTTGGAGGAGAACGCCGCTGCCGCGGACGTACAGCTGTCCGCTGCCGACCTCGGCGAACTGGACGCGCTGCCGCCAGCCGTCGGCGAGCGGTATTAGCGAGTCAGGGACTACCGGGCCTTCTTGGCGGATTTCTTCGCCGTCTTCTTGACCGGGCGGTCGGGGACAGACTGGGCCGCCGTGCGTTCAGTGGTCGCCCCCTCGGAGATCAAGTCGCCGGAGCTGCGCTCGAGATGTGCCCGGATGAACCACTGGAACTGCTCCAGCTGGGCCGACTGCCCGATCAGCATGTCCTGCGTGACCGGGTCCGGATCCTCGGTCTCGTCGATGGCATCCCGGTGATCGGTAATGATGCCGTCATACACCAGGTTCAGCGCGGCCAGGTGCTCGATCGCGCCGGCCCGGTTGATCGAGTAGTCGTCCCAGCTGCGCGCCCTGACTAGCGCGCCCGGGGTCCCGATGGGCTCCGATCCGAGCGCGGCTATCCGCTCGGCGAGGGCGTCGGCCATGAGGCGGACGGCGTCGACTTGCGGGTCGAGCATCTGGTGTACGGCGATGAAGTGCGGACCGACGACGTTCCAGTGCACGTGTTTCAGGGTGAGATGCAGGTCGGTCAGCGCGTTCAGCCGGTCCTGCAGCAAGGCCGCGACCTGTCGTGCGTCGGACTCATCCAGGCTCGGAATCGTAAAGCTCACGGTCTCCTCCATCAGGCTGAGCGGGTCCGGTCCATTCTGCTGCCCAGCCAGGCGGGAACGAAACTCTTACCGGGCACCGCTCTCTGTGGGACGCCGAACAGCGGGCGTTGGCGTCCGAGCGGGTCGAGCACGAGCACTACCATCGGCGGGTGCCTGAACCCGCACTGCCGCGTGACGCGGCGACGGTGCTGCTGCTTCGAGACGCACCAGGAGGCGTCGAGGTTTATCTTCTTCGCCGGGTGAAGGGCATGCCGTTCGCCGGGGGAATGACTGCCTTTCCCGGTGGCAGCGTCGACCCGGACGACGCCGATGCGACCATCGGCTGGGTAGGGCCACCTGCGGCGCTGTGGGCGGATTCCTTCGGCTGCTCGGAACCGCTTGCTCGGGCGTTGGTATGTGCCGCCGTACGGGAGACGTTCGAGGAGTCCGGCGTGCTGCTCGCCGCAGCCGACGGTGTCGAGGTCGAGGTGGCCGAAACCGCCGAGTGGGAGGCCGAGCGGCGAGCGCTGGTCCAGCGGGAGCATTCCCTGGCCGAACTGCTGACTCGGCGCGGGCTACGCCTGCGGGCCGACCTGCTGCGACCATGGGCGCACTGGATCACCCCGGAGGACGAACCCCGCCGCTACGACACCCGGTTCTTCGTCGCCGCGCTGCCTGCCGGGGTGGCTGCCCGCGATGTGTCCGGCGAGGCCGAGGAGGCGGCATGGGTGCCGGCCGCCGACGCGCTGGCGCAGAACGAGCGAGGCGAGCGCCCGATGTTCCTGCCCACCCTGGTCACCCTGACCGACATCACCAGATTCGCGACGGTTGCCAATGTGCTCGCCGCCGCACCGCCGGGCCGGCTGGAGACGGTGCAACCACGGCTGGAGTACACCGCCGAGGGTGAGTTCGTGGTGATGCCCGACGGCAGCCGGTGGCGTCCGCCGATCAGGCTGGGGCGCAGTCGGTGACCGGGCATCCGCCACTGACACACCCGGCGTACGGCCGGGTGCGGCAGGTCACGCCGTACGCCGCCGTGCTGCTGGCCCGAAACCCCAGCCCGATGACGCTGGAGGGGACGAACACCTGGCTGCTCGGAGACAGCGACCGGTTGGTGGTCGTCGACCCGGGACCCCACGACGCCGAGCACCTGGACGAGGTCGCAGCCAGCGGGCGGATCGAGTGGATCCTGCTGACGCACGGACACGCCGACCACAGCGCCGGTGCGCGCCGGCTGCACGAATTGACCGGAGCGCCGGTACGGGCGCTAGATCCGGCGCACCGCTATGGCGACGAGGGACTGGCCGAGGGCGATGCCGTCCATGCCGGGGGAGTGACGGTCATGGTGCTGGGCACGCCGGGACACACCAGTGACTCGTTGAGCTTCATCGCCGACGACGGGCAGTACCGTGCGGTGCTCACCGGAGACACCATCCTGGGACGCGGCACGACGGTCGTGGCGCATCCCGACGGTGTACTGGCCGACTACCTTGATTCGCTGCGGCGGCTACGTGATCTCGGCGACCTGACCGTGTTGCCCGGCCACGGCCCGGAGCTTCCGGCGGCCAGAGCAGTCGCCGAGCAGTACCTCGCCCACCGCGCCGAGCGGCTTGCCCAGGTCCGCGAGGCGGTCGACCGGCTCGGGCCGGATGCCTCTGCGCAGCAGATCGTCGAGGACGTGTACGCCGACGTCGACCGAGCGGTGTGGCCCGCTGCCGAGCTGTCAGTCCGAGCTCAGCTGGACTACCTCAGGACTCCGCGCTGACCACCCGGCTGGGCCAGGTAGTCGCCGGGTAGCCTGAGTCGATGCGTGCTCGCGACCTCGCCGTGCCCTTTCCTGCCGTCGGCCTGGACGACGACGCGCTGACTGCGGCCCGGCTCATGGCCGATCGCAAGATGCCCGGCATCGTCGTGTGTCACGGGGACGGCAGCCCGCACACAATACTTCCCGGCTCGCAGGTGCTGCGGTTCGTCATCCCCCGGTACGTGCAAGATGACGACGCGCTGGCCCGGGTCATCGACGAGCAGGCGGCCGACGACATGTTCGCGGGGCTGGCCGGTAAGAGGGTGCGTGACCTGCTGCCCAAGGAGAAGCGCGAGCTGCCGGTTGTCAAGGGCGAGGACACTGTGATGGAGGTCGCCGCCCTGATGGCCCGGGCACACAGCCCGCTCGTCGCGGTGGTCGAGTCGGGCCGACTGCTCGGATGCGTCACCGTGGCCGATCTGCTCGAGCGGTACCTGCCCGGGCCTGAGACGTGACCGTTCTCGCAGTCGTCGTCTTCGTCGCCGCCTACGTCCTGATCGTGACCGAGCGGGTCCACCGGGTAGCGGCCGCGCTGGGTGGAGCGGGCATCATGCTCGCGGCCGGCGTCGTGGGTGCCGAGGACGCCTTCTTCAGCCAGGAGACCGGTGTCGACTGGAACGTCATCTTCCTGCTGCTCGGAATGATGATCATCGTCGGCGTGCTGCGGGAGACCGGCGTCTTCGAGTACCTCGCGATCTCGGCGGCGAAAAGGGCGAAGGGCCAGCCGTTCCGGGTAATGGTCACGTTCGTCGTTCTTACCGCGGTGGCCTCGGCACTGCTGGACAATGTCACGACGGTGCTGCTGGTCGCTCCGGTGACACTGCTGGTCTGCCTGCGCCTCGGCGTACCGCCGGTCCCGTTCCTGATCGCGGAGGTGCTGGCCTCCAACATCGGAGGGGCGGCGACGCTGATCGGCGACCCGCCGAACATCATCATTGCCAGCCGGGCTGACCTGTCGTTCAACGACTTTCTGTTCAACATGGGTCCGATCGTGCTGCTGCTACTGATCGTCTACCTCGGCTTGTGCCGGATCCTCTTCCGTAAGGCATTCTGCTACGACGAGGCGCGGGTCGCGCAGGTGATGAGCCTCAACGAGAAGGACGCCATCGAGGACCGCGTGCTGCTCGGCAAGGCCGCAGCGGTCCTTGTCCTGGTGACGATTGGCTTCGTCCTGCACTCCGCCCTGGACACCGAGGTGTCGGTGGTCGCCTTGCTCGGCGCCGGGCTGCTGGTTGCGATCGCCGGGCTGTCCCCGAAGGAGTACCTCGGCGAGGTCGAGTGGCCGACGCTGGTCTTCTTCGCCGGCCTGTTCATCATGGTCGGCGGCCTCATCAAGGTCGGGGTGATCGGTTCGCTGGCCGAGCTGATCACCGAGGCCACCGGCGGGAACGTCTTGCTCGCGGCGATGTTGCTGCTGGTCGTTTCGGGTGTGCTGTCCGGGATCGTCGACAACATTCCGTACGTCGCCACGATGGCGCCGCTGGTTGCCGATCTGGCCGAGGATGCTGGCAACCCGGGCAACGTCTTGTGGTGGGCGCTCGCCCTTGGCGCGGACCTCGGCGGCAACGCGACCATCGTCGGGGCCAGCGCGAACGTCGTCGTTCTCGGCATTGCCGAGCGCAACGGCTACCACATCAGCTTCCTCGAGTTTTTCAAGTACGGCGGTGTCGTGGCGCTGCTGACGATCGCGCTGTGCGTGCCCTACTTGTGGCTGCGCTACTTCGTATTCGCCTGAACCGGCGCTCAGATGCTCTACCAGGGGCTGGTGCTGCTCCGGGAGTTGTTGTCCGATCGCTGCCGCCGCCCGGTCATGGGTCGGGCTGTTTGTGTCGGGGGTTGCGTCGGGGAGTGGCGGTGGGGTCGATCCAGGGTGGTGGGGTGAATTCGGGGATGCCGTCGTCGGCGAGGCGGATGGTCCAGTTGTCGCGGTGGACGACGGCGTGGTGGTGTCCGCAGAGCAGGACGGCGTTGGCGAGGCTGGTGTTGCCGCCGTCGGCCCAGGCGATGATGTGGTGGCCGTGGCACCAGGCCGCGGGCCGGTCGCAGCCGGGAACGCGCAGCCGCGGTCCCGCAGGTTGAGCGCCCGGCGCAGCGATCCGGTGAACAGGCGTTGGGCTCGGCCGAGGTCGAGGACCTGTCCGGCGGCACCGAGGACGGCGGGGATGAGGTGGCAGTCGGGCCAGGATGCGGGCGGCGGTGGCCGACAGGATGCCGCCGTCGTCGAGGGTGGCGTGCCCGAGCTGGTCGGTCAGGGTGCGCAGCGGCACGGTGACCACGACCTGGGGGCGTTGTCCGCCGTGGTCGGGCAGCTGGTCGCCGGTCAGGGCTCGGCGGGCAAGCTCGATGAGGGCGTCGGCGCGGCGTTGGGCGGGGGTACGCATGTCTCGCGCGCCGTCGGCGGCGGGCATGGGTGCGGACAGCGGGTCCAGGGCGGTGCGCAGCACGGCGGCCGCCTCGGTTGTCAGCCGGCCTCGCAGCCAGTGCAGCCCGTGCCCGTCGTCGATCATGGTGAACTCGCGGCGCTGCGTGGCGCGTTGCTCGGCCCGGGCCAGCTGCTCGGCCTCCAGCCGCTCCAGGGTGTCCGGCGCGACGACCTCCAGGATGTGCCGGCCCAGCCGGGTCAGCTCCGCGGCGTCGAACCGGTCGGCCTCGCCGATCAGGTGCGCCTCGGCGCGCCGGCGCACGTCCGGCCCGGCCTCCTCCGGCAATGCATCGACCGCGCGGACGATCGCGGCGGCCTGCGGGTAGCTGATCCGTCCGGCGGCCAGCGCGTGCCCGGTCCTGGCCATGTCCCCGCGCGCTGCGCGGGCTACTGTCGTCAGTTCCGCCGCGGCCGCCGGGGTCATCGCCAGCCGCTGCCGGGCCAGCGCCGCCGTGCTCGAGCAGCCCAGCCGGCTCGCCAGTTCACGGGCGTCGGTCTCGCCGACGAGGCGCACGATCAGGCCCTGCAGGCGGGCCAACGCCGTGCCCGCCGCTGCCAGCAGTTCGGGCAGCTCGGTGTCGGTCAGCGACCACAACGGCGCCTCGGCAACCCCGGCCGGCACGACGCCGACCTCGGCGACCGCGGTGGTCACCCGATGCCCGAGCTGCAGCGGCGTCAGATCATCCAGCAGTGCGCTCACACTCTCAAGCTAGCGACAGCCTCCGACACTTTCGGCCGCCGGAACCCGCTGCGGCACAACAACTTTCGATACTTTGAGTGCGGTCACGGCTACGCCGACGGGCGGGATTCGGAGCGTGGTTCGAGCGATCCGAGCTGGGGCTCGGACAAGCGGGCCGAGCGCGGCAACACGCCGTAACCCGTCGCCTGGTAGCGGCCGGAGCAGTGCTGGGACTGCGCTGCTCGTCCAGGTGCTCGTGGAGCCTTGCGGATCGCCGTCGTCCGGCTCGACGACGCTGCGGCTGTGACCGGCGGGGTCACTCTCGATTGTGGGGCTGGTAGACGTCGGGGATACCGTCGCGGTCGCTGTCCACCCTCTCGGCCTCCTCGATGCGGCGGTAGGTGCGGTTGCGGACTCGCAGTACCGCGGCGGCCAGAGTCGCGGCGAGCAAGCTGCCGGCCAGGACGGCGATCTTGACGTGTTCGTCGCGTTCGCTGCCGGCGCCGAAGGCCAGCTCGCCGATGAGCAGCGAGACGGTGAACCCGATCCCGGCCAGCAGCGCCAGCCCGAGCACGTCGACCCAGGTGAGGTCCTCGTCAAGGGCGGCGTGACTGAAGCGGGCGACCAGGAACGTGGCTCCGAAGATGCCGATCACCTTGCCGAGCACCAGCCCGGCGATGATCCCGATCGCGATCGGGTCACGGAGCGCGTCACCCAGGCCGGCCAGGCCGCCGATGGCGACACCGGCGGAGAGGAACGCGAAGACCGGGACGGCGATGCCCGCGGACAGCGGCCGGAACCGATGCTCGAAGTGCTCGGCCAGCCCAGGCCCGGCTTCCGGGCCGCCGGCGCGCTCACTGCGCAGAACCGGTACGGCGAACCCCAGCAGCACCCCGGCCACGGTTGCGTGCACCCCGGAGGCGTGCACCAAGGTCCAGGCGGCAGCCGCCAGGGGCAACAGCAACCACCACGCTCGAACCCGGCGCTGCACCAGGATCGCGAACCCGGCCAGCGGCAGCAACGCCAGCAGCAGCGGCGTCACGGCCAGGTCGGCGGTGAAGAACACCGCGATGATCGTGATCGCGAACAGGTCGTCCACCACAGCCAACGTCAGCAGGAACGTGCGCAGCGCGGACGGCAGATGGCTGCTGATCACCGCCAGCACGGCGAGGGCGAACGCGATGTCGGTCGCGGTTGGGATCGCCCACCCCTGCAGTGCGCCGCCGCCGGTATTGCGGTTGACCAACACGAACACCAGCGCCGGCGCCACCATCCCCCCGACCGCCGCGGCGACCGGCAACGCCGCCCGGCGCGGGTCGCGCAGGTCCCCGGCGACGAACTCCCGCTTCAGCTCCAGCCCCGCGACGAAGAAGAACACCGCCAGCAGGCCGTCCGCGGCCCACTGCCCGGCTGTCAGGTCCAGCTGCAACGCACCCGGACCGAAACTGAAGTCGCGCAGCCGGGAGTAGGCATCGCCCCAAGGTGAGTTCGCCCAAACCAACGCCAACACAGTCGCCACCAGCAGCAGCGCCCCACCGACGGTCTCCTTGCGCAGCACGTCGGCGATCCGCCGCGCCTCTGGCCACGTCCCACGGCTGAGCAGAACTGAAGCCGGACCGCTGCCAGGCGCGCCGGTGCTGGGACCCATGGGAGGCTCCTGAGGGGTCGGGTCAGACGTTGCCGACCAGACTTCCCGGCGCACCACCGCTGACGATACCGGCTCGTCCAGGGGCTCAGCGGGCGCGGCGGGCCAGCCGCTCATGGTCCAGGATGACCACCGTCTTGCCTTCCAGCCGCAGCCAGCCGCGGTGCACGAAGTCGGCCAGCGCCTTGTTCACCGTCTCCCGGGATGCGCCGACGAGCTGCGCCAGTTCCTCCTGGGTCAGGTCGTGGGTGACCCGGATGTACTGGCCCTCCGCCGTACCGAATCGGCTCGCCAGCTGCAGGAGCGCCTTGGCGACCCGGCCGGGGACGTCGGTAAAGATCAGGTCGGCGACGATGTTGTTGGTACGCCGGAGCCGGCGGGCGAGTACCCGCAGCAACTGCTCGGCGATCTCGGGGTGCTCGCTGATCCACGGCCGCAAAGCGGTCTTGTGCATGCGGGCCAGGCGTACGTCGGTGAGGGCGGTCGCGGTGGCCGTCCGCGGGCCGGGATCGAACAGCGACAGCTCGCCGAACTGGTCGCTCGGCCCCATGACGGCCAGCATGTTCTCGCGCCCGTCGCTGGCCTTGCGCCCGATCTTCACCTTGCCTGACAGCACGATGTACAGGCTGTCTCCGGCGTCGCCCTCATGGAAGATCGTGTTGCCGCGCGGGTACTCCACGGATTGAAAGGCCTCCGCAGCGGCCTCAGCGGCGGCCGCCGAGACGCCCTGGAACAGGCCGGATCGGGCCAATACCTCGTCCACGCCCAGACCTCCGCAGCTGTTGGATCACGCCCGAGAGCGGATTCTAGGAGTTCACGCCCTTCGAGCGTGAACCAAGCGGCAACAGCCGCGACGACCGTCGCCGACGGCGCAGCGACTGCACGGCACGCCGGATGCCGAACCGGACGAGGGTGTCAACCTCGGTCGGACGAGCGTGATCGAGGAAGTCCTCCACCTCGTCCGCTTCGACCGTGACCGTCCGCAGCGGCTCCTCGACCCAGTCCATGAACAACATGAACGCCAGCAGAGCCAGCGGGAAGAACACCACGAGTAGACCGATCATGATGAGCACGAGTCTGGCAGATTCGCGGCCGGATGCGACGTGACTGCTGCCGCCCGGCCCGTGTCGTCAACGCACCGGCGTCGTACGGAGCCGTGTCTGCGCCCCGACGTACTCTCAGTGCGTGAGTGCCCGGCGTACGACGCAGCCTGAAAGCCTGCTTGCGCTGACCCGCCGGGCGCGCCGGATCAATCGGGAACTGGCCGAGCTCTATCCCGACGCGCACTGCGAGCTGGACTTCCGGACGCCGCTGGAGCTGACGGTCGCGACGATTCTGTCCGCGCAGACGACGGACAAGAAGGTGAACGAGGTCACGCCGGAACTCTTCCGGCGCTACCGCAGCGCCGCAGACCTCGCCGCGGCCGATCGCGGCGAACTCGAGACCCTGCTGAAGCCGACCGGCTTCTTCCGGAACAAGACCACGTCGCTGATCAAGCTGGGCCAGGCCTTGGTCGAACGACATGACGGCGTCGTCCCGGCTAGGCTGAAGCAACTCGTCGAGCTGCCCGGCGTCGGCCGGAAGACCGCCAACGTCATCCTCGGCAACGCCTTTGACGTCCCGGGGATCACCGTCGACACCCACTTCGGGCGGCTGGTGCGGCGCTTCGGCTGGACCGAGTTGACCGACCCGGTGAAGGTCGAGCACGCAGTCGGCGCCCTGATCTCCAAGCGGGAGTGGACGATGCTTTCCCATCGAGTGATCTTCCACGGGCGGCAGGTCTGCCACGCCAGGACGCCGGCCTGCGGCGCCTGCGGGATCGCGCGGTGGTGCCCGTCGTACGGCATCGGCCCGACCGAGGAGAGCAAGGCGCAGCGGCTGGTCAAGACGCCGCAACAGGTCGCCGAGGACGTCGCGTGAGGCGCCCTCTCGGTCTCCTGTTCGCGCTGCTGCTGGTGGCCGGCTGCGCGAGCGGCGGGCCCGAGGCGGCACCGCCTTCGCAGTCGTTGGTTGCGGTCGCCCTGACGATGGACCCCTGCCCGTCACCGAGCGCTCCGGCCGGTGCCGGAGACGTGCTGCCCGAGCTGTCGTTTCCCTGTCTGGTCGGCGATCAGGACCTGACTCTGGGCGTCGCGCCCGGCGTACCCACCGTCCTCAATCTCTGGGCACCGTGGTGTGCACCGTGCAGGGCGGAGTTGCCGTTGTTCGACCGGCTGCACGTCGAGGCCCGCGACGACGTCAGCGTGGTCGGGCTGGTCGAGAAGGACACCCTGCAGAGCAGCCTGACCTTCGCCGCCGAAACGCGGCTGTCCTTTCCGAGCGCCCTCGACCAGACCGGGAGGCTGTTGTACGACCAAGGTCTCAACGGTCTGCCGGCCACGTTCTTCCTCCGTGCGGACGGGTCCATCGCGCATCGCCAGATCGGGCCGATCGCGTCGTACGACGAGCTACGGGCGCTGGTTGCCGAACACCTCGAGGTGGCGGTGCCATGAGCGCGCCGGTGGTGCCTGAGTGGTTGAGTCCGCTGCGGTCGGCGGTCCGGTCGGTGCGGCCCGAGCAGCTGTCCCGCTTCCTGCCGCCGGCCGAGGGCGGCCGGGACTCCGCCGTACTCATCCTGATCGGGGCGGCCGAGGGCGGGCCGGACGTGCTGCTCATGCAGCGGGCGGACGCGCTGCGCAGTCACGCCGGACAGCCGGCCTTCCCCGGCGGCGCGGCCGATCCCGGCGACGACGGACCGGCCGGTACGGCGTTGCGCGAGGCGGCCGAGGAGGTCGGTGTCCGCGCGGACGGCGTGACGATCCTGGCCGAGCTGCCCGCGCTCTACCTGCCGCCGTCAGGTTTCGTGGTGACGCCGGTCATCGCCTGGTGGCACGAGCCGTCGGAGGTGGGGGTCGTCGACCCGGCTGAGACCGCGAGCGTGGCCCGCGTCCCGATCGCCGAGCTGGTCGAACCGGCGAACCGGTTCCGCTCGCGGCACCCGTCCGGCTACGTCGGCCCCTCCTTTTCGGTGCGGGGGATGCTCGTGTGGGGGTTCACCGCCGGACTGCTCGACAAGGTGCTCACCCTCGGCGGCTGGAACCGCCCGTGGGACGGCAGCGACGTCCGCGAACTGCCGGCCGAGGTACTGGCGCTGTCCGCCGGTCCCGGAGCCCGCGGGTGACCCGGTGTCAACTGCGGGAACCCCGCTGGCTGCTGGCCGTGTTGGCGCTGATTGTCGCGACGGCAGCCGGTTGCGGCGCCGGAGACGCACCGCAGGCGGCGCAGGCGCCGCAGTCGGGCGACGTGACGGTCACCCCCGGGCCGGACGGGGTGCAGGCCGTCACGCTGGTGACGCAGGACAACTTCCGGTACATCCCGGCCCGCTTCATCGTCACCCCCGGGCCGGTCCGGCTCACCCTGGAGAACCCGTCCGGGACCGTGCACAACCTCCGCTACGACGAGGGCGGTCCCGAGGAGGAGATCCCCGTGGTGCGCTCGGCGGAGAGCGAGACGATCGAGTTCACCGTGAGTACGCCGGGGGAGTACGAGTTCATCTGCACCTTCCATGAGCAGTTCGGCCAGCGCGGCACGATGGTCGTGGTCCGCTCGTGATCGACCTGCTCATCGTCGTACTGGCGCTGCTGTTCGCCGCCAACGGCTTCCGGCAGGGACTGATCCTGTCCGTGGCCTCGTTCGTCGGTTTCTTCGGTGGTGCGGTGCTCGGCAGCCAGCTGGCCACGCCGGTCGCGAACGCGGTGAGTACGTCGCTGTTCGCGCAGGTGTTCCTTGCGCTGCTCGTGGTCCTCGGTGTTGCATTCCTCGGCCAGCTCGCCGCCGTCTGGGCGGGGCAGCGGCTGCGGCAGCGGCTTACCTGGCGGCCGGCACGCCGCGCCGATGCAGTGCTCGGCTCGGTGGTCTCGGCGCTGGCGGTGCTGCTGGTCGCCTGGATGGTCGCGACGCCGCTGGCCAGCTCGGCGTTTCCGAGCCTGGCCCGCGAAGTCCGGGAGTCAGCCCTGGTCGGCGCCGTCGATCAGACAGTGCCGTCCCCCGTGCGGTCGCTGTACGACTCGCTGCGCGAGCTCATCGACCGGCGCGGGCTGCCCGACGTACTGGACCCGCTGACCCCGACCGTCGTGACCGACGTCCCGACGCCCGATCCGGCTCTCGTCAATGATCCAGTCGTGGTCGCCGCCAGCGCCGCGGTCGTCAGGATCAGCGGCGTTGCGCCGGACTGTTCGCGGCGGGTCGACGGCAGCGGCTTCGTGTACGCCGACGGCCGGGTGATGACCAACGCGCATGTGCTGGCCGGGGTGCGGGAGCCCGAGGTGAGCCTGGACGGGCAGCGGCTGGACGCCACGACGGTGCTCGTCGACGAGGGGCTGGACATCGCCGTACTGGCCGTGCCCGACCTGGCCGTCGACCCGCTGGCCTTCGCCACGGTGCCGGTTGAAACCGGGGCCGACGCGATCATCACCGGTTACCCGGGCGGGGGGCCGCTGTTCGTCGGCTCAGCGCGGATCCGGGACCGCTCCGTCATCGCCGGCCCGGACTTCCGGGGGACCACGACGGTGGAGCGCGAGGTGTACTCGCTGCGCGGGGTGGTGCGGGCCGGCAACTCCGGCGGGCCGCTGCTCGACACCGACGGCACCGTGCTCGGCGTCGTGTTCGCCTCGGCAGTGGACGATCCCAGCACCGGCTACGCGCTGACCGCGGAGGCGGTCAGCCAGGCCGCCTCGGACGGCGTGAGCGCGCGGCAGGACGTCGACACCGGCGACTGCGAGTAGCCGAGCTCACCGCTGGGTTGCCCATGCGAGCAGTTCCGCGGTGACCTCCTCCGGTACTTCCTCGGGCGGAAAGTGCCCCACTTCCTGCAACAGCCGCCACCGGTACGGCGCCGCGACGTACCGGCCGGAATCGGCGGCCGCCGCCGGCAGCAGAAAGGTGTCAGCCGCGCCGTGCAGGTGCAGCGTGGGTGCGGTGACCGGCGCTGCCATCGCCTGGATGTAGCGGAGCCCGTCCGCGCGCGGCAGCGAGCGCAGCGCCCACCGGTAGTACTCCAGTGCACCGTACGACGCCTGCGGGATCTGGATGGCGCTGCGATAGCGGGCCACCGCGTCGGCGAAGTCCGCGGTGTCGCGCCAGGCTAGGCCCGCCCACGACCGCATCAGCTGCCCGACGTACGCGCCGCCGTCGTCGGTGAGCCAGCGCTCGGGGTAGCGTGGGAGCTGGAACGTGAGCAGCGGCCCGGCCGCGCGGAACTGCCGCCAGCTGCCGAATGCGGCGGCCCGCAACCGGCGCGGGTGCGGCATGCTGAGCACGGCCAGCTGCCGGACCACCCGCGGATGCAGGACACCCACCGACCATGCAAGCAATCCGCCCCAGTCGTGGCCGACGATCAGGGCGTCGCGCTCACCCAGCGCTCGGACCAGGCCGGCGACGTCGGCGGCGGCGGTGACCGCGTCGTACCCACGGGGTGGCTTGTCGCTGGCGCCGTAACCCCGGAGGTCAGGGGCGACGACCCGGAAGCCGTGCTCGGTCAGCGCGGTGAACTGATGCCGCCAGCACCACCAGAACTGCGGAAAACCGTGCAACAGCAGGACCAGCGGCCCGTCACCTGCCTCGGCGACATGCAACCGGACGCCGTTCGCGGAGTAGTCACGGTGGCTCCACGGCCCGGCGAGCAGCACGCTGTTCGCATCGGGCACAGCGACTACGTGGTGGATCCGCGCTGCAGCAGCTGCTTGCTGTCCTTGAGCGTCTCGATCGTCCGCTCGGGCTTGCGGACCCGCTTGACCGCCTTGACGCCGAGCAGCGCAGCAACCCCGGCGATGACGACGAGCAGGAGCCAGACGATCAGGTAGGACAGCCAGCGGTACAGCCCGAGTTGGACCAGACCCTCGGCGAGGGAGATCAGCAGGAACACCAGGGAGAAGACGAGCACCACGGCGGCCGCACCGAAGTAGGCAGCGCCGAGCGCTCCCTTCTTGGCAGCCGCGGTGAGCTCGGTCCTGGCCAGCTCGATCTCGCCGCGGACCAACGTCGACAGGTGGGTACTGGCGTCCTTGACGAGTTCGCCCAACGACGGCTGTGCGGCACCGGGGTCGGGAGTCCACTCGGCGGGTTTCGACAGCTGCACCGGCGGCGGGCTCGTCGGCGGAACGAGCCGAGGCGGATGCTCGGTGCTGATGGTTGCCACGTGGTCTCCAGTCGGTTCGGTTCGGTGGACCTTATCGTGACGCGCCCGCAGGCCATGGTCCAGCGGAACGCTCCGGTTCCACCCGCCAGAAACGGGCGGCCCGGAGTACCGGACCGCCCGTCCCCTAGCTGGTCACCATTGGTGCGCGACGTCGATCACCAGCCGCGAGCCGTTGCCGGGACCGGCCAGGGTGAAGACCCGGAACGGCAGCCGGGCACGGAGGCCCAGCCCGATCGTCGTGTAGCCCTCGTAGCTGCCGCCGAAGGAGGCCTGCCGGAAGGTCCGCCAGCCGTTGACGTCGACCAATTCCTTCGGGTTGGCGGGGCTGTACGTCGGCGTACCGGTGTTCGGGTCGTACGCCGGTGCCTGCAGCGCGATCTCCAGGAACGCACCGCCCCGCAGCAGGATGGCAATGCCCGAGCCCTGGGCCGGCACGGAGGAGACGTAGCGGACGGTGTAGCCGGCGGCGGACCCGTCGAAGTCCATGACCAGCCGGTCGTAGCAACCGTGCTGGCCGGCGCGCACGTCAAAAAGCGGATCGGCGGACAGGGTGCCCGCGCGCTTGTCGAGGGAACCCCAGGTGATCCCGCAGTACGGCGCGGCCTGTGCGGTGGACGGGGCCACCAAGGCAATCGTGGCTACTGTTGCGGTGACTGCGATCCACTTGAGCCAGGTCTTCATCGCATGACCCCTTTCTAGGTCAGTTGGGACTGTCGGTGGCGACATCGGGTGTGATGTCGTGCGATGAACACGCCGGCCGGGGTCGGCCGGTTGCACCGACACCAGATCGTGATGAAGGCCCAGGAGGTCCTCATGCGTCGTTTTCCAGATGCACATCGGCGGTCGCGCCGTGGATGCGGTGTCGGGCCAGACCTTCGAGTCGCTGGTCCGTTCAGGAGAGCGTGCACGACGAGCTCGCGACAAGGCGGCGCAGGAAGCGCGGTGGTCGCCAGGGGAACCCGCGCCCCTTCCAACTCGGATTGGAACGCGTCGCTCCGTAACCGACTGTCGTTGTGACGCTCAGCTGGCCTCTTCGACTGAAGGTGTGGCGTCCGGTTGCCGGGTGCTGGTCGCTGCGTAGCCACCCCCCGGCCAGAACCACTGACCGCTGATGGTGTGCCCGTCGGCGCTGAAGGTCGCCTTGTAGTAGCCCTCTGAGTCCCGATGTCCGCCCCAGATGGTCAGCGCGTCCCCGTCCAGTTCGTACACGTAGTCAAGGGTGTGTTTCCCTCGGCGGTGTACGTGCGGGACTTTATGTCGCTGCTGGGCTCACCACCGAATGGTCGCTCACGGCCGATGATCTCGGTGAAGGTGTTGTGGTGCCCGAAGAGTTCGAGCTCGCCTTCCTGGACGAGGAAGAATCCGCCCTGCATCCACCGGCAGGTGACGCTGCCGGTGGCGTCGCCGCTGATTCGCCACGTGCCGACAAGGCGGTCCAAGGCTCGTAGCGCGGCATCCGGCTGCCGGGTCCCCGAAGTGGTGTCGTCAGTCATCCCTGTTCCCTTCATCGTCGGTGCCCGGCGCGAGCGCGTTCGGGCGTGTGTCGTGGTGTTCCCGAGATTCGATGGCGGCTCGGGCTGAGCAGCGACTGCGGAAAGCGAAACCAGTTGGCGGGGTCGTACATCCCCTTCGCCCGGAGCAGTCGGTCATAGTTGGTGCCGTAGTACGCATCCGCCCAGTCCTGGAGGTCGGGGTCAGGAAAGTTCGGATACACACGCCGTGATCCCCACGGATGCACCGACGCCCACGATCGGTCCAGCCAGCCGCGTGCCGCGGCCAGCTCCACGCTTGACGCTGTGGGCTCGACAGTGACCACGTGCTCGACCATGACCATCTCGTCTCGGTGGACGAACGCGGTGGCGTCGCTGCGGACTCGGTTGTACGCGCCGCCCCATGGTGTGAACCTCAGATCCCGCGACTGGCCAGCGCCGAGTCCCTCGGCAAGGTGGTCCAGTACCGCCGTGATGGCCTGCTGCGGCAGGAGCCGCTGGAAGAACTCCGACTTGCTGAACATGGACCTCTGCTCCGGCTGATCCGGTTCGGTCTCGGTAGCGCCGAGTCCGGACAGGTGGCGCTTGACATCCCGGTGCGGCATCGACCGCTGGAACTCCGTCGAGGGGTCGGCGCCTACCAGGTCGACGAATCCGCTGAGCAGCGGCGTGGTGTCGGACTCGGTGCCCAGCATCGCCCCGAACAGGTTGACCACCGGCGATCGGTCGGGGTCGCCGGAGGTCGACAGGCGGAGGTTTGCGTCGAGTTCGTCGGGCGCCGTCGGTGCCCATTCCAGCCAGGCGTTCACGACGGCGGCCGCGTGCTCAGGCGGCCAGACCAGGTGGAAGCAGGTCGACGTGGCGCCGGTACGGTGGCGAACACCAAGGATGTGACCACGCCGAAATTGCCACCACCCGCGCCGCGCAGCGCCCAGAACAGTTCGGCTTCCACGTGTTCGTCGCACTCGACGATGCGCCCATCCGGCAAAACCACCTGCGCGCTGAGCAGCTGATCGCAGGTCAGCCCGTACTTTCGGCCTAAAGTGCCGAGTCCACCCCCGAGGGTGAGGCCGGCTATCCCGACCGACGGACCGCACCCGGCCGGGATGGTGCGACCGTGCACCGCCAGCGCGTCGTAAAGATCACCCAGCCGCACTCCAGCGCCCACCGTCGTGACACCGCCGGTGACGGACACAGAGCGCATCGGTGTGACGTCGATGATGATGTCCCCGTTCGAGGACCGGCCGGCAAAGCAGTGACCGCCGCAGCGCGGGGTCGCCCGCAGCCCGAACCGCTGCGCGAACCTGATCGCCTCAGCAACGTCGGCGGCAGCCGTGGCCAGCACGATGCCCTGCGGCCGGGTGTCGTGGAAGCGGGCGAGCGCAGCACTTCGTAGCCGGGCAGACCGGGGACGAGGAGGTCACCGCCGATCGCCTCCTGCAACGCGGCCCAGTCAGGTCTCCAGCCAGCCATGGGACGGACTCTGGACGCCCTACTTCAGGACGGCCAGACTTTCGTCATGTCTAAATGTGAGCCGCCGTCGTGATCGAGTGGCAGTTCACGCCGGAGGACGTCGCCCGGACCCGGTTCGCCTATTCACCGCTGTGTGAACTCGTGCTGAGCCTTGTGGTGCTGCGTTCGCCTGCACGGCATTCGCTGCACCTGCCCTGGGTACGGTCGGTCCGCCCCAGGCTGTCCGACCTCGACCTGACCGAGCTGTTCGCCCTCACGCCGGTCCAGGGCGTCGTCGCGGATTTCCTCTCCCCGCCACCCACCTCACCGCTGCCCGACTTCGCCGCGGAACTCGATCTCGTCCGTACCACGCCGGACCATCAGGTGGTCGCCGATGTTGCCGACGTGCCTGGGGTTCCAGAACCGATCAGGAACCGGATCCTCGAGGACCCTCATGGTGCTGTTGAACGGATCAGCCGGACCCTCCGGGTGTACTGGGAGCTGGCGTTCGTCGACGTCTGGCCGCGGGTGCGGGCGCTGCTCGAGGCGGACGTACTGTGGCGCTCCCGCCGCCTGGCCCTGGGCGGAGCCCACGCGTTGTTCGAGGACCTACACGAGACCGTCACCTGGCACGGTGATCGACTGTCCGCGACCGATTCGTGGCACTACTCGGGTTCGTTGTCCGGCGAAGGGCTCCTCCTCGTGCCGAGCGCCATGGCCTGGCCCACCGTGCGGAGATGGTCGAGCCGTACCGGCCGGAGATCATTTATCCCGCTCGCGCCATCGCGACCCTCTGGGAGACCGGACAACTCCCGTCATCGCAGGCGCTCATCGCTCTGCTCGGACGAACCCGCGCCCGCCTACTCACTGCCCTCGACGAACCGAACTTGACCAGCGCACTCGCCAAGCGCCTCGCTGTCACACCCGGAGCGGTCAGCCAACACCTGTCCGTGCTCAGATCGAGCGGCCTGGTCAGCAGAACCCGCGTCGGAGGATCCGTGCTCTATCGCCGCACCATCCGGGGCGAACCCTGGTCGCTCCCGACTAGTGGTCACCTCCGTTAGTTCGTCGGGGGTCGGGCCAAGCTTGGTCGTCATTGAGGTGCGGCCGGCGGCGCAGTCGAGGGCGTCTTTCGGTGCACTGCGTCCGGCCGGCCGCCGGGCAAAGGACCAAAAGGTGCCACCGCGGCGAACACCCTGCATACGGGCTCACCGGGCCGCGGCGACGGCCAACCGAAACCCCCGACGAACTT
>Ga0136620_10000069_pt1 | contig 37972 bp, 34 predicted proteins | sample AntDrymUQ4162106_2_FD_104806 | JGI IMG/M metagenome (GOLD analysis project Ga0136620, IMG submission 104806) | Polar desert sand microbial communities from Dry Valleys, Antarctica - metaG UQ416 (21.06) | ecosystem: Environmental > Terrestrial > Soil > Desert | place: Antarctica: Dry Valley... | reverse complement strand
GTCTTCATGCGGGCCTGGTCCGGCTCGCCGGTGGCACCGAGAAGGGACGTCGTGCCGACTTTGACGACCAGGCGGTCTCCCGGCCCCAGCGCGCGCCTCGTCACCCGGCTCAGCTCTCCCCCGGCGCCCGCCCGGGTACGTCGACATCCTCGTGAGGGCCTTCGGGCTCGAATCCGAAGACCTGTCCCGCGATGCGAACCTCGTCACCCCTGACCGCGCCGGCGTCCTCCAACGCTCGCTCCACTCCCATCGAGATGAGCCGGCACTGCAGTGCCACGACCGCCTCGTCGCGCGCCATGTCGGTTGTCTGGACCGCCCGCTCGGCGCGCCGCCCCGTCACGCGCCACCCTGCGTCCTCCCGGGTCACCGCTATCGGGTCCCCACGCACAACGTGGCGCACGTAGCCGACGGCGGCAGGAGTTTCGGCGCGCGCCTCGGTAACCTCTCGTGCCAGCCTCTCGATAAGCGCATCGATGCCCGCTCCCGTTACCGCGGAGATCATGAGTGCTTCCGGCAGACGTTGTTCGACCTGCTCAATCCGGTCGCCCCCCACGTCGAGCTTGGTCGCCACCGCCAGTGAGGGCCGTTCGGTCAGAGCGGGATCGAAGGCCGCAAGCTCCGCTTCGAGGGCGTCGACGTCATCGAACGGATCACGATCCTCCGCTGCAAGGTCGACCAGGAAAACCAGCACGGCGGCACGGCGGATGTGGCGCAGGAAGCGGTCGCCCAGGCCTTTGCCGGTGTGGGCGCCGGGCACCAGCCCGGGGATGTCGGCCACGACAAAGGTGCCCTCACCGGCGCGCACGACACCGAGGTTCGGGGCCAGGGTCGTGAACGGATAGGGCGCAACCTTTGGCCGCGCCGCCGAGATGCGGGAGATCAGGGTCGACTTGCCCGCATTGGGAAAACCGACCAGTCCGACGTCGGCGAGCAGCCGCAGCTCGAGACGCAGCCGCCGCTCCTCTCCCGGCTCGCCTTTCTCCGCCCAACTGGGAGAGCGCCGGGTGGAAGTGGTGAAGCGGACATTGCCCCGGCCGCCGCGACCACCTGCGCCTGCAACTACCTCGTCTCCGGGATTGGCGAGGTCGGCGATCAACACCTCGTGCTCGTCGTGCACGATGGTGCCCGGAGGCACAAGAACGACCCGGTCCTTGCCGTGGGCGCCGTGACGCCGCTTGGAGCGGCCGGCGCCCCCCGCGCCCGCCTTCACATGAGGATGATCCCGGAGCTCCAGGAGGGTTCCGACGGAGGGATCGGCGCGCAGGATGACGCTGCCCCCATCGGCGCCGTCGCCGCCGTCGGGGCCCCCCTTGGGCTTGTAGGGTTCGTGGTGAAAGGCGGCCGACCCGTCACCGCCGGCACCGGCGGCGACGAAGATGCGGGCTTCGTCGACGAACCCGCCCTGCCCTTTAGACAGGCGTCTCCTCGGGCACAACGCTGACCACCTTGCGGCCCCGCATCCGGTGGAACGACACCTGTCCGGGCGCCTTCGCAAAGAGCGTGTCGTCACCGCCGCGTCCGACGTTGTGGCCCGGGTGCACCTTGGTGCCCCTCTGACGAACGATGATCATCCCAGCCTTGACATCCTGTCCGCCGAACACCTTGTACCCGAGGCGCTTGGAGTGGGAGTCGCGCCCGTTCCTCGATGAAGCCGCGCCCTTCTTATGTGCCATCTAGCTATCCTCCCGGCCGGAGCCACCCGTAGAAATTGCAGAGATGTGCAGGCTGGTGTACCCCTGCCGGTGCCCGGCGCGCCGACGGTAGCCGGTCTTGTTCCGGAATTTCCTCACCTGCACCTTGGGGCCCTTGGTTGGTCCCACCACCCGGGCGGTCACGCTGCCGTCGGCGAAATGGAGGCCGCCCTCATCGTCCACCACGAGCAACGGCTGGAAGCGCACCTCACCGTCATCGTCGATCCGCTCGACGTTTATCACATCGCCCTCGGCGACCTGATGCTGCTTTCCACCCGACTTGATCACGGCGTACACAACCGGCTCCTTTTGGTGCTGCACAAAGCTGATCTGGAGAAAGGGACGCCTCAGGATACCAAACCGGGCCCGGGCCCCCGCCGCGACGACCGGCCCGCAGGTCAGTCGACGTCGTGGATCAGGATCCCCCTGCCCTCGCACTCAGGGCAAGGGTCGGAGAAGGCCTCGACGATCCCGGTGGAGACGTTCTTGCGCGTCATCTGAATGAGCCCGAGTGGCGACATCTCGAAAACCTGGGTTCGGGTCCGATCCCGCTCGAGCTCGCGACTGTAGACCTGCTCGAGCTCGGCGCGGTTCTCCGGGCTGTCCATGTCGATGAAGTCGATAACGATGATCCCGCCGATGTCTCTGAGCCGCAGCTGGCGAACGACCTCGACCGCAGCCTCCTTGTTGGTCCGGAGCACTGTCTGCTCGAGGTAGGACTTGCCGACGAACTTGCCTGTGTTGACGTCGACGACGGTCATGGCCTCGGTTCGCTCGATGACGATATGCCCGCCGGATGGAAGCCACACCCTGCGGTCGAGGGACTTCCTGATCTGCTCGGTGATCCGGACCTCCTCGAAGAGGGGGAGCTCGCCGTCGTAACGCTCGATGCGGCCTTCGAGGTCCGGGGAAGTCGCCGCAACGTAGTCCCGGAGCTTCGCCTCGACCCCGGGGTGATCGATGACACAGCGGGACACCTCACGGTTGAAGAGGTCGCGGAAGACCCTGAGCTCTAGCTCCGGCTCCTGGTGCAGCAGCGCGGGGGCCTGGGCGGCGGCGGACGCTGTGGCGATCTCCTCCCACAACGTCACCAGGCGTTCCAGGTCACGTTCGAGGTCGCCGGCCTCGGCCCCCTCCGCGGCCGTCCTCACGATCAGCCCATGCCGCTCGGGGCGCAGGCGCCCGGCGATGTCTCTCAGCCGGTCGCGCTCGCCGTCGCCCAGCCTTCGCGACACCCCCAGACTGGGGGCGTTGGGAACGAGCACCAGATGCCTCCCTGCGATCGACACCGCCGCCGTGAGACGAGCACCCTTCGCCCTCATGGGGTCTTTGGTGACCTGCACCAGGAAGGGCTGACCGGAGCTCAGAACGGTTTCGATCCTCGGGATCTCAGCACCATCCTCGAGCCCGACACCGACCTCGCTCGCATACAGGACGCCGTTGCGCGCCTCCCCGAAATCGATGAACGAGGCCTCCATTCCCGGCAGCACGTTCTGGACTCGCCCGAGATAGATGTTGCCCACCAACGACCGATCCTTCGCCCCGGCGACATAGAACTCGACAACGACGCCCTGCTCGGTGATGGCGATCTGGATCCCGTCGTCACCGACATGAACGAGCATGACCCGGTCGGCCGGTTGGGAAGAAGCCTTTTTCCGGCTTCGAGACCCGCGGCGACGTGTTCTCCGGGCCCCGCGACCGGAGGCTTCGGGCGCGGGCGGGGTGGCCTCTTCCCGGCCTTCGGGAATCGTCCGAACGGCTTCGGGCTCGTCATCCTCCGCCGGACCCCGCCCAAGCGCGGAGGTCCTCTCGCCCGTAGCGCCCGGGCCCAGGTCGCTGTCTGTCTCATCCGGGGCGTTCGGGGCCGCAGGGGGGGCAGAGAGGGCTCGGGCCCGCTCCTCGAGGGCACGAGCCCGGCTCTCCACCTCGGACAACACATCGGCCGCCTTCTCGCGGCGCCTGGGGGTGTCGGCCGTCATCGGCCGTCATCCCCGAGGGGATGCGCCTCTACAGGAATCGCCTCATATGGATATTGTGCAGCAGCCCGACACACGCAAAGTTCGTCAACAGACTCGACCCACCGAAGGATATGAACGGAAGGGGAATGCCGGTGATCGGCATGATCCCCACCGTCATCCCGATGTTGACGAACACCTGAAACGCCCACATCGCCGCGATCCCCGACGCAAGGAGACTGCCGAAGAGATCGCGCGACATCGCCGCGATTCGAAGAGCCCTCCAGATGAGCAATCCGAACAGCACCAGAAGGACACTTGACCCGATGAAGCCGAGCTGCTCGCCCACGGCGGTGAAGATGAAGTCGGTGTGCTGCTCGGGGATGAAGTCCAAAGATGTCTGCGAGTTACGGTCCTGGATGCCCTTGCCGTTGACCCCGCCGGAAGCGATTGCGATCTTCGCCTGGAAGGGGCTGTAACCCTCGGATCGAACGTTGGGGGTCGGATCCATGAACGCGGTTATGCGCTCGATTTGATAGTCCTCGAGCAAGCCCATCTGCAGCACGGCCACAGTCGCCGCCACGGTGAGCGTCAGCAGCACCAGGAAGTGGCGAACCTTTGCGCCTCCGACGAGGAGCAGTGCTCCGGTCAGCGCAGAGAAGATCACCATGGTTCCGAGATCGGGCTCGAGATATATCAAGGCCATCGGCAACAGGACCGCCGCGATGCAAAGTGAGACGTCCCGTGCTCGAACCTCTCCTTTGCGGCGCGCCAGGAGCGCGCCGAGTGCGACGATCACCCCCAGCTTGGCGATCTCAGAGGGTTGCACGGTCACGAAACCGAGGTCGAACCAACGCCTTGCCCCGCCGGTCACCGTGCCGAGGGGAGTCAGCACCAGAGCCAGCCCGGCCACGCCGATCAGGTACAGAGGAGCGGCCGCAGTCCGAAGATGCTTGTAGTCCACCGCACTCGCGATAACCAGAACGATCGAAGCCACCGCCCCGTAGACCAACTGCCTCTTCAAGAAGAACCCGGGGTCGAGGCCCGCCTGCACCTGCTTGCTCTCGGTGGCGGAAAAGATCATCACTGCACCGAAAGCCACCAGGGCGACCGCGGTGACCAGCAGAGTCGGATCGAGATGGCGGATGGGAGCCTTCTGCGCCATGCGAGCCGATACCGGTTCGCCCCCGATCCGGTCAACTGCCCCCCGGGCCAGACCTCGAGTCACCATCAGCCCGAGCTGTCCCTGCCCAAGGTGACCTCGGTGGATGAATCGAAGCCACCGATGCCCTCCCAGATCTCGCGCGCGATGGGTGCGGCGCTCTCGCCGCCGTGTCCGGCCCTCTCGACGTATACCGAGATGACGTACCTCGGCGACCGGGCGGGCCCATAGGAGATAAACCACGCGTCGTTCAGGCTCACGTCCGTCGAGCTCAACTCCGCGGTGCCGGTCTTGCCGCCGAGTGGGAACTTGTCCAGGGGGAAGCCCGCGAAGGCCCCCGCCGCAGTCCCCGAAGCACCGGAGATGACCTGTACCAAACCCTGACGGATGACGCCGAGCTCAGCTGCCTCGAGGGGCAGGTGTTCGGTCACCCGTGTGCCGAACCTGCGCACGACTCGGCCGTCGCCGGACGCTCTGGGAACCGACAGCTTTGAGCCCAGGAACGGCCTCCACACTTTGCCTCCGTTGATGATCGCGGCATACGTCGTGGCCATCTGAAGGGGGGTGACGATCAGATCCCCCTGGCCGATCGACATGTTGATCGTGTAGCCGGGGACCCAGCCGTACGGACAGATGGCGCCGTCTGTCGCCTTCCTGATCGCGTTGCACCAGGCTCGATCGGGGACACGGCCATCGGCCTCGTTGGGGAGGTCGATGCCCGTCTCGTGACCGAATCCGGCGCGACGCGCATATTTCTGAAAGGGCTCCTTGTCCCCGAAGGTGTCCTCCATGCGAGCGCCGAGGGCGTAGTAGAAGGTGTCGCAGGACACCTCGAGCGAGCGGGCGAAACCCATTGATCCCATGTCGGCCGAGGTCCAGTTGTTGAAGGTGATCCCGTAGGTGAAGCTGGGCGGACATCCGAGGTACGACGATGGACTCGCGACGCCGCTGGCCATGGCGGCGCCTGCCGTCACGACCTTGAAGGTCGATCCGGGCGGCCGCTGACCCTGCAGAGCCCGGTTCAGCAACTTGTCGTCGCTGGGATTGTTTGGCGTGGCTGCACCAAGAGCGGCATATTCCTTGGTGGAGATGCCGTCGGCCAGGATCCCGGGTTTAAACGTCGGGTAACTTGCCATCGCCACCACGCCGCCGGTGCGCGGGTCCATGACGGTCACTCCGCCACCGGTCGCCTGGTAGTGGGCGGCGCGCGCCGCCCGGATGCCACTGAACAACGCCTTTTCAGCCAGACGCTGGATCTTTGCATCAAGGGTGAGCGTTAGATCGCGACCCGGCTCCTCCTCACGGATAACCGACGTATCGGTCACTTCACCGCCCGAGTTCACGATCACCTTCTCGATTTGCGGACGGCCTCGCAGGTAACGATCGTAGGTTCGTTCGATCCCGGCCTTCCCGATCAGATCTCCCCCCCGATAACGAGGGAGCGCCCGCTTGAAGTAGGGGTCCTTCAACTCCTCTTCCGAGATCTGACCGACGTAGCCCAGGACGTGCGCAGCGAGCGCCCCCTGCGGATAGGTCCGCACCGGCAGAAGCTCGTACCCGACGCCGGGAAAGTCTTCCTGGTTCTCTGCGAGGTATGTCACGTCCTTGCGACTCACGTCGTTTGCAACCGGGACCGGCTTATAGGGCGACACCGCAGGGTTCAAGAGATTGGTGCGCAGATCGGATCGAGGCCGGTCGAGGACGCGCTCGAGCCTTTCGAGCACGCGCCGCTGCTGGCGCGGCCCGCGCAACGACTGCCGGTCGATCGTCACACTCAGCGACAGGCGATTTCCGACCAGGACTCTGCCGTTGCGGTCGAGGACGCGGCCGCGAGGAGGCTCCGACTGCACCCTGCGGATCCGGTTCTCGCGCGCGAGGACACGGTAATCCTCAGACGCGAGCACCTGCAGGAACCACAAGCGCGAGAACAGAGCGCCGAAAGCGAGGATGACGAGCAGCCCCAAAATCCCCAAACGTACGAGGACAGGTTCGATCACCGGGGTGGAGGCCGGGGCTTTGGGCTCGGACCCCCTCCGGCGTTCTTGCCTGGACCGCGCCGACGGCCGCCGCGCCGGACCTCTCACCATCTGTACACGCGCTCCCGGTGCAGCAATCCGGCGATCTTGCGCACTAGAGGGAACACGAACGGAGTCAACAGCACGTCGTAGAGCACCACCAGACCCGTTATCTGAAGCGTGAAGCCGAGACTTACCCACGGCTGCCCCAGCATGATCGCCAGCGAGGCATAACCGAGCTCTGCCGCGGCCGACGCCCAGGCGACTGCAATCACCGGCGTCCACACGGACTCCCTGGCGGTGTAGTCACGCAGCGTTCCGACTCCGTACCCGATCAGCGTGTAGACCAGGGCAGTCAAACCCACGATGGACGGTGGGGGCAGCAGGAGATCCTGAAGCAGCCCGGCGGTGAAGCCGGTGACCATCCCCACCCGCTCGCCTTCGAGGTAGGAAAAGCTGACGATCACAACCAGGACGAGCTGGGGAATGACCCGGAGCAGCGTGGCGCTTGCCAGAACGGTCGACTGCACGGCAAGGGCAACCACCACCGTTACGCCTGCAGCCACCAGGACGGCTGGAGCCCACTCGCTCCGTGCTGCAGGCGTGGGGGCTCCGGACGCAGTCACGATGAGCCCGGCTTGCCCGGTCCCTGGTCTCCGCCTGTGCGTCTGCCTGCCCGCGCATTGTGCGGTCCGCTCTCGACCAGGATGTCAACGAAGTCCAGGTTGGTGAAATTGACCGCCGGCTCGACCTCGATGTGCTTCTCGAGGAGACGGGTGTCTGCTCCGACCTCGGCCACGGACCCGATCGGAATGCCCGGAGGAAAGACTCCACGGTTGTAGCTCGACGTAACGACGGCGTCGTCCACCGCAACCCTCGATGTGTTGCCGATCAGGTTGAGGGAGAGGTTGTCGCTCGACCCACCGCCGGCTATCAGTCCGGTGGCGTCCGCCTGGACGATGCGTGCGCCGGCCGCCGCGCCCGGGTCGATGAGAAGCAGCACCGTCGAGGAGCCTTTCGTTACCTGGACCACCTTGCCGACAAGCCCGTCTGGAACTACAACCGCCATGTCCGGGCGGATTCCCGTGGATCGTCCTTTGTCAATCTGCACCGCCCACCTGTAGTTGGACGGTGTGCTGCCGACTACCTGGGCCGTCACCACCTTCATCGTGGGGTAGGACTTCTGAAGCTTCAGGGACTGATGGAGGCGGCGGTTCTCGCGGGCAAGGGTCTTCGACCACCCACTCTGGGCGATGGTGCGTTCGAGTCTCTGCTCGAGCTCCGAGTTGCGGGTGCGCAGATCCTGTAGCTCGGCAATCGAGGAGAAGAAGTCGTCGATCGGCCTGACCGCCACGGCAAAACCGCGTTGAAGTGGGCTGACCATCGTCGTGGCGAAGTCGCGAGCCCTCTCCAGGGGGCCCAGGCCACTCTGCCTGAAGTCGAGCGTGATGATCAGCAGGCAGAGGGCTACGAAGGCGGGAAGCACCATGCGGCCCCGCCCCCTCCGCCGGATCACCTTCTCAGGCTTCGACTGGGTGCTCGACGCCCACCAATTGATTGCAACGCGATCCTTCTTTCCTAGCCCAGCACCCCAATTGAAACTCCCCCATTCCTCCGGCGCTAGGAACGAGTCGAAGAAATCAGCACCCGTTTGAGCGCTTCGAACTCTTCGAGGCACTTGCCGGAGCCCCGCGCCACCACCAACAACGGGTCATCGGCAAGGTGGATCGGCATGCCTATCTCGTGCTTGAGACGCTCGTCGAGGCCTCTCAGCAGCGATCCTCCCCCGGCCAGCACTATGCCCTTGTCCATGATGTCACCGGCCAGTTCAGGAGGTGTCTTGTCGAGAGTGTTCTTGACTGCGTCGACGATCTGATTGACGGGTTCCTCGATCGACCGGCGGATTTCTTCGGCAGAGACAACGATGGTCTTGGGCAGACCCGTGACGAGGTCTCTCCCGCGTATCTCGGCCTGCTGGTCCTCCGGATCCGGGAAAGCTGAGGCAATCGCCATCTTGATCTCTTCCGCGGTGCGCTCCCCCAACATCAGGGAGTACTCCTTCTTGACGTAGTTGATCACGGCCTCGTCAAGCTCGTCCCCGCCGATGCGTATCGACTGGCTCGTGACGATGCCGCCGAGCGAGACCACGGCAACCTCCGTGGTGCCCCCGCCGATGTCGACCACCATGTTGCCGGTCGGCTCGTGAACTGGCAGTCCGGCGCCAATGGCAGCGGCCATCGGCTCTTCGATGATGAAGGCGCTGCGGGCGCCGGCGGAGATGGTGGCTTCCTCGACCGCTCGTTGTTCGACCCCGGTGATCCCTGAGGGAACGCAAACGACGACGCGCGGTTTGGCGAAAAAGGTCCGCCTGTGCACCTTCTGGATGAAGTACCGAAGCATCTTCTCGGTGACGTCGAAGTCGGCAATGACACCGTCCTTGAGGGGCCGGATCGCAACGATGTGCGCCGGGGTGCGGCCGATCATGCGTTTGGCCTCGGCTCCGACCGCCAGGATCCCGCCCGTCTTTGTATTGATCGCCACTACCGACGGCTGGTTCAGCACGATGCCCCGGCCCCGCACGTAGACAAGGGTGTTGGCGGTGCCGAGGTCGACCGCCATGTCGCGGCCTACAAAATTGAGGGTACCCATGTCTGTTTGCTCCTGACGACTCTAGTCAACTATAGAGACTCTCCAAAGAAAAGGTCGACCTCTCTGGCCGCAGCTTTAGGGGAATCTGAGCCGTGGACGATGTTTTCGGTCATGAGGCTTGCAAAATCGCCCCGGATCGACCCCGGCGGGGCCTCGACGGGGTTCGTCGGGCCCATGATCCTCCTGACGGCGGCGACCGCGTCCGGACCTTCGACGACCATGGCCGCCACCGGGCCGGAGGTTATGAACGACACGAGCTCGCCGAAGAAGGGCTTTTCGGAGTGCTCGGCGTAGTGTCGACGGGCAAGCTCCTCGTCGATCGTGAACAGCTTGAGCTCACGTATGTCGTAGCCCTTGGCCTCGATCCGGCTAATGACCTCGCCCACGAGCCTGCGTCTCACCCCGTCGGGCTTGACCATGACGAGGGTGCGCTCTATTTCGGACATTGATTGCTCTCCTTCCGGGCGCGGGCCGAGGCCGTGCGCCTAGTGCCGGCCGGCGGTCAACAAACCGCGGGCTTCCCCCACAACGTAATGCGACCCGGTGACGCATATCAGATCCCCCATCGAGGTGGCGCCGCGAGCGTAGACGAGGGCTGCCGCCAGATCGCCGATGACCATGCAGTCCAGGCCCGCCGACTCGGCTGCAGGTTTGATGTCCTGTGGCGCCATCGAGCGCGCCGAATTTGCCTGGGTTGCGACGATCGAGCACTTCAGCCGAGCCATTTCCGACACCATGCCGTCCAGATCCTTGCCAGCGAGGACTCCCACCACGAAACACACCTGCTCGAAGGGAAAAGTCTCGGCCAGGGCCGACACGAGCACCGACATGCCCGACGGATTGTGGGCAACGTCAAGGATGATGGAAGCTTCAGCTTCCGCCATCCTGAACACCTCGAGGCGCCCGGCTCCCGGTGTCGCCGCAAACCCCTCAGCCACGACGTCGGAGGAAAGGCTTTGGCCGGGCAGGAACAGAGTTGCCGCTTGCAGCGCGACAGCGGCGTTGACGCCCTGGTGCCGGCCGTGCAGGGGAAGGTAGAGGTCGGTGTATTCCGCCCCCTTCTCTCGATCCCCGCCGGGACCGTAGGCGCCTCCCGCCGTTTGGATCGACAGATAGCGCCCGCCGAGAGCGATGTTGTTGTCGGTCAGGTGGAAGTCGCGGTCCATAGACAGAAGCGGCGCGCCGGATTTGCGGGCGGCCTCCTCCAGAACCGAGAGAACGTCCGGCAGCCGTTCACCGGTGACCACAGCGCCGTCTCGCTTGATTATCCCCGCCTTCTCTTTGGCGATAACGGTGGTGTCGCTCCCCAGAAGATCGGTGTGATCGAGGCCCACGTTCGTTATCACCGAGACGGAAGCGTTCACCACATTTGTCGCGTCCCAGCGACCACCAAGTCCGACTTCGACAACCATCGCATCGACGGGTGCTTCTGCAGCCCAGAGGAAGAACATGGCGGTAAGCAGCTCGAAGTAGGTGACTTTGGCGTCCAAACGGGACTCCACGAGCTCGACGTAAGGCCACAGGTGCTCGAATGTGTCACCGAAGGTCTCCTCTGAGATGGCTTCACCGTTGAGCGCAATGCGTTCGCAGACGCGCTCGAGGTGGGGGGAGGTATAGCTGCCGACCGACAGCCCGGTTGCGCTGAGGACGGCGGCGGTGATGCGCGCAGTCGAGGACTTCCCGTTCGTCCCGGTTATATGCACGGCTGGAACCTGCCGCTCCGGATGATCGAGGGCGTCCAACAGGGCTTCGATGCGATGTAGCGACGGCGTCTTGGCTTTCATTGCGTCGACGCCCAGCGACTCGAGGTAGCCGTTTGCCCTTGCCCAGCTCATGGCCCAATGTCCGGGAGTGTCAACGCGCTGTGGCCTTGCCGCCGCCGTTCAGGGCCGCCAGCTGCGCATCGAGCTTCGCCCTGTTGTCGAGGGCGTCACTGAGCTTGGCCCGCTCCTTGCTCACGACGGCATCCGGCGCTTTGGAGACAAACTCTGCATTGGCGAGCTTCCGTTCGGCGCGCTCGATGTCGCCGTCGAGATCCTGAAGCCGTTTGGCGATTCTCTTCTTCTCTGCAGTCAGGTCCATGACACCTTCGAGATCCATCAGCGCCTCGATGCCCGAGTCCGTGATGATTCCGGCGCGCCCCGCCCCAGCGGGGAGCCTGTCGACGAGCTCGACCGAGGCCAGCTTGGCGAGGGCCAGAAGAGCATCACGCATCTCGTCAACCTCGGACGTAAAGCCTCCGGCGGCAATCTCGACCCTGACCTTCTTCGCCGACGGGATGCCGTGCTCGGCCCTGAAACGGCGCAGCGAGGTGACGAGCTCGATAAACCGCGCGATCTGCCCGGCTGCACGGGCGTCCTCGAGACCGGCCGCAACGGGCCACGCTGCGTTCATGATCGACCCTGCCTCGGGCCATAACCACGACCACAGCTCCTCGGTGATGAACGGCATGACCGGATGCAGGAGCCTGAGGATGCGGTCGAGCACGTAGATCAAGACCGCCCCCGAGGACGATGCACGGTCGTCCGACAGCTTCAGTTTGGCCAGCTCGATGTACCAGTCGCAGTACTCGCTCCAGACGAAGCGATGAAGCTCGCGCATCGCCTCGGCAAACTCATAGCGGTCCAAGTGGTCGTCGAACGCGCCGATGACCTCGTCGAGGCGCGACAGGATCCATCGCCCGGCGGGATCGAGGCTCTTGGGGTCACCAAGAACGGGCCGGCGCTCGCCAACCGACAGGAACACGAAACGCGAAGCGTTCCAGAGTTTGTTGGCAAAGTTACGCGCACCCTGGACTCGCTCCTCGGACAAATTGGTATCGTTGCCGGGCACCGCCGCAAACGCCAGCGAGAACCTCAGGGCATCGGCGCCGTAGCGCTCGACCATATCGAGGGGGTCGACGACATTGCCCACTGACTTCGACATCTTCTTGCCTTCGAAGTCGCGCACGATTCCGTGCAACAACACTTCGTTGAAGGGAACGTCGCCGGTGAAGTAGAGGCCGGCGAAGACCATGCGGGCGACCCAAAGGTAGAGAATGTCGTAACCGGTCACCAGCAGTGTCGTGGGATAGAAGAAGTCGAGGTCCGAACCGTCCTCAGGCCAACCGAGGGTGGAAAATGGCCACAGCTGCGCCGAGAACCAGGTGTCGAGGACATCCGGGTCCTGAATGATGTCCTGTGACGAGCACCCGTTGCAATGTTGGGGCTCATCAATTGCAGCGAAGACTTTCCCACAAACCTGGCAGTACCAGACGGGAATTCGGTGACCCCACCACAACTGACGGGAGATGCACCAGTCGCGGATGTTCTCCATCCAGTTGAGGTACGCCTTCACGAAGCGTTCCGGGGTGAGCCTTATGCGGCCTTCCCGCACGACGTCCATTGCCGGTCCTGCAAGCGGCTCCATCTTGACGAACCACTGCTCGGATAACCACGGCTCGGTCTCGGTTCCACACCGGGAGCAGTGGCCGACCGAATGAATGTACGGACGTTCGAGCTTATCCACAAGCCCGAGGTCGGTCAGTTCCTTCAGCACGGCGCTGCGCCCGGCAAAGCGATCGAGACCTTCCCACCGGCCGGCGTTCGCATTGAGATGGGCGCGCTCGTCCAGGATGTTGATGACCTCGAGCCCGTGGCGTCCGGCGACGGCGAAGTCGAGCGGGTCGTGGGCGGGGGTTGCCTTGACGGCTCCGGTGCCGAACCCCGGATCCACCTCGTCGTCGGCGACGACGGGCATCGGGCGGTCGGGGACGAAGGGGTGCCTGACATGACGTCCGATTGCGTCCCTGTAGCGGTCGTCGTCCGGATGAACCGTCACGCCGGTGTCTCCGAGCATCGTTTCGATACGCGTGGTAGCGACCGCTATGTGGCCCGAACCATCCGCAAAGGGGTACCGAAAGGTGACCAGCTCACCAGCCACCTCCCTGTGGTCGACTTCGATGTCAGACAACGCGGTAGTGCAACGCGGGCACCAGTTGATGATTCGGTTTCCGCGATAGATGATCCCTTCGTCGAACCACCGCACAAAGACCGTCCGCACCGCGCGCGACAATCCTTCATCCAGGGTGAAGCGCTCGCGCTCCCAGTCGCACGAATCCCCAAGCCGGCGCATCTGACCCAAGATGCGACCGCCGTAGTGCTTCTTCCAGGCCCACACCCGCGCAACGAACGCGTCCCGGCCAAGCTCGTGCCGGTTCGTGCCCTCGGCGGCAAGCTCACGTTCGACGACGTTTTGAGTTCCGATCCCGGCATGATCGGTGCCGGGGAGCCACAGAGCTTCGAAACCCATCATCCGGGCGCGCCTGACGCACGCGTCCTGGAGAGTGTGGCCGAACGCATGGCCCATGTGAAGAGCACCGGTGACGTTGGGAGGCGGGATCACGATCGAGTAGGCAGGTTTGGAAGAGGACGTATCCGCCTTGAAGAGACCCTGGTGCTCCCAGGCGCCGTACCAACGGCTCTCTATTTCGGCCGGCCGGTAGGCCGTGGGGAGGTCATGCGTCAACTAAAGAAACCCTTTTGATCGACCGGTACTCGAGATGCCTGCGGGAAGGAGTGTAGAACGAGCGCCTTACGCCGAACGTTCGCCGCGTGCCGGGCGCTCTACTCGCTCCTTCGAACGTGGGACCAAGGTGGGGTTCACCCGTTCGAGCACGACTTCCCGGGTGATGACGCACTTGCCGACGTCGCTTCGGCTCGGGAGGTCGTACATGACGTTGAGCAGGACTTCTTCCAGGATCGCCCTCAAGCCCCGGGCGCCGGTCCCCCGCAGCATCGACTGCTCGGCCACAGCCTCGAGTGCGTCCGGAGCGAAGTCGAGCTCGACCCCGTCGAACTCGAAGAACCGCTTGTACTGGCGGATCAGGGCGTTCTTGGGCTCGGTCAGGATTTGGACGAGCGCCGTCTTGTCGAGGTTGTGGACATGGGTTATCACCGGCAGACGGCCGATGAACTCGGGAATGAGCCCGTACTTGAGAAGGTCCTCGGGCAGAACGTGACCAAGGATGCTCCCAAGATCCTTCTGCTCCATCTTGCGTACATCTGCGCCGAATCCGATGCCTTTGCTGCCGATCCGGCTCTCGATGATCTTTTCAAGTCCTGCAAAAGCCCCACCACATACGAACAGGACGTTGGTGGTGTCGATCTGTATGAACTCCTGGTGGGGATGCTTGCGACCGCCTTGCGGGGGGACACTCGCGGTGGTTCCCTCGAGAATCTTGAGCAGGGCCTGCTGCACCCCCTCACCGGAGACATCGCGCGTGATAGAGGGGTTCTCACTCTTGCGAGCGATCTTGTCAACCTCGTCGATGTAGATGATTCCCGTCTCGGCACGCTTCACGTCGTAGTCGGCAGCTTGGATCAGTTTCAGCAGGATGTTCTCTACGTCTTCGCCGACGTAGCCGGCTTCGGTGAGTGCGGTAGCGTCTGCTATCGCGAACGGCACGTTCAACATACGGGCAAGGGTTTGAGCAAGGAGTGTCTTGCCGCAGCCCGTCGGGCCCAATAAGACGATGTTGGACTTGGCAAGCTCGACATCACCGTCTTGGCGGGAACCCACCTGAATACGCTTGTAGTGGTTGTAAACGGCTACGGACAGGACCTTCTTGGCAGGCTCCTGTCCAACAATGTAGTCATTGAGGAAGTCGTATATCTCTTTCGGTTTCGGCAGATCCTCGAGCTTGAGGTCGGGCGTTTCCGCTAGTTCCTCTTCGATGATCTCGTTGCAGAGGTCGATGCATTCATCGCAGATGTAGACACCGGGCCCGGCGATCAGTTTCTTGACCTGCTTCTGAGACTTTCCGCAGAACGAACATTTGAGAAGGTCACCGCCGTCCCCGAACTTAGGCACTGGTCAATCCCCCCTTAGGTTTCGGACTCGGTTTGCGAGGCTTCTCCGTCGGCTTCCGTTCCTGCAAGCCTTGCCGGCTCCCCTTGAGGAAGGGCGCCGGGGAGGGTCTCGACAGCCGTGCGGCTCGAGATGACATCGTCAATGATACCGTAACTCTTCGCTTCGTCCGGCTCCATGAAGCGATCCCGATCGATGTCCTGCTTTACCTGATCAAAGCTCTGGCCTGTGTGGTGGGCGATTATCTCCGCCATCCGCTTGGTAAGCGACAACACCTCGCGCGCGTGGATCTCGATGTCGGTCGGAGTACCTTGAAATCCCGCAGATCCCTGGTGGATCATCACCTTTGCGTTGGGCAAGCTGTAGCGCTTGCCCGCCGCGCCGCCACACAGCAAGATGGCCCCCATCGACATCGCCATGCCGACGCACATCGTTGAGACATCAGGCTTGATGTACTGCATGGTGTCGTAGATGGCCATGCCCGCATAAACCATTCCGCCGGGCGAGTTGATGTACAGATGGATGTCCTTGTCCGGATCTTCGGACTCGAGATGCAATAGTTGCGCCACGATCAAGTTGGCGACTTGGTCGTCGACGGGCGTCCCGAGGAAAACGATTCTTTCCTTGAGCAGCCGCGAGTAGATGTCGAATGCGCGCTCGCCGCGGCTCGTCTGCTCGACCACCATGGGAACCAGGTAGTTGCGGTAAAGGTCTTCGTTGCTCATTTTGTCGGCTATGCCTCCACAGCGGCATCGGCTTCTTCGGCCGCCACGCTCGCAGGTGTCCGTTCCTTTGCTGCCTCCACAGTAGCCTCCTCGTGAGGTCGGCCGATCACGTTCGCGTGCTCGACCACGAATGCGAGGGCCTTGCGTCGCAGGATCGCGGAGGCGACCAAACGAAGGTTTGACGGAGTGAGCATCTCCTCGGCGATCTCTGAGGCGGGTCGTCCGGTTCTGGCTGCCTCGAAGCTGACCTCTCGCCCGAGATCCTCTTGGGCCACCTCAATGGCCTCGGTTCGGGCCACCTCCTCGAGAAGAAGCTCGGCCACCACCGACTTGGCCGCCTCGGCACGCAGTTCCGACCTCAGTTCGAGCACTGTCGAACCGACCTCGCGGGCATAACCCTCCAGGGTGATGCCGGCTCGCTCGAGATCGGCTTCGAAGTGATCGAGGCGGTGCTCGAACTCGGTGTCGACGAGCTTTTCGGGAGGCTCCAGGTCGGAGGCCCGAATGAACGCATCCAGCACCAGGCGCCCGATCTCCTCGGCGACCATGCGGAGCTTCACGTCGCCGAGTCGCTCACGGAGATCCCCACGAAGCTCGTCCAGAGAGTCGAATTCGCCCACGGTCTTGGCGAACTCGTCGTCCAGCGGAGGCAGCCGCTTGGTCTTGACCTCCTTGAGCAGCACGGTGAACGAGATATCTCCACCCGGAAGGACGCCCGATCCCCCTTCCTCGGTGGTCCCCATCCGGATCGAGTCGGTAAATCGAAGGATGGCCCCAGGACGATTGCCCTCCAATTCGTCGTCGAGCTTCGGGGGTCCGGTGCGGGACCCGAGCTCGTAGAGGAGGTCGGGGGCGCTGGCTCCTTCGACCGGTTCACCGTCCCTCGAGCCGTTCAGGTCGATCAGGACGTAGTCGCCCCGACGCGCCTCCCTCGTTACGCCTTCGAGCTCGGCAAAGCGATCCCGGAGCGTGTCGAGCTGTTCTGAGATGTCGGCGTCGTTGACATCAGAGGGGGGAGCCTCCACCGTCAGGGAGCCGATGTCCGGAAGGTCGATCTCGGGCCTCACATCGACGGTTGCTTCGAACACCACCGGTGACCCCTGGGTGAAATCGATGACCTCGATATCGGGGGGCGCAATGGCCTGCAGATCCTCGGCGTTCATTGCCTCGCTGTAGAAGTCGGGCAGAGCCTCGCGCAGCGCCTCTTCGCGGACCGTGTCCGCCCCCACGCGTGCATCGATGATCTGGCGAGGGATCTTGCCCTTGCGAAACCCGGGGACCCGGATCTCGTTGGCCCATTTCCGGTAGGCGGCGGTGACGGCCTGGGCGAGGGAGGCCTCCGGCACCTCGACGCGGAGCTTGACCCGATCCTTGCCTATGCGCTCGGCGCTCGTGTGGATCTCGGAGGTCTGCATTGATCGCCATCCTACGGCCGCGTGGTGGGGCTCGCGGCGCGGCTCGAGACCACTACGCTCGGGGAAAGCCGGCAAGAAATTCCGGTGATCGAGAGCGGGGAGCCGGGTCGGGAGTCAGAGACCGCACTAGGCGGACGAAGTGGGGATGACGATCCCTGGCTCCCGACCCGGCTCCCCCCTGTCATCAATCGCTTGCTGAACGCATTCTGGCTCAGCCAACGATGGATAGCAATAGTTTTCAAGAGCAACCTGGGATCACATATTCCCGGGGGCCGAGGCCGGTATGAATCGGGCGGCCCCTACCCCGAAGCGGGCTGCGCTAGCCTGCCACGAAGATCACCGAGTGGATGAGGGGTGGACGATGGACGATCAGCGGCCCTTGCTCGAGCGCCACCGCGCCGTCATGCCGTCATGGGTGACGCTCTACTACGACGAACCGATCGCCCTCGATCGCGGTGAGGGACGATACGTGTGGGATACGGACGGTCGCAGGTATCTAGACTTTTTCGGCGGCATCCTCACGACGATGACGGGCCACGCCGTCCCCGAGGTCGTCGAGGCCATTCGGAGGCAGGCGGACAAGATGCTCCACAGCTCGACCCTCTACATGATCGAGCCCGCAATCACACTTGCCGAGGAAATCGCCCGGTTGTCCCCGATCGACGACGCCAAGGTGTTCTTCGTCAACTCGGGCACCGAGGCCATTGAGGCGGCCTTGTTGCTGGCGACCACGTCCCGGCGCTCGAACCAGATCATCGCCCTGCGCAACAGCTTTCACGGGCGTTCGTTCGCCGCTGTCGGAATCACCGGGCAACGGGGTTGGTCTGCTTCCAGCCTGTCTCCCGTACACGTCAGCTACGTCCAGAACGGTTACAGATACCGGAGCCCGTTCGGCCACCTTTCCGACACCGACTTCATCGCGGCGTGCGCCGACGACCTCCGCAACATCATCGAGACGACCACCGCGGGTGATGTCGCCTGCATGATCGCCGAGCCGATCCAGGGAGTAGGCGGCTTTGCGATCCCTCCCGACGGCTTCTTCCGGGCGATGGCCGACGTTCTGAACGAGTACGGCATCCCCTTTGTCTCCGACGAGGTCCAAACAGGGTGGGGCCGAACCGGCGAACACTTCTGGGGGATCGAGGCACATGATGTGGTGCCCGACATGGTCACCTTCGCCAAGGGTCTCGGGAACGGGCTGGCCCTCGCGGGAGTGATGGCCCGCCCCGAGATGATGGACTGCATCCAGGCGAACTCGATCTCGACCTTCGGCGGCAATCCCCTGGCCTGCGCCGGCGGGCTTGCAAATCTCGAGCATCTGCTGTCGCACGACCTTCAAACCAACGCTCGCAAGGTAGGGGAGCACCTGGTGACGCACCTTCGGGAGCTGGGCGACCGAACCCCCAATATCGGGGAGGTGCGAGGCAAGGGTCTCATGATCGGGATCGAGCTGGTCGAGCCGGGTGGAAAAAAGCCTGACATGGCCACCGCCGCAGCCGTGATGGAGGAGACGAAGGCTCGTGGCCTGCTCGTGGGCAAGGGCGGGCTCTACAACAACGTGTTGCGGCTGGCTCCTCCCCTGAGCCTCACGCTCGAGGAGGCCGACGAAGGGCTCAGGCTGCTAACCGACTCGTTCGAGGCCGCTACAAGCGGACGCTGACGTGGGATGATCGGTGCCGCCGGGGCGTAGCGCAGCTTGGTTAGCGCGCCTGCTTTGGGAGCAGGAGGCCGGCGGTTCGAATCCGCCCGCCCCGACCCTTCTACAACTCACTAATTACTCAGAACCCCGACCTGGATCAAGCGCTACGCTCTGCACCCGTGGCTGTGCTCCGCGACGGAGTTTCGGACCTGCCTGCACGCCCAAGCTGAGACGGGGCAAGGCAGCTCCATCCAGAGACATCAAACGATTCTTGGCCGAATGCCTGCAGCACGTCCCTGAGGGAGCCGACGTGAGGGCCCACTTCGACTCGTGGTTCTTTCCTCGGAGCTGTTTAGGTCTCTCGAGCAAAGCAGCGTCACCTATCTCTGCGGGGTGCCGCTGGCATCCCGCCCTGACCAGATCATCAGGCAGATCCCGGATGCCTAATGGTCGCCCTGTCTCGACAAAGACGAAGGTGAAGTCACCGAGTTCGGCCAGTGATCGGCAAAGATAAGCACAAGAGGTTCCGGCGCTACGTCGCCAAACGCATCCGGGTCAACATCGGCGAGCAGATGGAGATCGAGAGCGACGGCTACCACCACTGACTGGGTGCTGGTCACCAACGACTACAGCGCCGATCCCGCAACCCTCGAATCCGAGCACCGCCACAAGGCCCAGGTGGAGTCCGGGGTGCGCGAGCTCAAGGAGAAGCTTCGAGCTGGACGTCTGCAGCGCGACTATCCGTTGCTCGACCGTTTCGTTGCAGCGCTCGGGCGGCTGGAATCGCTTCTCTTGCCGGTCGGCTGATGCCTCGAAGACCGGGCTGAAGAACCAGCCCGACTCTGTCGGGCTGGTTGAGCACGGGCTGACTCGCGCGCCCGGCGACCGCACCTGATGCATCATGCCCGTGGATCTGTCGATCGACCGACTCCGCTCCGGACCTACTGAGGGATTTGGGTAATTAGTCCGTTTTCCAGAGGCCAGCCAAATGGCCGCCAGCAAAACCTCAAGAACTCCCATCGCCGTATTTGATCCATCCGAATGGTCGGCCGTAACCCGGTGACGAAGCGTGGGCATCCGAGCCTTCATCACGGAAAGTAAACGCTCTAACCACTCTGTGTCGTCATATCTGGAAGAAACCGGTAGACTGACTCCATAAAGTCAGGCCTTCTCGCACAGGTTGCGAAGGGGGGATTAGGGGAGGGAAGGCAAATGATCAAAGGGATTATGTCCGTAGGCAGGGCGGCTATACAGGGTGGTAAGGGGCGGGCCCACTCGGAGGTCGCCACATCCAAACGGGCACCACGCAGCGTTGCTGCGGCCCTAGCGGTTTCGGCTATTTTCGGCCCCTTGGCGGCAACCAGCCCGGCGCACGCCGAAACGACTCCGGCCGGCGGGATCTGCAACGGCGTGGTGAACCAGCTCGCCCACCGCGGCATGGTGCAGGAGAACCTGCTGAAGGCGGCCGCAAGGAAGAACGCCGAGCTCATCACCAACCTGCAGGCCGAGCGAGCGGCGCTGGATACCAGTGCGAACACCTTGAGCACGCAGATCGCCGACGCCAACAAGGCGATCGCTGCCCTCGAGGCGGAAAACGTGCAGCTCGACGTAAACATCGGGGCCGTCACCGACGAGCTCGTCCGCTTGACCGCCAAGCAGGCCGCCACCGGAGCGGCCATCACGGACGCCGAGGCCGAGCTCGCAACTCTAAAGGCGGAGAAATCCGCCGTTCAGAGTGAACTGACCCCGTTGCAGACGAAGCTCGATGCTGCGCAAGCCGAGTCCGCTGCCCTCGAGGCGCAGGCTGCGGCGGTCGAGGGGCAGATCACAGCGAAGAAGGGCCAGATCAGCACCGCTGAGGGCGAACTGGCTACGTTGCAGGCCGCTGCGACGAAAGCCGCCGGCGATCTGAGCGCTAAGAACGACCAGATCGAAGCTGCTGAGGTTGAACTGGCGACGCTGACCAAGACCGCCGAGGACGCCGCCACGACGGTGGCCACGGCGACGAAGGCGGTGAGCGACGCCGAGGCCGAGCTGAGGCGGCTCGAGGAGAGCGGCACGGCCGCGCAGACCGCACTCGACGCTCAGAAGACAGCGATAAGCGCGGCGAAGACCCAGTTGACGAGGTTGCAGGCCGACGCGAAGGCCGCGACGGACGCCGTTACCGTGAAGAACGCGGAGATCACCACGGCGCAGGGCGAGCTCGCGACGCTGCAGGCAGATGCCAGGGAGGCCGCCGAGGCGTTCGCCGTGAAGAACGCGGAGATCACCACGGCGCAGGGCGAGCTCGCGACGCTGGAGAACCAGATCGCCGACAAGAACACGGCGATCACCGCCAAGCAGACCGATCTGGAGAAGGCGCAGGACGAGCTTGTTGCTCTCCAGGCCCGTAAGACGTTCCTAGAGGGCGAGATCGCGAGGCTGGAGAAGGAGAAGGGCGGCAACAAGCAGGCGAGAGACGCTCGCGAGGCTCTGATCGCCCAGTACAAGGCTGAGCTGGCCGAGGTCAACACTCAGATAACCGCCAAGAACGCCTTGATCTCAGGGTTGCAGGGTGACCTGTCCACGCTGAAGACCGAAGTGGATGCCCTGAACGCGCGGCTGCTGGCCAAGCAGAAGGAAAGCAGCGCCCTCCAACAGCAGGCCGCGCCGCTGCAGGCGACGCTGACTGCCGCAAACACTGAGGTCACCACCAAGGAAGCCGAAATCAAGACCCTCCAGGGCCAGCTCCCTGCGCTGCAGACTGCAGTGACCACCGCGGATCAGGCCGTCACCACCAAGCAGGGCGAGCTCACCACGCTTGAGGGCGAGCTCACAATGCTGCAGGCAGATGCGAAGGAGGCCGCCGGCGCCGTCACTGCGCAAGAGAAAGTTGTGGCAGACCTGGAGGCCGCCCTGCCGGGACTCACCGACGGCGTAGCTGAGGCCGAGAATGCCATCGCGGACCAGAAGGTGGCGCTTTCGAGCCTGCAGGGCAAGCTGGCGGACGCCAACACCGCTCTCGAGGCTGCCGGCGCAGCTGTTGTTGCCAAGAAGGCTGAGATCGCCAAGCTTCAGGGCGAGCTGCCGGCTCTTCAGGCCGCAGTTTCCGACGCGGACAAGGGGGTGACCACCAAGCAGGGTGAGATCGCCAAGCTGAACACCGAGCTTGATGAGCTGGTCACCAAGGTCACTGGGCTGAACAGCCAGATCGCCGCCAAGGAGGCCGAGATACTGGCTCTCCAGGGTTGGATCGCTCCGCTGCTCGATCAGCTCAACAGCCTCAACGGCGCCATCAGCGCCACGGAGGCTCAGCTCAAGACTCTCCAAGCCCAGCTGACGACCCTCGACGGGCAGGTCACCGCCGCACAGATGACGCTGCTTGATCTGAAGGCGAAGAAGGTTGCGAACAAGGACGCCATCGCGGCTCAGAAGGTCCTTGTGATCGGTCTGGAAGACAGGCTAGGCGCCGTCCAGAACCAGATCAAGGCCATCGACGGTCAGATCGCATTGGGTGGTTGCGTCGCCTGACCGAAACCAAGTTTAGTAAGCTAGCGCAGGACGCTTGAGGGAGGCCCCGGTGGAAATCCGGGGCCTCCGTCTTCCTACCGAAAGAGCCGCGGCCCGGCGGTTCGAATCCCCCCGCCCCGACGAATCCCAGTGACCCCGGCCCAAGCGGTGGCTCCACTCCGGCGGCCTTCCCCAGGTCAGGCTACTGAAGGCGTCCCTGGGCGTCCAACGGCCTCGAGGTTGCCGGGCCCAGTCGTGAGCCTCCACCATTGTCCGATCCGACCCTCCTCAGGATCTCGTTCAAGCCGGCCGTTGCCGCCAAGCACAGGGAAACCACGCCCACGAACAGGATGGCAAGCCGGGCCGCAGAAAGGATCCGGTTCCAGGTCGGCGATCCTGGGACTGCCGCCGCCACGAGCTCTATGATTCCCAACCAGAGGGCCGCGCCAATCGCAAAACACATCAACAGCCTCCAGCCGATCAGCTGCTGACCCTCCCCTTCGCTCTGGGAAGGGCCGGCCTCTTCAGAGGCGGAAGGGCAACGATACGCGCGCTCAAGATTCTGCTTCATCGATCCCCATTCGGATGAGCCTCGGCGCCCGTCCCTGACTCGGCGCTCCGTTGGGCCGGCGGGAGAGGCGAACTCCACTCGTGACGACACCCTCCTCCTTTTTCGGCCGACTTGCAAGGAAAATGACAGCGCAATGCACTCGCGCGGTTTCTCTCAGTTGTTAGGAGACCCCCCTACTTCGCTAAAGCCCATTGACAACCGGCCGATGATCGAGTATGCGGTGTTGCCCTGAATGCGAAGTCGAGACGGAAGAACGGGAGTGCTGGGTGTGCGGCACCCCCACAAAGATCGGCACGCTCTTCTACTGGTCACGTCCCGCATTCAAGAAGGCGAACTACTTCAGCTCCGCCCCGCGCCCAGAGGTGCAGGCCGGTCACCCGGGGGCCCGGAGTCGACTCCCGCCAAACGATCGCCTAAGGTCGTCCGCTCATAAGAAACCGCTAAGGTGGGCTCCTTAGCGGGTGTAGCTCAAGCGGGTGTAGCTCAATGGTAGAGCTCCAGCCTTCCAAGCTGGTGATGGGGGTTCGATTCCCCTCACCCGCTCCGGTGTCTGCGCAGGTCGTTGCATCTGGTTCGCGAGGGTGTTTCGCGTCTGAATCCAGCTCATACGAGAGGATCGGGACTCGGCCAGGTGACCGCAATCTGGCGGTCGATCTCGGAATCAAACTGATCACGGCAGACACGCGGCTCACCGCGTCAGCACTCCAACAGTCACTTCCGGTGCGTCTGCTTACCGCTTGACGCTGCGCCACGACCCAGGCGGGAAGGTATCGTGCCGGCGTACGGTCAACTTCGGGGTGCGTCGCACGGTCAGCGCTGCGATTGGGTAAAAAGCCTGGACAGGAGTTACCATGAGCGTTTCCGAAATCGTCGCCGAGAGAGCCGAGCGTTATCTCGACTGGTACATCGAGGCGTGTTCCATACCCTCCTTGGCCGATGAGCCGGACTCTCTAGCGGACATGGTGGCATGGCTCGACGAGCGCTTCCACGCTCTGGGAGCGTCGACCGAACGGCTGTCCATCGAGGGCGCGCCCGATGCCATTCTCGCCACCTTGGGTTCCGGGGGCTCCGGCGAGCGAAGCGTTCTCGTCTACGACCATTACGACGTTCAGCCCGTCGATCCGATCGAGCTATGGGAATCCAAGCCCTTTTCGCCGGAGGTTAGGAACGGAGTGCTCTACGCACGCGGGGCGGCGGACAACAAAGGTGATCTGGTCGCACGCCTTGCCGCGCTCGAGGTGTACGCCGGGGCGCACGGCGACCCTCCCTTTCAGATCAAATTCCTTGTCGAAGGGGAAGAGGAGACCGGCTCTCGTTCCTTTCCGGTGCTGGTGGCACGCTACGGGCACAAGCTCGCAGCGGACGGATGCATCTGGGAAGGGGCCGGGCTTGACCTGGCCGGGCGACCCGAGCTCGTCTTCGGCGCGAAGGGTCTCGCATATGTCGAGCTCAACCACCGCGGACTGGCGAGCGATCAGCACTCTTCTGTAGCCGTAATAGCCCCCAGTCCGGTTTGGTATCTGGTCGAGGCCCTGATCTCGCTCAGAAGCCCCGACGGCAGGGTGCTGATCGAGGGCTTCTACGACGACGTCGTGCCTCCATCGGAAGCGGACGAAAAGATGCTCGAGGTGCTGCCCTTCGAAGAGGAGGCAGAGAAAAGGCGGCTGGGCGTCGAAAGCTTCGTCGGAGGCGCCACCGGCCTCGATCTGATTCGCCGCTACTTCTTCGAGCCGACCTGCAACATCGCAGGAATCGATGCCGGCTTCACCGTTCCGGGCGCGTCGAAGACGGTGTTGCCGCGGTCGGCCCTCGCCAAGGTCGACTTCCGGCTCGTCCCCGACCAAGACCCTGCGGACATCGTCGTCAAATTGCGGAGGCACCTGGCCAAGCATGGTTTCGAGAAGATCGAGATCCTCGGCCACTCGATGGAGCATCCTGTTCGGTCACCGAGCGACTCCGTTATCGGGCGCGCCGCGATATCCGCTGCCGAGAAGGTGTACGCGGACAAACCCGCGATTGCGCCGCTCATGATCGCAACGGGACCGATGCACCCCATCGCCGGAACGCTTGGAATCCCTACGGTCTCGCCGGCCGGCGTCTGCCGGCCGGACTCGAACATCCACGCCCCGAATGAGCACTGCCTGATCGAGGACTTCAACAGGACGATCGAATACACCGTCGCGTGGTTGGAGGCATTCGGCTCGAGCGGCTGAGAATGCCGACTCGCCATGTCAGAAAGGAGCCAACTGCTCCTCAGTGGGCTCCGCTCAGCAGTACCACGGCTCGGTGAGATAAGGAACCGTGACGCGCTGGCGCACAGTCGGTGCGCCGTCCGATATCCCGAGTGCAGACTCAGCCAGCGCCAGCACCTGCCCGAATACCTCGGAGCGCGACGCGACGGATCCCTCTACCGCTGCAAGAACATCGTGCTGCAAGCGGTCCACACGTTCATCGGGATGGGACCATGGATGAACGAGCGAGACCGGATCGAACCGGCCGGCGATCGCCTCGACCCTCGGTAGCTCGAGCAACCTCGAGCCAGCGGGGATTAGCAGGCGAATCGCGTATTGAATCGGTGCTGTGTTGCCCACGAGGCCCAGCTCGGCTATGGCGAGCAACATCTCGCGGTAACCCTCGAGCGTGGTCCATGGGGTAAACGCCACAAATGTCGGATTGAGCAATAAGCCAATGTCATCACACAGAGCCACGGCGCGGCGAAAGTCCTCCGCCGTATGGTTCTTGTCGAAGATCGCAAGGATGTCATCGTCGATGCTTTCGATCGCGCTCGTGACGAACAGACATCCCGTCTGCTCGAGCGTGTGAAGGTGACGCTCATGATGGAGAAGATGCTCGACCTTTATCGTCACGTCGTAGGTGACGTTCGGGAACGTTTCGTGGAGCGAAGTCACCAGCCTGAGGGCGTGGCCCGGGGCGTTGAAGAAATCAGGGTCCCCGAATGTGATGTGTCTTGCGCCGGCGGCGACCTGACCGGCCACATCGGCCAGAACTATGTCGGTATCGATGACGCGAAATCTGCCACCGTAGACGGGGACTATGGGGCAATGACGGCAGAGGTGCTTGCATCCGCGCGTGGCCTCCGTATACCCGACGGCCCGCACGTCTTGGGGGCCGGCGTGCAGGTGCGCGTAATCGTTCAATGGAGGAAGGTCGTTCCGGTCGGGAACGATGAAGCGTTGTCTTGCAAGTGAAACGACCGGTTCGGCCTGATGACCAGGCACAGGGCGCGCCAGTCTCCCCACCAAGTCAACGAGTCCCTGCTCGAACTCACCGCCCAAGATGGTGCCGGCGCCCTGCGCTCGCAAGTAGTCCTCGTTCACAGGGGCGTACAGACCGTAGAAGCAGATGTGGCAGCGCGGATTGATGGTCTTCACCTGGGCCAAGGCTTCGACGGCCAGGCGCGTGGCCGTGTGCATCGGAACGTAGAAAGCGACGATGTCCGCGCCTGCTATGGCGGCATCGGCGAGCTTCTCGATCGAGAGGTCCTGGCATGTCACCTCCGCTCCGGCGCGCCGTAGCCACGCGGCCGGGGACGCCAGGCCGAAGGGCTGACGCCCCATCTCGTAGGTCGAGATCAGGACGACGTTCACCCCGACCTCAAAACGATCCGGAGGCATGAATGGGCCGTTCGCAGAGCTCGTTCGACCGCCCCGGGATCTTCTCCGGAAGCAAACAGGAAGCCCAGGTAACGGTCGCCCTCAGGCAACGGCTCGACCGCGCTTCCCACAGGGATGGTCACCGAGAGCCCAAGCACGCCGGGGACGGCGAGCGCGTCCTCCTGACCCTCCACCGCTTCGAGCACCCCGCGCCTCTCTATGGGGATCATCATGACCCCGGAAGCCCGCCACGGCCGCCCCCTGTGCCGCAGCGGCAGGTCGAGGGCATGACGCAGGATGAGCTCCTCCAGACTGATTCCCAGGCCGAAGCGCAGGGCGCGCGAGCACAGGCCCCCGATGGAGCGGGCGGCAACCTCCAGGACTGCCGCCCGATCGCCCTGAACCCTCAGCTCTGCGTGAACCGGCCCCTCCACGAGCCCCAGGGCGGCCGCCGCCGCCGTCGTCGTTCTGGTGATCGCCGCGAGCGCCGCCTCGGGCCGGCGCGAGGGCGTCACGTACAGGGTCTCCTCGAAGTAGGGACCTTCGAGCGGATCGGGTTTGTCGAAGACGGCCAGGATCTCGAGAACCCCACCCGCGAGAAGGCCCTCGACCGCAACCTCGTGGCCGGGAAGGTAGCGCTCGATCAGCAGCCGTTCATCGCCGCCTGCGGCTCGGGAGATGGCGCGGGCTCGTTCCGCAGCGGCGATTGCCGAGCCTCGGTCGTCGGCCCGGATCACCCCTCGGCTTGCAGCCAGCGAAAGGGGCTTGATCACACAGGGCCATCCGACCGAATCTGCGAGAGCCACAATATCTGAATCTATGGTTGCCACACGGTAATCGGGTTGGGAGATCTGCGCCGCCCCGAGTGCGTCGCGCATGGTCGCCTTGTCACGGGCGGCGAGAACGGCTTCGATGGGATTGTGGCGAAGACCCAGGCGCTTCGCCGCCAGCGCCGCCACCACAACCCCCTGATCGTCGACGGGCACGATGGCGTCGAGGTGATCCCGGCGCGCCAGATCGACGATCCTGCGGGCCGACGCCTCTGGCTCGTTCAGGTTCAAGCTCACGGCGCGTTCACCCAGTACCTTGGAGATTGCAAGCCTCCGGTCGGTTGCCACCACCACCTCGGCCTGGAGCACTCCAGCCGCCTCGAGGAAGTCCTTCGCCCGATAGGTCTCCGTCGGCAGAAGCAATAGGACGCGCGCCATGCGCCTATCATGGACTCAGCGACACCTGAGCTCACCCATCGTCGCCGGGAGCGGGCAGACTTGAAGAAACCATTGGCTTTTTTGCAGAGGAAGTCGGCAGACAAGCCGGCCGTCCGCGAAGCGCCGGTACGCATCACTCCTCAGGCGCGCGACAAGGTCCTGTCGATCCGGGCATCGGAAGCGGAGGCCGACCGACTCGCGGTCTGGCTCGAGGTGACCGGTGAGGCAGACGCTCAGTACACCTACGACATCTACCTGCTCCCGGTCGAGGAGGCCGGGCCTGGGGATGTCGTGATCGCCGGGGACGACCTCTCAATCGTCGTGGCCGGGTCGAGCCTCGACAAGGTGACCGGCGCCACGATTGACTTTTCGGGCGACGCCTTCACCGGCGGACTGTTGCTCGACAATCCCAACAAGCCGGCGCCGGCGATGCCCAAGCTCCCGATCATGAGCATCCCGCCCCTGGGAGGCGCGGGCCCGAGCCCGAGCCCAGCCGTGGGCGCGAAACCACCCGCCGATCTGAGCGGGGACGTCGCCCAGCGAGTCGTGCAGATTCTCGAACAACAGATAAATCCATCGATCGCCGCGCACGGCGGACGCGCCGATCTGGTTGCGGTGGAGAACGACACCGCCTACCTCAGGCTCAGCGGAGGGTGTCAGGGCTGCGGGATGGCGACGGTGACACTCAGCCAGGGGATCGAGGTGGCGATCAAAGAAGCCGTGCCCGACGTTGCACACGTTGTCGACGTCACCGACCACCAGAGCGGGACCAACCCCTACTTCCAGGCCTCCAAGAAGTAATCTCCGGCGGCGGGCTCACCCTGCTCGGACGTCGCCCGCCGAACCGATCAATCTCGAAGATTCCGCCTCACGAGCCGATGGCGGCGTGTGCCGGAGAGCGGTAAACCTCGTAACGTCCGGGTCCCCGGGACTTTGCAACGTACATGGCTGCATCCGCTCTCCGCAGCAGCGCCTGAGCGTCCTGAGACACATCGGCAACCGCAACCCCGATGCTCGCTTGAATGGTCACCTCCTGGTCGCCGACCACAAGCGGTAAGTGGAGGGATTCCAGTATCCGGCTCGCGATAATGGTCGCGTCGCCTTCGTGCTCGACACCTTCGAGCAACACGACGAACTCGTCTCCACCCAGACGGGAGGCGGTGTCTTCCGAGCGGAGGCACGGCCTGATTCGCCCGGCTGCTGTGATCAGCACCTGGTCGCCTGCAGCGTGCCCGAAGACGTCGTTGACCGACTTGAAATTGTCCAAGTCGATGAACAACACCGCCAAGTGCTCATTGCGGCGGGCGGATGCCGCGATGGCATGCTCAAGCCGGTCGACAAGGAGAGAGCGATTTGCAAGCCCAGTCAACGGGTCGTGCAGAGCGTTGTGAAGTAGCTGCTGCTCGAGCCTCTTGCGTTCTGTTACGTCCCGATAATTCACGAAGATCCCCTGAACGACTGGATCCTTTAGCAGATTTGTCAAAGACATCTCGAGCCAACGGTATGAACCGTCCTTGTGATACACCCGCAGCTCTATTCGGCTGTAACTCCCGGCATGCTTGAGGATGTCCGAGATGGTTTCCCTCTCGAGCGCAAGGTCGTCTGGATGCACGAGATCGAACATCGATCTGCCTATCCGCTCATGGGGCGTGTAACCGAGGACGTTCTCAACCGAGGGACTCAAGTAGGTGATGGAACCCTCGGCATCGATCACTGCGATCACATCAGACGCATGCAGCACCAGTGATCGGAAGCGTTCTGCTTGCGGGTTCAGCCACTTCTCGGACATCTTGCGCTCGGTGATGTCGAGCATCACCCCGCGGTAGTAGCGGCGGCCGTCGGGCCCGGACATCAGGATGTACTCGTCGCTGATCCATACGATGCGCCCATCTTTTGTCCTGAAGCGGTATTCGATTCTGTGGGTGCTGCCGTCCGGCCGGTCCCGATCACGATCCTCTTCCTCGAGAACCCTGTCACGGTCGGCGGGATACAGCCTGCTGAGCCACAGGTCACTTGTGAATTCCGCCGGGGAGTACCCGAGGAAGGCCTCGACCTGGGGGCTGACGAAGTGCCATTCGTCCTGTCCACCGACATCGGCGCGATAGACCATCGCCGGAACATGCTCTACCAGGGCCCTGTAGTCCCCTTCGTCCTGCTCCACCCACTGTCCCCTTTTGCCCGCTTCTCCTCGGCCTACGAAGAACACACTACATCATTTCTGACAAAACTTGGAAGATGATGCATCCTCCGAGGCGACGTTCTGGTCGGTGTCTACCATTGTTCTGGGACAATGGTCGCCTATGGCAGATTCCAACGCGATCCTCGACATATTCGGCCGGGCGGTGCGCGATCTCCGGATCTCGGTGACTGATCGATGCAACTTCCGCTGCGTGTACTGCATGCCGAAAGAGGTCTTCGGACGCGACTACCAGTTCCTTGAACGGAGCGAGCTGCTCTCGTTCGAAGAGATCGAGCGCCTGGCCCGCATCTTCGTGAACCTCGGAGTCCAGAAGATCCGCCTCACGGGGGGTGAGCCGCTCGTCCGGCGCAACATCGAGCATCTGATTGCCAAGCTCGCTTCGATCGAAGGCCTTGATCTCACGCTCACCACCAACGGATCGATCTTGGACAAAAAGGCGGCGGGCCTGAAAGCGGCGGGATTGCAGAGGGTCACAGTGAGCCTCGATTCTCTGGAGGATGAGGTCTTCATGGCCATGAACGACGTGAACTTTCCCGTTCAACGCGTGCTCGCCGGAATCGAAGCTGCGGGTCGAGCCGGCCTGACGCCGGTCAAGATCAATGCGGTGATAAAGCGGGGCCTCAATGAAGCCGGCGTGGTGGACATGGCGCGCCACTTCAAGGGCACAAGCCACATTCTGAGGTTCATCGAATACATGGACGTCGGCCACAGCAACGGCTGGAAAATGGACGATGTCGTCCCGGCGCGCGAGATCATCTCGATGATCGATGCCGAGATGCCGCTCGAGCCCCTCGAGCCGAACTACCCCGGCGAGGTCGCAAACCGGTGGCGTTACCTGGATGGAAGCGGCGAGATCGGGGTCATCGCCTCGGTCACACAAGCCTTCTGCGGGACCTGCACGCGTGCGCGTATATCGGTCGAGGGCTCCCTCTTTACATGTTTGTTCTCCACCGGAGGCACAGACCTGAGGACGGCCCTGCGTTCCGGAGCGCCGGATTCAGTCATAGCCGACCTGATCACGTCGGTATGGGGGGCTCGCCGGGACCGTTATTCGGAGATCCGCACCTCGGAAACCGTCGGCTTGCCCAAGGTTGAGATGTCCTATATCGGTGGCTGACGACTGGCCCCCGAACGGTGGCGAAGGGCTCGAGTTCGACCATGTGATCCTTGCAGTGGCGGACCTGAATGCCGCCGCTAAGCTGATCTTCGAGAAGACCGGGCTCGGATCGGTTCCCGGTGGCCGGCACACGGACATGGGAACCGCGAATCGAATCATCCCTTTGGGCCCCGACTACATCGAGCTGATGGGGATCGTCGACGACCACCAGGCGGCTCACAGCCCGCTCGGGCGCTGGATAGCGCGGCGACTGGCCATCCGGGAGGGCATTGCGGCCTTCTGTCTCGGAACGGAGAGCATCGACGCCGTCGGCCGGCGCCTCCGCCTGAATCCCGAGCCCATGGAACGCACCACGCCGGACGGGACCTCGCTTGGATGGAGACTTCTGGGCCTCGAGGCAGCCATGGCCGATCCGTGCAGGCCGTTCTTCATCCAGTGGGATGTCCCTCCAGGGATGCATCCGGGGCGCATGACCGCCGACCATCGGGTCGCGCCCCTCGGCATCTCGTGGGTCGACGTTTCGGGCGACCCGCATGACATCTCCTCCTGGATCGGACAAGACTCTCTCCACGTCCGGATCACGCCGGGCGAGAGCGGCATCTTCGGGGTCGGTGTCCAGACGAACGCCGGCGAGCTGGTGCTGCGCTAGCAAGAACCTTGGTCGAAAATGTAGGCAGGGCGACATTTCTCGACCAAAGAACGCGCATGATTACGGGGCGCCCAGGTGTTCGGTGGGCGAGGTTGTTGCGGGTTGCCCTACTGGTTGGAGGAGTGCCCTGGAAACAGGTTGAGCTCGGGGTTGATCACCGGCGCAGCGTTGTTCACCGCAGTGGCGGCCTCGCCGAACCCCGTCGCTATGAGCCGGACCTTCCCGGGGTAGTCGGTGATGTCGCCCGCAGCGAAGATGCGCCGGTGATTGGTCGCCATGTTCGTGTCCACGAGAATCTGACGCTTCTCGAGGTGGAGTCCCCACTTCTTGAGCGGCCCCAGGTCTGCGGTGAACCCGAGGGCAGCCACTACCGCCTGGACCTCGAGAGTGCGGCTCTCATCCGTGCTCTTGTTGTGGATCTCGACCGCCTCGACCTTGCCGTTTCCGATGATGCGGGCGACCTCCGTGAAGGTCAGCACTTCGACAGGTGACGCAAGAACCTGTTTGACGGTGTGCTCATGGGCGCGGAATTTGTCGCGCCGGTGAATGAGCGTAATGCTGCGCGACACGCCCTGGAGGTTGAGCGCCCAGTCGAAGGCGCTGTCTCCCCCACCGACGATGAGAATGTCTTGATCCGCGAGCTCGTCGAGCTTCGGAACGAAGTATCGAAGCCCCCGGCCCTCGAACTCCTGCGCGTCGGGAAGCGGCCGGGGTGTGAAAGTCCCGATCCCCCCGGTGACGACCACGGCCTTGCAAACGATCTCGACGCCTTTGTGGCTCGTCACGGTCACCTGGTCCTCGTCCTGAACGAGATCCTCGGCGCGATGTCCGAGGAGGTAGGTCGGCTCGAAGGGCGCAGCCTGCTCGACCAGGTTGTCGACTAGATCCTGCCCCTTGACCGCAGGGAACCCGGGAACGTCGAAGATGAGCTTTTCGGGGTACATGGCGGCCACCTGTCCCCCGGGCTCGTCGAGCGAGTCGATGAGGACCGATCGGAATCCGCGGAAGCCGGCGTAGTAGGCACAGTAGAGGCCCGCCGGGCCTGCGCCGATGATCAGCAGGTCGACGTCGTGGCGCTCTATGGGGGGTGCGTCAAGCGAGTTGGTCACGTTCGGTCGACCCTATAGCGTTCGGCAGTAGGCTAGAGGTCTGCGCCCGTAGCTCAGTCGGATAGAGCGGGAGACTTCTAATCTCTAGGTCGGGGGTTCGAATCCCTCCGGGCGCGCTGAAATTTGCCGCGCAGACTCCGCCCGATCCCGCTTCCACGGTGGCCGAACCGGGAGGCCCGCCGTCCGTATCACGCGTCATACGATGTGGCTCATGTCGGAGGTGAGCATCCGGGAACTGCGCAATCACGCAGGCAAAGTGGTTGATCGCGTTGCTCGGGGTGAGCGGATCACGATCACACGGGCGGGAAAGGCCGTCGCGGAGCTGCGCCCGGTCTCGCGTCCGCCCTTGACGGCGGACGCGTTGCTCAGGCGATGGCGCCGGCTGCCGGCCGTCGATCCGGTCGCTCTGCGCACGGATATCAACGCGATTTTCGACGCACGCGTGTGACCTAGACGGCACCCTCGGGCCGGACCCCACTGCCTGGACGACGCGGTGAGGGCCTTTCTGGCGCCCGCCCTCACAGACACGGGCCCAGAGCGGGAGGCGGCCTCACCTTCGCGCTCGCCGCGCTCGCACCGCACCCACCCCGCTACTAGCGCTCGCCGACCAACCACGCCAGGCCGCTTTTACTGTCCGAGGACCCGGACGTTTCCAAGCCGCATGCGGGACAGTGTGTTACACTGTATCAAATTGTGGCACAAACGAACAGGCCGGCCGACGAGGAGTCGAGCCGCCACCTTTCACTTCGCCTCCGCGCCGATCTCCACGAGCGCCTCACGACCAGAGCGCAACGCGTGGGCGCAGAGAACCGATCACGCCTGGCCGCACGCCTTATCGACGAGGGTCTCCGGATGGATGCACATCCAGGCATTGTCTTTAGGCCGGGTCCCGGTGGTCGACGCGCGGGACTTCCAGGGGGTCCTGATGTTTGGGAAGTCGTCCGCGTGCTCCGGGATGTCGAGGCGCGCGGTGAAGCGGCGATCGAGAAGACGGCCGAACTGACCGGCCTCTCCGTTCATCAAGCTCGCACCGCGGCGGGCTACTACCTGGACTTCGCCGATGAAGTGGACGCCTGGATCGCGGAGGTTGACCGTCAAGCCGAGGAGGCGTACCCGCACCGGGCCGCCTGGTGAAGCTTCTGCTCGACGAGATGTTCCCCGCATCGATCGCAAATCGCCTTCGGGACCAGCATGGGCATGATGTCACCGCCGTCACCGAACTGGACGCACTTCGGGGCTTACCGGATGCAGACATCTTCCTCGCCGCTCAAAATGAAGAGCGAGCTGTCGTCACCGAGAACGTGCGTGATTTTCGGCCCCTCGCTCGTGAGTGGCAGGCGATGGGCAAGGTGCATTTCGGGCTCGTGCTCACCACGAACCGGAGGTTTCCCCGTGCTCGTTCTCGAACGGCAGGACGATTGGAAAGAGCCCTCGGCGACCTTATCGACGCCGAGACCGGCCACCCGCCGGCGTCAAACCGTGAGATTTGGTTGTGAGTTCAGCTGGCTCGACACCAATCTATGGGATGCATGAGGACAAAAATCGCGACGGATCCTTACAACCCGAGCGCTCGATGGAAGCCTGTCTCGCGGTCGAGGTCACCAACGCACCTGTTCCAAATGCCAGAGCCGATAGCGGACCGGACCCATCAACGGCCTGCTATTCGGTCCAGACTAGTAGCGGTATAAGCGCTCGCACTCGATCACATAATCTTCCGGATCAGCACTGCAATAATCCTCAATGCCCTCACTGCCTCCGTAGACGTTGTCCGGGTCCAAGACGGTTTCGTCTATGAACTCATTGTCGCTGTAGATGTCGTCGTCGCCGCTGCCGCCAAAAAGATTGTCGGTCCAGGTCGTGCGTGCGTCGTAGTACTCGAATTCATGAAGTGCATCGTTTCCTAGATCACCATAAACGTAATCCGCGCCCTCATCCCCAAAAAGGCTATCGTTGTCCGCCCCACCGTGCACCGTGTCGTTATCCAACCCGCCAGACACAGAATCATTGCCGCCCTTACCGTTGACCCTGTCGCTACCGGGACCGCCGTAAACGTAGTCGTCACCATCATCCCCGGTTACGTTATCGGCACCTCCGTCGCCGTAAATCTCTATGTCGCTGCCGGCACCCCCGCAGATCGTGTCGTTGCCACCTAAACCATAAATGCGGTCGTTGCCACCCAGCCCGTTGATTACGTCCGCGTTCTGTGTGCCGAAAATCGTATTGTTCGCGCTTGTGCCCACCCTCGTTGCGCGCTTGCCCAAACACATGACCGCCGCTTGCGACGGCGCCGCTGCTGCAATCATGCCCCCTACGAGAAATAGCGCAACTATTACGCGCGCACCTGGCTTCTTAAGCATCTCCTACCATCCCGTCTATTGTGCTAGTCGGTCGAAACAAACCCGCCCTGTAAGAACTGCAGGCCTCCGTGTTCTCGCCTCTGCTCCTTAGCGATTCACCCGTTTTTCAACTGTAAACACACGATCTGCATTATTTACTACCGCGGTGTCATATCCGCCATCTCCCTGCACCCGGTCGGAGATCCCCGAGTACGCACAGCTGTCTCCAAACGCTAGTAGCTGCCACGCCTCCAGGTAATCGTTTCCCGGCCCCCCGTAAAGCCGCTGCACATCCGCACACGATCCCACGGTCAGATGATCCGCGCCGTCTCCGCCATACAGAACGTCCGCGCCGTAGTCGCCAACGATCTCGTCGTTGCCTTGCGACCCTTTGAGGGTGTCGGCAACATCTTCGTATTCGGAATCTACGTCGTACACTTTGTCATCGCCGACGTTGCCATCGATGTAGTCGGGGCCAAAGCTGCCCTCAAGGGAGTCGGCACCATCGCCGCCCAGCATCCTGTCTGCACCAGGGCCGCCGTATACTTCGTCCGCTCCTGGCCCCGCGCATACGAAATCTGGAGGATCGCCTTTCTCCGGATAATCGTTGCCACCACTGATCCAATCGTTGCCCCCCAAGCCAACGATCACATCAGTCCTGTACGGTGCGCCTATCAGGCTATCCGCCCCGTTGGTGCCAACGATCGTCGCCCGCCTGCCAAAGCAGTAGTAGGCAGCGTGCGCTGAAGGCGCCATCCCTACCAGCAATCCTCCAAGCAATGAGATGACGACAAGTGACCTCATGACCGGTCGTTTGTGGTTCAAAGCGCCCTCCCCCGTAGGCAGTTCTCCACCCGATATATCAGCGGCACCGCAACGGCCTCGCCCCCAGGATGTATCCCCCACGAAAACCATGCATTGGAGCTCCTTCCCTGGTCGCCACTGTCCTTTTCAACGAGCCATCGGGGCACATAGTTGCTTCCTCGAGAGAACTGGTCCGTCCTTATTGGGTCGGAGTGTCTCCCCGACCGCCCCCCGTCGCCATTAGCCTCTTCAACGTTCGCGGGAACCATGCGCCACTATTTGGTATGTCTTCGGTGCTCAACGCGAATGTGGTCGTGTCTAGAACGGCCCAGACCGGATCACTGGAGACTGGCCTCAGAACGACTCGGTCTCCGAACTCCTAGACGACCTGCGCATCTGTCGGCCAGCGACGCCGGATCTCTGGCCGGTAGAGAAAACTGTCCGCCTTTAGAAATACGTCCTCCTGAAAGAACGCTAAGTGGCCTTGCCCTCGCTGCCGATCATGAGAAGTCCCGTTGGCGACAGGTCCGGTCTCATCGGCAGGTAGCGCGGTTGGCTTTGCCCCTGGCAACTGGCTCAAAGGTGCAGGACGTAGGCAAACCGGCGCGCAGGAAGCTCTATCAAGGGAGTAGGAGGTTATGGAGGGTTCACAGGTAGCACCGACGGCGCCGCCGTGGTTGCCGGACAAGATCGATCTTCCCGCACTGCAATCGGCGGCACGCGAATGCAAGGCTGCGGCCTGTGGGAGCGCGGCACTCAAACGGTGTTCGGGGAGGGAACGACCGGCTCGGAGGTAATGCTGGTCGGCGAACAGCCCGGCGACCGAGAGGACATCTCCGGTGAGCCGTTCGTGGGGCCGGCGGGGCGGTTGCTCGATGGGGCGCTCGAATCCGCCGGTATCGACCGCAGCAAGGCTTACGTGACCAACGCGGTCAAGCACTTCAAATGGGAGGAGCGCGGCAAGCGACGCATACACAAGAAGCCCAACCTGGAAGAGGTGCGGGCGTGCAGACCCTGGCTCGAGGCCGAGGTGCAGGCGGTCAACCCACGCGTGATCGTGGCCCTGGGGGGTGACCGCGGCGCAGTCTCTGCTGGGCCAGGACTTTCGAGTCACCAAGCAGCGCGGGGAGCTGTTTGAGTCACCTCTCGCCGAGTGGATCACGGCGACCGTTCATCCCTCTTCCATTGTGCTGGCCCGAGACGACGAGGCTCGCCGAACGGAGATGGCGGCGTTCGTCGACGACCTGAAGGGCGTCGCAAGCATTCTCCGGCGCGCCTGACACACCTTCTTCTGCCCCAGATCGACGAGGCTGTCGCCCTGGACGCCGGCGTTACTTCCCCGCAGGAGCACTCGTAATGCGGGCAACCGCCTGGGCGATCGTCTCCAACCCCCCGACGGGATCGCCCCCCAGGTGTACCCGAAGCACCGGCAGGTCGCGGGAGCGGAGCGCTTCGAGGTCTCCCAGCGCCTGAGCATGCATCAATACGTCGAAGCCGTATGGCGAGTGGGGGATCTCAACTCCCTCACCGGCCGATTCGATCTGCAGGAACACTCCTTCGCTCGGCCCTCCCTTGTGAAGTTGGCCGGTGGAATGCAGGAAGCGAGGGCCGTACCCGACCGTCGTTGCCGACTTGCGCGCCTCGCGAACCGAGCTGCGTATCGCCGTGAGGGCAGCGTCTGCGCCTGCGCTGGGCGGCACATAGGCCATGACTGCGAAGTAGCGTCCGGGCCCGACCTTGCCCACCAGCGCACCCAGTGCCTCATCGAGGCTTGTTG
>Ga0136620_10000068_pt1 | contig 38034 bp, 31 predicted proteins | sample AntDrymUQ4162106_2_FD_104806 | JGI IMG/M metagenome (GOLD analysis project Ga0136620, IMG submission 104806) | Polar desert sand microbial communities from Dry Valleys, Antarctica - metaG UQ416 (21.06) | ecosystem: Environmental > Terrestrial > Soil > Desert | place: Antarctica: Dry Valley... | reverse complement strand
GAGGCGGGCCCGAAGGCCCGCCTCGTGTGGTGCTGCTGGATACGTGTTGCTTACCAGACGGTGCCGTTGCAGCCACCGCTCGATGCGGCAGTGCCGTTGCACGTCCGGTCAGATTCGCCGGTCGTGGCGCTCTTCGTGATGGTGAACGTGTTGCCCGAGTTGGACTTGGCAACCACGGTGAAGCCGTTGGCCGGGGCGGGGTTGGTGACCGACACCTGTCCAGCGGCGGTGCCGTACTTCAGGCCGGTGTTGGGCAGCTCAGCCGCCGAGTCACAGTCGGTGTAGCCGTTGGATCCACCGTTGGCGGCACACGACTCGACCTGCGAGACCATGTTACGAGCGTTCGACTTAGCCTCGGAGTCCTGGCCCTTCGCACGCTGGCCAAGGAAGGCCGGCAGAGCGATCGCGGCAAGGATGCCGATGATCAGAATTACGACGAGGAGCTCGATCAGGGTAAAACCCTTCTCCTCTGAAATACGATTACGTAGCTTCCGCAGCATGTCTTCTCCTCCTTGTTGGAGATTGACTTTGGTCTGGTCGCCATCGCCGCGGCAGCCGTCGGGTGATATTCCGGTGGCAGCTCGGCCGACTCTCGTGGCTGGGGACTAGCCCTTCCTCGAGAGCCCCGGAGCTTTGCGACCCCACCTCACAGCGGGTGTGCCTTTGCACCGTGGCCTCTGGCTTTCGCCCGTGTATCGACCCCCCCTCGGCAACCTTTAGCCCCGGTGCCGGCCGTCGCGTCGGTCATCTGTCCAGGCGCCCGCTCGGGCTCACGGACCTCTACACGCGTAGGCGGCACATCGGGTCCACGTCTTCCAGATGGGGCTCAGTGTTCGGGTTCTCCTGCCGATATGCGTGAAGCAGATGCACGCCCGTCCCTACATCGCGGCAGTCGCGCTGGTCGCTGGTCTACTCGGCACGGCGTGGGCCGCCCCTACCTCTCCCACGGGGTCGTCTGCCGTCGCCAAGAAGGGCGTGAAGATCGTTTCCGCCTACACGGGCGACGCCGATCGGGACGGTGCGATCGATCGCACCTACGCAACCTTCTCCCGCGCGGTGAAGGGCCGCCCCAAGGCATCTGCCTTCTCGGTGGCCGGCTACCGCGTGACGGGCAGGCCCATCGCGCGTGGAAAGAAGGTGACCCTCCGGGTGGCAGAGCGCCCCGGCTGCGACGTGGGCGGCTCCCCCAAGGTCAGCTTCCGTGGCCGCGGCCTGAAGTCCGGCGGCCGTGCGGTCCCGCGTTCGGCCATCGACATGGCGCGCCGCAACCGCAGCTTCCCCCGGATCACCTGTGCGACCACGGCCGATAGCGATCGCGACGGCCGCCTCGACAGCCTGCTGCTCACCTACTCCAAGAACGTCCGCAACCGCGCCGTGGCCGGCGGTGGCGGGCCCTTCAGCGTCGAGGGATACGCCGTGGGCTCCGTCGGACGCGCCCGCGGGCGCACCCTGACCGTCGGTGTGCGCGAGCGCAGCGCTCCGGACACCGGCGCCCGCCCCGTAATCAGCTACAAGCGCCCGAGAGGACGCGGCATCTATGCGATCCGCAGCGGCAGGTCACAGGCCTTCAGCGGAACCTTCAAGGCGGTGCGCGACCGGATCGCCCCCACGCTGGTCTCCGCGCGCACCCAAGACCGCAACGCCGACGGCTCGCTCGACGGGGTCTCCACCGCCTGGACCGAGCCCGTCCTGGCTCCTCGCGGCTTCACAGTCACCGGCGCACGCGTGACCGCAGCAGGCACCAGCACCAATGGCGTGGATCTGACGATCGCCGAAGGCGCGCACAGCACCGGCGCCCGGCCCGCTCTGAGCTATACGGGGGGCGCGGTGAACGATGAGAGCGGCAACGCCGCTGTCGCGGGCTCCAGCACCCCCTCCGACGGCGCCGCCCCGGTACTGCAGGCGGCCCGGACCGCGGACCGCGGTGGCGCCCCTGGACGCCTGGACACCGTGAGCGTGGCCTTCTCAGAGCCGGTATCTCATCCAGCCGACTCCGACGGCCGCTACCCGTTCGCGGTGAGCGGCTACGGCCTGGCCGCCGCGGGCGGCGCCTCCGGCTCGACCGTGGACATCAACCTCAACGAAGGCCCCGGGCCCGACACGGGCGCACGGCCGGCCGTCTCCTATGCCCGCGGCGATGGGGCACCGGTGGTCGACGGTGCCGGCAACGAGGCCACCGGCCGCGCCTTCGCGGGCACCACGGACGGCGTGGCTCCTCGCTTGCTCTCGGCCACCACTCTCGACGCCGACCTCAACGGCCGGCTGGACAAGGTGCGCTTCGAGTTCTCTGAGCCGGTCAGCCACGGCGCCGAGGGCGGCGGCGGCTCGTTCTCGGCGACCGGCCTCTCCTCCGCATCGGCCGGGGCCGCTAACGACAGGATCGTGGACCTGTCGCTGTCGGAGGCCGCGCTGCCCAACACCGGCACCCGCCCCCTGGCCTCCTACTCCCCCGACGGCTTCAACGACGTGCTCGACTCCGCCGGCAATCCCGCCGCCGCGGCCTCGCTGCCCGCCGCCGACGGCGCCGCTCCCGTGGTCGTCGCCGCAGCCACCGGGGACTCGAGCCCCCGCAACGGCCGCCTCGACCGCGTCGCCCTGACCTTCTCGGAGGACGTGAGCCACGCACGCGACACGGATGCGCCGTTCTCCTTCGACCCCGCCGGCCGTCCACTCGCGGCTGCCGGGGCGGCGTCGGCCAGCACTCTCAGCCTCGAGCTCCAAGAGGGCGGTGCGCCTGATACCGGCGCCGCCCCGACAATTGCTTACACGGGCGCCGGGACCCCAGTGACCGACTCCAGTGGCAACCAATCGCCGGTGCGCTCCTACCCGGGCCTCACGCGTGACGCGGCAGCGCCGCAGCTCGACTCCGCCCGGACCGCCGACGACGACACCGACGGCCAGATCGACCACGTGGACGTTCGCTACAGCGAGAAGGTGACCGCCTCGAGCGGCTTCGCGGTCACTGGCCGGAGCCTGCAGTCCACCACCGTCGCGGACGACACCGTCCGGCTCGCCTTCGCCGATTCGGGCACGTCTGACAGCGACGCGCAGCCCGGGGTCACCTACTCCCCTGGCAACGTGGCGGACGAGCCCGAGGGCCCCGGCGACGCGTCGGAGGGCGCGGACCCGTTCAACGTCTCGCCGCAGGACGGCGCCGGTCCTGTGATCGTCGCCGCCCGCACGCTGGACGCCAACACAAACGGCACCGTTGACGGGGTGCGAGCCACCTTCTCCGAGCCGGTGGAGCACGCTCTCGACTTCGCGGAGCCATTCGCACTTCGGATCGCGGGACGCACCGAGGCGTCGGTGAGCGCCTCCCAAGGCGCACAGCAGAACGAGCTGACCGTGACCATTATCGAGGCTGCCGCCCCCGACGGCGGGCTGCGGCCCAACGTGCAGGTCGCGGCTGCCGGCGGGGTCCGGGACCAAGCGGCTCCGGCCAACGACGCCGTTCCGCTCACTTTCACCAACACCGCCGACGGAGTGGCTCCCCGCCTCCTCTCGGCACAACTGGGCGAGTCGCCCTCGGGTGGCTCGTGTGGGCAGTCCCCGGCCCAGGACGGCCGGCTCGACTGCGTCCAGGCCCGCTTCTCCGAGCCGGTCTCGCACGCCGGCGACTCCACTCCCCCCTTCGCGCTGTCACTCGACAACGGCTTCACGGTGCCCCAGTTCCCGACCGTCAACAACTCCCAGACGATCGACCTGCCGCTCAACCAGGGCACTGCGCCCGACCGCGACCGAGGCGCCAACGTCTCCTACGCCGCCGGGGCGGGCGTGACCAGGGTGGTCGACCCCTTCGGCAACGGAGCGCTTGACTCCACCCTCCCGGCCGCCAGGGCGTGCGCCGACAGCGTCAACGACGGCTCAACCCTGGAGGACAACGACACCCGGGCCACCTCCGCGTCCCTACCGGTGCTCGAGCCTTCTCTGCAGCGCCGCTGCGCCTTCGACGATGACTGGTATCGCCTCACGACTACGCCAACCGGGTCGAGACTGCGCGCCAGCGTCCGTCCCAGCTCCGGCCTGGACCCCGACGTCAGGCTGTACGACTCCTCAGGGACCGAGCAGGCCGTCGCCCCCCCGGCCGGTCCCGGTCAGACCGAGGAACTCGACGCCACCGGGCTGAACGCGAACACCGACTACTTCCTGCGTGTCTCCGACATGACCAACGCCGAGGGCCCCTACTGCATGGCGCTGTCGAACACCGACGTCGAGCCCAGCTGCGGGCCCCTGGCCGGTGAGCTCATCGTGACCGAGGGACGCTTCGACGGAGCGGCCGGCCAGAAGTTCCTGGAGCTCAAGAACGTGGGCGACTTCGATCTGGAGACCAGCACCGCCGACCTGTCGCTGCGAATCGGCCCCGAGGCCAACCCGATCACCACTTGCGACCTTTCGGTGCCCGCGGGCAATGAGGCTCTGCTCTCCAGCGGCGAGTACGCCGTGATCACAGACGCCAGCGGACCCGGGCCCTACCGGTGCGCCGGGCTGGACGGCCTGCCGGCCGGCGGCACCCCGGTCCAGCTGCGCGCGGATGACTCGCCCATCGACGGCGTCGACTTCTCCGGGCTGCTGGCCAATCCGCTCACGGCAGGCCATTCGCTCGAACTGAAGCCCGCACTGGAGGAGAGCGCGGCCAACGACAACGTGCAGAACAACTGGTGCCGCACCTGGGGCACCGACAACCGCGGCACCGAGGGCGACGGCTGCGACGAGTACCGCGTGAACGAGATCCTCTTCGACCCCGTGACGAGCGGTTCCGATGGAAACGATGGCCGCGCTTTCGTGGAGCTGTCCGGGAATCTTCCGTCCAAGCCCAGCTCGAGCGGCCCCTCCGCACTGCTCGAAGGGTGGGTGCTCAACGGCGCCAACGGCGAAAACGGCGACGGCAACGCGCAGTTCGTCCTGCCGGCCAACGCCAGTCCGCGGGACAACGGCTTGTACGTCGTCGCCGATGCCGTGGACAACTCGGCCCCGTCCAGAACGAACCTCGCCGCCGGTACCTGGGACGTCATGTGGGAGAACCTGAATCTCGGCAACCCGAGCTGGCCCACCCAGGGCGCTCCGGACGCCGGACCGCGCGGACTCCAGCTGCTGCGCCCGAACCCGCCGGCCAACCCGCCCTGTCAGGGATCTCTGGTGGATGTGATCGGATGGCGTCAGACCAGCGAGCCATTCAGCCAGACCAGCGACTCCCGCCGTGGATGCGCCCTCGTCGAGGCGGACCCGGTGCCACCGGTGGCCACTGCGGGCCCGAGCGTCGCGCGCGACAACCTCTCCGCCCCCGGCGACCCGAGCTACAACTCCGGCAACGACACGAACGTCAACTCGGCCGACTTCTGCCGGCAGCCTTCACCGGACCCGGGCCAGCTCAACGTCCGGCCGCCCTGTACCGGCTGACCCTCGGTTCCCACTAAGGGGCCGGCGCAATAGCATCGCCGGCCCGTGGAGCTCCGCCGCGCACTCCTGCTGTTCGCAATCGTGCTCGGCTTGGCAGCCATAGTCAGCTCGGTGGCCAACCCCCCCGTACGGGAGGGGGGGGTTGCAGACGAGCGCACGCAGGCGGGTCCTTCGGACTCTCCGTCCCGCCCCACCGCCAACGCTCGACCCGCGGAGGGGCAGATCACCGTGATCCGGTTCGTCGTGGGCAGGCCGCGCCGGACCGAAACGCTCAAGGCCGGGACGGCGGCCACCGTGATGACCTCCGTGGAAGAGCCCGGCGCGGTGAGCATCGACGGCCTCGGCCTGGTGGCACAGGCCGCTCCGCTGGCCCCCGCGCGCTTCGACGTTCTCTCCAACAGGCCGGGCCGGTATCCGGTGCGCTTCCGAGCGGTGCCGGACGCCGAGTCGCGGCTGCTGGGCGTGCTGCAGGTGGTGCCGGCTCCGCTGCCCTGAGAGGGCCGGATCCTACGACGTAGGAAGCGGTTCGACGGGCACAAGGTCGCCACGGCACGACCCCGGCGCAGCGCAACCCCCACGGTTCAGCTCAGTGCCCCGTCTAGGTGTGCGAGTTGAGCAGAGCGAAGGGGTTGAGGAACTGGCGGCCCCAGAAGGCGTCACGCTCGACCTGTGTAAGCCGAGCGTGGTCACACACGTCGCCCCAGTGAGTTTTGATGACGTCGATCTGGTGATCCACGATCTCCTGGGCATCGGCATGGCTGAGGTGGTAGGTGGCGGCGCGGGCGACGCACCCGGCCAGCTGGCTGTAGCGCCATCCGTCCTCGCCGATGGCCATGACTTGCTCAGCCTCGCCGCCCGAGCGCGGGTGAGGGCAGATGTCGTAGGCCGATGTCAGCGTGAGCCCTTCGCCGTCCCAGAACGCCGCTTGGTTGCGCGCGTGGTCGTCTGTGTTAGAAGTGAGGATGTTAAAGGTGATGCGCGCAAAGAGCTCTCGGAGCGTGGCGTCAGGATCGGTGAAGCGGGTGCGGATGATGCGAGCAAGATCCGCGTAGCTGGCGTAGCGGCCACCGGCCTCGCCGAGTCCGAGAACAGTCAATGCCGAGACCATCGCGCGGCGCCGTCCCCCGGGCAGCCGATCAAAGCGCTCGACGAGCATGATCTTCTTGCCGAGGGCCTCGGTTATCTCAACCCTTGGCACGTCGATGCCAGCCAGCCCCGCGAGGCGCATGGCGACGAACTCACCCTGGACGACTGGGTAGACGTCGGTCGTCGAGCTGAACTTGGCGATCAGGCGCCGGTCACCCTCGTCGAGCTGAGCCTTGGGTCGTGCGCCCCCGATCGAAGTCCCGCGCAGCAGTGACTCGCTTAGTGCGGGCGGGAGCTGCACACCGTCTTCGACGTGCTGCGCGGCATTCGCCAACTCTTCGACGGGCACCGCGTCGGCCTCGCGGGCCACATAGTCGGTCGCGGACTTCTGGAAGTCCAATGCACCGATGCGATCTGAGCCCGCGGCCATCAGGTAGGTCAGCCGGCGCAGGTCGGTGGCGTCGTGCGTCCCGTGACCCAGACGGCGGTGAAGGATCACCCGCTGACCCCACGAGTCGGGCCCCCCGTCGGCGATGCAGCCGTGCGTCGTCCCGACCTGCGGCAGCTGCTCGCCAGCGACCAGCGGCAATTCCGGTTCGTAGATGGAGATGCGGCCCTCGCGCTCCAAGTAGGTGCGGCCGTAGCGGAACACCAGCGACTCGCCCACCTGGTCGACGCGGCCGGCCACGACGGGCTCGGTTGCATCCGGTAGCCAGATCCATACGAACGCGGTCTCCGGCTGACCCTGAACGGTCCCCGCGGCATCAGAAGTCATCGTCGATGTTGCTCACTGGCCGTCGCGCGCGTGCGGGAAGCAAAGCCAGGCGCGTCTGCACCTCGCGCGTCTCCAAGTGTCGGCGCTCGGGATCGGCATGAAAGAGGGAGACGCCAACGAGGGCCGCAGCCTCGAAGGCCGGGCCCAGTCCGACGGTGAGATCGCCGCGCTCGACCTTGCGGATCGTGTTGTGGTTGACACCGGCCCGCTCGGCCAGCTCTTCCAAGGTCCAGCGACGCTCCAACCGGGCAAGCCGGATCTGCTCGCCGAGTAGGCGGGCAGCCTCGATCGCCTGAGGAGAGTAGGTGCGTGGCCTCTTCATATCCGACAGTCTAGCGTAGGTATAAAGCCGTAACCTACGTTTTACAGTCGGCTACATTCTCCAGCTAGCTGCCTTACAGGAGCTAGTCCTCACGTGCTGAGTTGCCGTACGAACGGCATGAGCTACTGGATCTGGTCGTAGACCTTGAACATGGGCAGGTACATCGCGATCACGATGAAGCCGACGATGGCGCCCACGACGATGATCATGATCGGCTCGAGGATCGACGTCAGCGCCTTGACGGCGGCGTCCACCTGCTCCTCGTAGAAGTCGGCCACCTTCGCGAGCATGTCCTCGAGCGCGCCGGTCTCTTCGCCCACGGTGATCATCTGCACCACCATCGACGGGAAGGCCGCGGGCACGTTGCGCATCGGAGCAGCGATCGTGCCACCCTCCTTGACGGACCGCTCGACGTCGTGCATCGCGTGCTCGATGACCTTGTTGCCGGAGGTCCGACCCGTGATCTCGATGGCCTCGAGCATCGGCACGCCCGCCGCCACGAGGCTGGAGAAGGTGCGAGAGAAGCGCGCCAGGCACACCTTCTGGACGATCGTGCCGATCTTCATGGGGACCTTGAGCTTGAAGGTGTCCCACTGGATCTTCCCGCGCTTGGAGGCCTTCCACTTCCGGAAGCCGTACACGGTCCCGACGGCGATGGCGATCATCAAGTACCAGCGGCCGGTGACCAGATGCGACAGATAGACGGTGAACTTCGTGATCGCGGGCAGTTCACCGCCGAAGTCCTTGAAGACGTCCTCGAACACGGGGACCAGAAAGGTCACCAGGGCCAGCAGCACGATCCCGGCGAAGCTCGAGATCACAGCCGGATAGACCATCGCCGACTTGATCATGCGGCGCAGGGCGGCGTCCTTCTCGAGCTGGTCGGCCACGCGCTGGAGGGTGCCCTCGAGGATGCCTCCCGATTCGCCCGCGGCCACCATGGCCACGTAGAGCTCATTGAATATCCGGGGGTGACGGTTCAGTGCCGCGGAGAGCGCTATTCCGGCCTCCACATCCTTTCGCACCTGCACGAACGACTCGCGCAGCTTGTCGTTCTCGCACTGCTCCTCGATCACGTAAAGGGCGCGCAGCAGAGACATGCCCGAGGAGACCATCGTCGCAAGCTGGCGCGTGGCCACCGTCAGCTCGTCGGCCTTGACCTTCTTGAAGTTCGCGAGTAGATCGCCGGCGTTAGCGGCCTGCAGCTCCTCGATGTCGAGGACGATCAGGCCCTTGCCCTTCAGCTGTGAGGCCACTCCCTGCTTGGTCTCGCCCTCGATCTCCCCCCGAGTGGAGGCACCCCCCACATCCAGCGCCTTGAACGCAAAGGTGCCCATCGATCTACGCGGCCTGGACCGTGCCCATGAGGCGGCGCAGCTCGTCCGGGGCACCGGAGCGCGCCTCAGCCAGCTCGCGGGTGATCTTGCCGGCGTGGACGAGCTCGACGAGCGCGGCGTCCATCGTCTGCATGCCGTGGCTGCCACCCGTCTGCAGGGTCGAGTAGATCTGGTGGGTCTTGCCTTCGCGAATCAGGTTTCGCACGGCAGCGGTCGGAATGAGGATCTCGGTGGCGGCACAGCGGCCACGGCCATCCGAGGTCGGAAGCAGCTGCTGGGTGACGATGCCCTGGAGCGCCACGGAGAGCTGCACGCGCACCTGCTGCTGCTGGGCCGGCGGGAACACGTCGACGATACGGTCCACCGTCTGCGCGGTGTCCTGGGTGTGCAGCGTGGCGAAAACGAGGTGGCCGGTCTCGGCGGCGGTGAGGGCCGTGGAGATGGTCTCGAGATCGCGCATCTCGCCCACGAGGATCACGTCGGGGTCCTGACGCAGCGCGGCCTTCAGGGCCATCGCGAAGCTCTGGGCGTCGGCACCGATCTCACGCTGATTGACGATGCAGCTCTTGTGGCGGTGGAGAAACTCGATCGGGTCCTCCACCGTCATGATGTGCTCGTGGCGTGAGTCGTTGATCAAGTCGATCATCGCGGCCAGCGTGGTGGACTTGCCCGAGCCGGTAGGGCCCGTGACCAGGACCAGGCCGCGGGGCTTGCGCGTCAGGTCGCGGAGCACCGAGGGCAGTCCGAGCGAGTCGAGCGCCGGCATGTCCCGAGGGATCAGGCGAAAGGCGGCACCGAGGGAGTCGCGCTGGAAGAAGGCATTGACTCGGAAGCGAGCCATGCCCGGGATCGAGTAGGCAAAGTCGATCTGCCAATCGGTCTCGAGCCGCTGACGCTGGTCGTTGGTGAGAATCGAATAGATGATCTCGCGCACAGCCTGTGGGCTCAGCTCGGGGTACTCGAGCGCGCTCAGATTGCCGCGCTTGCGCAGCATCGGAGGGGCCCCGGCGGTGAGGTGCAGGTCCGAGGCATCCTGCTCTACGACCTGCATCAGGACTTGGGCGAAATCGAGTTCCATCAGATCTCCTATCGGCAGCGCGGAGCGCTACGTGACCCTCGCGACCTCGGCAATTGACGTGAGACCCTGCTTGACGCGCTCGAGTCCGTCCTCGCGCAGCCGCCTCATCCCCTGCGTCTCTGCGACGTGCCCGATCTCCTCGGCCGACGTGCGTTGGATGGCCAGCGTGCGGATCTCGTCGCTCATGCCCATGACCTCGTAGACGCCCATGCGGCCCTTGTAGCCCGACCCCTTGCAGCGCGAGCAGCCGCCCGGCTCATAGGCCTCGATGTCATGGGAGGGGGGGAAGCCCGCGGCGAGCAGCACGTCGGGCGTGAGGATCGTCGGGCGCTTGCAGTGGCCGCACAGCACGCGTGCGAGGCGCTGCGCTACCACCGTGTGCAGGGCCGACGCGGTCAGAAAGGGCTCGATCCCCATCTCGGTGAGACGCGTGACGGCCGAGGGGGCGTCATTGGTGTGCAAAGTCGACAGCACCAGGTGGCCCGTGAGCGCCGACTCCACGGCGATTCGAGCAGTCTCGGCGTCGCGGATCTCGCCGACCATGATCACGTCGGGGTCGGCGCGGAGCATCGACCGCAGGCCGCTCGCGAAGGACAGACCGGACTTGGCGTTGACCTGGATCTGATTGATGCCCGGGAGCTGGTACTCGACCGGATCCTCGATGGTGATGATGTTCTTGTCCACCGAGTTGATCGTGTTGAGGGCAGAGTAGAGGGTGGTGGACTTGCCCGAGCCGGTGGGGCCGGTCACGAGCGTGGCGCCATGCGCCTGGCGGAAGCCCGATTCGAAGCGTGCCCGGGCGTCGCCGAGCAGCCCTAGGGCGTCCAGGCTCAGCATTGCCTGGCTCTTGTCGAGAACGCGCATCACGATGCCCTCGCCGTGCACCGAAGGCAGCGTCACGATGCGGATGTCCACCGAGTGGCCCTCCACCTTCAGCCCCACACGGCCATCCTGGGGGACGCGCTTCTCGGCGATGTCAAGGTCGGCCATGATCTTCACGCGCGACACCACGCCCGGGATCATGCGCCGCGGAATGGTGGTGGTCTCGCTGAGCACGCCGTCGATGCGGAATCGCACCCGCATGTCACGCCCGTCGGGCTCGAAGTGGAGGTCGGAGGCGCCGGCATCCACAGCCTGCGCGATCACCGAGTTCACGAGCTTGATGACCGGCGCGTCCTGGGCGGACTCGCGGATATCGGTGACGGCGGCCACCTCTTGCTCGTCCTCGCCCTCGATCGCCTCCGCCACAGCGTCGTCGAGGCGGCTCATCCGCCCAATTAGGCCTGCCACATCCTCCGCGGTGGCAACCGCGGGCCGGATGTTGTGGCCGGTCATCAGCTTGAGGTCGTCCAGGGCCAGTACGTTCGACGGATCGGCCATGGCCACGATCAGGGCGCCGGACTCGTCGTAGCCGATCGGGGCGGCCTCGAATCGCCGGGCTGCGGCGAAGTTCACGGTGTTGAGCGCAGCCAGGTCCGGCTGGTAGACGCCAAGGTCCACGAAGTCCAGTCCGAAGCGCTCGGCAAGTCCGTGGGCGAGCTGAGCGTTGGTGATCGCCCCGCTGTCGAGCAGTATCTGTCCTGTGCGCTTGCCCTGCAGGCGCGACTGCTCGACCGCGGCGTCGGCCCGTTCGCGATCGGTGTAGCCCAGGTCGACGATCACGTCCGCGATGAAGCGCGAGGGGCCGCCGCGGCGGGTCGGCGGCGTGAGGCCGGTACCGGTCAAAGGCGCGGCGGGGGCCGCGGCGGACGCGGCGATCCCGCCAGGCATGCTGGGGATCGGCCGGAGGAGCGAGCCAGGCCCCGCCTCGGTCATCGTGCGTCCTGCACCAGCTGCTTGAGGCTGGCTGGATCGACGTAGCCCTCGATCAGCTGGGCCTGCTTGGCGCGGTCCACGATCACTACCACCGGAGCTTGCGCGATACCGAGTTCGGAGACCAGGCCGCGATACTTGGCCAGCTTGATGATGGGCGCCTGGAAGACGGCGACTCCCTTGGTGCCGCGGACGCCCTTCACGGCAGCCGCGGTGGCGCTGTCATCGGCAGCGCTCTGGCGGAAGAACAGGACGATCACCTGCCTGCGTGCCAGCGCCCGCGCCACCGGGCCGGGCACGCCCGGAACGGCGGCCCCGGCCCCGCCTTCAGGGGGGGCAGCCGGCTTCGGCTTCTGCTTGGGCTCGCGGGCCGGGGTGACCTTCTTTGCCTTGTCTGAGCGAGACTTGGCGGGGTCACCGGCCTTGCCGTCCGCATTGGCCTTGTTAGCCGCCGGGGGCTTGCCGCCGGCGGCGTTCGCCTTACCGCCGGAGGGAGGCACTACGGCCTGCTTGGCGGGCTCGGCCGCAGTCTCGCGCGCCCCGCGGGCAGCGAGGAACGTAGATGCCATGAGCATCGCTCCCACGAGGGTAAGGAGCAGCGGGCGGGAAACTGCCATATGCGCCCTATCGGACGCGAGTGGACGAATGTTTAGTGGGCTACGGTGGCGATCGCCGGTCTCCGGCGCGCGCGGCCGCTCTCATCACCTCGACCGGAGCCTCACGACCGGTCCACAGCTCCAGGCTGCGAGCACCCTGGCGCACCAGTACCTCTAGCCCATCCACAACCCTGCTCCCCGCCTGCGCCGCCCACGCGGCCACCGGCCCAGGACCGTCGCCATAGACCAGATCGACCACCGTCGCGGGCGGATCTGCCTGACCCAGGCCCAGAGCCCTCACAGCCTCCTCCGGGCCCCTCCCCCCGCCAAGGCCGACGCTGGTGCAGTTCACCAGCAGATCGGCCGGCGCCGGGCGGACTGCGTGTCGCACACCCATCTCGGCAGCCAGAGCCGCCGCACGCTGCGGGGTGCGGTTGAGCACCGAGACCTCTGCCGCACCGGCTTCACGCAACGCCCACACCACCGCGCGAGCCGAGCCCCCGGCGCCCAGCACCAGCGCCCGCTTGCCCGCGGCCGGCTCGCCCAGCGCATCCAGAAAGCCCCCGGCGTCGGTGTTTTCGGCGGCGATCTGGCCACTGGCGAAGGTGAGTGTGTTGGCAGCGCCGATAGCGGCTGCGGCCTCGGTGCGCTCGCCGGCGAGGTCGTGCGCGGTGAGCTTGTGCGGCACGGTCACGTTGATTCCCTTGAACCCCGAGCCCTCCAGGGAGCGCACAGCTTCGCCGAAGGTCTCCGGCGCAAGGGGCAGGGGCACGTAGAGCCAGTCGAGGCCCAGCTCGACCAGAGCGGCGTTGTGCATCGCGGGGGAGCGACTGTGGCCCACCGGCTGCCCCGCCACGCCCAGCAACGCGCGCGGCATCAGCAGTTGGTCGGCGACTTGCCCCCGCGCCGTTCGCGCTCGCTGTTGTAGCGGTCCACGTCGCGCTGGAACTCGGTCTCGGTGGCGGAGAACTCGTGCTCACCGCACGTGTTGGGCTTGACCACGTAGAACAGGAACTTGGTCCGTGCCGGCTGCGCGGCCGCCTTGATCGCCGCGAGCCCCGGGCTGCCGATGGGACCGGGAGGGAGGCCATCGTACTTACGAGTGTTGTAGGGCGAGTCGATCGCCAGCTCGGACTCCTTGAGCGGCTCCGTCCAGTTGTTGGTGGCGAAGCGGATCGTGGCGTCGATCCCGAGTGGGATCCCCCGGCGCAGCCGATTGTAGATCACCGACGCTATGACCGGGCGCTCGCTGGCGACTTGGGCCTCGCGATCGACCATCGACGCGATCACCAGAACGTTATAGGGCGTGAGCTTCTTGCGGCGGGCAAAGCCCATGTCCACGCTCTCGAACTCGCGCTCGAAGGCGGTCAGCTGCTGGCGCACGAGGTCACGCACGGTCTGGCCGGGCTTGAGCTCATAGGTGGCCGGGAAGAGAAATCCCTCCAGGTTCTGGGCGCTCTCGGCGCGGTAATCGCGCGGGTCCAGCAACCGCGAGCGGGCGGTCGCCTTGGTGTAGTCGCCCTTGAGCTGGTTGCCCAGCAGCTGTTTGACCTCACGCCGCGACCGCCCCTCTGGGATGGTCACGTTCATCGTCTTCTCCCCCGGCGACGCCGACAGGGCGTCCATGGCGGCGCCGTAGCTCATCCCCTCCTGGAGCTGAAAGTCTCCTGCCTTGAAATCCCCGCCTCGGCCCGACAGGCTGGCGCGGGCCCGAAAGAAGAAGGAGCTCGCCACGACTTCGCGGCCTTCCAGCAGCTCCCCGATCTCCGATACCGAGGCGCCGCGCGGCACCGTCACGCGCACCGCCCCCTCCCCTTCGCCCTTGAACGGCTGGAACAGTGAGGCCAGCAGCCAGCCGACGCCCACCACCAGCAGCGCGATCAGCGCCAGCGGCACGATCACGCGAGCGCGCGGCGCCCCCCGCTGCTTCGAGCGTCCACCGCCCCTTCCGGTAGCGGCGGACGGATAGGGCGGAGGCTGAGGGCGCCGCGGCCGCTGCCGGCCGTTCGCTGAAAGCGGCCGCGGTGGACGCGGACGGGGCGGACTCTCTGGCGTGGGGGTTGGCTCGGGCTCGAGGAACTCCGGCTCGGGCTCGGCTTCCGCGTAGACCTCGGGCTCGGGCTCGAGGAGCTCCGGCTCGGGCTCGGCTTCCGCGTAGACCTCGGGCTCGGGCTCGAGGAGCTCCAGCTCGGGCTCGGCCTCCGCGAAGACCTCGGGCTCGGGCTCGGCGTAGACCTCTGCGTCCGGGTCGCGGAGCTCCAGCTCGGGCTCGGCCTCCGCGTAGACCTCGGGCTCGGGCTCGGCGTAGACCTCTGCGTCCGGGTCGCGGAGCTCCAGCGCCGGCTCGGGCTCGACCTCGAGCACCTCCCGCTCGGCCTCGGGCTGAAGCAACGCCGGCTCGGGCCCCGGCCCGGGATACTCCTGCTCCGACGGCAGGGGCTCGGCCTTCACGAAAACTGGCAGCTCCGGCTCCGGATCCACGTCCGGCGGGCGCACCTCCGTTGGCGGAGGGGCCGTCGGGGCAGGACGGCCGTCACGCTCCGCGCGGCGCGCCTCACGCTCCAACCGCGCACGCTCGCGATCCTCGGCCGTGCGCGGACCACCTCGGCTCACGCCCGCGCCTCCCGGCCGGCGAGCCAGCCCTCGAGTAGGTGCGCAGCCGCGCGCGAGTCGGAATCCGCGGAGCCCCCGGACGCCTCGGCCATGCGCGTTGTCAGGCGCTCGTCATGGAGCTCGACGCCCACATCCACCCGTTCGCGCAGCCGTTCGGCGAACCGACGCGCGCTGGCGGCCTGCACACCCTCCTCGCCGGACAGGGTCAGGGGCAGGCCCACCACGACCAGCGCGGCCTCGACCTCGGTGGCCACGGCGGCCACGCGGGCCAGGCCCTTGCGAGTGTCCGGGCGCTGCACCGCCGAAAGAGGGGTTGCCAACGTCCCCGACGGATCGGACACGGCACAGCCGCAGCGGGCCTCCCCATGATCGAGCGCCAAGACTCGCATCGGCCCTATGAAAGCGATCGCTCGACGTTCGTGCGGGCAGCCCGCAGCGAATCGTCAAGCTTTTCGGGTAGGCGCCCCCCGGCCTGGGCCATAGTGTCTCGGCCCCCTCCGCCACCGCCGACGACCTCGGCCGCGACGCGGACCACGTCACCGGCCTTGACGCCTCGCTCCACCAGCGCTGGGGCCACGTTGGCCACCAGATGCACGCGATCCTCGACCACCGCGCCAAGCACGACCACCGCATCGCCGAGCGTCTGGCGCACCCGGTCGGCCAGACCGAGCAGCTGCTTGGCGTCGTCCACCTCCGCGCGCACGCAGAGCAGCTGCACGCCGGCCACCTCCTCCGCGAGGGCAATCAGATCCTCGGCCGTGGTGCCGTCCGCCGAGGCCATCTGCTTCTTCGAGAGTTCACGCACTCGCTCATTGAGCTTCTCCGCGGCCCGGACGAGCTCGCTTTCGGGCGCGCGCAGGGCTTCTGAGAGCTGGCGCAGCTGGTCTGTTCGCTCCTCGAACAGAGCGGTGGCCACCGGGCCGGTGACGGCCTCTATCCGCCGCACGTTCGACGCGCTCGAGGTCTCTACGGTCACATGGAACAGCCCGATCTCACCGGTTGTGGCCACATGCGTCCCGCCGCACAGCTCGCGTGACACGTCCTGAACATCGACCATCCGCACCCAGTCCCCGTACTTCTCACCGAATAGCGCCATCGCTCCGAGCGAGCGGGCCTCGTCCAAAGTGGTCTCCACGGCGCTCACCGTCTCGTTGTCGGCGATCCATGCGTTAACCCGCTGTCCGACCTCGGCCAGTTCGTCGCGGGAAAGACGCTCGCCGTGGGTGAAGTCGAAGCGCAGCTTGTCGGGGCCGACGTAGGAGCCCGCCTGGCGCACGTGAGTGCCGAGCCGCTCCCGCAGGGCCGCGTGCAGGAGGTGGGTGGCCGTGTGGTTTCGCATCGTGGCCAGGCGTAAGCCCCGGTCGACCTCGGCGTGCACCTCGTCCCCCTCCGCGATCTGCGCGGCGGTCTGCTCGAGCGCCAGGACCTGGTCGCCGCCAACCCGGAACACATCGGCCACGCGCGCCACGGCCGACCCAATCCTGACCATGCCGGAGTCCGACACCTGACCGCCGCCCGCCGGGTAGAAAGGGCTGTCCTCGAGCTTTACGAGCACGATGCCGTTGTCCGAGCCCACCGCCCTGGCCACGGTGTCCGCCTCGGTCGACTCGTAGCCCACGAAGCGGGTGGCAAAGCCGGCCGCGCGTGAGAGCGCTGCGGCACGGTCAGCCGTGCTGTCCCCCCCACCGGTATCCCGGGCGCCACTGCGCGCCCGGTCGCGCGCTTGCTCCATGAGCGCGGCAAAACGCGTCTCGTCCACGCCTAGCCCTTCTTCAGCGAGCACCTCTTTGGTCATCTCGAACGGAAAGCCGTAGGTGTCGTGGAGGCGGAAGGCATCCTCGGCGCTGACCTCTTCCGCGCCCGCGGTCCGCGCGCGTTCGATCAGCTCGGCCAGCAGGCGCTCGCCCTGGGACAGCGTGCGGCCGAAGCCCTCCTCCTCGGCGGCCGCCCACCGAGAGATGGTCTCTCGCTCGGAGCGCAGCTCGGGATATACGTCGCCCATGGCCTGCACCACCACGTCGCACAGGTCGACGAGGAAATCCCCTTCGATCCCGAGCGCGCGGCCGTGCCGGATCGCGCGACGCAGGATCCGGCGCAGGACGTAGCCACGCTCCTCGTTGGAGGGCACGACTCCATCGGCCATGAGGAACGCCGAGCCCCTCGCGTGGTCGGCCAGCACACGCATCGAGCGCGTGGTCTCTTCGTCCTGGCCGTACCCGTGCCCGGAGCGTTGCTCGCCGAACGCGATCAGAGGCCGGAAGTGCTCGGTCTCGTACACGGAGGGGACGTCCTGGAGGATCGCCGCCATCCGGTCCAACCCCATCCCGGTGTCGATGTTCTGCTGGGGCAGTTCGGTCATCGAGCCGTCGGAGTGCAGCTCGTACTGCATGAAGACGAGGTTCCAGAACTCAAGGTGACGCTCGGTGTCATCGCCCGGACGGTCATCGTCGGAGCCGAAGTCGGGCCCGCGGTCGAGGTACAGCTCAGAGCAGGGGCCGCACGGCCCGGTGGGGCCCGACTGCCAGAAGTTGTCCTCTCGCCCGAGGCGCACGATGCGCTCTTCGGGTACGCCGATCTTCCGCCAGCACTCGATCGCCTCTTCGTCGGGACCGATGCCCATCTCCTCGTCACCTCCGAAGACCGTGATCCAGAGCCGCTCGGGATCGAAACCGAAGCCGGTGGTTGAGAGCTCCCATGCCAGCTCGGTGGCCCCCTCCTTGAAGTAGTCGCCCACCGAGAAGTTGCCGAGCATCTCGAAGAAGGTGAGGTGGCGAGCAGTGGTGCCGACCACCTCGATGTCGACGGTCCGGAAGACCTTCTGACAGCTTGTGAGCCGTCGCGAAGGAGGCTCCTCCTCACCTCGGAAGTACGGCTTGAAGGGCTGCATGCCCGCTGTGGTCAGCAGGACAGTCGGGTCATAGCTCGCCGGCACCAGGGAAGCGGAGGACACGCGCAAGTGCCCCCGGGCCTCGAAAAAGCCCAAGAAACGCTCTCGGATCTCTGCCGCCTTCATGGCGAATCAGTCTAGGTGGGGGGGCATCTTGCAGGGAAAGGTGACAGGATTGCCGATCGGAATATCGCCGCAAAGGTCAGTCTTCTCAATCTGGATGCCCCAAGCCCGATGGAGGGTTGGGTGGCGAATCCCGTGCATTGACGCCACGGTCACATGCGCGCGAGGGGGAGCTGCCGAACATGGGAACGTAGATGCTTCTTGCAGAGCAACTGGTAGGTGAGGCGCGCGGCAGGCTCCCGCGGAGGATGACGCGCCGCGAAAGCGCGGTCGCTACGACCTCGGCGGTCGCCTTTCTAGTCGTTGCCGCCGCAGTGGCGTACTGGCTGCCCTCAGAGCGGACGGCGGACCCCGCGGTCATCGCCGCTCTGGTCGGCGGCTATGTGGCCGTGTCGCAGGTGCAATTCGAGTTCGGCGGGTACTTCGTGGTGCCGGAGCAGCTGATGCTCGTCCCCATGCTGCTCATAGTCCCCCTGCCACTGGTCCCCCTGCTAGTGGGGGTATCAGCAGCGGTCGCGGTAATCCCCGATGTTCTCAACTCGGTGCGGCACCAGGATCGCTGGATCGCGAATTTGGCCGATTCCTGGTTCGTCGTCGGCCCGGTTCTCGTGCTTGCCGCATTTGCTCCGGGCGCCCCTGCCCTTACGCTCGTGAAGTTCTACGCTCTTGCCTACGCGGCTCAGGTGCTATTCGACTTCGCCTGGTGCATCGTCCGCGACCGTCTGATTGACCAGATCCCTCTGAAGGAGATGGCTCAGGAGTTCGCGCGAGCCACACGGGTCGAGGCGACGCTCACCCCCATCGCGTTGATGGTCGGTTTGGCCGCTTACGAGCATCCCCTCTCCGTGCTGGCTGTCGGGCCACTCATCTGGCTGCTGGTGCTCTTCTCTCGCGACAGGCGGGAGCGCTACTCGGCGGCACTGGAGCTTCAGCGGGCGTACCGTGGCACAGTGATGCTGCTCGCGGACGTGGTCCAGCACGGTGACCCCTACACGGCCTACCACAGCCGCTCGGTGGTGGAGCTGGTCAATGCCGTCGCCGACGAGATGGGAGTCAAGCCCGAAGCCCGGCAGGAGCTGGAGTTCGCGGCCATGCTGCACGACGTCGGCAAGATCGCGATACCCCAGGAGATTCTCAACAAGCCCGCACGGCTCAGCGACGACGAGTTCGAGATCATCAAGACCCACACGATCGAGGGCCAGTACATGCTCGACCGGGTCGGAGGCATGCTCGGCCGGGTTGGAGAGGTAGTTCGCTCCTGCCACGAGCGCTGGGACGGCCAGGGTTATCCCGACGGCCTGTCCGGGGAGGCGATTCCACTCGAGTCCCGCATCGTCTTCGTGTGCGACGCCTACCACGCCATGACCAGTGATCGCGTCTACCGCGCGGCCATGAGCCGCCAGGACGCGCTACTGGAGCTCGCGGTCCACGCCGGGACCCAGTTCGACCCCATGGTTGTTGCCGGCCTCGTCCAGGTCGTCGAGCATGGTGAGCCAGCGCGCGCGTCCGCTGACGAGATCCGGGGCATGCTTGCGTCCAGTCCGCTCACCAGCAGGGCCGGCGTCAACGTCTAGCTCTAGCGCTTTCCGACGCGGCAGCTCCCCGAGCGACCGCCTCTCGGGTTCCCACGTCCCGCGTAACGCGATGACGGCGATCCCCACTACCACTAGCTCTCCGATCCCGGCTGCGACGAGCATGACCCGCGATCCGAGCACAGAGATCAGCACTCCGGCGGATGTGAATGCAAGGGCGAAGGCCCAAGCTGTCAGCGCATCTCGGAAGCCGAACACCCTGCCCAGCAGCGAGTCGGTGACGGTGCTCTGGACCGCCAACCGCTCGTAGACGAGCGCAGCGCCGTTGCCGAAGCCCGTGATGGCGAAAGCCACCATGGCAAGAGCGAGGTTAGGGGCCACGCCGGCGCCAATGGTTCCTACACCCCAAGTCAGACCACCCAAAAGAAACCGCCGCTTGACGAGGGGCAGCGCGCCGCCGCGAGACCCGCTTAACGAGCCGCCGATAAAGCCCGCGCCGAATACCGCCACCAGCATCGAGAAGCCTGTCTCTCCAACACCCAGTTCCTCCTTGGCGAGAATCAGCTCCGCGACGTTGAGCAGGCCCCCGAAGAACAAGAGCGCTCCTCCGGCAAAGAGCACCGTACGGGTGCCGCGCAGGCTGGCGACCACGCGAATGCCCTCGCGGGCGTCGTTGAGCAGGGAGCGGACAGGCCCATGCTCAACGGCGTCCGGCCTCTGGCCCCAGGAGAGCCTCCACAGCACCACCGCCGAGACCGCGAAGGTGATGCCGTTGCCGAGCATCAAGGTCTCGGCACTGGCGAAGGCGAGTACTCCGGCGGCCAGGGCGGGGCCGGCCGTGTAGCCAAAGTCCGAGGCGGCTCCGAAGAGCGCCGTTGCGGCCGGCAGCCGCTCCCTGCCGGCTACGGTGGCCAACCCGGCCAGGGCCGAGGGCACGAACAGCCCGGTTCCGATGCCCGCCAGCGTTGCGAAGGCGACCGTGGCGGCAAAGTCGTCGACCACCGCTATCCCGATGAACGCGACGACCCTCAAGACGTCCGCGGCCACGGCGCACCATCTCCGTGACCAGCGGTCGGCGATGGCCCCGAAGACCGGGCCGAGGAGCATCGCCGGGAGCAGATCGGCGCCCAGGACGAGGCTTATGGCCCAGGGCGACTCATACCGCTCGAAGGCCAACAGGACAAGAGCTACATACGAGGCACCCGTCCCCAGCGAAGACTGCATGAGCGTCAGGAAAAAAGCCCGTGACCGCCGGTCTTCCTTTAGAAGCTCAAAGCCCTTCCGCATCCCTCGGCGGGACTTGTACCGCATCGGCAGGACCGGTGCGGACCCTGAAACGAGACCGGGACCGCATTGCGGTCCCGGTCCTCAAATACTGGGTAGCTTTCGACTGCTCTAGTTTCGACGAACTGGCATCTGGTTCCCCTCCTGACGTAAGTCAGTACTCCCCCAAGCCGCTGCCAGCTCCCTTCCCGAACCTGTGCAGCGGCGTGCGGAGCATGGCACATATGCAAGATTCCGACCAACTTTCGAGTCGAAACTGCACAAGTTCGTCACTTGGCGCGTAGCCGCTCGCCCAGCGGCATTGAAATTGCGCTCTAGGCCGGGCTGGGAAGCTCTTCGCCGGCGCTCAGCGGGCTCTGTGAGGAGCGTTCAGCGGCTCGGATCTCGTCCGGAGATACGCGCTGGGGGTGATGGCATGCCGCCAGGTGGCCGTTCCCGTAGCGGGTGAGGGGCGGCTCCACCTCGTGGCAGACGTCGGTCGCGTGCGGACAGCGTGGATGGAAAACGCACCCCCGCGGTGGATCAATCGGATTGGGCGGCTCGCCGGTGACGGCCACGCGCTTGCGGGCCCGATTCTCCCGGGGGTCCGGCACCGGGACCGCGGCCAGCAGCGCCTCGGTGTAGGGGTGGATGGGCTTGGTGTAAAGCTCCTCCGCGGGCGAGACCTCCATCAGCTTGCCCAGATACATGACCGCGATGCGGTCGGAGACGTGGCGAACGACGCTCAGGTCGTGGGCCACGAACATGTAGGTGAGCCCGAGGTGGTCCTGGAGGTCATCGAGCAGGTTGATGATCTGGGCCTGCACGGAGACATCCAGGGCGGAGACAGGCTCGTCGAGCACGATCAGCTTGGGCTCGAGGGCGAGCGCCCGTGCGATTCCGATGCGCTGGCGTTGTCCGCCCGAGAACTCGTGGGGGAAGCGGTTGAGGTGCTCGGCCTGCAGGCCCACCCGGTCGAGAAGCGCGCTTACCCGCTCGCGTATATCGGCCTTGGGCACCCCGTGCAGGCGCAGCGGCGCGCCGATGATCTGCGCGATCCGCTTGCGCGGGTTCAGGGAGGCGAAGGGGTCTTGGAAGACCATCTGCATCTCGCGTCGTAGCGGGCGCATCTTGCGCGCCGAGATGTGGGTCACGTCCTGCCCGGCGAAGGCCACGGTGCCATCGCTCGGCTCGATCAGGCGCATGAGGGAACGCGAGAGCGTGGTCTTGCCACAGCCCGACTCGCCGACGAGCCCGAGGGTCTGGCCCTCCTCGAGGTCGAAGGAGACATCGTCCACGGCGTGCACTTGGGCCACCGTTCGGTCGAAGACGACCCCCGCCTTGACCGGGAAGTACTGCTTGAGGTGCTCCACCCTGAGCAGGGCCTGATCGCCGTTCTCGCCCACGCCGTTCTCACTCACGCGGCGGTGCTCCTCGCGGCCAGGCCCACCTGGCCTCCCACCTCCCGCAGGCTGTGCTTCTCGTCGGGCGAGAGAAAGCAGCGATCGACGTGCTCGGGGCTCTGGCCGCCGCGGCGCTCCAGCGCGGGCAGCCGGTGGCAGGCTTCGAACGCGTGCGGGCAGCGCGGCCTGAAGCGGCAGCCTTCCGGGGGATCGCTCAGCGAGGGCGGCAGCCCCTCGATCGCCGGCAGGCGCTCGGGTCGGTCACGATCCACGCGCGCGATTGATCCCAGCAGCCCCCACGTATAGGGGTGCTGGGGGTCGTAGAAGAGCTCGTCGATAGTGCCGTGCTCCACGATCTGCCCGCCGTACATCACGGCGATGCGATCGGCCACCTCGGCCACCACGCCGAGGTCATGGGTCACGAGGATCACGCCGGCGTTGGCTTCCTCACGCATCTCGGAGATCTGGCGCAGGATCTGGGCCTGGATGGTCACATCGAGCGCGGTGGTCGGCTCGTCGGCGATCAGGACGTCGGGCTCACAGGAGAAGGCCATGGCAATCATCGCGCGCTGGCGCATCCCGCCCGAGAACTCGTGTGGGTAGGAGCGCGCACGCTCGGCCGCCCGCGGGATGCCCACCCGGTCGAGCATCTCCACCGCGCGGTTGCGCGCCTCTGACTCCCCCAGATCGCGGTGGGCCTGAACCTGCTCCACGATCTGGTCGCCCACCCGCTGCACCGGGTTCAGCGAGGTCATCGGGTCCTGGAAGATCATCGCGATCTGGTCTCCCCTCACCCGGCGCAGCTGCTCGTCGCCGGCCCCGATGAGCTCCAGGTCATCGCCTCCGTCGCCGTCCCGCCCGGTGCGCAGCCAGGCCTCGCCCTCGAACTTCGCATTGGGCGAGCGGGTGAGGCCCATGAGCGTGCCGACGGTCACCGACTTGCCCGAGCCAGACTCCCCCACCACGGCCAGCACTTCGCCGCGCTGCAGCGAGAAGGACACACCGTCCACCGCCTGAATCACGCCCTCCTCGGTCCGAAAGGACACGTGCAGGTCGCGCACCTCCAGCAGGGCGTCGGCGGGCACCCTCAGGCCTCCAACCGGATACGCGGATCGAGCGCCGCGTAGGCGATGTCGACGATCGCGTTCACCAGCACGATGAAGAAGGCCCCGAACAGCGTGACCGCCACCACCGGCGGCTGGTCGAGCTGCGAGATCGACTCGGCCGCGTACTGGCCCACTCCCTCCAGGGTGAACACGGTCTCGGTCAGGATCGCGCCACCGCCGAGCACGAAGCCGAAGTCCAGGCCCCACAGCGTGATGATCGGGATCATCGAGTTGCGCAACACGTGGCGGACCATCACCCGGCGCTCGGAGAGCCCCTTGGCCCGCGCGGTGCGCACGTAGTCCTCGTTGATCGTGTCGAGCACGTTGGAGCGAAGCACCCGCGAGTAGAAGCCGATGAACAGGATCGACAACGCGGTCCAGGGCAGGATCATGTGGTAGAGCCACTGGATCGGGTTCTCGGTGAGCCCCACGTATCCGCCGTTGGGGAACAGCTCCAGCTCGAAGCCCAGGTAGTGGTTCATCAGCGCCCCGATCCAGAACACCGGCATCGAGATGCCGATCAGCGCCAGGATCGTGAGCAGGCGGTCTGCCACCTTGCCGGCCCGCATGGCGCTGTAGAGCCCGAAGACGATCGAGACCATCAGCCACAGGATCGCCGCGCCGATGGCCAGCGAGAGCGTGGCGGGCAGCCCGCGGACGATCTCCTCCCCCACGTCGAGCTGGGTGAAATAGGACTGCAGGTCTCCCGTGAAGACCTTCTTCATCATGAGCCCGTACTGCTTCAAGACGTTGTCGTTGAAGCCCCACTCCTCGCGAATGGCCGCGATGTTGGTCTCGGTGGGGATCTTGCCCGCCATCCGCACCGCCGGGTCCCCGTTGGGGATGACGTTGAAGATCAGGAACGTCACGATCGTGACGGCGAACAGCACGAACACCATCGCGATGAGCCGGCGGACGACGAAGCGCGCCACTTGCCTAGTGCTCCATCCGGACCTTGGCGCGAGGATCGAATGCATCACGCACGCCGTCGCCGAACACGTTCAGCGCCAGCACCGTGGCCACCAGCATCAGCCCTGGCACGATCGTGAGGTGCGGCGCGGTCACAATGCGCTCCACACCGGACTCGATCAGCGTCCCCCACGATGTCTCGGGCGGCTGCACGCCGGCGCCGAGGAACGACAGCGCGGCCTCCAGGAGGATCGCGTTGGCCACCAGCAGCGTGAAGAAGACCACGATCGTGCTGGCCAGGTTGGGAAGCAGCTCGGAGAACATGATCCGGATTGGGCCCGCACCCTGGGCCCGCGCGGCCTCCACGAACTCCTTCTCCCGCAGCGACAGCACCTGGCCACGCACGGGCCGCGCCATGTACGGGATGTAGATGAAGGCGATGATCAGCAGCGGTAACAACTTCGAGCCCGACGCGATCGAGATGGGCCCGAGCTTGAGGCCGCCGAGTGCGAGTGCCACGCCGAGCGCGACGCCGAGGATGATCACCGGGAACGACCACATTACGTCGAGCACCGCACGTGTCACCGCATCCACCCAGCCGCGGAAGTAGCCCGCGACCAGCCCTACCAACACGGCGAAGATCGTCGTAATCAGCGCGGCGAAGATGCCGATGACGAGGGAGTTGCGGCCGCCGTAGAGCAGGCGCACCATCACGTCTCGGCCGCTCTCGTCAGAGCCGAGGAAGTACTCCCCTCGCCACGTCGGGCCGATCGGGATGGAGTCCACGGACACGACATCTGTGAGCTTGCCGTCGATCCGGATCTGGTCGGTGGTCTTGCCTTGGGACGGGCCCTTGTGCGCCACGTGATCGGACCACAGTGGCGCCGCGAGCGAAACCGCCACGAGCAGGATGAACAGCGCGCCGAACGCCAGCGCGGTCTTGTTGCGCCGCAGCCGCCGCATTCCGAGGCGGAAGGGGCTGGAGGCCTCCGTCGCGCGGCCCCCGCCCTCCTCTTCGGCTGCCAGCTCGGCCCCGAGGTCGAGTGAGAAGTCGGTTGCGGGGTCTACGGTCACGGCTTCAGCCAGAGACGAGCGGGGAGGGCGCCGGAGCGCCCTCCCCTTCCTCGTGGCTACTTCAGGCAGAGCGACCCGTAGTCGACCTGGTAGAGCGGGTGCACCAGCGCGCAGTTCTCGAAGTCCACGCGCTCGGAGGTGAACGCCGTGAGCTTGCGCTGGCCGTAGGCGGCGCCGTGTGCGCCCTCGATGACCGTCTTGTCGGTTGCCGCCCACTCGTCGGCGACCGACCCCGGGTCGGGGTTCTGCTCGAGCTCGGAGATCTTCGCGGTAAGCTCGGGGTCGTCCACGTTGCCGTGGTTCTGGCTGTTGGTGGGCTGGATCGACTTGCCGTTGACCAGGAACATGTAGTTGGCCGGGCTCGGGAAGTCGGCGAACCAGTTGTCGAATCCGGTCTGCGCCTTGGTCTTCTCGTTGCCCATGGTGGCGAAGTACACGCCGCCGTCGATGATCTTGGGCTCGGCCTTAAACCCGATCTCGTTGAGCATCTCGGCGTACGCCTCGGTCACCTTCTTGGTCGGGTCCTCGTTGTTGCCCCACACGGTGATCGTCTCGCCGTTGTAGTCGGACTCCTTGAGCGCCGCCTTGGCCTTGGCCAGGTCGGGCTTGCCGTTGGGGTCACCCCACGGGCACGGGTCGACCTTCTCGTAGCCCGGGATCCCCGGCGGGAGGAAGTTGCAGCCGGGTTCGAACAGGCCGCCGCCGAACAGGCGTGCGAGCGCCGGCTTGTCGATGCCCACGTTCACTGCCTCACGCGCCTTGACGTCGTCGAACGGCGGGATCTTCTCGTTCAGGAAGAAGTAGTACGTGGATTGCGTGGTGAAGCTCTTGTAGCGGTCCTTGTACTTGGACTCGATCGTGGGCTGCAGGTCCGCCGGGGGCGGGTCGTGCAGCGCGTCGACGTCACCGCGGATGGTGTCCTGGGCGGCACGGCTGAGGCTCTTGATGATCTTGAACGTGAGCTTGTCGGCCCTGCCCTCGGGCACACCCTCGTAGGGCTTGAACTCGGTGTTCTTCTCGAGCACGAACTCACGGTTGGGCTCAGAGCTCGTGATCTTGTAGGCGCCAGTGCCGGGCGGAGGCGTCTTGGTCTGGTTCTTGAACGGCGTGCTGCTGGGCACTACGCCCGAGAAGTTCAGCCCCAGGATCGCGGGGAAGGTGCCGTCAGGCTCGGTCAGCGTGACCTTGACCTCGCCGGTCTTGTCATCGGTCTCGATGCCCGAGATGTCGGCCTTGGCGGGATCCTTCGCCTTGGCGAACTCTTCGGTGCCCTCGATCTTCTCGTAGTAGAAAGCACCGCCGGACTCGAGGTTGAGCACCCGCTTCACGGTGTGCTCGAAGTCGGAGGCCTTCAGCGGGGTGCCGTCGGAGAACTTGATCCCCTTCTTGAAGGTGAAGGTGTAGACCTTTCCGCCCTTGGAGGCCTTGGGGAGATCCTCGGCCAGCATCGGCGCGAGCTTGGAGCCCTCGGTTCCCTCCACATGCTTGTAGCCCACCGGGGGCAGGTAGACGTTCCACATGGCGGCCCAGCCGTCCACCGTGTAGCTGAGCGCGGGGTCCAGGAAGTCCGGCTGCGAGCTGTAGGCCACGGTCAGCTCACCGCCGGCCTTGCCCCCGCCGCCGCCGCCGCTTTCCCCATCGTCGCTACCGCACGCCGACAGCGCCACGATTGCGAGCAGGGCGGTCACAAGCGCCGCCGAGACCTTTCCGAACTTCCTCATACCGGTCCCTCCATATCTCTTGAGGCTCCCCGCCGGGCAATCTACCCCTTCTGGGCGCGTTGACGCCATCGAGCGGAAGTTCTGCCGCGGTGACCGAAGTCCTGCCCGCGGTCAGCGCAAACACAGGCTCGACCAATCCAGGCCGTAGATCGGGTGGAAGCGGCGGCAGTTGAGCGGATCCATGCGCTCGGACAACAATACGCCGACCTCCTCCACCCCATAGGGCGCGATCAGCGCCTGCTCGACCACTTCTCGATCGAGGTCCGCCCACAGCTCGGCCGAGGCCTCGGGAGTGCCTTCCAGCTCCAGCAGACGGACTTGGGTGTCCAGGACGGCATCGTCCACGACCTCCAGGTAACGCGCGGGCAGCGGGCTGGCCGGGGACACGCGCGCGAACAAGATGTGCGACCGCGCCCGCTCGCGGGGAGTCCGGACCGGCCGGGCCCTCAGCCCGATCTTACGGAGGGTTCTCGTGAGGTAGGCCTCCAGCGCGGGGCCGCGGGGGTCCTCGGCCGGAGCGGCCACGAGCGCCCGCGGTGGCCGGCGCCGCGCACGCTCGACCAGCTCCCGTGCGCCCACGAGGTCCGGGTTGCCGTCGCGCTCACCGTAAGGGCAGGGGTCCAGCCGCCGGTAGCCCGCCACCTGCGGAGCGATCGCGTTGCAAGCCGGCGCGAGGAAGCCGTCGCTCAGGCGTCCTAGCGCGGCCTCGTCCAGCGCGAGGCTCACCGCGCGGCGCATGTTCTCGTCGCCGAACGGGCGGCGGCCTGCGTCCATGGCGAGGTAGTGCATTGCCAGGGTCTCCTCCTCCTCGTAGCGGTCCTTGTACTTCGACCGGATCTCCGGGAGCCGGAGCACCGGTGGCCGCCCCTCGAAGGCGTCGACGCGGCCGTCGATAGCGGCCCTTGACGCTCCGGCGGCGCTGGGCAGCACTTCGCCCGCGATCAGGTCCACGTTGCCGTCCGGGACCCCCGAGAGCTTGAAGTCGCGACGACGCTCCAACACGAAGGCCGCCCCTTTCGAGGGGTCCGCGACGATGTAGGGGCCGATGCCCGGCGGCGGTGTAGCCAGGTCGCGAGACGGGGTGCCGGCGGGCACCGGCGCCGTGCGCGGCGAGGCCAGCGCGTAGGGAAAGGAGGGATCGGGCGCGAGCAGGTCGATGCGCACGGTGCGCCCGTCGGTGACGACTCCTGCGATGTCGGCGGTGTCATCGCCGGACCGAGCGAAGCGGCGCGCACCCCGGATCTGACCGAGGATGGTCAGCGCCGCCGGATCGAGGCGCAGCGAGCGCTTCAGCGCCGCCTCGAAATCCTCGCCCCGCAGCCGCCGGCCGGCCGGATAGCGCAGCCCGCGGCGGAAGGAGAACTCGAATGTGCGGCCGTCGCTCGAGGGCTCGGGCACCTCCTCGGCCAGCGCCGGGATCAGTCGAGTACCGGCAGGGCCCTCTTCTCGAGCGTAGGCCAGCGGGGACAGGTGGGTGAGCGAGAGAGCGTTCCCGGCCTCGGGAGTGGAGGCCGTCGCTGGGTCCAGCGACCCGGGGTCTGCGAGCAGTGCCACGGTGATCGACCCTCCCTTTCGCGCGTCGCCGGGCTGGAGCTCGGGGCCGGCGCAGCCGGGTGTCAGGAGGCACGCGGCCAGGCCGAGCGCGAGGAGCACGCGACGAGCCATGATTGATCTCAGTCGAGCTCGCCGCGCATTGTGACGAGCGACTTGCGGATGAGCCGCGACACGTGCATCTGGGACAGCCCCACCTGCTCGGCGATCTGCGTCTGTGGCAGGCCCTCCTCGAAGCGCATGCGCAGGATCTCGCGCTCGCGCGGGGGCAAATGTGCCATGGCGGGCTCCAGGGAGGCGCGGTCTTCACTGCGCTCGAAGCCCGTGTCCTCCTCGCCGATCGACTCCAGCGGGTCGCCGTCTTCCTCCCCCGGGCCGGTTGAAAGCGAGAGCGTGGTGTAGGCCGACCCCACCTCGAGCGCCTCCAGCACGTCTTCGGGGTTGACACCCAGCTCGCTGGCGATCTCGGCGATGCTGGGCGAGCGGCCCAGCCGCGCGGTCAGGCGCTCGATAGTCGACGACATTCGCCCGTTGAGCTCCTGGAGCGCCCGTGGCACGCGGATGGCCCACCCCTTGTCGCGGAAGTGGCGCTTGATCTCCCCCACCACGTTCGGCGTGGCGTAGGTGGCCAGCGACACGTCGCGATCCAGTTCGAAGCGGTCGATCGCCTTGAGCAGCCCGATGGCTCCGACCTGCTCGATGTCCTCGAGTGGCTCGCCGCGGCCGGCGTACCTGCGGGCCAGCGAACGCACCAGCGGAAGATGGCGGGCCACCAGGCGCTCGCGGGCGCGCACATCGCCCTCCTTGTGCAAGCGGCGCAGCAGCTCACGGTCCTCGGTGCGTGTAGCGCTCGCCGCCGGCTTCACGCCTGCTCCTTCACCAGCTTCTCCAGCCGCACCACGATGCCCTCCCCCGAGGACGGCTCGATGCCGTAGGAGTCAACCACCGTGCCCAGGATCCAAGCCAGTGTGATCTGGCCCGGAGTGTGGCCGGATTGCTGCAGGGCCTCCGCCAGACCGCGCTCGGGCAGTGGGCCGATTCGGGTGCGCACGTAGCCGCTCCCGAACTCGAAGGAGAGTGACACCCGCCCCTCGGGGCCGGTTTCGGCCAGCAGGCGCTCCACTGCCAGTTGCAGGTCGTCCATGTCCTCGAAGGCAAGCTCCGCCCGCTCGGCCACCCCGGACACGATCATCCGTACCACCAAGCCGAACGGTGCCGCCAGCGGCACGGTGAGGGTCACTTGCTCAGGCATCGGCGATCGTCCCCCACCCCACCACGAGCTCGCCGCGCATCAGGCAAGCCGTCTGGCCGGGGGCGGGCGCACGCACCTCGCGGTCCAGGGCCAGCGCGAGCCGTCCATGGGCGCCGGGCCGGGGTGTCCCACCCACCGCGCACGGAACCGCGGGCGAGTGGTAGCGCAGTCGCACCGAGTCGGCGCTGGCGCCCGGGCGGTGCAGGTGCGCCGGGGCCACGGCCACCTCACGGGCCGCGAGGCCCGCGCGCGGGCCAACGACCACGCGGTTGCGCCGGGCGTCCTTGGCCAGCACGTAGAGCGGCTCGGGGGCCGCGATCCCGATGCCACGCCGCTGACCGACGGTGAAACCGTGATGCCCACGGTGGCGGCCGAGCACGCGCCCCTCGCGGTCCACGATGTCGCCGCCCGCCGAACTCGCAACCAGAGCGGGACGGCGCATGGCGTGGCGGCTCATGAACGCGGCCGGACCGCCCGTGCCTGCAAGGAAACAAAGATCCTGGCTGTCGGGCTTCTGGGCCACGGGCAGGCCCGCGGCGGCCGCCAGCTCGCGGACCCGAGCCTTGGCTAGGCCCCCCAGGGGGAAGCGCAGCCGCTCCAGGTCGGAGCCGGTGAGGCGTGCCAGCACGTAGCTCTGGTCCTTGGCCGGATCGGCCCCGGCCCGGACGAGCGGGCCCTCGCCGTCGTGCGCGATGCGCGCGTAGTGGCCGGTGGCCAGCCGCGCCGCCCCGAGGCGCGAGGCGAGGGCGAGCATGCGGTCAAAGCGCACGAGGCCGTTGCAGCGCACGCACGGGTTGGGGGTCGCCCCTCCGGCGTACCCGTCAAGGAAATTGTCGACCACCGCGGCGGCGAACTCCTCGCGCAGGTCGAGCGTGAAGTGCGGGATCCCCATCCGGTGGGCCAGGGCGCGGGCACCCAGCACGGCCTGGGGCGAGCAGCAGCTGCGATCGCCGTCGGTGCCGGGGTCTGACCACAGCTCCAGCGTCACCGCCACGACCTGCTCGCCGGAATCCAGCGCCAACTGGGCGGCCGCCGCGCTGTCAACTCCGCCGCTCATGGCCACCAGCGTGCGGTCAGGGCAGGGCGAGAGCGTGCCCTGGCCGTCGCGCGCGGCCAGGCCGATGGCGCGGTGCAGGGCGTCCGCGGCAAGGCTGGCGGCGTGCGAGGCGGCCGGCGACAGGCCGCCGAGCTCGGTGGCTATCGCCTCGGGCGAGATGAGGGCGGCGTCGATCAGGAGCGCTCCCTCGACCAGCTCCACCGCAGCGCTGCCCGCGGCCCTGGCGGCGGCGCAGCCCGAGGCCTGGAATCCCGCTTCGGCCACGCGGTCGGCCTCGAGGCGTACCGACACCCGGATCAGGTCTCCGCAGGGCGCGCCGCCGGCCGCCCCGGTGTGCGGTGAGCGCACGAGATCGCCAAGGCCACGGGGGGCATCCAGGTGGTCACGAAAGGCCGAGCCGTCGGCCGGGGTGCGAGCCCGCATTCGGTGAGGATACGAGTGACGCCTAGAAGGGTTACCAGTTAGGCGGCTCCAGCTTGCCGCTGCCGGCACGGAGTTGGGCCTGCTTGATGCAAACTTGGGTGTCCTCCGAAGCGCAACCTGGCGGCAAAACGCCTGGCACGTCCCGAGTCGGACTCCCACTTCATTGGTGTTGGCTCAACGTGTTGGCCGGCTGGCGTACAAGCTCGAGCCTGGCCACAACCTAGCAGCGGATCTCGCTCTCAACCACCCTCGGGGCGGGGTGCGCCGCCTCCGCTGCCCGGACGCAGTTGCAAGCCCAGCTCGCGCAGGTGAGCCTCCTCCACGGGGGCCGGCGCGCCGGTGAGCGGATCGAAGCCGCTGGCCAGCTTGGGGAAGGCGATCACGTCGCGGATCGAATCGCGTCCGGCCAGCAGCGCCACGATGCGGTCGATGCCAAACGCGATTCCCCCATGAGGCGGCGCTCCGTAACGCAGCGCCTCGAGCAGGAAGCCGAAGCGCTCCTGCGCCTCATCCTCACCGAGCCCGAGGGCCGAGAACACCTTGGACTGCACCTCCGGCGTGGAGATGCGGATCGAGCCGCCGCCGATCTCGGCGCCGTTCCAGACGAGGTCATACGCCCGGCTGCGCCACGTGCCGGGGTCGGCATCGAGATCTCCGCTGGGGGCCGTGAAGGGGTGGTGCAGCGCATCCCAGTGCCCCAGCTCGGCGTCCCAGCCGAACATCGGGAAGTCGATCACCCACAAGAAGTCATGACCCTCCTGCGGTTCGCCCACCTCCAGGCGCAGGTCACCCAGCACGCGCGCCACCGTGGGCGCCTCGTCGGCCACCACGAGGATGGCGTCGCCCTGCCGCGCGCCGGTGGCCTCGATCAGCCCGGCGATCTCGCCCTCGGCGAGGAACTTGGCTACGGGTGAGCGCCAGCCGTCGGGCTCGACCACTCCCCACACGAGTCCCTTGGCGCCGAAGCGCTGGGCGCGCTCGGTGAGTGCATCGAAGCGCGAGCGAGGGAATTCTCCGCTGACGCTGAACCCGCGCACGACCCCGCCCGCACCCAAGGCACCGGAGAAGACCTTGAACGTCGAGGAGGCAAAGACCTCTCCCAGGTCGGCGATCTCGAACGGGATCCGGCGGTCGGGTCGGTCGGTGCCGTAACGCAGCATCGCCTCGTCGTAGGTGATTCGCTCGATCTGCTCGGGGACCTGTACCCCGCCCTCGGCCAGCACCTCGCCCAACAGCGGGTCGACGGTGCAGATCACGTCCTCCTCCTCCACGAACGACAGCTCCATGTCGAGCTGTGTGAACTCGGGGAGGCGGTCGGCCCGCGCCGACTCGTCGCGGTAGCAGCGTGCGATCTGGTAGTAGCGCTCCAGGCCGCCGATCATCAGCAACTGCTTGAAGATCTGCGGCGATTGGGGCAGCGCGTAAAGGGAGCCCGGAGCAATGCGGCTGGGCACCAGGTAGTCGCGCGCGCCCTCCGGCGTGGAGCGCGTGAGGGTGGGCGTCTCCACCTCGACGAAGCCCTCGCCGTCCAGGCGGCGGCGAATGGCCGACACCACCCGCGCACGCAGCGCAATCGCCTCCACCATCGCCGGCTTTCGCAGGTCCAGGTAGCGGTATCGCAGCCGCAGCTCCTCGCTGACCGGATCGTCCTCGTCGATCTGGAAGGGCGGAGTGTCGGCATCGGCCAGGAGGTCGAAGTCCGCTACGGCCAGCTCCACCTCGCCAGTCGGCAGGTTGGAGTTCACGGTGCCCTCCTCGCGGCGCACAACCCTGCCGGCGGCGCTCACCACATCCTCGGCGCGCAGGCGGCCCGCGGCCGCGTGGGCCTCCTTGGCGTCCTCGGGGTGGAAGACCAGCTGGAGCAGTCCCTCGCGGTCGCGCAGGTCGATGAAGATGAGTCCACCGTGGTCGCGGCGGCGATGGACCCATCCGGCCACTCGCACCTCGGAGTCGACCTGCTCGACCCGGACCTCACCGCACCAGGCGCTGCGATAGCGGTTGTCGAAGGTGTCGGTCACTGCGTCACCGCCCTCACAGCGTCCTCGACGGAGGCCACCTCGTGCTGCTCGCCGGTCTGCATGTCCCTGACCTCGAGCGAGTCACCTGCGATCACAACATGTGTGGCGTCGACGCGGTCGGCCTGCTTCATCTGGCCCTTCACCGAGCGGCCGGCCTGCTCCATCTCGGCGAGCGCGCCGGCGTCGCGCAGCGCCTGGACGAGCCGGAACGCCAGTGGCCGTTCCTCGGCCTTGGGAACCACCACGTAGGCCCGCATCGGGAAGTACGCACCCTCGACCTCTCGCTGTGAGGCGAGCAGGACCCGCTCCACGCCCGCCGCCCATCCCACGCCGGGCGTTGCGGGGCCGCCGAGCTTCTCAACCAGCCCGTCGTAGCGGCCCCCGCCTCCGACTCCGCGCTGCGCGCCCAGGTCGTCGCTCTCGAACTCGAAAACCGTGCGCGTGTAGTAGTCGAGCCCGCGCACGAGCGTCGGATCGAGCTCGTACGCGCAGCCCGCCTGCTCCAACAGGGCGCGCACCTCCCCGAAATGATCGATGTCCTCACGATCCAGGCGGTCGATCAGCCGCGGCGCCTCCTCCATCGCCGAGCGCGTGCCCGGGTGGTCGGAGTCGAACGCCCGCAGGGGGTTGGTGTCGATCCGCGACCGCACCTCGTCGGACAACTCGGACTCGTGGGCGCCCAGGTGCGCGCGCAGCTCCTCGCCGTACTCGGCTCGCGTGTCGGCGTTGCCCAGGCTCGACAGCAGCAGCCGCGCCTTGACGCCGGACCGCTCGAGGATCTGGGCGAGGAGGACGATCAGCTCGGCGTCCAGCGACGGGTCGTCGGATCCCAGCGCCTCGACGTCGAGCTGCGTGAACTGTCGATAGCGCCCGGCCTGGGGTGCCTCGTGACGAAAGAACGGTCCCCACGACCAGAGCTTCACGGGCTGGGGCAGCTTGTGCATCCCGTGCTCGATGTAGGCGCGACAGATCCCCGCGGTGTTCTCGGGCCGCAGCGTCAGCGAGCGGCCGCCCTTGTCCTCGAAGGTGAACATCTCCTTCTGCACGATGTCCGTCGACTCGCCCACCCCGCGCGCGAACAGCGCGGTGTCCTCGAAGATCGGCGTCTCGGTGTGGGCGTAGCCCGCACCTTCGAGCACGTGTGCGCTTAGCCCGACCAATCGGTCGCGCCGCACCGCGTCCGCGGGCAGCACGTCGAATGTGCCCCGCGGGGCCTGGAGCTTGCTGCCGGCCACGGCGGCTACCGGGCCAGCTCGGCCAGGAACGGATTGCCCGCACGCTCGGTGCCGAGCGTGGTGACGCCCATGTGCCCTGGGTACACGGTGGTCTCGTCGGGGAGCGTGTCGAGCAGGGTTCGGATCGACTCGAGCAGGGTGGGCCAGTCGCCGCCGGGCAGGTCGGTGCGCCCGACTGAGCTCTGAAACAGCACGTCGCCGGAGAACACCACCTGCTCGTCGGGGATCGAGTAGCTCACGTGGCCCGGGCTATGGCCGGGCGTGAACACCACGTCGATCTCAAGATCGGCCAGCTCCAGCCTCTCGCCACCGGACACCGTGTGCTCGGCGTCCCAGCTCTCGAAGGGGCCGAACTCGGGCCAGGGCACGTAGGAGTCGATGTCGGCCAGCACCTTCTCCTCCACCTCCGGCACCCACACCTCAGCGCCCGTGGCCTTCGCCACCGGCGCGACCGCGCCCACGTGATCGAAGTGGCAGTGGGTCAGCAGAATTCCCTCCAGCTTCACACCCAGCTGCTCGATCGCGGTGAGCAGCTTCGGAGCCTCCTCGCCGGGGTCGACGATCAACGCGCGGTCCGAGCCGTCGCGCCGGAGCAGGAAGCAGTTCTCCTGGATCATTCCGACCGTGAACATGCGCACGTCCATGGCGTCCGAGCCTAGCTCTGCCGCTTGCGGCGGCGGAAGTTGAAGATCGCGCGATCGGTGAGGTAGCCGAGCGGTATGTAGAAGAGGAAGACCAGGAAGCCGAGCGCGAGGTTGGCAACCACCCCCTGGTCTCGGCGGATCACGAACATCAAGACGGTGAACACGACCGCGGCGATGGCGGCGCGGTTCAGCGCGCCCTTCCAGGTGGGCTCGCGGTTCAGGCGCTCGGCCCGGCGCTCCTTCGCGATCGTCTTGGAGTCCTTCTTGACCTGCGGCCGGCCGGTGCGCCCAGCGCGGTCGATCGTGCCCGCGGGGGTGCCGCGGTGCTTGTGCTTGCGTTTGCGCTTCTTGGTCTGGGCCACTAGTGGTCGCGATCTCGATTACGGGTCGGCTCTGCCGAGCAACCGGGGGTGGCTGGCAAGCCCGGTGGGTGAGTCGATGCCACAGCATCGACGATCCCGGCGGGCGAAGCCAGGCGCGTCCAGTTGCCGGGAGACCGAGTCGTAGTCGTGAGAGCGACCATTAGTTCGAGCGTAACGCGTTCTCGAGCAGGTGCCGCTCCGGTGAGAAGCCCCTGACCGTCAGGTCTTCGGGAAAGCCGTCGAAGGCGGCAGCGGGCGCGAGCCCGACCAGCTCGGCCTCGGCCACATCGGCCTCCCGGCGCACAGCCTCGACCACCGCGCGCAGCGGCGTGGCGCGGTGGTCATGCACGTTGATGGACACCTGCACCCGGCCACGGTCCTCGAGGCGCAGGCCGATCGCGCGCACGCCGGCCAGGCCCCCGCCCGACTCCCGTAGCCCGGCCGCCACCCGCCGAGCCAGCGCCAGGTCGTCCTCGACCAGGTCCAGGTTGAAGGCGATCAGCGGCGCGCGGGCCGTGGCCAGGATCACCCCGCCGGTCGGGTGCGCCCGCCGCGGCCCGAAATCGGGAGCCACCTCGCCCCTCTCGATCCGGTCGGCTAGCGCGCGCCAGCCGCCCTGACGCAGCCAGGCGCGCTCGCGGCGCTCTGGGCGCGTGGCGAGCTCCCCGTAGAGAACGACGGGCACCTCGAGCTCCTCGCCGACACGTCCGGCCGCGGCCAGCACTTCGGCGTAGGCAGCGCCGCGGCGCTTTTCGTCGAGGTAGACCACGGGCATCACGTCGAGTGCGCCGACGAAGGGGTGCAGGCCCGTGTGGAAGCGCAGGTCTATTGCCTGGAGCGCGGCGGCAGCACCGGCCACGAGAGCGTCCTGCACCGTCCCCTGGGGACCGGCGAGCGTGTAGACCGAGCGGCCGTGGTCGGCGTCCGAATGCACGTCAAGCAATGCGGCCCCAGCGAAAGCGCGCGCCATCCGATCGATTGACCGGGAGTCGCTTCCTTCGCTCACGTTGGGGACGGCTACCAGGGTCGTCGCAGGCACCGGCTGATTGTGCCTGGCAAGGATTACCCTTGGCCAGACGGGCCACCCGGAGCTATCCCGCCCGAGGCCAAGAGCTCGCCCACGTCGACCGCCGGAATCCCCGCCGGGGCCTGGATTCTGTCGCCGTTGCGGTAGCCGGCAACCCGTTCGTAGCCGTCGGCCACCGGACCACGATGGACGCGCACCCGACGCGCTGTCACGTCGACGATCCAGTATTCCTCCACCCTCGACCCCGCGTAGCGCCAAGCCTTCGCCGCATCGTGGCGCTGTGTCGTGACGGCGACCTCCACCACGAGCAGCGCGGTGGACGGGTGCCGGTCGCGTGGTGGCCGTTCGAGCAGCATCAGATCCGGTATCACGAAGCCGCCCTCGACCAGCAGCAGATCTTGAACGCGTACCTCGCGCTGCCCGGCGTTAGTCGCGAAATGACGGGTGAGCCACGCGACCAGCGCGCTGTGCGTGGCGCCCGGGGGACTCATGTCGAGAAGTACGCCGTCGACAAGCTCGACGCGATCCTCGTCGCGCAGCACACCGACTTCCACCATGCGGAGCACGTCCTCGTACGACAGGCGGTGGACCTGGGTGTCCGCCGGGAGCATCGGTCGATTGAGGGTACCGCTGCCGGGTTCACCGCTCACGGCTCGACATCCGTGGCCTTGTTGGCCTCGACGATCGCCCTACAGACCTCCGCGGCATCCTCGTCGTCATCCACCAGGTGCAGAGGGCGCTCTGCAGCGCGTGGTCCAGCCGGGTCGGACGAACCGACCGCAAGCGGCCAGCTCATAGGCCCGCCCGAGCTCGGTCAGATAGAGGTAGCGCCGTGTGTGGATGTGCTTGTAGGCGTGCATGGACAAGCCGTCATCGGGCTCTCCTCATGCATCCACATGAACCCGCCGGCGAGTCGTTCACCGACCACTTTCATCAGCGGCCGCCACACTGGCTCACTCCAGCTGGACGTGCAACGCCGCTTGGCCGCAGTGCCCGGTCATGTCAGACTGTCGCGGTGGTCGTGTAACGGAATAAGACCCGCGCGGTGCAAGCTCGTAACTCCTGCGACGCGGGACTGGTCCGGAGCCTGCCGATCACGGGCTACCCTTAGCCGCGCGGGCCATCCGCCCACGGCTCCGTAGCTCAGCGGTTAGAGCGCACCACTCATAATGGTGAGGTCCCTGGTTCAAATCCAGGCGGAGCTATCGCTCTACAGAGCCACATTCAGCGCGTTGACCCGTCCGCCGCCTGGCCTTCGCGTGACACCCGCGTGACACGAGCCTCTCGCGCGCGCGTAACTTGCTCTTCGGCCGAGAGGCTGTTCTCGCCCTTCAGCTCCCGAATGACGTGCGAATAGGTGGCGAGCGTCATAGCCGGCGAGTGCCCGAGTTGCTCAGCCAGCTCCGGGATCGACATTCCGGCCCGGATCTG